>Ga0181520_10003555_pt1 | contig 27194 bp, 21 predicted proteins | sample PEATcosm2014_Bin_29_FD_132451 | JGI IMG/M metagenome (GOLD analysis project Ga0181520, IMG submission 132451) | Peatland microbial communities from MTU Mesocosm Facility, Houghton, MI, USA - PEATcosm2014_Bin02_30_metaG | ecosystem: Environmental > Terrestrial > Soil > Wetlands > Peat | place...
CGCACATGGCACAGGGCTCGAGGGTCACTACGAGCGTCGCGTCCTCCAGGCGCCAAGTGCCCAGCCGGTCGGCCGCGTCCCGCAGGGCAAGGATCTCCGCGTGCGCTGTCGGGTCCTTCCGCAGCTCGCGTTCGTTGTGACGCCGGGCGATGATGCGACCGCCGACGAGGACGACCGCTCCCACGGGGACGTCGTCGTGGTTCGCAGCAAGCGCCGCCTCTGCGAGAGCGCTCGCCATCGCCTCCGCTTCGGTGAACGCGGCTGGGTTGTCGACGCTGGCGTGCTCCCGCTCAGTAGGGGTCTCGGTCACCCTGGGAGCGTAGATCGGAGGGCTAGTCCCCGTACCGGGCCGGGAGTATCGGGTAGCTCGACGGTCGCGCTGAGAGGGACGGAGTCGAGAAGGCGCCGGTCGTGGCTGACGAGCAGCAGGGTGCCGCTCCAGCCCGCAAGTGCAACCTCAAGCTGCTCTATGGCGGGAAGATCCAGGTGGTTCGTCGGCTCATCGAGTACGAGGCAGTTGGTGCCCTTGGACATGAGGAGGGCGAGTTCGGCGCGCGTACGCTCGCCCGGCGACATTGTCCCGAAGGCACGCTCGATCTCCCGGGCACCGAGATCGAACTTGGCGAGCAGCGAACGCGCCTCTTTGGTCTTCACCCCGGTGCTAGCGAGGAAGCCCTCGATGAGCGGTTCATTTGCATCAAAACGTCGCCTGGCCTGGCCGAGCTCGCCGAAGATGACGCCCGGCCCGACCCGTCTCGTCCCCTCCTCGAGGGGAACTGTCCCGAGGATCATTGAGAGCAGCGTCGTCTTGCCGGCTCCGTTACGACCGAGGACCCCTAGCCTGTCGCTCCATGCGAGCTCCAGGTCGACCGGCCCGAACCGCCAGCCTCCCCGTCGGACGACGGCACCTTCGAGCCTGGCAACGAGATCACCGTTTCGAGGCGCCGCCGCTATCTCGAGGTGAAGTTGCCAAGGTTCGAAAGGCTTGTCCACCTCCGCGAGACGTTCGAGGGCACGCTCGCTGGAACGGACCTTCGAGGCTTGTTTCTCCGTGCGATTGGTGCGGGAGTCCCGCTGCGCCTTGTCGTTGTCCCTCGGTCGCTTGACGGATTTGGCGACTCCCGTCACCGCCCATTGACGCTGCCGGCGCGCCCGGTCCACCAGCCGTTCCCTCTCCGCGCTATAGGCGAGGTAGGCCTCTTCGGCGTGGCGTTTCGTCGTCGCCCGCGCCTCGATGTAGGCGCGCCAGCCGCCGCGTTGCATGGTGAAGGTATGCGAGCCGGCGTCAATCTCTCCGACCGAGGTGACGATACGTTCCAAGAACACCCGGTCGTGGGACACGACGACCAGCCCTCCGGGCCGGCCATCCAAGTAGCCCTCCAGGCGCTCGATGCCGTCGAAGTCGAGGTCATTGGTCGGCTCGTCCAACAAGACGATGTCAAACCTGGACAGGAGCAGCGCCCCCAGGGATGCTTTAGCGGCCTGGCCACCGGAGAGCTGTGACATGGTGAGTGACAACAGCGAGGCCGGGAGAGCGAGATCGGCGCAGATGGCCTCGGCGCGGGCTTCCAGGTCCGGACCGCCGAGCGACAGGTACCGTTCGAGCGCGCTCGAGTAACGAACGTCGGCACCCTGCTCAGCGGTCGTCAGCTCGCCTGCAGCCCGATCGAGGGCGGCTTGGGCTTCGGCGACGCCCGTTCGTCTCGCCAAGTACTCGGCGAGGGTCTCAGACCCGCCGGCCTCTCGTTCTTGCGCGAGGTAGCCGACGGTGGCGTTCGCGGGCAGGAGGGTGACTTTGCCGGCGTCCGGTTGCTCGAGACCGGCAAGGATTCGCAGCAGAGTGGTCTTGCCGACCCCGTTCGGGCTGAGGACGCCGAGCCTGGTCTCGGGGTCGATGGAAAGGCTTGCTGCCTCGAGGACCACCTGGGCACCGAGGGTCTTGGACACGCCCCGCGCTGACAGGCTCGCCGTATCCAAGGAACGAGCGCGGACACCAAAGCTGGTGGCAGCGTGGACGTTGCGGGAGTTGCGGGCATTCGGCATGTTGATCCCAGGACGAGTCGGACGGTGGGCGAGGGCGGGTCGGGATCAAATGCGCACGCCACCACGCTATCGCCGCCGCAGTGGCCGTGGCGCGGCCTTCTATCCAGGCATCCGTCGCCAGAGCGAACGGGGGGCAAGTCTCAAGGCGGCGAATATGTACCGCAGAACCGGGGGCACCCAAACCACCTCGGCGTCCTTCTCGAGCCCACGGACGACGGCCTCGGCCACCTCCGACGGTCCTATGGCGAATGGCGGGGCCGGGCGGCCGGCAGTCATCTTCGTCCTCACGAAACCGGGCCGCACGACCATCACCTTCACTCCGGTCCCCGCCAGCGCGTCGCCGAGGCCGAGCGCGAAGCCGTCAAGGCCCGCCTTCGCTGCCCCGTAGACGAGATTGGCGGACCGCACCCGGTAACCGGCGACCGACGAGAGAACCACGATCCGACCGTGCCCCTGGGAGCGGAGAACCCGCGCGAAGGCTGCCATCGCGGCCGCTGGGCCGGTGAAGTTAGACGTTGCCAGCGAAGCGACCGTGGCGGCATCGAGACGGGCCAGCTCGGTCGTGCCGAGGACGCCTGAGGCGATCAGCACCAGGTCGATGGCGCCAAGCCTCTCGACAGCGACGTCGGCGAACCTCTCGAGGCCGCTGATGTCGGTGACGTCCAAAAGGGCCACTTCCACCTTGTCAACCGGAAGGCCGTGCAGGTCCTTGACCGCCCCCTCGAGGCTCTCCACAGTCCTGCCCGCGAGCAGGACAGAGTTCAGTCCGCGGCCCACGAGTAAGCGCAGGATTGCCCGGGACAAGTCCGCCCCGCCGCCGATCGCGACCACATTTTTGGGCATACCTGCGATATCGGTCATCACCCGCCTCTAACCCGGTCTCGGCCCGTGTTGTGCGAGCCGGGCTCGGTGATCCAACGACGGTGGCCGCCCAGGTGCCAAGCCGGCACGCGTATGGGAGACATGCTAGGAGGACCTTCCCCTCCTCGACGTCGCTTAAACGCGCTTGGCAGGGCCTGCCATGCGAGCACAGATGACTCCCTACGGCTTTCGCATGAGAACGAACAGGTCCGAGGTCGCGTCGAATGTGCCGGACCGAGGCTGCAGCCGGGTCGGCGCGGTGATTAGTCTCCCTGCATGGGCTTTCGTGGCTGGCAAGCGGACGCGATCGAGTTCTACGAGGGCTTGGAGGCCGACAACTCCAAGGCCTACTGGACCGACAACAAGGCCGTCTACGACAATTTCGTCCTTGCCCCGATGACGGAGCTGCTCGCCGAGCTCGCTCCCGAATTCGGGGCCGGCAGGATGTTCCGGCCCTACAGGGACGTGCGTTTCAGCACCAACAAGGCTCCCTACAAGACGACGATCGCGGCCGTCCTCGAGCTCGGGGGCTATGTCCAGCTTTCCGCAGAAGGGCTAGGGGTCGGGTGTGGCATGTGGATGATGGCCCCGGACCAGCTGGATCGTTACCGCCGGGCCGTGGCGGCTGAGAAGACCGGCCAGTCGTTCTCGGATCTGCTCGGTGTCCTGCGTGCCGGTGGGATCCAGGCCGGGGGTCACGACTCGTTAAAGACTGCGCCCAAGGGCTATCCGAAGGACCACCCCCGCATCGAGCTGTTGCGGCACAAGGGAGTAACCGCTTGGCAGCAGTGGCCGCCGGGTCCATGGCTCGGAAAGGCGAGCGCCAAGGACCGTATCGTGAAGTTCTTCCGCACCTCGGCACCACTCAACGAATGGCTAGACGCCAACGTCGGGCCGTCGACGCTCGAGCACTGGGGCCGGCACTGATGCCGCGGCATGCCCGCACGTCAGGCGCCCGAGTCCGCCTGATTGAGGTAAGTCTCGCTTAGTTCGCGGGCGATCCCCGCTAGCAGCTGGCGGATCTCGTTCGGCTCGATGACCTCGACCAGGTTCCCGAACCCGGATATCTGGCCGGCGAGCGCGCGTGAGCTTGAACTGCGCAGTTCGACCTCGATCCTGCCGTCGTCGGCCGCGGGCCCGATGCGGACGTTGTTGCCGAAGACCCAACGTACGAGCGACACGCTGTCAGGGTCCACCATGGCCCGCGCCCGACACGGCGCTCTCCGCTCCTCGAGCTCGGCGGCTACGAGACTCCAGGCGTCGGCCACGTCGAATCCCGTTGGGCGTTCGACCGCCTGATCGCTTAGCTCGACCGAGCAGATGCGATCGACCCGGAACGTGCGCTGGCCCCGTTCGGTGCCGGCCAGGAGATACCAAACCGAGCCCTTCACCGCGAGTCCCAACGGGTGGACGACCCTAGTTGTCTCGGCGCCGTCACTTGCGACATAACCGAGGATCGCCTGGCGACCCTTCACAACCGCGCGCTGCACGGCGTCGAGGTGCGGTGGGTCCGTTTGCCGGTGGCCGCTCCAATTCCACCCCGCCCGGTCCACCACCACTGCCCGCGTGGCGGCTTCGGCGGTCTCTCGGAAGGACTCGGGCAATGCCCGCACCAGCTTTCGCAGCGCCGCACGGAGCTCCGGGGTCGCCGCCGCCGAGGGTCCGGCTAGAAGGAACAGACTCCGCACCTCTGACTCGCTGAGCCCGCTCAGGTCTGTGCGACCGCCTCCGGCGAGGGCCCAGCCACCGTGGCGGCCGCGTGTGGCGTAGACGGGCAGCCCCGCCATACCGAGAGCTTCGAGGTCGCGCCGTGCCGTGCGCTCGGAAACCTCCAGCTCGTGGGCTGCTTCAGCAGCGGTGAGCCGCCCGCGCCGAGGAAGAGCATGGCCACGAGCCGGTCCGCGCGCACGTCCTCATCTTCTCATTCAAATAGGTCAAGAGATGTCCTGTTTAGAGAGGACAATCGGCCCGAGAGACGTGTTCAAGCCCGATCACGCGATCGGGCCAGTGGAACGCAGAAAGGGGTTCAAGATGCCCGGAAATGTTCACCCAGTGGCCGACGAGCGCGAGGGCCTCCTGGCTTACCTTGACCAACAGCGCTACGTGCTACGCCTGACGGCCTACGGCTTGAATGACGGTCAGGCACGAAAGACGCCGTTGCGGAGCAAGCTTTGTTTGGGCGGCCTAATCAAGCACGTGACCTCCGTGGAGCGGTTCTGGATGGACGTGGTACTAGAGCGCGTTGCCGATGCCGATGCCGAGCAGGATTACGACGCCGGCTTTCGTTTAGGGCCGCACGAATCGCTTGCAGAGGCGTTGGACGACTATGCGGAGGTGGCACGGGCGACCGAGGTCGTCATCGCGTCCATCTACGACTTGGGACAGTCCGTGCCCGTCCCGCATGAAGTGCCCTGGTTCCCGAAGGACGTGGCCGCCTGGTCGGTCAGGTGGGTCTTACTTCACCTAATCGAAGAGACCGCCCGCCACGCCGGCCACGCCGACATAATCCGTGAGGCGCTCGACGGAGCTACCGCCTTCCCGCTCATGGCCGCGGCGGAATCTTGGCCGGCCAGTCCGTGGATGAAGCCGTGGAAACCGGACGGCGAGACATGACCCGGCCCCTCAGAGGCGGTCCTTGTGCTCCTCGGCGAGGCGCGTAGGAGCTCGCGCCAACCAGGCCTCCACGATGAGCTGTCTCAAGTGCTCCACGGAGATGCGCTCGAGATGGACGAGAACGGCGGCGTAGCCGTTGAAGTGGGGGGTCGTGAAAAAGATGCCTCCGCCCTCGGCCAGCATTGCCTCTTTTTCTCCGAGGTCGGCCACCATGGCCCCGACCACGGGGCCTTCGGGCGCCTGGTCACCGAGCGCCGCGAGGTCGGGCTTGCGCAGCGGCCGCTCCCAGACGAAGAGCTTGTCCTTCACCCTCCACTGGGAGTTGCCACGCGACTCGCGCTCGCTCGTCTCCGGTAGGGCGAGGGCAAGTCTACGGACATCCTCCCAATCAGCCATAGCTCTCCGTTCTCAAACCGGCCAGTGCCCGCTTCTCATAACGGCGCGCCCCTCGAGTTCGTCGGTCCTCGCCAGGCCGCGATCCGACAGGGACGGGAGAATCCAGACCTACGACGGTCGGTCCGCAGGTCGAAGCCGGTGCATTGTGGCAAGCCCTTCGCGCCCATCTCGAGGACCTTGGCCGCGCCTTCGAGCGAGACGAGGTCGCGTGTCGGGCCGGGCACAGACGCGCTAGGCCGGTCTCGGTGAGGTGCGACGTGCGATTCGTAGGCGTGGCGAGGATGACGCGCTCGCCGAGCCACGCGAAACAGCGGTGCGAGACGCGATGTGCCCGCGCAGCTTGCAGTGGCACCCAGATGTCATTGACGCCCTCGAGCTCGGTCGTGACGTCAGCCTTACGTCGGAGGAGGTCGCGGAGACCGTTCACTGCTTAAAGCCTACAAAGGACATATCCAGCTCTGCTGGGCTTCGACCGCTGGAACAAGGCGACCTGAACTGTACGGCTGACCGTCTTCGGATCTTCTGGTTTGGCGATGCTGACCTGCGCCGGCGCATTGGCCTGTTCGCGACCATGGCACTCTTCGCCACCGCGTTTGAAGCGGGTCGGCCGAGCGCCGTTAAGATCGGCGCCGCCGGCCCCCCCGGTTCACAGACAAAGGGTGCCCGGCAACGGGAGGAGAGACCATGTCAATCGCTGTTGGCGAACGCATACCCGACGTCGAGATCTGGACGACAGGAAGTGACGGTCCGGAGAAGATCCGCACCGGCGAGATCCTCGGAAAGGGCACCGTCGTGCTTTTTGCCGTGCCCGGAGCCTTCACGCCCACCTGCTCGGACTTCCACCTTCCTGGCTACCTGGTGCGCTCCGACGACCTCGTCGCGAAGGGAGTGGACACCATCGCCTGCGTGTCGGTGAACGACCCGTTCGTGATGGACGCCTGGAGGCGTAACCAGGGCGTCGGCAGGACCATCGTCATGCTCGCTGACGGGAACGGCGCATTCACGCGGGAAATGGGCCTCGAGAAGGACATCAGCGGAGGCGGCCTCGGAGTCCGCTCTCAGAGGTACGCGGCCGTTATCAAGGACGGTATCGTGACGACCCTTATGGTCGAGCCCGGTGGGGGCCTCACCGTCAGCTCTGCCGACTCAGTGCTGGCCGCTTTGTAGAGAGCTCGCCCAGACCATCAGCACCGCCGGCCGCTCAGGCCGGACCGCGATGATGACGACGACGTGAGAGCGGGGGGACAAATGGGACCACGGACAACAGTTGTAACTTGGCGGGCGCTCACAGCCGGGACGCTCGCTTTGGCGTTCGCGCTGGGTGCGGCAGCCTTCTCGGGCGCCTCGGCATCGACGAGGGCGACTCCTCGACTCGTCTCGGGTCCGCCAGCCCCGAGGAGCGCCCCCACGGCCCCTGACACGTCACTCGGGGACCTATTGACCTATGACTACGGCAATACGCGCTCGGGTCAAGACACTGTCGATCCGACCATCAAGAACCTGTCGGCTGGCCCCGCCTGGGACGACCATTTACTCGACGGTGCCGTCTACGGCGAGCCGCTCGTCTACGACGCGACGATTTACGTCGCCACGGAGAACGACTCGCTCTACGCCATCGAGGCCCACAGCGGCATGGTGCTGTGGCACACCCACGTCGGCAACGCTGTGAGCAAGTCCGTCTTTGACTCGGCCCCGACGCTCGGTTCGGGCTGCGGCGACATCGATCCCCTCGGCATCACGGGCACGCCCGTCATCGACGCCGCCACCGACGAGATATTCGTCGCCGAGGAGACGGAGTTGTCCGGCCAAAGCAGCTGGTCCGGCATCCGGCACTGGCTCGTGGCGATCAGTCTGACGAGCCACCAGGTGCTCTGGCACCGTGACGTCGACCCACCCCACCCGAACACCGAGAACACCTACTACATCCCCGCCGAGCAGCAGCGCCCTGCACTCACCCTCGCCAACGGGAGGCTCTATGTGGACTTCGGCGGTCTCGACGGCGACTGCGGCCAGTACCACGGTTATGTCGTCGACGTGCCGGTCTCGGGCAGCGGTCCGCTCGGCAGCTACCAGGTCCCGACCCAACGCGAAGGAGCCGTCTGGGAGACGAACGGGTCCGTCGTGTCCCCCCAAGGGGACCTGTACGTGGCCACGGGCAACGGGAGCTCCAACACGGTCGCGGACTTCGATGAGGGCAACTCGGTCGTGGAGCTCTCCCCGAGTTTGCAACGCCTCGGCTACTGGGCGCCGAGCAACTGGGTCCAGCTCAACGACCAGGACTGGGACCTTGGATCGGCCGGCCCGATCATCGTGCCCGGGACGTCACTTCTCTTCGTGGCGGGCAAACCCTCTTCGAGCGGCGACTACGGGTATCTCATGCGCCAGGGGCGACTCGGCGGAATAGGCCACGGTGCCTTCACAGGCGCAGCCTGCCCGGGCGGGGGCGCCTTCGGAGCCGACGCCTCCGACGTCATCGGCACCGGGAAGAGCGCCCGCATCTTCATCTACATACCGTGCGGGAACGGGACCGAGGCGCTGCAGGTCACGACCTCGCCCATGGCCTTTCGCCAGGTGTGGTCACCCTCGAGCGGGAGCCCGAACGGCTCGCCGATCGTGGCGGGCGGTCTCGTGTGGGCTCTTGATTGGAACAACGCCCTTCTCTACGGCATGAACCCTGTCAACGGACACGTCGTGGTCCGTCGCAGCACCGACAGCCTTGTCCACTTCGTGGCGCCCGGTGTAGGCGACGGGATGCTTTTCCTGCCGACCGCCTATGGAGTCGAGGCCTTTCGCGCCATCGGCTGAGGGAGAGCCTCACGGCGTAGCCGGGGGCGCCAGCGCGCCCCGCTCTCGAAGCGCCACCGTCGCATTAGCCGACTGCCCCGGCAGTCAGCGCCACGGCCGCCTCGGGCGTCGCCACGCGAAAGCTAAAGCTTTCCTCGAGGTAGAGGTGAACCGTGTCGGGGTCGTGATGGCTGTAGCCCAGGCAGAGGTCCTCTCCCGACTCGAAAAGGAAGTCACCACCGCGCAAGCTGAGTACAACGAGACCTTTCACCCCTGGTGCCCAGACGATCGGACCGCCGAGGATCTGGCGCAGGTGGTCGAAGACGACCAGGCCACCGTGCTCGGTCGTCTCGACGACGCCGGTGTACTCCTGGGGCCCGAGCGCGAGCCCGTAAGGCCCGCTCACTCCGGCCTCGAGGAGGATCTCGACCGCCTTGGCGACATGCCCCGGGTAGCTGGCGTAGTCCTTCCCGAGCACGATGGGCTCGTGTGTCGTGGCCCCGGTGATTCCGACGATGCCGGCCTCGGCCCAACCGTGGAAAACGGCGATGTTCTCCGCTACGGCGATCCGCCGAGCGGCGGAGTCAAGCGACGTCAGGTCGAGATCTGTGGCCCCACGATCGGCGTCGAGCAGCTCCTGGCGTGAGATGGCGAACGGAGCGCGCAACTCGGCCAAAGCCAGTACCCGGCGCTGACGCGCCTGCAGGTTCTCACCGGGGGCCTTGATCTCAGAGACGCGGCCGAGGTTCGTCGCAGAGTGCTTCCACCCGAGTGGGCCGGAGAAGTCGACCAGCTTTCGCACGGCGAGGGCGGGCACGAGCCTGGAACGGCCTTCAGCATCGAGCTGGGTCCAAGCGATGTCTGTGATTGGGGCGTGGGAACGCAGCAGGTGGTTCACAGTGACTCTCCTTTCAAGCTGCCAACTCCGAACGATCCCTCCGAGGCGGGCGCGCCGGCGTCTCCGTTCGCGTCCGCTTCGGCCGCGGCCTCGATCTCAGTGACGGGAGCGGTCGTGAACAGGTAGGTACGAAGGTGTCGGTCCAAGACCGGGTCGTGCCGGCGCAGCCACTCAAGGGTCATGGCGGCGTGTTCTTTCTCCTCGTCACGGTTGTGGGCCAATACGGCTGCCAACTCGGGGTCATCGGTGGCCGCCACCCGTTGGTCGTACCAGTCGATGGCCTCGAGCTCTTCCTGGATCGAGACGATGGCACGGTGCCTGTCGATTGTCTCGGGCGAGAGCTTGTTCTCGGGCTCGTGCAGCCCGGCGCTCTGGGTCATATTCGGCCTCCTCAAGCACGTGACGGGTACGGTCGGCGAAGCGTCGCGGGGACCGCGCGGCGACGCCAGACGCCTCGCACAGGGACGTTAGCGCCCTACGCCTGCCCGGCGGCATGGTGAGGCTCTCCCCTGACGAGCGAGGGGAAGGCGGATGAGACTGGGTCTTCGCTGGGACCGGCTCTTTGTTCACTCACCGTTGCAGTTTGTTGCCCCCACTCGGCCGCCACTTTGGAGTGGAACGGCTGCTCGGCGATATTTTCCTTCCGGGCTTCAGACCGCCGAGCACGCGAGCTATCGTGTCCGGAATCGTGATGCGAACTGCAATGCTGGGGTAGGGATTCCTATAGCGCAATTGGCGTGATCTCAAGTCGCAGGAGGGGGGCGGAGTGGCTTCGATCGTCGTAGAGCCTGCCGGTCAGGCACCGCAGAAGGGCCTCAAGTCTGGCGCGCTCGGCCTGATCTCGAGCATCGTCATCGGTGTCGCATCGACGGCGCCCGCCTACAGCCTGGCCTCCACCCTCGGCTTCGTCGTTGTCGCCATCGGCGTGCAAGCGCCGATCGTGACGATCCTCGCTTTCATCCCCATGTATTTCATCTCGGTCGGCTACCAGGAGATGAACCGGGCCGACCCGGACTGCGGGACGACGTTCACCTGGGCGACGAGGGCATTCACACCCCGGGTGGGATGGATGGGCGGCTGGGGTATCGTCGCCGCCGACATCCTCGTCATGGCGAGCCTCGCCCAGATCGCCGGGCAGTACGTATTCGAGCTGTTCAACGCGAAGGGCATCGGCGACAACGCCACGAGCGGCTGGGTGCTGCTTGTCGGCGTCCTCTGGATCGTGGCCATGACGTGGATCTGTTATGTCGGCATCGAGATCTCCGCCAATTTCCAAAAGGCGTTGCTCGGGATCGAGCTCACCATGCTGACGGTTTTGTCGGTCTGGGCGCTCATAAGAGTCGGCAACGGGACCGCACCGATCGGTCACATCGTTCCCACCGGCTCATGGTTCAATCCCTTCGCCGTGAAGCACTTCAGCGACTTTGTCGTCGGCCTCGCCGACATGCTCTTCATCTACTGGGGATGGGATACCGCGGTCGCCTGCAACGAGGAGACGGCCGACGCCGAGACGGTCCCCGGTAAAGCGGCCATCCTCTCGACGTTCGTCCTTCTCGGCATCTACGCGCTCGTTTTTCTTGCTGTGCAGTCTTTCGCCGGCCTCGGCACGACCGGCATCGGCCTCGGCAACGCCGCCAACACCGGTGACGTCCTCTCGATCCTCGGCCCCGCCATCTTCGGGCATTCGACGCTGGCATCGATCCTGGACCACCTGCTGTTGTTTATGGTGCTCTCCTCTGCGGCGACCTCGACCCAGACCACGATCCTGCCCACGGCGCGGACCACCCTTTCAATGGCCGTCTACAGGGCGATCCCGAGGTCATTCGAGAGGATCCACAAGCGCCATCTCACCCCGACGGTCTCGACGATGGTCATGGGCGCGGTGTCCATCGCCCTCTACGTGGTCATGAACTACCTCTCGGCTGGGCAGGTGATCAAGGACTCGGTCGACTCACTCGGGGTGATGATCGCCTTCTACTACGGGCTAACGGGCTTTTCATGCACGTGGTACTACCGCAAGAACTTGACGAGCAGCGTGCGCAACTTCTTCATGCAGGGCGTCTTCCCGACTGTCGGTGGTCTCATACTGTTCTTCGTCCTCGGGTGGTCCTTCTGGTACTACTGGCAGCCCGTGAATAGCTACACGCACTGGGGCATCTTCGGCCGCCAGATAGGAGGTGTTTTCATCCTCGATGTCGGGTCGCTCCTGATCGGCATCATTTTGATGTTCGCCATGCAGGCCTTCAGGCCGGCTTTCTTCCGGGGCGAGACGTTGAACAGAGACTCGGCGACGCTCGTCACCGAGGACTTCGCCGCCAAGCAGGCGAAAGGCCAGTAGCCCGCCCTATCTTTTCGTCCGGTTGGCTCAATGCTCCTTGCGGACCACGAGCACGGGGCAGTGCGAGTGGTGCACGCACTGGTTGGAGACCGAGCCCATCATCAGCCCGATGAAGCCTCCCCGGCCACGCGAGCCGACCACCAACAAGCTGGCTTCTCGGCTGGCCTCGATGAGCACCTCCGCGGGATTGCCGGGGACGCCGAGCCATTCGACCTCGAGGCCCTCTGTCGAGGGGGCACTAGCCGAGGCTCGCTGCAGGACCTCCTTTGCGTCGTGCTCTGTCTGCTCGTAATAATCGTGGCCGGTTGACCCGGTGAGCGGAGCCCCGAGAGCGGCGTAGGCGTAGGTGACGTGTAAACGGGCTCGGCGAAGGCGGGCCTCCTCGATCGCGATCTCGAGCGCGATCGCGGCCGCAGGTGAGCCATCGACGCCGACGACCACCAAGGGCGAGGTTGGAGTGTCCGTCATTTGCTTTCGACTCCTTGGTCGAGAATCCGGGGCGGAACGAAGAAAGTGGCGCTCCCTGTAGAAATAAGACGACCGCAAGCTCTGCACTGGAAAGATTATCCCGAAGGGCGCAGTGCCTCCGGTGAGATGCTTGATCGCGAAAGGCAAGCGAGGAGCCGACGAGCTGAGCGCCCCGAGGAACCTCGAGCCCCTGTTGGGGAGTCCCGGTCCGAGGTGGCAAGCCCCACAGCGTCGTAACCGCGAGCCGCGCCTTGCGTGGCCCGCCTGGGAGCGTTCGTCAGCCGGTCGGAGTGAGGCGGAGGACGACGACCTCGTTCGTCGGCGTGGCGGGGTTACCCGATTCGTAGGGATTGGACGCGGACGGCCACCCCGTAAATCTTGAAGTGTTGTACTCGTCGGCGGCGGCTGCATACAGCGTCGGGATCACGGGCAGCTGTGTCGCCACGTACTGCTCGATCGGCGCAAGATCGGCCCTTTGCGACGCGAGAGTGCTTGCGCTCGCCAACTTCGCGAGGTCCTCGTTCATGGCTGGGCTGTTCAGGCGCTCCAGGTCCCCCGAGGCCGACTCCGGGTTCGAGGTGTAAAGCGAGCTGTTGAGCCAGTAGCTGTACAGCTGGTAGGCGGAGCTGGCCGTCTGACCCCAGTGCATGGTGAGCTGGTAGTCACCGTCGCCTATGTCTGTTGCCCACGTCGAGAGCGCCTGGCCTACGAAGCTGGCGTCGATTCCGGCTGCTCTCAGCTCGCTGACGACGAGGGCGTCGTCGTACGCGTAGTCGCTGTAGACCTGCGGGTCGGTAATGGTGAGGGAGACGACGTCTCCCGCTTTTTCGAACCAGCCAGCCGAGTTTTGCAGGTACCCCGCCTCCTCGAGCACCGCCTTGGCCCTCTTCAGGTTCTGGTTCAGCGTCATGTCCGCGACCGGCGGCGCGACCAAGGCGGCGAAATTCGGAAGGGTCAGACCGCTGGCGTTGGTCGCCGGGGCTTCGACGCCGGATTCGCCCTGGGCGCTGAGGATGTCCCGGTTGACGGCAAGGCTGATCGCCTCACGCACCGGCAACTGGTCGGTCGGCCACACGGTGAGGTTCGGATAGAGCGAGACGGTGTTGAGCGGCACGAGCCACAGCTTGTGGTTCGGGCTGCCCACGAAGGGGTTCAGGTCGGTGATGAGGTTCCCGGCCCAGTCGAGCTGGTTGTTTACGAGCTCGGAGAGCACCGAGGCGCTGGTGCTCAAAGGGGGGAACTCGATCGAGGAGACCTTCGGCGCTCCTTTGCCCGGGTTCCACGGGCCACCCCAGTAGTTCGGATTGGCGACCAAGACGAAACCCTGCGGCGAGAAGTGGTCGTCGTCCACCATGTAGGGTCCTGTGCCGATTGGGTCCGTCACGATGAATTTGGCGGGGTCCCCCACGCTGGCCCAAATCGACTCGGGCACGATGTAAACACTGGCGATGTTCTTCAGGTTCGCGTACTGGGGCGAGGAGAAGCCGATCGTCACGTCCTGTCCCGAAACGGCCACGTCGGAGATGGCGAGCCCTGCCGAATTGACGTCTGGATACTGTTTCAACAGCTTGTAGGTAAAGGCGACGTCAGCTGGCGTCATGACGGTCCCGTCATTGAACTTCACGCCGGCGCGGATCGTAAAGGTGATCGACTCGCCACCGGCACTCCAGCTGTAATGAGTCGCCAAGAACTCATAGGGCGCCTGTGTAGGTAGGGCCGTGTCGAACTGGAGCAACGGCTCGTATATGAGCGAGGTCGCTCCGAGGCGTGAATCGGCTGAGGAGGGGAGGAACGGATTGAAATTGTCCGTAGCCGAGGGCTGCGAGCTCGACTCCATCACGAGCGGGTCGGCGCTGGGGGCAACCTGGGTCGGGCTCGCGGAAGCCTTCGGGGCAGTGACGCCGGCGAAGCTTCCCGCGAGAAGGCCGGTGGCCGTGAGGACAAAGGCGGCGAGGAGTCCGACCCGCTTGTCGCTTGATCTCGCCTTCATGCTCTCTCGCCTTTCTTCGCCCCCGTTTCGGTTCCGGGCGCGGTCGTGGCGGAACTGGGTGGGGTTCTCACCGAGGACATGGCGAGACTAGTTCGACAACCTGGCCAAACTGAGCGCGCTCTAGCTGAGATGTCTTCCTGCTAGGTCCGGTTCAGCCGGCTCGGCTGAGGAGCCCTCAGCTGCGCTCGACGGTGGCTTCGACCTTCACGATGGACCCCACAGGAGCCGGAGGCACGAGGTTGCCCTCGATCTTCTCGCCATCGACGACGAGGCGGCGGACGCGCCCTTCGGCTCCCTCTTCCTGGTTGACGACGATCTCGTAGGTCGCCTCCCGCCAGCGGCGTCGGGCGGTGAAGCCCCGCCAGGACGGCGGAAGCACCGGGTCGATGCGAAGTCCGTCGAGCTCGGGGCGCACGCCGAGGATCCACTGGGAGATCGCCGTCAGGTGCCAGGCGGCGGACCCCGTCAACCAGGAGTTCTTCGCCTCGCCGAAGCTTGCCGCGTCACGCCCGGCGATCGTCTGCGCGTATACGTAGGGCTCGCACCTGTGCACGTCGCTGATCGGTGCCCGGGCCGAGGGGTTGGTCCTCTTGTAGTAGCCGAAGGCCGTCGCACCGTCCCCGAGGATCGTCTCGGCGATCATGATCCACGGATTTACGTGGCAAAAGACGCTGCCGTTCTCCTTGTAACCGGGGGGGTAAGAGGAGATCTCACCGAGCTCGCTGTAGTACCGCGTGTAGGCGGGCTCCATGAGCATGACCCCGTGCTCGGTTGCAAGCCGCTCCCTCACACTGTGCAGGGCTCGCGCTGCCTTTCCGTCAGAAATGCCGACGCGAGCCATGACGCACATACCCTGCGGTTCAGCGAAGATCTTCCCTTCACTGTTCAAATGCGAACCGACGAGTCCACCCAGGGCGTCATAGGCCCGGATGAACCAGGCGCCGTCCCAGCCATGAGCCTCGATCGCACCGACCATCCGCTCGGCCTCGGCCTCGAGCATGCAGGCCTGTCTTTCGTCCCCGCGCAAGCGCGTGACGGCGGCAAGTTCGTTGCAGGCGAGCACGAACTGGGGTGCTATGAAAAGTGACTCCGCCACGCCACCTTCTCGGTTCTCGGTCGTCTGGAAGGACTCGCCGGAGGTCTCCGAGAAGCAGTTCAGGTTGAGACAGTCGTTCCAGTCGGCGCGTCCGATAAGGGGCAGGCCATGCGGTCCCAGCCGCGCGAGCGTGTAAGAGATACAGCGCTCGAGGTGCTCGGAAAGGGGGGTCTCGGATCCTGGCAAGTTGTCGTAGGGGACGAGCTCGTCGAGCAGTGTGAGATCGCCCGTCTCCTTCAGGTAGGCGGTGACGGCGAGTACAAGCCACAGCGGGTCGTCGTTGAACCCGGATCCGATCGCGTTGTTGCCGCGCTTTGTGAGCGGTTGGTACTGGTGGTACGCGCCCCCCGAGGGGAGCTGGGTCGCGGCGAGGTCGATGATCCGTTGGCGCGCCCTTCCCGGAACCATGGCGACGCAGCCGAACAGGTCCTGGCTCGAATCGCGAAATCCCATGCCCCTTCCGATGCCCGACTCGTAGAACGACATCGACCTGGACAAGTTGAACGTCGCCATGCACTGGTAGGGGTTCCAGATGTTCACCATCCGATCGGTGTCCGGGTCGGGTGTCTCGACCTGCAGGACCGACAGCAGATCCTCCCAAGTGTCGTGCAGGGCGGAAAGGGCGCTCTCCACTTCGTCTGTTCTCAGCCAACGCTTGATCACGGGGGCGACCCTGGCCTTGTTGATCGTCTGAGAGCCCGGTGGGTCGAACTTCTCGCTGACAGGATTCTCCGAGTAGCCGAGGACGAAAATGACCTCGCGCGTCTCGCCCGGGGCGAGCGAGAGCCGGACGTGGTGGGAGCCCATCGGCGCCCAGCCGTGCGCGATCGAGTCTAAGGAGCGGCCCCGTTCCACCACCTCCGGCGAGTCCCAGCCCCGGCCGCGACCGAGAAAGACGTCACGCTGGGTGTCGAAGCCGGTCAGCGGCTCGGAGCACGCGAAGTATGCGAAATGGTCGCGTCGCTCCCGGTACTCGGTCTTGTGGTAGATGACGCCGTCGACGACCTCGACCTCGCCCACTGAGAAGTTGCGCTGGAAGTTCGTGGCATCGTCCTGGGCATCCCAGAGGCAGAACTCCAGAGCGGAGAAGATCGACAGCTCAGCCCTCTCTTCTCGTTCGTTGCCCACGAGCAGACGCCACACCTCGAGCGACTCGCCGAGAGGCACGAAGCAGAGCATCTCGGCTCTCACACCGTTGTGCTTGGAGGAGATCTCCGTGTAGGAGAGGCCGTGCCGACATTTGTAGTCCTCGAGCTCGCTCCGAGTCGGCTGCCACGATGGCGACCAGTAGTCACCGTCGAGGTCGTCGCGCAGGTACAAGTAGCGACCGCCGAGGTCGAAGGGGGCGTTGTTGTGGCGGTAACGGGTCAGCCTGCGTAGCCGGGCGTCACGGTAGAACGAGCAGCCTCCTGCGGTATTGGAGATGATGCCGAAGTAGTCCTCGGTGCCGAGGTAATTGATCCATGGAAGCGGCGTATCTGGTCGGGTGACCACGTATTCGCGTCGATCGTCGTCGAAGTGTCCGTACACCACGATGTCTCCTCTACGAGCCGGGCGCGAAGACGACCGGGCGAGCCCAGTATCGCGACGGTTTTAGTCTCAACGCCAACGACGATCGCGAACGCCGTAACTCAAGTGCGCGCTGCGCCGGCATGGCTCACGCCTGACATGGGCAAATAACGCCCAGAAAGTCTCACCTTTGCGTCAATCGCAAGAGACCTCCGCGATCTCTCCGGAGTGGCTGACCTTGATTCACCCTCGAGCTTAGCGAGGGCCGCGCCGCGAGCGAGAATCTCGAGGTGAAATTCGCCTCGCGCGGGTGCCGCGCGGTGAGGTACACTTAACCGCTTCAGGACTTAACTCGACGCATAGTTGCACTTCCAGTGACACGGACCGCGGGTCATAAACCTTCGCGGGTATCGTGATACCGGGCGCGTGCTAGGCGACGAGCCTGGATATTTAGTAGCTGCCGCCGGGGCAAGCTCGGTGGCCCGACGGGTGGAGACCGTGCAACACCAGAACAACCCGCGTCGCCGGGTGACGATAGCCGACATAGCGCTTCGCGCGGGGGTCTCGAAAGGGGCCGTGTCATACGCTCTGAACGGGCGTCCTGGACTCTCGGAGCCGACTCGTCGCCGCATTCTGGAGATCTCCGAGGAGCTGGGCTGGTATCCGAACAGCGCCGCCAGGGCGCTCTCGGCCGCCGTTGCCGGCGCTTGCGGGCTGGTGCTATCCCGCCCCGCCCGCACGCTCGCCTTCGAGCCGTTCTTCATGGAGCTCATGGCAGGGATCGAGGCCGAGCTCTCCTCGCGCTCGGTCGCTCTCACCATCCAGGTCGTGGACGACCTCGAAGCCGAGATGGCAGTCTATCGCCGCTGGTGGGCAGAGCATCGCGTTGACGGTGTGCTCGTCAAGGACCTCTGGGTCGTCGACCCCAGGATTAGCCAGATAGAGCAGCTAGGACTGCCTGCAGTCGTCATCGGAGGCCCCGAGGGCACCGGCAGCCTTTCGGCCGTTTGGAGCGACGACGCGGGCGCAGTCGTCGAGGTGGTGCGATACCTTGCACGGCTTGGTCACGTGCGGATCGCCCGTGTCGCGGGTGTCCCGGAGTTCCTCCATACCGAGATCCGGACCGAGGCGTTTCTCGCCACCATGGCGGAGCTCTCGCTCTCTCCGGAGGTCGTCACGACTGACTACACCGCCGAGAGCGGCGCCCAGGTGACACGCCAGCTCCTCACGAACCGCAGACCGCCCACGGCAATCGTCTACGACAACGACGTGCTCGCCGTCGCCGGCCTCGGCGTCGCCCACGAGATGGGCCTGTCGGTCCCGGCCGACGTCTCCCTCGTAGGGTGGGACGACTCGCTTTACACCCAAGCTGTGCACCCGCCTCTCACCGCGGTGAGGAGAGACATCGTCGCCATGGGGATGCACGCCGCGAGCGCCCTCCTTGCGCTTATCGGAGACGGAACGGTCACCCGGGTCGGCGAGCCTTCCGGCCAGCTCATCCCCCGCGGCACCACTGCGCGGCCCCCCGCGGTCGCTTCCGCGCCCGCTCGTCGGCCCCGCGTCGTGGCGAGTCGACAGCGCCGCACAACCAATAACGGCGCTTGACACTTAACCGAGAAAGTAGTTGACTCGTTTACGACGGGTTTACGGCGGGACGCCGGGCGTGCCCCTCGGTTGATGTATGACGGGTGCGTGCGGGCACGAGGAGCTTGGGAGAAGCGTGTCGCAGCTTGGCCAAGGGCGTCCTTGGATAGGGGCAAATTTCTGGTCGCGAGGCGGTGGCCCCCGGATGTGGAGTCGTTACGACGCGAGGGTCGTGCGCCAGGAGTTGGAGGTGCTCGCTGAGCACGGTTGCAACGTCACGCGCTCGTTCTGCTTCTGGCCCGACTTTGTGCCGGAACCAGAACGCCTTGATTTTTCTGCCCTTGAACGGTTCAGTGACTTTCTCGACGCTCACCTGGAGGCGGGTCTCGGCACGATCCCCACCTTCATCGTCGGCCACATGTCCGGGCAGAACTGGGACCCAGCGTGGCGGGCGGGACGGGACCTATACCGTGATGTGTGGTTCGTCTCGCAACAAGCCTGGTTTGCCGCTGAGATCGCCAAGCGCTTTGGTGCCCACCCCGCAATCGTCGGTTGGCTTTTGTCGAACGAAATGCCAAATTACGGCGGTGCCGGCACCACCGAGGAGATCACCGCCTGGGTAAGGCTCTTGGTCCAAGCCATACGTTCATCTGGGGCGACCCAGCCGGTGTCGACCGGAGACGGTGTCTGGGGAGTTGAGGTTTCCGGCCGGGACAATGGATATTCTTTGCGCGCCCTCGCACCGATTGTCGACTTCATCGGGCCGCACGTCTACCCGATGCTCGACGACCAGGTCCGCCAGATGCTCACCGCCGCCTTCGTCTGCGAGCTTTCGGGCTCGTTCGAAAAACCGGTCATCCTCGAAGAGTTCGGAGTGAGCTCGGATTTCGCCTCGGGGGAGAACGCCGCAAACTACTACCGCCAGGTGCTCTACACGACGCTGCTGGCGGGCTCTCGGGGCTGGATCGCCTGGAACAACTGCGACTTTGACGACCTGCGCGACGAGGACCCGTACCGCCACCACGTCTTCGAGCTCCATTTCGGGCTCACCGACTCCAAGGGGACCCCAAAGCCGCAGCTTGTCGAGGTCAAGCGCTTTTCGGACACGCTCGCCGAGCTGGCGCCCGACGGGTGGACGACGCTCAGCAAAGACGCCGTCATCATCGTGCCCGAGCATTTCGAGCGAGTGCTCCCTTTCACCGTTCAGGAATTCCGCGAGGACATCCGCGACAACCTGCTGCAAAGCTACGTGGCGGCGAAGGAGGCCGACCTCCCGGTGTGCCTGCTGCGCGAGCGCGACGGGCTGCCGGCGGGGGCACACCTGTACCTCGCTCCGTGCACGAAGATGATGACAGCGCCTGGTCTCGAGCGGCTCCACACCCTGGCGGCTGGTGGTGCCACTGTTTATGTTTCGTATTTTGCGGGGAGCACGCTAAGGCAGCGGGGCCCGTGGATGACCTGGCTCGAAGACCTGTTCGGCGTGCGCCATCTTCTGCGCTACGGCCTCATCGACCCGATCGTCGAAGACGTGGTCACTTTTGAATTCCTCGAGGACCTGGGTGAGATAACCCCGGGCACGGAGATGTCCTTCAAGGTCGGGGGCAGCCCGAGTGCCCGGTCGTACCTGCCCGTGGAACCACTAGACGCCAAAGTGGTCGCGGTTGACGGTGCCGGGCGGCCGGCGCTGCTTCGCCACTCCATCGGAGCCGGCTCGACGGTGCTGTGCACCTATCCGATCGAGCACATGGCCGCACGCTTGCCGAACTCCAACCCCGAGAGCACATGGCGCCTGTACTCCGCTCTCGCCTCCGAAGCGGGAGTGACGCGGCTATTGCGGGTGGACGACCCCCGTGTTCTCGCCGGCGGCCTTCGTACCCCAAGCGGAGATATCGCCATCTTGGTGAATTGCTCGGGCGACACCGTCGCCGTCGAGCCGATCGTAAGTGGCCCGTGGGAGCTGCCAGCTGGAGGAGCCTGGTCGACGCTCGAGGCGTTCGGCGTCGCGGCTGTGCGTTGTCGCGCCTCTGGCAGCGACGCACCGACAGGCTTGTTTTCCGGGCCGGCAACGGATTCAGCGAAGGACACGAGAGAAGAGGAGGAAAAGGAGGGCGGAACCTGAGGTCAGCTCTTGCAGGGCCGGTCGGGAAACGAGCGGTCAGGCGGGGGCGGAGACACGTCAAAACGGCGCGCCGCAGCGTTGCTGCGAGCGTTCTTAGACAGGAGACAACTGGGATTATGTCAACCCACAAAAGAAAGATGGCAATCGGCCTCGTGACCGCCATCGCGGCGCTGTCATTGACCGCGCCGCTGCTCACGATCGGCGCCTCCAGTGCTTCGACAGCACGCGCGACCCACACGAGGCAGGTAGTCCCGATCACGAGCTTGCCCCGCAACGAGACCGTCTACACAAGCGGCGTCGCCTACAGCGCGCCGACCAACTGGAACCCGATGAACCTCGGCAACTACGCCACTGGGACACAGGGCCTGCTCTACGAGACGCTGTTCCTCTACAACCCGATCAACAACTCCTACATGCCGTGGTTGGCGAGAAGTGGCACGTGGACGAACGCCAGCACTTACACGATCGTGTTGCGCAACGGGATCACCTGGAGCGATGGCTCAGCTTTCACCTCGGCTGACGTCGCCTACACCATCGAGCTCCAGAAGACGAACGCGGCCATGCCCTACAGCAACCTCGGCCCGTTCATCAACAGCGTCTCGACCCCGAACGCGCAGACGGTCGTCGTGCACTTCAACGCCGGCGCCTACCAGGTGTGGCAGAACTTCCTCTGGCACTGCCCCATCATCGACAAGGCGGTCTGGTCGGCGCTTTCCCCGACCAACCAGGTGGCCGGCGCCAACGCCACCCCGATCGGGACCGGCCCGATGCTGCTCGACACCGCCAACGACCAAGAGGTCGCCTACACGGTCAACCCGAACTGGTGGGCCACAAAGGACCTCGGCCTGAGCTTCAAGTTCAAGTACCTCGTTGACATCGTGAACGGCAGCAACAACGTCGAGCTCGGCCAGCTGCTCGAGAGCAACATCGACCTGAGCAACAACTTCCTCCCTGGCATCTCGCAGCTCATCAGCTCGCCGGCTGCCACTGGAAAGCTCAACAGCAACGGCGGTTACGGCCTGGCGACCTACTACCCGTCGGCGCCGTACATGCTGTCGGCTAACACCGTCTGGCTGGAGCCCAACTTGACCCTGGCTCCGATGAACAACCTGAACTTCCGCAAGGCACTGGCGTACGCGATCAACCCGCAAGAGATCGCGAACGTGATCTACTCCAACCTCGTGGACCCGGCCGGCCCGACGGGGCTGCTTCCCAACCTCAACCCGTTCATCAACAAGAGCGTGGTCGCGAAGTTCGGCTTCTTTTACAACCCGAAGGTGGCGAAGCAGTTCTTGAAGGCGTCGAGCTACAAGGGCCAGACCATCACGATCCAGGACCCGGACGGATGGACGGACTGGAACTCGGCCACTGACATCATCGTGCAGGAGCTGCAGGCCATCGGCATCCACGCCGTGGCGTACTTCCCACAAGATGCCGCACGTAACGTGAACCTGACGGATGGGACCTACGACCTGGCGCTCGACAACAACGCCGGGCCTAGCTCGAACCCCTGGTCGTACTTCGACCGCGTGTTCCAGCTCCCGATCCTCAAGAAGCAGACGGCGCAGCTCAACTGGGAGCGCGACGACAACCCGGCGGCTTGGGCCCTCGTGCAGAAGCTCGGCACGATCTCCCCGACCGACGCGTCGGCCTCGCAGGCCATCTACTCCCAGCTCGAGCAGATCGAGCTGCAGACGCTGCCTGAGATACCGCTGTGGTACAACGGGGCGTGGGCGCAGTACAACACGACGTATTGGAAGAACTACCCAACGTCGACCAACACGAAGGACCAGTACACCCCCGTCATGTGGGGTGGCTGGCTGGGCAACATGACCACCGTTTACGCGTTGGCCAACCTGGAGCCGGTCCCCGGCGCCTCATAAGCATGACTAACTAGCACGCTGCGAAACCGACCACTCCGTCTCTGCCAAGCGCAACGGCGGGGTGGTCGGTCGCAACCAGGAGAGGGTGACGAGTAAGAGCCGTGCGACGGTACCTGACGAGGAAGTTCATCATCTACGTGATCACCTTTTGGGTCGCGGCGACGATCGACTGGCTCCTACCCCGCATGGTTCCCGGGAACCCGGTCCAGCTGCTGTTGTCTAAGATGGACCTCCAACCGCAGACCTACAACGCGACCTACAACTTGTACATGAAGGCCTTCGGCTTCAACCGGCCCTGGTGGAAGCAGTACCTGAGCTTTTGGCAAGCCCTAGCTCACGGGAACCTCGGCGTGAGCATCTACGAGTTCCCCAAGCCTGTCACCCACGTCATCGCCGACTACGTGCTGTTCACCCTTGCCCTTCTCATCCCTGCCATCTTGGGCGCTTACTTCGCCGGTAACAGGGTTGGCGCCATGGCGGCCCGCCGCAAGGCCCTCGACAACTCCGTCCTCCCGGTCGGCTACATCCTCACCGCCACGGCCTACCCGTGGCTCGCTCTCCTGCTCGCCTTCCTCTTTGCCGCCGGCGGGATCGGCCACTTCTTCCCCATCTCGGGCGGTTTTTCCTACGGGCTCATCCCGACCTGGTCGTGGACCTTCTTCTGGAGCCTTTTCACCCACTGGGTTCTGCCGTTTTTGACCCTCTTCCTCGTCGCCTTCGGCGGCTGGGCCATCGGTATGAGGAACCTCATCATCTACGAGCTCGAGTCTGACTACTCGCACTACCTGGAGGCGCTCGGCGCCCCGAGCAGGCTCGTGCGCAAGTACGCCTACCGCAACGCCAGGCTGCCCCAGCTCACGGGACTTGCCCTGCAGCTCGGCGTCCTCGTGGGCGGGGCGGTGGTCACCGAGGTGACATTTGCCTACCCTGGACTCGGCTACCTCATCCTGCAGGCTGTCGGCAATGACGACTACTTTTTGCTGCAAGGGATCTTCTTGTTCATAATCATCGGTGTCCTCGTAGCCAACTTCGCCATCGATATCGTCTACGTGCTCGTTGACCCGCGCACCCGCGTCGGGATCAGCGGTGAGTAGACCTATAGCGGTGCCCGGGAGGCCGACGTGACGATCATTGGCGAGGCCCTCGACACGACCGATTCCGTCACGAAACCGGCCGGTGCCGCCCAACTCGGCGGCGGTGAGACGATCAAGCGCAGGCGCTTCGAGTTCCTCTACTTCGCGCTGCGCAACACCAAGCTGCTCATCGGGTTCAGCTTCGTGGTGATCATGGTGCTCATCGCGCTCATCGGCCCGTTCTTCGTCCAGCACAGCAACTGGGCGACGGGTTACTTCGTGCCCTTCCGACCTCCGTCGGCGAAGTTCTGGTTCGGCACGAACTACTTCGGCCAGGACGTCTTCGCCCAATTCGTCTACGGGTTGCGCGAGAGCCTCTTCGTCGGCCTCCTCGGAGGATGCGGGGCAACTGTGATCGGCATGACCCTGGGTTTCATCGCCGGTTACAAGGGGGGCCTCATCGACGAAGCCCTCAACGTGCTTTGCAACGTGCTGCTCACGATCCCGGGTCTCGTGCTGCTGATCCTCATCGGCGGTTTCCTCAAGCACACGAGCGCCGTTCTCGAGGCGACGCTGATCGCGTGCACGACGTGGACCTGGGCGATGCGCGCCATCCGGGCACAGACGTTCTCACTTGTCTCGAGGGACTTCGTCGGCCTCGCCCGGCTTTCGGGCGAGAAGAGCCGGTCGATCATCGTGCGTGAGATCGCCCCCAACATGAGCTCATACCTCTTCTTGGTGTTCATCCTTCTCTTCGGCGGCGCCATCCTTGTCGCGGCGTCCTTCGACTTTCTCGGCTTCGGGCCGCCGGGGGGAATGTCCCTCGGGATCATGATGGAACAAGCCAGTGACTGGAGCGCCCTCCCGCTCCACCTGTGGTGGTGGTTCATCCCGCCGGGTGCGGCCATCACCTGCGTCGTCGGCGGCCTTTATCTGGCCAACGTCGGCCTGGACGAGGTGTTCAACCCGAAGCTGAGGGCGCTGTAGGCAAATGGCCCTCAAAGTCGAGAATCTGAGGCTTTGTTACCGCACCTTGCGAGGTGACGTCGTGGCTGTCGACGACGTCAGTTTCGGCATCGACGACGGCGAGATCATGGGCCTCGCCGGCGAGTCCGGCTGCGGGAAGTCGACCCTCGGCAACGGCCTCGTCCGCATGGACGTGCGGATGGCTCAGCTCGGCGGCCGCGTGGAGCTGGACGACAAGGAGCTGCCCATCTCCAACGACAAGGCGATGCGCCCGCTGCGCTTCGCCGAGGTGTCCATCGTCCCGCAGTACGCCATGAGCGCCCTCAATCCGACACGCAAGGTCGGCAAGATGGTGGCCGAGCTCTTGAAATCGAGGCACCTCGACTACAAGTCCGCCCTCCCCGAGCTGGAGCGCCGCGTCAAGCTGGTCGGTCTCGACGCAGAGGTTCTCAAGCGGTACCCCATCGAGCTCTCCGGTGGGATGAAGCAGCGTCTCGTCATGGTCATCTCCACACTGCTCAACCCGTCTCTGCTCATCGCCGATGAGGTGACCTCCGCCCTCGACGTCTCCACCCAGCGCGCCGTGGGGGAGATGCTGCTCGAGTTTCGCGATCGCGAGTTCGTGAAGAGCACGATGGTGATAACTCACGACCTGTCGATCCTGGCGCAGATCGCGGACACGATCCTTGTGATGTACGCCGGCAAGCTCGCCGAGAAGGTAAGCGCCGATGTGGTGATCAACAACCCGCTCCACCCCTACACACAGCTGCTCATCTCCTCGCTTCCCGAGGTAGGCGTGCGCCATGACGCCAAGACCCTCGTCGGCATCCCGGGCCGCCCGCCCACGTTGCTCAACCCCCCGACCGGCTGCAGGTTCCGCGAACGCTGCCCCGCCGCCTTCGACCGTTGCGCTGAGCAGCCGCCTTTCTTGGAGGTGAAGCCGGGCCACTCGGTGGCGTGCTGGCTCCATGCCGACGCCGCGCTCCCTGCCGGAGGAGCCGGTGCCGCCTTGACCTCGTCAGGACCTGGCGTCTCATTGTCACAGGCGGGGTCCGCCGACACGTTGTCAGGGCCTGTCGAGGAATTGTCACCGGCAGGGGCTGTCGATGGCTCCTCGCCCAGTGGAGGGGCCGAGTAGTGCTCACGCTCGACAACGTCACCAAGATCTTCAAGACCGGGACCTTCGGCGGTGGCTCGACACCCGCGGTGCGCAACGCGAGCTTCGAGATACGCCCGGGCGAGGTAACCGCTCTCATAGGGGAAAGCGGCAGCGGGAAGTCGACTCTCGGGAAGATGATCCTGCGGCTCACGCCCGTCACCTCGGGCAAGATCACCTTCGAGGGCACCGACGTGGCCAGCCTCAAGGGCAAGAGATTGCGCGAGTACTACCGCCACGTCCAAGGCGTGTTCCAGGATCCGTTCAGTTCGTACAATCCCGTGTTCCGAGCCGACCGCGTCTTCGCGACGATCAAGCGCTCCTACTTCCCCGATGTGAGCAACGCAGAGTGGCGGGGGCGGGTGGCGAACTCGCTCGAGTCGGTCGGCCTCAATCCCGTCGACGTGCTCGACAAGTTCACCCACCAGCTCTCAGGTGGGCAGCTGCAGCGGATCCTCATCGCACGGGCACTGCTGCTCGACATCAAGATCCTCGTCGCCGACGAGATCATCAGCATGCTCGACGCCTCGACGCGCGTGGACGTGCTCAACCTTTTGTCGAACCTCAAGACGCGGGGTCTCGGCGTGCTGTTCATAACCCACGACCTGTCCCTCGGTAACTACATCAGCGAACGCACCATTATCTTGCGCCGGGGCGTGGTGGTCGAGATGGGCGCGACCGAGAAGGTCTTCGACAATCCCCAGCACGAGTACACCAAGATGCTGCTGACCTCGGTGCCCCAGCTCCACAAGAAATGGGAGCCCGGTTCGGACTCCGAGCTGGAGGCCATGTTGGGCCCTTCGGACGACGACGGGCGCCCGGGCCGTTACTCGAAGAGCAGCCTGCACCCGCTTGCGGGCGCGCACTCGCGAAGGAGCCGGCGCGAAAGGGAGGCCGAGGCGGAGCGCCAAGCCGCGGAGGGCCTGCTGAAGACCGATACGTACTTGCGGACTCACGAGGAGGTACCGCCGCTCGTCGAGGTAGAGGACGATCACCTCGTGGCGATCTCCTCCGGCGCCGGATAGCCTTACGCCCTCGGGCGAGAGCCCAACGGGGTTGGGGGGTGCCGTGAGCGTTCAGGGCAAAGCTTGGAGCCGCCGTGGACGGCTGGCGTCCGTCCTTGTCGCCTGCTTCATAGGGGCGTTCGCGTCGCTCGGCGCGTCTTCGCCAAAAGCTGTGCCGGGCGCGGTTCGGGCCACTGGGCACGACGCGGTCCATGCTCCGCTTTCTTGCACCAACCCGCAGAGGCGAGCGACCGTCATCGGCACGCCGCGACTGAAGGCCGTGCCCTCGCTGTCGGCCGTCACCCTCTACCCGCACGACGGGGGGCTGGGCGTCTCGATCTCGTTCCGCCGGCCGCTCGTCGTCGCCCCGGAGGGGGTCCTCATCTCGTGGCGCGTGTTCCTGTACCGCCACC
>Ga0181520_10003556_pt1 | contig 27185 bp, 26 predicted proteins | sample PEATcosm2014_Bin_29_FD_132451 | JGI IMG/M metagenome (GOLD analysis project Ga0181520, IMG submission 132451) | Peatland microbial communities from MTU Mesocosm Facility, Houghton, MI, USA - PEATcosm2014_Bin02_30_metaG | ecosystem: Environmental > Terrestrial > Soil > Wetlands > Peat | place...
CACCCCCCAGGCGGAGGTCGTCCAGTTCATGCGGTCGTCCACGGCGATGCCGCCCGGCCGGTAGATGGTGCGCTCCACCGGACGCAGCACCGGGTCCAGGAACGTGGTCTCGCCCTGGAACACCTTGCCCATGTACTCGCCCAGGGGCTTGGCCAGCACCATGAGGACGCCCAGGAAGACGACAAACTGCAACAACGTGTTCGAGGTCATTGGAACTGCTCCGGCTTCAAAAGCGCAATGGTGAGGTAGACCAGCAACCCCAAAGTCAGCACCGCAGCCAGGATCTGCACACCGGTCATTCGCTCCCCCTTCGTGAAAAGGCAACACCCCGCACCATCAAGCATGTCGCCCGCGGCATCAAGGTCGCGTCAACGTCCTGCCCGGTAGCGTTAAAGTTGCGTTAAAGTTGGGTCGGCCTTCCCAGCCGTTCGGCGACCACCTAGACTGGTCAAGGATGCCCTACTGGCTTCCAACCTTAGTGAGTGCCCATGTTCAAAGTCATATTCAAAGGCAAGCTGATCGGGGAGATCGCCCTGGAACGGGAAGCCTCGATCCTGGCGGCGGCGGCCAAGGGTGAAGTCACCCTCACCCACCGGTGCGGCGGCCATGCCCGCTGCGGCACCTGCGTCATCACCGTGGAGGACGGCGCCACCCACCTGACCCCCATGGGCGCGGCGGAGGCACGGATCCTGAAGGTGCTCAAGGCCCGCCCGGACCAGCGCCTGGGCTGCCAGGCGTGGGCCCAGGGCGACGTCACCTGCCGGGTTGACTAGTCCAGCCGTTCCCCGTCCCAGCGCAAGGCGACCAGTTCGTCCAGGGCGCAGGACCTGACCCGTTCGCCATCGAAGATGGCCACGCAGGCCCCGGCCGCCCGGCGCACCGAACGATAGACCACCCCAGCCTCTCCTGCCCCCTTGATCTGCCTGCCGAACGCCTGGGCGGGGCCACAATCATCCGGCCGGTGCAGCTCCGGGTGACCCTGGCGCACGTCCACGAACCTGCCGCCGACCCGCATGACCAGGGCCTCGAAGATGCGCGCCGCGCCCGGCGGCTCCCCGCTGTCGCGCAAGGCCTGGCCATGGTGGTGGGCAATCTCCGCCCGGCAGGTCGCCAATGGGTTGCCGCCGTAGATGGACCGGAAGCTGCCGTCGCAGAAGCGGCTGCGCGGGCCCCGGCCCGGCATGCGCAGGTAGGCCCTCAGGTGCGGCAGCCGGTCGGGATTGCCCGCCCCCGGCGGCCACGGCCGGAACACCCCCACCCGGGCCAGCAGACCGGCAAGCTCCGGCCCATCGGCCGGCGGGACCAGCTGGGCCAGCGGTGAGAAGGACAGGAACTTCAACTGATGCCAGGGATGGTTGAGGAAATGCACATCGATCAAAGCAGCCCCAGGGTGGCGGTCTTGAGGTAGGAAAGGGTTTCCATGAGATCTTCCATCCGCCCGCCCAGCATCCGATCCAGCGGCCGGCGGCCCTGGAAGGCCGGCGCCTGGTTGGCCCGGGTGAGCCAGGCCACCCCGTCGGGGAAGACCGCTCCGGCCAGTTCGTAGATGCCCAGCACGTAGGCCATCCGGTCCAGCTTGTCCCCGTCCACGTCGCGCAGGTCCTCCTGTTCCATCCGCTTGAGCCAGACCGTGTAGGTGCTCTTGGCGATGCCCAGGAGGGCCAGCCGCTCCCGCACCGGCAGGGCAAGGCGCTCGGACACGGCCAGGAAGGTGCGGAACGCCAGGGCCGAGGCGTCGGTCACCGGGGTGATGGCGGGGGTCTTGTCGGCTGTCATGGCCCGTCTCCTGATCTCCAGGGTAGGCCATTTCTGGCCAAAGTAAACCGATATGGCCCGGCGGCGCACGGCCCGCCGAAGACCCGCTAGACTGACTTGTGGAGCCGCCATGCTGGAAATGCCGCTTGAACCTCTTGAACTGCGGGTGCTGGGAGTCCTGCTGGAGAAGGAACTCTCCACGCCCGAGTACTACCCGCTGACCCTCAACGCCCTGGTGAACGGCTGCAACCAGTCCACCAACCGCGACCCGGTGCTGCAGGTGGAGGCCGCCGCGGTGGAACAGGCACTGGAAGGGCTCAGGAACCAGCGGGCCGCCGCCACCGTGCATGCCGCCGGTTCCCGAGCCATCAAGTTCGCCCAGCGCATCACCGAGGCCCTCAAGCTTTCCGTGCAGGAGGCCGCCCTCCTGGCCGAGCTGATCCTGCGCGGCCCGCAGACCGCCGGCGAACTGCGCAACCGCAGCACCCGGATGTACGCCTTCCAGGACCTGGAGGAGGTGGAAGCCGCCCTGGGGCTCATGCTGGAGGCAGAGCCCGCACCCTTGGCGGTGCGCCTGCCGCGCGCCCCCGGCACCAAGGAGACCCGCATCGCCCACCTGCTGGGCGGCCCGGTCCAGTGGCACGAGGCCGTGGCGGCCCCCGCCAACCCCCGGACCGACCGGATCGAGCAGCTGGAGCGGCAGGTGCAGGAACTCTCGGCCGCCCTGGCCGCGCTGCGGGCGGACTTCGAGGCCTTCAGGGGGCAGTTCTAATCCAGGAAGAAGCCGACGCCCTGCCAGACCCGCACCCGCGTCTTGCCGTCGGCGGCCCGGGCGGGATCGAAGACGATCCGCTTGGCCTGGTCCACGCAGGCTGCGTTGGCCTTGTCGACCCACTCGCCCGTGCCCGGCAGGCCCTGGAGCAGCCGGGAATCCAGCACGTCGCCGCTTTCGCTCACCAGGACATTGACCACCACGACCCCGCGGCTGACCTTCCTGGCCTTGGGGGTGACCCGGTTCAGGTTCAGCGCGCGGGCCGGGGTGATGTCGGGCGTGATGGGCACCAGGGCGCCTTCGCTGGTGGGCGCAGCCTGCTTCTCCTTGGCCTCGGCCATGGCGCTGCGCAGGGTTTCGTTGGCGGCCTGTTCCGCGGCCAGATCCTCCTTGGCCTTCTGCAGCTCATTCAGGATGGTATCGGCCGAGCCTTGGTTCTCCGCCAGGGCGCTCTTCATCTGGTCGAGCTCCTTGCGCACGCTCTCGGTCTCCTGGCGCGCCATGTCCCGGCTTTTCTGGCTGGCGGCCAGGTCCTCCTGGAGGCTCTCGGTGGCCGCCGGGCGATCCTTGAGGTCATCCCGCTCGGCGGTGAGCTTCTTGAGCTGCGCCTGGAGCTGGGCCACGGAGACCTTGGCCCTGGGGACGGCATGGGCGGAAGCCCCGGACAGCCCGATGATGACGGCGGTGATCAAGGGTGTTAGGCAGCGCATCGGCCCTCCAGGGAAGCAACGCCTCACGGCCTGTACTCCGGCTGGAGGCCTCCCGATTGTTTCTGAACCTTGAGAATCCCACGCTTGAGCAGCTTGGAGAAGATCGCCAGGCATTCTTCCTGGGGAAACGGCGAGATGGAGATGATGTCGTGGATGCTCCATACGGCGTTGACCCGGGTGGCCAGGAAGGCTTCGTTGGGCCCCAGCTGCGCCTGCATCAGGTCCTCGATGGTCACGGCCAGCTCCGGCACCAGGTGCTCGTCGATGGCGTTCTCCTGCAGCATGTGCTCCACCACCTGGAGCATCCGGCTGGCCTCCTGGAGCTTGGGCTGTTCCTGCAGCAGGTGGCGCAGTTCGTCCTGGGCCTCCTCCAGCTTCTGCTTCTCCACCAGCTGCCGGGCGCGCTGGAGCTGCAGGCTGGAGTGGTCGCCCAGCTTGCCCCCGGACTGGAGGATGCGCACCATGCCCTTTTCGTAGAGGTCGAACAGCAGCTTGTTGGCCTTGAACTCCGGCACCCGCATCTCGATGACCAGCTGGTCGATGGTCTTGTAGCCATCCAGCCGGGACAGCATGTCGGCGTCCTCCGGGGACAGCGGCAGCATGTCGGCGATGGCTTCGGGAATCGCGGCCAGGACGGCGTCGCCGCCCTTGATGACGATGCGGATGCGCTTCCACTCGTCCATCCGGCGGGCGCCCTCCAGGACGATGCCGGTGACCTCGAGGCTCAGCAGCATGGATTTCTGCAGCGGCGGCTGGCCGTCGTGGAATTCGAAGGTGCCCATGGCCCAAAGGAAGGTGTCGAAGATGGATTCCTCAACCTTCAGCTGGACGATCCGGCGGATCTCCACCTCGGTCACCAGTTGGCGGTTCACCAGGATCCGCCCCAGCAGCTGGTTCTCGTCCTCCTGGGTGGTGAGCGCCTCGCGCAGCTGGTCCTCGGTGATCCGGTTGAAGGCGAGCAGGTACTGGCCCAGATACTCCCGCGGGTCCGAGGACCATACGCTGGTGATCTTGCCGTCCTGGAAGGCCACCCGCTTGGTATGCAGGAACCCCTTGAGTTCGAGGATGCCGGTCTTCTTGCCCACCGCCAGCCACTGGAGGATGTCCTCCAGCCCCATGGTGGAAAGATCGCCCTTGAGTCCCATCAACCTACTCCGCAACCTGAAGCATCAAGCATCCGTGACGGGTGCCGCTCGGCGCCCAGTCCATTGTCGGCGCAAACGCCGCCAGATGCTACAGCGATGCGATCACCTCGCGCAACGCGCGGTTCAGCAGGACCGGATGGTGCCTGGCCATCTCCGCCTCGGGATCGAGCAGCGGCTGCGCCACCACGGGCACCCCGCACAGGGTGCCGGCCGTCGCCAGCAGCGGCGTGCCGCCTTCCTTGAGATAGCGTCGCAGCAAGTTCCCGGGCAGCGGCGCGGTGTTGGCGATGACCACCCGGAGGGCGATGCTGGCGAAGGCCTGGATGGCGGCCACATGGTCCTCCAGGCTCAGGCCGGCGCTTTCGCCCGGCTCGGTCATCAGGTTCGCCACGTAGATCACCGGCAGGCCGGTGCGGGCCACCGCCACGCGCAGCTCGGCGATCAGCAGGGAGGCGATGGTGGAGGTGTACAGGCTGCCCGGGGCCAGCAGGATGAGGTCGGCCTGGAGGATGGCCAGCACCGCCTCGGGCAGGGGCTCGGCGTCCAGCGGTTCCACCCAGAGCCGGGCCAGGGGCGCGGGGGCGGAGCCCACCGAAGTCTCTCCGGAATAGCCGTGCCCGGCCATGTCCTCCGCCCGGAGCACCACCGGCACCACGGTGGAGGGGTACAGCCGGCCCACGGTGACCAGCACCCCGGACAGCTGGCGGATGGCCCGCACCCAGTCGCCGGTGAGATCGGCCATGGCCAGCAGCATCAGGTTGCCCAGCGAATGCCCTGCCAGTGAGCCGTCGCCCTTGAACCGGTAGTTCAGCAGGTCGGACAGGACCGACTCCTCCCGGGTGAGGGCCGACAGGCAGTTGCGCAGATCACCCGGGGGGATGCCCCCCAGCTCGTCACGCAGGCGGCCGCTGGATCCGCCGTCGTCGGAAACCGTGACGATCCCGGTCAGCTTCCAGGGGTCCCTGGCCCGGCCCGCCTCGGGCTTGACGGCCCGCAGCAGCGCCGCCAAGCCGGTGCCGCCCCCGATGGCGACCACCTTCAGGGGCAGATCAGCGTGGAGGCCAAGTCCGCCGGACAGGTCAGCCCCGGAGCAGGGTCGCGAAGGGTCCCGAATGGCGGATGCTGTCAAAATCCGGCTCCAAACGGAACTGGAACAGAATATCGGGGTCGAGTTCCGCCGCCCTGCCAAGGGCCTCGGCGGATTCCTGCCCTTGCCCGAGTTGCGCGTGGGCCACGGCCTTCAGATAGTGCAGCGCGGCCCGCTCCGGCGTGGCCTTGATGACCTTTTCCAGGGCCTCCAGGGCGGCTTGCGGGTTCTTCTGGTTGAGCAGCAGTTGGGCGGACATTTCGCCGGCTTCGGCGACAGGGGCATCCTGGACATGGAGCCGGGTCTGGATGGCGGCCAAATAGCCCCGGGCAGTGCGCCCCAAGTTCAGGCGCTCCTGGGCCATCGCTTCCGCCTGAACCAGGGTGAACGCGGCACCCGCCGCATCCAGCTTGCCCGCGTTCAGGAGCTCAAGGGCCTCTGAGAATTGTTCTTCCACCGACAGGACCTCGGATGCGGTAGTCTCGGCGGTTTTCGTCTTTGTTGCCATGCTAAGTCCCCTGATGAATCAACGTAATCAACTATACCCGAAATATCGCAGACTCCCGGTTAAGCATGCGCGTGGAGATCCAGGTCATCAACCCGGCCAGGACCACGGTCATGACCAGCGCAACCAGGTATTCAAATCCATTTCCCTGCTGACTGAATAACTTACGGATTGCCAGGCTGACATTCAGCACCGGCACGTACGGCAGCCAGGTCATCTTCTCGATGCCCGGGGCCATGGAGAAGACCCCCAGCAGCACCACCACGAAAATGCCCGGGGTGAGGGCGGTGGAAGCTTCCAGGGTGTTCCGGGCCTGGATCCCGCCCAGCAGGATGAAGTTGGCGAAGAACAGCCCGAGCGGCACCATCAGCAGGAAGGTGAGGCCCAGGGCCGCCGGGGTCGCCAGGGCGGCGACGCCGGTGACCGCCGCCTGGGCCGGGGCGTCGGCGGCGCCGGTCGAAGCCATCAGCCGGCCCACCGAGAAGGCCATGCTCAGCAGGTTGATCAGCGCCGACAGGATGCCGATGGAAAAAATGTACAGCAGCTTGCCGATGATGATCTGGGTGCGCGGCAGGCTGGTGGCCAGCAGGCTGAGCAGGGTGCCGCGCTCCTTCTCCCCGGCGGTGGCGTAGATGCCGTGCTGCATGGCGCCGGCGTACATCATGATCATCAGCAGGTAGGGCAGGAAGGAGCCGACCAGCTTGCCCAGGAACAGGCTCATGTCCCCGGCTTCCACGGTTTCCAGCTTGACTGGCAGGGCCAGCTGGGGCGATGCCCCCAGGGCCTTGAGCCGGGCCTGCACCCACAGGTTCTCCTGCCGGCGCAGCTGGTTCTTGAAGCGGTCCAGGGCCAGCTTGGAGGATTCGTCGCTGTTGTCGTACAGCACCCTCACGTCCAGGGATTCGTTCCGGGCCAGCTTTTCGGCTCCGGCCGGATCCACTTCCAGGGACAACTCCAGCTTCTGGTCGCGGATGGCCTGGCGGACATCCCCGGGCGGGCGGGGCACGACGGTGAAATCGCCCTGGGCGTCCCGCAGCACCGGGGCGAACACCCCGGACGGATCGGCCACGCAGACCCGGCTGGGCCGCCCGGCCCGGGAGGCCGCATCGCTGCTGCCGAGCCGACCCATCATGAGAAATATCAGCGGATAAAGAATAAGCGGCATGACGAAGGTGAAGAACAGGGTGCGACGGTCCTTGGACAGCTCCATGTACTCTTTTTTCATGATGAGCAGGGCGCCGTTCATGCGCGCTCCCCTTCGGCCAGCCTGAAGAACACTTCATCCAGGGTGGCCACCTGCCAGCGGGCCAGGATCTCGTGGGGCGGCGCGTCGCCGTGCAGCACGCCGTCGAAGATGATCCCCACCCGGTCGCAGATCGCCTCCACCATGGGCATCACGTGGGTCGACACCACCACCGAGCGCCCTTCCGCCTTCATGACCCGGAGCAGGTCCAGCACGGTCTTGGCGGTGAGCACGTCCAGGCCGGTGGTGGGCTCGTCGAAGATCACCACCTTGGGATCGTGCAGCAGCGCCCGGGCGATGGAGACCTTCTGTTTCTGGCCGCCGGAGAAGCCCTCCATCCGCACATCGGCGAAATCCGCCAGGCCCAGGTCCTCCAGCAGGCGCATGCCGCGCCGCTCCGCCACCCGGGCCTCCACCCCCTGGAATTCCCCGAACAGCTTGAGCAGCTCCCGGGGTGTGAACCGGCTGTAGACGCCGAGGTCGGTGGAAAGGTAGCCGACCAGGGCCCGGGCCTGCTCCGGCCGGCGCACCGTGTCCACCCCGCAGACCTCGATGCGGCCCCGGTCCGGCCGCATCAGCCCGGCGATCATGCGCAGGGTGGTGGACTTGCCGGCGCCGTTGGGGCCCAGCAGGCCATATATCTCGCCCGGCCGCACCTCCAGGGTGATGCCCCGCACCGCCTCGATCCGGCGCTTGGCGCGGGTCCGCTTGTCCTTGACCAGGAACGCCTTGTGCAGATCGGTCAGGGTGATCACAGGCGGCTTCCCGCAACGATCAGCAGGGTGCCGATCCCCAGGCAGTAGATGGCGAACGGGTACAGCCGGGGCCGGCGGGTGAAGCGGTCCAGCAGGCCTATGGCCAGGTAGCCGGACAAGGCCGAAACCACCACCGCCACGCTGCAGGCCAGGGCCGGGCTGATGGAGCCGGCGGGAAAGGCCAGCTCCGCCGGCAGCGGCTGCCGGAGCAGGAACGGCTTCACCAGCTTGGCGCCCTCCAGCACGGCCGCCCCGAAGATGGTCGGGATGCCCAGCAGGAAGCTGAAGCGCACCGAGGCGGGCAGGCCCAGCCCGCGGTGCACCCCCACGGCGATGGTCGAGCCGCTGCGCGACAGGCCGAAGCCGCCCCCCAGCCCCTGGATGGAGCCGATCGCCAGCGCGTCCCACAGCCCCACCGCAGCCAGCTCGCGGCCCGGGCTCCGCCTGGCCCGGGCGTTGGCCGTGGCAAGCAGCAGGGCGGTGACCAGCAGGCCCGCGCCGTAGACCCACAGGTGCTCCTTGGCGGCCAGTTTCAGGCCGCGGGTGGCGAAGCCGAAGGCCACCGTCGGCACCATGGCCACCAGCAGCCACCCGGCCAGGGCCAGGCCGTCGCGGTTCCGGCCCAGCAGCCCCAGGGCGATGCGCCCCAGCTCGGCCCGGAAATAGACCACCAGGGCCAGCAGGGTGCCCACGTGGAGCAGGACATCGAACGCCAGCGGCATGCTCTGCTTCAGCAGGAGGTTCTCCGCCAGGGTCAGGTGGGCGGTGCTGGACACCGGCAGGAATTCCGTGAGGCCCTGCACCAGGCCCAACAGAACGGCATACAGCAAGGTCATCGGCAACTCCCAATCCAGCGCATGGCAACCAGTGTAGTTCGAACCTGCAGGAAAAATACCATTCCGGGCCGGCTCCGGGACCTTCCATGGTTCAATGAACGCCATGAGAATCCTGGATTTTCGTTCCGACACCGTCACCCGGCCCAGCCCGGAGATGCGGTCGGCCATGGCCGCCGCCGAGGTGGGGGATGATGTGCTGGACCGCGATCCGACGATGGACCGGCTGGAGTGCCGGGTGGCGGAGCTGCTCGGCCAGGAGGCGGGCCTCTGGACCCCCACCGGCTGCATGGCCAACCTCATCGCCCTGATGCTCCACCTGCAGCGCGGCGACCGCTACCTGGCCCCGGCCAAGGCCCACGTGCTGGGCTCGGAACTGGGCACCGGGGCCTGGCTCGCCGGCGGCATGCCCGAGGCCCTGCCCTGGGAAGGCGGCCCCGGCCGGATCACCCCCATGCAGGTCTGGCGCGCCGCCGGCGCCGCCGGCCCCTACTACGCGCTGCGCACCACCCTGCTGTGCCTTGAAAACACCCACAACTTCGCCGGCGGCACCTGCCTGACCGCGGCGGAGCACCGCGCCCTGGTGGAGCAGGCCCAGGCCAGGGAACTCAAGGTGCACCTGGACGGCGCCCGGCTGTGGCATGCCGCGGCCGCCCTGGGTGCCTCCCTGGAGGAGCTGGCCTGGGGCGTGGACACCGTGAGCGTCTGCCTGAGCAAGGGCCTGGGCGCGCCCATGGGTTCGGTGCTGTGCGGCGGCCGGGACACCATGGCCCGGGCCAGGCGGGTGCGCAAGATGCTGGGCGGCGGCGTGCGCCAGGGCGGGGTGATGGCCGCCGCCGGCCTGGCCGCCCTGGACGACCTGCCCCGGCTCCCGGAGGACCACGCCAAGGCCCGGCGCCTGGCCAAGGGGCTGCGGGCCATGGGCTTCACCGCCGCCGAGCCCGAGACCAACATCCTGCTGGTGCCGGTGCCCGACGCCGGCGCCGCCGTCTCGATCCTGGAGGAGGCCAAGGTGCGGGTGCTGCCGCTGGGCAGCTCGCTGCGCTTCATCACCCACCGGGACCTCAGCGAAGCCGATGTGGTGGAAGCCCTCGCCCGCATCGAGCCGATCACCGGCCGGCTGGTCACCACCTGGGAAGGCGTCAGGCCGATGGTATGAATACGTGTCCCGGCATAAGGTGGCGTAACAAAATGACCTGAAGAACGCAGGTCATTTCGTAACGCCACCTAAACCTGGGAAGGCGTCAGGCCGATGGTCTGATAGGGCCGGGCGGAGCCCGGACTAATGGCTGGACCGGAAGAAGGCCCCGCCCCAGAATTTCAGATCCGGGGCGTTGAGCCAGGTGACCCGCCACGGCTGGTCCGGGTTATGGGAGAGCAGCTGGGCGTTGCCGTGGATGTCGACGTAGGCGACGTATTCCCAGTTGCTGGGCGGAACCAGGCAGACCGGGTCGGAGGCCGCCGGCGGCGCCTCCGCTCCAGCGTCGTTCAGGCACTGGACCTGCCAGGTGCCGTCGAGCCGGAGGTCCTGGATGCGGGCCGCCTGATCGCGGTAGGTCACGTGCAGGACCTTGCCGAGCACGACCCGGGCGCAGGGGTTGCCCTGGGCCAGGGGGGCATCGGTGCGCCCGCCCAGGTTCAGCCGCTGGTCATGCCAGGTCTGGTCGAACCAGACATCCTGGATGCCCCCCGTGCCGTCCCGGTAGGTGATGTGGTAGGCCCCGGCCAGCCCCACCGGCACCGGGTCACCCATGGCCGCCGGGGCCCCGGTGGCGCCGCCGTTGTTCACCTGGTCGGCATGCCAGGCGCCGTCGAACCATAGATCCTGGATGTTGCCCAAGCCATCCCGGTACAGCACGTGGCGGATCCCCTGGAACACCAGCTGGACCGGGTCGCCGGCGGCCGCAGGCGCGCCGGTGGCGCCGCCCTGGTTCAGCAGCTGCGCGTGCCATTCCCCCTGGAACCACAGGCCCCGGATGCCGCCGGCCAGGTCGCGGTAGGCCACGTGGAAGGCGCCGTCGAATTCCGCGCCGCTGGGGTCGCCGGCGGCGACCGGGGCCAGGGTCCGGCCGCCGTTGTTCAGCTGCTCCACGTGCCAGCGGTCCTTTTCCCGGAAGCGGTCGAACCAGAGATCCTGGATGTTGCCGCCCCCGTCGCGGTAGGTGAAGTGGCCCTGGGGCCCGGTCCGGCTGGTGCGCCGGACTGCGGTGGCGGCGGGATCTCCCGCGGCGGGCGGGCCCTGGGTGGCGCCCCCGCAGTTCAAGCGGTTCCTGCCGCAGGTCAGGTGGCCCTCCGGGTCCCGCAGGATCGACGGGAAGGACCGCCATTCGGCAAAATAATCACTGAACAGACAGGGCTTGCCAACCACGGCCTGGCCGCGGCAGAGCGTAGCGGCCAGGGACAGCCCGGCCAGGATGAACAACTTTCGGCTTTGCATCGGACGATGGTCTCCGCCCCCGAGCCCTCCCCAGGGCGCCCGCGAGGGCACCGGAGGGGTGTTCGGCCGGTGGCTTGAAATGGGTTGGTTAGAAGGCCTTGACCCTGGCTGGAACCGGGCTTCCCAGGGCGTTTCCACGTTTACGCAGCTCGTTCCAGATGAGGGCGCCGGCCCCGAGGATAGCCGCGTCGGTCCCCGCCACGCCCGAAGGCAGGAGGGCCGCCTTGCCCCTGAAGGCTTGGGGCAGGTTTTCTTCCATGGCCCGCTGGGTGGGCTTGAAGATCAGCTCACCGGCGCCGGCCAGCCCGCCGAACAGGATGATCGCCTCGGGGCGGGTGAACAGGATCATGTCGGCCAGCTTGGCGCCCAGGATCCGCCCGGTGATCTCGAAGGCCTCCAGGGCCAGCGCGTCCCCCTGGCTGGCCTTCTCGGACAGCACCTTGGAGGTCAGCTGGTCGAAGGGGATGGCGCGCAGGGCGGAAGGCGCGCGCCGGGTCGCCATGAGTTCCACCGCCGTGCGGACGATGCCCGAGGCGGAAGCGTAGGTTTCCAGGCAGCCCAACTGGCCGCAGCCGCATTCCCGGCCGGAGCGGCCGGTCACCGGCAGGTGGCCCAGCTCGCCGGCCAGTCCATCGGCGCCGTAGACCAGTTCGCCGTTGACCACGATGCCGCTGCCCACGCCGGTGCCCAGGGTGATGGCGATGAAATCGCGCATCCCCCTGGCCGCTCCGAACAGCAGTTCGCCGATGGCCACGGCATTGGCGTCGTTGGTGGTGACGATGGGAACCGGATAGTAGCGGCCCATCTCCTCGACCAGGTTGACGAAATCCCACTTCAGGTTGGCGGGGCGTTCGATGGTGCCGGTGAAGTAGTTCGCGTCGGGCGCCCCGATGCCGACGCCGGCCAGCGTCCAGCCCCCGCCCAGGCTGGTCAGCAGGGCCGCGGCGTGCTCATGCAGGCGCCGGAAGAAGTCCGCCACGGGGAGCTGGGAATCGGTGGCCATGACCCCCGAGCCCAGGCACTTGCCGAAGGCGTCCACATAGCCGTAGGCGGTCTTCGTCCCGCCGATGTCGACGCCCAGCACCAGTTCTCCGGAAGCAGCCATGCCCCCTCCCCAGGAATACATCATAGAACGCCTTCGCTCCGGGCCGACAGGTGGCCGGCGGCGCCGTAGAAGGCGATGTAGGCGTAGCAGAGCACCGGCAGCACGAAGGCCAGCCGGATCCCGTACCGGTCGGCCAGCAGGCCCTGGGCGAGGGGCACGACGGCGCCCCCCACCACGGCCATGCACAGGATTCCCGAAGCCTGGCCCATGCTTTGGCCCAGGCCCTTGATGGCGAGGGTGAAGATGGTGGGGAACATGATGGAATTGAAGAAGCCCACCGAAAGGATGGCCCCCATGGAAACCTTGCCGCCGAAGGCCATGGCCGTCAGGACCAGGACGCTGGCCGCCAGGGCGTTGCCGGCCAGCACCTTGGGCGGGGCCAGCAGGCGCATGACGGCGGAGCCCGCGAACCGCCCGAGCATCGCCCCGCCCCAATAAAACGAGACGTAGCGGGCCGACTGGGCCAGGGTGTGCCCGCCAACGCCCAGCAGATGGATGTAGTCGGAAGGCAGCGACATGACGCAGTAGGCCGAAAAGAAACTGAACTGGATCAGCATCGCCCCGGCATATTTGAGCTCGAACACCGCCTTGAGTTGCGGCACGAGAACATCGTTCAGACAAGTGATGAACCCGAAAATGAAATACAGCGCGCTCAGCGCGATCAAGGGGCCGGTGCGGCTGGTTTCGCCCTTCCCGGCCAAGCCGCAGGCCACGCCCATGAAGCCCGCCCCGCCTTCAGGTTCCAGCCCCCCGACCCCATCCATGCATGCTCCGCATCATATTAAATAGGAAAAACATTAATAATGTTATTAATAGATTAATTTTGTTTCTTGCCGTCGCCCAGTGAGTATACGTGATGGCCGCGGCAAATGCTAATCCCAAAAAAACGCCCACTTCAAGTCCGGCCAACGGCAATAGATAGCCATAGGAATAGCTCCAATGCTGGGTTTCAGCCCAAAGCGGCGACGGAACCCGCGGTGGCCGCCGTTGAGAAAAAATTTCAAATGATTGCCTGTTTTTTTTGGCACTGGCGGACCCCGCCCGGCATCAGACGAGGATCAAACCGTTCCAGGAAGGCACTCCGGTGTCGGCCTTTTGATCGAGGGGAGCCCCATGTCTAGCGTTAGACCTCTATCCCTGTGCCTTTCCCTGGCCTTGCCCTGGATGCTGCTCCGGGCCGCGCAGGACCCGGCGGCTCCGGACCCGGCCGCCCTGGCCCAGCGCGTGCAGCAGCTCGGCCTCGGCCAGGCCGGGGATGTCAAGGTCCAGGACGTGACCGTCGATCCGGACGGCGCCCGCCATGTGCGCGTCCAGCAGCGCTACCACGGCCTGCGGGTCTGGGGGGGGCAGGCGATCCTGCACTTCGACGCCAAGGGCGCGGAAGGCCCCATGACCGATGCGCTGGTGCGCGGGATCCAGCTGGACCCGCATCCCAACCTGGACCAGGCCGAGGCCCTGGCCGTCACCCACGCCAGCGAAGCGCCGATGGGGACCTACGCGCGACCGCCGGCGGTCGAGCTGGTGGTCTTCCCGGCCGCGGCCCTGGAGCGCGCCGCCGGCTCCAAGGGGGGCAACAACGCCAGGGACTTCGCGCCCCGCATCAGCCGCCATCACCTCGCCTACCACATCCGTCTCGAGCTGCGCAACGGCTCGCCGGAAACCCGGCACGACGATTACCTGGTGGATGCCCAGACCGGCGCGATCCTGCGCAAGTGGTCCACCCTGTTCACCCTCAAGAGCCAGGGCATGCCCTCCGTCACCACCGGCCAGTCCCAGTACAGCGGCGAAGTGAAGTTGGGAAGCCTGGCCGCCCCATGCGGCTACGTGATGTCGGACCCCACCCGGCGGTTCATCTCCACCCGCGACCTGGGAGGCCAGACCGACGGCCTTGGCGCGCTCTACGTGAGCCAGGACGGCCGGTGGGGCGACGGGGAGAACTATGACCCGGGCCGGGGCTCCAAGTCGCCGAACGGGCAGACCGCTGCGGTGGACGCCCATTACGGCCTGCAGACCACCTGGGACTTCTACCGGAACGTGCTTGGCCGCAACGGCATCGACGGCAAGGGACGGGCACCCTACAACCTGGTCCACTATGCCACCAGCTACGACAACGCCTTCTGGGACGATACCTGCTTCTGCATGACCTACGGCGACGGCGACACCTTCAAGACCCTCACCGCCCTGGACGTGGTCGGCCATGAGGTTTCCCACGGCCTTTGCCACGCCACGGCCGACCTGGATTACGAAGGCGAATCCGGCGGACTCAACGAATCCAGCTCGGACATCTTCGGGGTCATGGTGCAGATGTACGGTCACGTGGCCAACGGCACGGGCTCGCATCTGCCGGCCAGGGGCGCGCGCTGGACCGTCGGCGACGACCTCAAGACGCCGGCCTTCCCCACCCCGTTGCGCTACATGTACAAGCCCAGCCTGGACGGCTTCAGCCCGGACGCATGGTCCCCGGACCTGGACTACCTGGATGTCCACTTCAGTTCCGGCCCCATGAACCGCGCCTTCTATTTCCTCAGCCAGGGCGCCAGCGCCCTGAAAACCGCAGATTCGTACAGCGATTACCTGCCGAAGGGCATGCGCGGCATCGGCAACGACAAGGCCCTGCGCATCTGGTGGCGGACCCTGTCCACCTACCTCACCCCGCGCAGCCGCTACCTGGACGCGCGCAGGGCCGCCATCCGCGCCGCCGAGGATCTGTACGGCAAGTCCGGGCCGGAAGCGAGCGCCGTGCGCCAGGCCTTCCACGGTATCAACGTGGACGATCCTACCAGCAATTCGGTGGTCAGGTACGAATGATCAGCGGTGCAGTCCGGCGCGGCCCTGGATGCCGCGCCGCACCAGCCAGTCCACCACCGGCTCCATCTGGGCGCCGTGGCCGATCAGGACGCTGCCGTCCCCGGTGTTCAGGAACAGCCGGTGCTCTTCCCACAGGAGGCTGGTCTCGGCGACGGGAAAGGCCTTGGGCTTGGGGTTGGTGAGCTGGTTGTCCTTGCCCAGGAGGTACAGCCAGGCATAGCGCTGGGCCCGGGGGTTCAGGAAGATCATCCGCTCCGAGGCCGCCTCCAGTTCCCCGGGGAGCCGCCCCAGGAGGAACGGCAGCACGAACCCGCCCAGCACCGCGGCGAGCACCAGGATCTGCAGGATCGACAGACTGCAGAAGACCAGGAGCGGGCTCAGCAGGAGCAACACCACCCAGACCCGCACCGCCCACTTGGCGTACCTCGGTAGGGGGAGGCGGATGATCGATTTGTCGAGCGTGCCAGAATCCGACTGCATGGCTCCATGATACGCCGCAAACCGGCCCATGGGAAAAAGGCAGGGTCCTAGGTCGTTTTTTTACAGACACTGCCCCAGCGCCCAACGCGCTACCGGCTGACTCAGGCTGTTGCCCAGAAGACGATAGCGCTGTTCAAGGCCCAGGTCCGGCGGAAACCGGAAGGCGTCGGGCAGGCCCATGAGCCGGGCGATCTCGGCCGGGGAAAACCGGCGGACGCCGCGCGGCGTCTTCAGGAACGAGCCGCTGCCGACGAACCGCTGGCCGTAGCCGCCGATGAAGCAGGCGGTGCGCCGGGATTCCGGGGTGACCAGGTCCAGGCCGGGGCCGTGCCGCTCCAGCAGGGCGGCTTCCAGATAGAGCGCCGGGTCCTCCTCCTGATCCAGAAAGGTGTCCAGGGCGGCCGGCTCGCACCGCGGCACCGGCTGGGGCGCGAGCGGAACCCGGGCGGCCAGCAGGAACACCCGCGGGCGCTGGTTGGGCAGCCCGAAGCTGGTCGGGCAGAGCTGGTAGGTGAGCTGGCAGAGGCCCTGCTCCTCGAGCCTGGCGCTCAGCAGCTGGTGCGCCGGTGACCCCAGGAAGCCGGTGACATTCTCCAGGCACAACCGGTCCGGCGGCGCTTCCCGCAGCACGTCCAGCAGGTGCAGGAAGGCCTGGCTGCGCCGATCGGCCAGCCCGGCACGGTTGCCCATGCGGCAAAACGGCTGGCAGGGCGGGCTGAGCAGCCAGGTATCCGCCCTGTGGGCCTTGAACACCTCAGGCTTGACCCGGGCGATTTCCCGGGCCAGGGGCGCATCGCCATGGTTGAACTGGTAAGTGGCGTTGGCGGCGGGGCTGATATCGTAGGCCGCCGCCACGCTGCCGCGGCCGCCCAGGGCATACCTCCAGCCGCCCAGGCCGGAGAACAGCTCGAGCACCCGCGGCGCGCTCATGGCAGGGGCTTAGTAACGGTAGTGTTCGGGCTTGTAGGGCCCTTCCACCGGCACGCTGATGTAGTCGGCCTGCTCCTGGGTGAGCACGGAAAGCTGGGCGTTGAGCTTCTTCAGCTGCAGCCGGGCCACCCGTTCATCCAGGTGCTTGGGCAGGGTGTAGACGCCGATGGGGTACTTGCCGGGGTTGGTCCACAGCTCGATCTGCGCCAGAGTCTGGTTGGCGAAGGAGGAGCTCATCACGTAGGAGGGATGGCCGGTGCCGCAGCCCAGGTTCACCAGCCGGCCCTTGGCCAGCAGGATGATGCGCTTGCCGTCCGGGAAGATGACATGGTCCACCTGCGGCTTGATCTCCTCCCACGGGTAGCGCTCCAGCGAAGCGATGTCGATCTCGCTGTCGAAGTGGCCGATGTTGCAGACAATGGCCTGGTCCTTCATGGCCGCCATGTGGTCGTGGCCGATGACGTGGCGGTTGCCGGTGCAGGTGACGAAGATGTCGCCCTGGCCGGCGGCGTACTCCATGGTCACCACCCGGAAGCCTTCCATGGCCGCCTGCAGGGCGCAGATGGGATCGACCTCGGTGACCCAGACCTGGGCCGAAAGCGCCCGCATGGCCTGGGCGCAGCCCTTGCCCACGTCGCCGTAGCCGCAGATCACGGCGACCTTGCCGGCGATCATCACGTCGGTGGCGCGCTTGATGCCGTCCACCAGCGATTCCCGGCAACCGTAGAGATTGTCGAACTTGGACTTGGTGACGGAGTCGTTGACGTTGATGGCGGGGAACTTGAGTTCGCCGCGCTGGGCCATCTGGTAGAGCCGGTGCACGCCGGTGGTGGTCTCCTCGGTGACGCCCTTGATGGCGGCCAGCTGGCGGGAGTAGAAGGCGGGGTCCTCGGCCAGCTTGTGCCGGATGGCGCCGAACAGGGCGACCTCCTCCTCGTTGCCGGGGTGGTCCAGCAGCGTGCGGTCATGCTCGGCCCGGGCGCCCAGGTGCACCAGGAGGGTGGCATCGCCGCCGTCGTCCAGGATCATGTTGGCGGTGCCTTCCTTGAACCGGAAGATCTCGTGGGTGAAGGACCAGTAGTCGGCCAGCGATTCGCCCTTGTAGGCATAGACCGGCGTGCCGCCGGCGGCGATGGCGGCGGCGGCGTGGTCCTGGGTGGAGAAGATGTTGCAGGAGGCCCAGCGCACATCCGCGCCCAGGGCCTTCAGGGTCTCGATCAGCACCGCGGTCTGGATGGTCATGTGCAGCGACCCGGCGATGCGCGCTCCGCGCAGGGGCTGGGCGGCGGCATAGGCCTCGCGGATCGCCATGAGCCCGGGCATCTCGGTCTCGGCGATGGCGATCTCCCGCCGGCCCCAGGGGGCCAGGGAAAGATCGGCTATGCGATTTTCATTCAAAGTGGTTGTGCTCACGAGCGGCTCCTGTGCGGCTGGATGGGCTGAAGGAAGGTATCAACACTGTGCTTACCCGTCAATCAAAGCCCGTCGAATGGGTCGGGTAAGCGCCGTTGAAACCATGAACCGGTCGTGGCCGGGTGCCGAGCCTGGGACGGAATGTCTCGCAGCGCTTCTCGGACCGTTATCATGATAAGCCAAACCAGCCTTCCGGCCACCGGCAAGGGGAGAACATGACAACCAAGCCCGTTTTCGACCTGATCATCCGCCATGGATCGGTGGTGGACGGCTCGGGCGCTCCGCCCCGCCGGGCGGACGTGGGGCTGCTGGGCGACCGGATCGCCGCCGTGGGCATCCTGGACCAGGCCGCCAGTGCCGCCAGCCTGGACGCTTCCGGCCTGATGCTGGCCCCCGGCTTCATCGACGTCCACTCCCATGACGACCAGGCGGTCTTCCAGTGGTCCACCAGCGAGGCGAAGCTCAGCCAGGGCGTCACCAGCGTGGTGGTGGGCAACTGCGGCATCAGCCTGGCGCCCCTGACCCTCGGCGGCGATCCGCCGCCCCCGCTCAACCTGCTGGGCGAACGGGCCCGGTTCCGCTTTCCCGGATTCAATCAGTACGTGGCGGCCCTCGAGGCCGCGCCGCTGCCGCTGAACGTGGCGGCCCTGGTGGGCCACGGCACGCTGCGGGTGAAGAACCTGGACGACTATGCGCTGGCCGCCACCCCGGAGCAGGTCCGCGCCATGGCCGGGGACGTGAGCGCGGCCATGGCGGCCGGCGCGATGGGCTTGAGCTGCGGGTTGTCCTACCCCACCAACCGGGGCGCCGACACCGACGAGGTGGTGGCCCTGGCCCGGGCCGCCGCGGCCGCCGGCGGCCGGTTGTGCATGCATATCCGCGACGAGTACGACGGCGTCGCCGACGCGGTGCGCGAAGCCTTCCAGTGCGCCGCCCGGTCCGGAGCCTTCCTGGTGCTGTCGCACCAGAAGGTGGCCGGGACGGCCAACCGGGGGCGCAGCGCCGAGCTCCTGGAACTCTACCGGCAGGAGGGCGCCGGCCTGCCCTTCGCCATCGACACCTACCCCTACACCGCCGGCTCCAGCGTGCTGGACCCGGTCGCGGTGGGTCAATCCAGCAAGGTGCTGGTGGCCTGGTCCCTGCCCCACCCGGAGGTGAACGGCCGGACCCTCGAGGCGATCGGCGCGGACTGGCGCTGCTCCCAGGCCGAGGCGATCCGCCGGCTGCAGCCCTCCGGCGCGGTCTACTTCCACATGGACGAGGCGGACGTGAGCCGGTTCCTGGCCTTTGACCGGTGCATGGTCGGTTCGGACGGCCTGCCCAACGACACCCACCCGCATCCCCGCCTGTGGGGCGCCTTCGCCCGGGTGCTGGGGGAGTACGCCCGGGACCGGGCCATGTTCCCCATCGGCGAGGCCGTGCGCAAGATGACCGGGCTGCCGGCGTCGGTGTTCGGCCTGACCGGCCGGGGCCTGGTGCGGGAGGGCGGCTTCGCCGACCTCGTGCTGTTCGATCCGGCCCGGGTGCGCGACTGCGCCACCTACGAGCAGCCGCGCCTGCCGGCCGAAGGGATCAGCAAGGTGTTCGTGAACGGCAGGCAGGCCTGGCCCCGGCCCCAGGACCAATCGGGCTGCTGGGGCCGGTTCCTCAGGCCTTGAGCGCCTCCAGGATGCGTTCCGGGGTCATGGGCAGCTCGAACAGGCGGACCCCCAGCGCGTCGTGCAGGGCGTTGGCGATCACCGCGCCCATGCAGACGATGGGCGGCTCGCCGCCCCCCTGGGGCTGGAGCTGCGGGTTGTCCACCAGCACCGTCTCGATGGCCGGCAGCCAGGAGAACCGGGGAATCCGGTAGGTGTCGAAGTTCTCATCCAGGATGCGGCCGTCCTTGAACCGGAGGCCTTCGCTGAGGGCGTAGCCCAGGCCCATGGTGACGGCCCCCTCCATCTGCTGGCGGGCGCCGTCGGGGTTGATGACCAGGCCCATGTCCTGGGCCAGGACCACCCGCTTCACCCGCACCTGGCCGGTGGCGCGGTCCACGGTCAGCTCGGCCATGGCGGCGGTGAGGGTGCCGCGCCAGGAGCCGCAGGCGACCCCGACCCCGCGCCCGGAAGGGGCGGCGCCCGCCACCCAGCCGAACCGCTCCGCCGCCGCCTTCAGCACCCGGATCACCCGCGGGTCGCTGAGGTGGCGCAGGCGGAAGGCCAGCGGATCGACCTTGGCCTTGGCGGCCAGGAGGTCCATGTGCGACTCCCGGGCGAACACGTTGGTGTTGGCCGCCGGTGCCCGCCAGGCGCCGGTGGGGAACGGGTGCAGCCCGGCGCCGCTGGTGCCGATGTCCCCGGAATCGCCGGTGGAGGCGAAGCGCTTGGCCGGGAACTCGTAGCCGATCTCCGCCTCCCGGTCGCTGGTGCCGGACACCTGGCAGTCCCAGAAGGCGATGCGCCCGGCCCGGTCCAGCCCGGAGCGGAGCTTGACCACCGCGGCCGGGCGGAAGGTATCCAGGAAGAACTCCTCCCTGCGGTCCCAGGCCACCAGCACCGGCGCGCCCGCCTTCAGGGCCAGCCGCGCGGCTTCCACCGCCTGCGGCCCCGCGGCCTTGCCGCCGAACGCGCCGCCGATGTGGGGCGTGATGATGCGGACCTTGTCGGCCGGCAGCCGGAGGGCCTCGGCCACCTGGGCCTTCACCCGGAACGGGGCCTGCGTCCCGGCCCACACGGTCATCCTGCCGTCCTTCCACTGGGCCAGCGCGGCGTGCGGCTCGAGGGCGGCATGGGCCACGTAGGCGTTGAGGTAGGAAGCTTCCACCAGGGTGGTGGCCTGGGCCTCGGAGGCCTTCAGGTCGCCCTCCTGGACCCCCACCTTGGCGGTGGCCGCCTGGTCCGCCAGATGCCGGTAGATGGTGCGGTCGTCCAGGGCCGGCGGCACGCCCTGGAAGGTGGCCTTGACCAGGTCGAGGGCCTTGCGCGCCTGGTCCGGCAACAGGTGCGCGACCGCCACCAGGTCGCCGTCGCGCAGCACGCGCACGCCGGGCACGCGCTGCGCCGCGGAGGTGTCCGCGCTCTTGAGCGTGGCGCCGTGGGCCGGGGGCCGCACAATGCAGGCGTGCAGCGTTCCGGGCAGTCCCTGGTCGGCGCTGTAGCGCGCGGTGCCGCTGACCTTGGCCAGGGCGTCCTTGCGCGGCGCGGACTTGCCCACCAGGGTGTAGGCCGAGACCGGCTTGGGCTTGACGTCCGCAATGTGGCGCTCGATGCGCCGGCCCTGGACCAGCTGGCCGTAGGCCACCTGCCGGGCCGGATCGCCCTTGACCGAAACCACGCCGGCCCGCACCTCGAGCCGGTCCGCCGGGACCTCCAGGCGCTCGCCGGCCATCTGCAGCAGGACGGCCCGGGCCTCGGCGGCCGCCCCGCGCAGCACCGGGCCGAACTGCCAGATGCTGAGCGAGCCGCCGGTCCCGCCGTCCCAGGGGCAGAGGTCGGTGTCGCCCATGAGCATGTCCACCCGCTCCAGCGGCACGTCCAGTTCCTCCGCCGCCAGCATGGCCAGGGAGGTCATGTTGCCCTGGCCCATCTCCACCTTGCCCACGAAGCAGCCCACCCGGCCGTCCGCGCCGATGCGCAGGTAGGCGTTGAAGTCCAGGGGATAGCCCGCGGGGCGGGTCGGGACCAGCTGGGGCGCGGCCTCGGCGGCGACCCGGAACAGGATGAACAGCCCGGTGGCGCCGGTGGCCTTGAGAAAATCGCGCCGCTTCACAGGACACCTCCCATCGCCTTGCCGGCAGCTTCCACCGCGGCCACGATGCGCACGTGTGACCCGCACCGGCACAGGTGGCCTTCCAGATGCTCCATGATCTCGGCCCGGGTGGCCCGGGGCTTCTTCTTCAGCAGGGCGTAGGCGCTGAGGATCATGCCGGGAGTGCAGTAGCCGCACTGGAAGGCGTGCAGGTCCTGGAAGGCCTGCTGCACCGGATGCAGCACCCCGCCCCGGGACAGGCCCTCGATGGTCAGCACGGATTTCCCGGCCACCTCCGACAGGGCCGTGGAGCAGGAGAAGGTCGGCTCGCCGTCCACCAGGACCGTGCAGGCGCCACACTGGGCGGCGCCGCAGCCCAGCTTGGTGCCGGTGAGGCCCAGCTGGTACCTGAGCACGTCCACCAGCCTGCGGCCCGGATCCCCCGGCACCTGCACCTGCTTCTCGTTCAAGGTGAATGAGGTGGTCTGGGCCATGGGGAGCCTCCTCTCCCCCTTGCCGGCAACGGGTGGCCTCAGGGAAGGCCGTTGGAGCCAAAAGAACGAGCGGGGGAAACAGTGCAGTCTTCTCCCGCCGGGCGGGCGTGTCAAGGGCGCTGTTGCGTTGTACTTACGCAGGTATAACGGTGCCTTGGCGCGGGGCTTTTCGCCAAAATGATTCATCGCCGGTTGGCGCCAACCTGATTCAATGACCTTCTGGCCGGTGCAGGGACGCGCTGCGCTGGCTGAAGGCGGGGTGAACCCCGCGATGAATTGACCGCCACAAAGGTGCCGCTTCTGCTCAAATGGACGAACAGGTACGCCCATGACCAGCAGCCTCACCCCCCTTCCCCAACTCGCCGCCTGGCAGGCTCTCGAGGCCCACCTGCCGAAAGCCCGCAAGCTGCAGCTGCGCAAGCTGTTCGCCGACGAACCCCGGCGCGGCGAGCTGATGACGGCCGCGGCAGCCGGCATCTATCTTGATTATTCCAAACATCTGGTCGACGCCGAAACGCTCTCCCTGCTGCTGCGGCTGGCGGAGGAATCCGGCCTGCGCGCCCGGATCCTGGCCATGTTCCAGGGCCAGCGGATCAACGTCACGGAACAGCGGGCGGTGCTGCATGTGGCCTTGCGCGCTCCCGCGGGGCAGGTCATCACCCTGGACGGGGTCGATGTGGTGCCCCAGGTCCACGCGGTGCTGGAGCGGATGGCCCGGTTCGCGCGGCAGGTGCGGGCGGGGACCTGGCTGGGGCACACCGGCAGGCCGATCCGCAACATCGTCAACATCGGCATCGGCGGCTCCGACCTGGGCCCGGTCATGGCCTACGAGGCCCTGCGCGACTACAGCCAGCGCGACCTGACCTTCCGCTTCATCTCCAACATCGACGCCACCGATTTCCGGGAAGCCACCCTGGACCTGGAGGCCGAGGAGACGCTGTTCATCGTTTCCTCGAAGACCTTCACCACCCTCGAGACCATGACCAACGCCGGCGCGGCCCGGGACTGGGCCCTGGCCAGGCTGAAGGACCCGGCCGCGGTGGCCCGGCATTTCGTGGCCGTCTCCACCAACGCCGAGGCGGTGGCCAGGTTCGGCATCGATCCGGGCAACATGTTCGAGTTCTGGGACTGGGTCGGCGGCCGCTACTCCATGACCTCGGCCATCGGGCTGTCCACCATGATCGCCATCGGTCCCGAGCACTTCCGCGCCATGCTGGACGGGTTCCACGAACTGGACGAGCATTTCCGCGACGCCCCGTTCGAGCGCAACCTCCCGGTGCTCATGGCCCTGCTGGGCATCTGGTACGGCAACTTCCTTGGCGCCCAGACGGTGGCGGTGCTGCCCTACGAGCAGTACCTCAAGCGCTTCCCCGCCTACCTCCAGCAGCTGACCATGGAAAGCAACGGCAAGCGGGTCACCCTCGACGGCGCCGAGGTGGGCTACCAGACCTCGCCGGTCTACTGGGGCGAGCCGGGCACCAACGGCCAGCATTCCTTCTACCAGATGCTGCACCAGGGGACCCGCCTGGTGCCGTGCGACTTCATCGCCTTCGGCCAGCCGCTGCACCCCCTGGGCCGCCATCACGACCTGCTGATGGCCAACGTGTTCGCCCAGGCCGAGGCGCTGGCCTTCGGCAAGACCGCCCAGGAGGTGGAGGCCGAAGGGGTTCCGGCCTGGCTGGTGCCGCACCGGACCTTCCCGGGCAACCGCCCCTCCAGCCTGCTGCTGCTGGACCGGCTCACCCCGGCGGCGCTGGGCAAGCTGGTGGCCCTGTACGAGCACAGCGTCTTCGCCCAGGGGGCGATCCTGCGGCTGGATTCCTTCGACCAGTGGGGGGTGGAACTGGGCAAGGCGCTGGCCGGGCGGATCATCCCCGAACTGGAAGCGCCCCGGTCGGCCGAGCTCGACCACGACAGCTCCACCAACGCGCTGATCCGCCGCTACCTGGCCATGCGCGGTTGAAACCGGCCATACTGTCTCATTCGAAGGAGTCCCGGATGATCGACGCGGCCACGGTCAAGGCCATCGCCCTGTCCCTGGGCGCCGAGCAGTGCGGCATCGCCCGGGCCGAAAGCTTCTCCGCAGCGCCGGAGGGCTTCCGGCCGGTGGACATCTACCCCCAGTGCCGCTCCGTGGTGGTGTTCCTGAAGGCCATGCCTGCGGCCATCACCCAGGCCGCCAACCCCGCGCCCTATTCCAACGCCGCCTACCTGCTCTACGCCGAGCTCGACCACCTGGGGCTGGAGCTGACCCGGGCGCTGGAGCGGCGCGGCGTGCCCGCGGTGCCGCTGCCCTGCGATGCCCCCTACCTGCACTTCGACGCGGCCAGCCAGCACGGCATGGGCATCCTGTCCATGCGCCACGCCGCCCAGCTGGCGGGCCTGGGCCGGCTGGGGCGCAACACCCTGCTCATGAACGAGGAGCTGGGCAACCTGTGCTACATCGGCGCCGTGCTCACCGCGGCGGAACTGGAGCCGGACCAGCCCCTGGAGGGCAGCCCCTGCCCGGAGCACTGCCGGGTCTGCCAGGAGGCCTGCCCGGAGAATGCCCTGATCGGCCAGACGGTGATCCAGGCCCGCTGCCGGCGCCGCTCCATCGTCACCGTGGGCCGGGACTACAGCATCTACAACTGCCATCTGTGCCGCAGCAAGTGCCCGCGGAGCCCCGGCAACCGGGACCTGGGCTGGCGCAAGGATTACAAGATTCCGGTTTGAGGCGGACCATGGGCGCGCCCGGCCTGGAGCTGCCGCAACTGGCCAGGAGGCTGGCCGCCCGGGAACTGCAGGACCCCGCCGTGAGCCGGGCGCTCCGGGCCACGGTGGCGTTCATGGTGCCCCTGGTGCTGGCCGCGCTGGGGCTCATCACCGGCACCCAGGCGGTGCTGGCGGCCTTCGCCGGCCACGCCATCGGCGGGATGGACGTGCGCGGCGCCTATGCCCTGCGCCTCTGCCTGCTGCTGGCCATCGCCCTGGTGCTCACCGGCGCCGCCTGGCTGGGGGCGGTGGCCGGCCCCAGCCTGCTCCTGGCGGTGGCGGGCACCGGGCTCATCGCCCTGGGGGCGGGCGCCTGGCGCCACGGCCTGGGGGAGTACGGCCCGGCCGTGGCCGGCTCCGCCGCCCTGATGTTCTTTCTCGCCCTGGCCTCGCCCAGGGCCGAGGCCACCCCGGTCCGGGTGCTCCAGGCCACCCTGGCGGGTGGCCTGGGCAGCGTCCTGCTGCATGCCGCGCTCTGGCCGTTCCTGGCCCAGCACCCGCTCCGGCGCGCCGTGGCCGGCAGCTGGAGCGCCCTGGCCGACCTGGCCGCGGCCCTGCCCCCGGTGGACGGTGTCGCCGCCTTCCGGCGCCAGGAACAGGTGGCGGCCTGCGAACACGCCCTGCGTGAAGCCCTGGACCAGGCCACCCAGGTGCTGGCCGGCGTCCGGGGCCGGAACAGCCGGCCGCTGGTGCGCGAACTGGAGGCGCTGAATCTCGCGGCGGCCGCCCTGGCGACCCAGATGACCGCCCTCAACCCCAGCCTGGAGCGGCTCATGCGGCCGCCCGGGCCCGGACCGCTGGCGGCCGCGTTCCGCTCGGTCCTGGCGTCACTGGTCAACACCAGCCGGTCCCTGGCGGTGGCGGTGATCTCGCACCAGGCCGGCCACCTGGCCCGGTTCGAGGTGCGGCTGCTGAGGCTCACCGACCTGCTGCGGCTGCTGCGGGAACGCACCGCCAAACTGGGTGGCTCCCCCGAGGGCGCCCACCTGGAGGAGGTCCTGGCGGCCCTGCAGGACCAGCTGCCGCGGGTGCGCGCGGCGCTCCGGGCGGCCATGGAGCGGGCCGCGGAACGCGGGCCGGTCTCGTTCGAGCTGTTCGACCTGGAAACCTGGTCCGTGCGGCCGATGGCGGCGGCCCTCAACTTCAGCCTGACCATCGACCCCGCCCTGGTGCGCTTCACCTCCCGGCTGGCGGCGATGATGATGGCCGGCAGCTTCGCCTACCGCTTCTGGCACCTGCCCCACGGCTACTGGATCCCGCTGTGCATCATGGTGGTGCTGCAGCCCGACTACGGCGCCACCCGGGAGCGGGCCACCCAGCGCGCCCTGGGCACCATCGGCGGAGGCCTCGCCGGCAGCCTGCTGCTGTGGCTGCACCTGCCGCTCTGGCCGCTGCTCGCGGCCACCGCCGCGGTCTGCTGGGCCTTCACCTACTACCTCAAGCGCGATTACGCCATCGCCGTGTTCTACATCACCCTCCTGGTGGTGCTGCAGTTCGAGGCGGCGGGCCCGGTGACCCTGGCCCTCACCGTCCAGCGCCTGGGCGAGACCATGGCCGGCTGCGTGATGGCCCTGCTGGCCGCCCTGACCTTCTGGCCGATGTGGGAGCGGGACCGCTTCCCGCCCCTCCTGGCGGAGGCCATCCGGGCCAACCGGACCCTGCTGGAGCGCCTCTGCCGGTGCCTGGCGCAGGCGGGCGCGACCCCCGCCTCGGTGGCCCAGGCCAAGCGCAAGGCCCAGCGCGCCAACAGCCTGGTGTTCTCATCGCTGAACCGCATGGCCGGCGACCCCAAGCTGCAGCAGGAAGGCATCGAGCATTCCGCCGCCCTGGCCAACCACAACCTGCGCATCACCCGCGGGCTCAGCGTGGCCGCCGTGCATTGCGCCGCCGGCGCGCCGCCCATCCCGGGCCTGGAGGCCATGGCCCAGGCGGCCGGAACCGCCCTGGAGACCCTGGCCGCGGCGGTGGAGCGGCCAGACCCCGAAACCCTGGCCCGGGCCCGGGCCGCCCTGGAAATCGCCGATCTGCCCGCCCCGGCGGACCCGCGCACCGCCTGGGTGACGGCCCAGCTGGAGCAGGCCGCCACCGAGCTGGGCGCCATGCTGATCTAGCCCGGGTTCCGCACTCGCTTCGCAAAAATCGGCTTTCGAGGCCCTGCGGACCTCGTAAGCCGATTGTTTGCGGTACCCTGTTTGAAAAAGTGCCAATTTAGTCACTAAAAATATTTTTA
>Ga0181520_10003557_pt1 | contig 27180 bp, 28 predicted proteins | sample PEATcosm2014_Bin_29_FD_132451 | JGI IMG/M metagenome (GOLD analysis project Ga0181520, IMG submission 132451) | Peatland microbial communities from MTU Mesocosm Facility, Houghton, MI, USA - PEATcosm2014_Bin02_30_metaG | ecosystem: Environmental > Terrestrial > Soil > Wetlands > Peat | place...
GCCGCTCGCGGTCTTTCTGGTCGAGCTCGTCGGGGGTCATTGGCTCATCACCTCTCGCAGCGCCGCCAGGGCGCGATGCAGATGGCTGCGCGCGGTGCCGGGGCGGCAGCCCAGCAGCTCGGCACACTCGTCGAGGGAGTAACCGGCGTAGTAGTGGAGCAGGACCACCGCACGCTGCCGCGGCGAGAGGCGGTCGAACGCCCGAGCCAGCTCGGGATCGGAAGGAGGGGCACCGGTGACCCCAACCCGCCCATCCAGCTCTGTCTCGCGGGTGCTGCGCAGGCGCAGCCGGACGCGGTGGCTAAGGCACCGATTGACACAGATGCGGGTGAGCCAGGGGCCCTGGTCGCCGAAGCCCCGGGTGCGGTGCCAGGCCCTCCAGGCACGGACCATGACGTCCTGGACGGCGTCCTCGGCCTCAGCCGGGTCGCGGAGGATCGTGTAGGCGATCCCGAAGAGGCGCCTGGCCTCGCGCCGGGCCACCGCCTCGAAGGCCCGCTCGTCGCGCTCGTCGACCGGGGCACCCTCCACGGTCGCTGATTGGACCATGCAGTGACAACCCCCGAGGGGCCGAGCCGGTTTACCCCCTACAGCTCCGGCGGCGGCGCGGCCTCCCGCAGCGCCTCGCGGGTCTCGGCCACATCCAGGCGCATCTGGGCGATGAGAGCGGCCTCGTCCGGGTACCAGCGCTCCTCGCGGAGCCGGTGCAGGAAGGCGAGGCGCACCCGCTCCCCGTAGAGGTCGCCGTCGAAGTCGAGGACGTGGGCCTCCACGGTGAGGCGGTCGCCGCCGAAGGTGGGCCGGTAGCCGATGCTCGAGGCGGCGGGGAGCCACTCCCCCCGGGCGCGGATCCAGCTGCTGTAGATGCCCATCTCCGGGAGGCACTTGCCGGGCTCGACCCCGACGTTGGCGGTGGGGAACCCCAGCCTCCACCCCACCCGATCACCGTGCTCCACGGTGCCGTCCAGGAAGTAGGGGTGGCCGAGCAGCCGGGCGGCCGTCTCGACGTCACCGGAGACGAGCGCGGAGCGGACCCGGGTGGAGGAGATCGTCTTCCCGTCCTCCTCCACCGAGTCGACCGTCTCCACCGTGAAACCGTGCTCGGCTCCGAAGCCGCGGAGGAAGGCGACGTCGCCGCGGCGGGCGCGCCCGAGGGCGAATCCGGCCCCCACCACCAGATGGCGAAGATCGAAGCGGTCGATCAGCCGCTCGCAGAAGCTCTCGGCGCTCCACTGGCTCACCTCGCGGGTGAAGTTGACCACCACCAGCCGGTCGATGCCGGCGGCGAGGAGCCGCTCGCGCTTCTCGTCGAGGGTGGTCAGCTCGGGCGGGACGTTGCCGGGGTCGAGGACGGCGCTCGGATGGGGCTCGAAGGTGACCGCAACCGCGATCCCGCCGATCCCGCGGGCGGCGGCCACGGTGCGTGCCAGCAGCTGCTGGTGGCCGCGGTGGACCCCGTCGAACACGCCGATGGTGCAGGCTGCGGGCGGCGGCGACGGTCCGCGCTCCGGGCCGAGCGAGTGCTCCAGGGTCATCGGCAACGCTTCGTCCCCCGCACCTCGGCTCCCGGTCAGCCGGCCATGACCTTGGTCGGCTGGAAGCGGAAGCCGGTGACCTCGCCGATGGCGATCAGGTCGCCGGCCGGGGAATGCGCCCGCGTCTCCCCCTGGGGCAGGCCGGCGGTCACCCGGGGAAGGAAGACGGCCTGCCCGTGCCGGACCAGGGCCACGGCCGGCGGGCCGAGAAAGACCTGGGGCAGGAAGCTGACCGCCACCCAGGTGGGCAGGAGCGCGGTGGTGGGGTCCTCGAGGTCCCTCAGCTCCTCGACGGTGTGCGATTCGGTGATCTCCAGCGATCCGTACCGGGTGCGCTCGAGCCAGCTCAGCAGGCCGCCCACCTCGAGCGCATCACCCAGGTCGCTGGCGAGGACTCGCATGAAGGTGCCCTTCCCGCACTCCACCTCGAGGTCGGCCTCGGCGACGGTGCCGGGCCGGAAGCCGGTCAGCTCGGCGCTCACGATCAGGGCCGCCCGCGGTTCGCGCTCGACGTGCTCGCCGCGCCGGGCGAGCTCGTAGAGGTGCTCGCCTTCGTGGCGGACCGCGGAGTGCATGGGCGGGATCTGGGAGATCTCACCGACGAACTGCCGCAGGGCGGTGCGCACCTGATCGGCATCCAGCCCGCTGGCGTCGCCGCCGGGGGTGACGCTGCCCTCGGTGTCGAGCGTCTCGGAACGCTCACCGAGCCGCACGGTGCAGCGGTAGGTCTTGGTCTGGCGGTGGAAGTGGTCGATGAGCCGGGTGGCTCCTCCCAGGCAGACGGGGAGCAGGCCCTGGGCCATGGGGTCCAGGGTGCCGGCGTGGCCGACCCGGCGCTCGCCATAGATCCGGCGCACCTGGCGGATGCAGTCGAACGAGGTCTGACCCATCTGCTTGTTGAGGGCCAGCACGGCGCTCAGGGCGCCCCGGCGGGGCGGGGCCGCGAGGGAGGCTTCCACGGCTAGGTGGACGGGCCCAGCAGGCCCCGGGCCACGTCGAGGACCAGCTCGCGGGCCGTCTCCAGGGGCTCGCGGAGCTCGGCGCCGGCGGCGCGCCGGTGACCACCGCCGCCGAAGGGGGTGCACACCTGGGTGGCGTCGATCTCGTCGCGGCTGCGGACCGAGATCTTGGTGAGCTGAGGGCCCGCCTCCTTGAAGAGGACGGCGACCTTCATCGGTTCGACGGTCTGGAGCTGATCGATCACCCCCTCCGCCTCCTGCAGGGTGGTCCCGGTCTCCTCCAGCATCTGGGTGGTGATCTCCGACCAGATCAGGCGGCCACCGCTCTCGGTCTGGCTTTGGGCGACCGCCATGCCCTCGAGGCGAAGCTGGGCAACGGTGCGCGACTTGTAGCTCTTGAGCGCGATCCAGCCGGCGTTGGCCCCCAGGCCGACGAGGTCGGCGCCGAGCCGGAGCGCGGCCTCGGTGGTGTTCTCGTGGCGGAAGCCGCCGGTGTCGGTGAGCAGCGCCGCGTAGAGGTTGGTGGCCGTCTCCGGCGAGATCGGGCAGCCCATCGCCCGGAGCAGGCGGTAGACGACCTGGCCGGTGGCGCTCGCCGCGACGTCGACGACGTTGATCTCACCGAAGCCGTCGTTGCTCGCGTGGTGATCGACGTTGATCACGTGGGCGACCCTCTCCACCAGCTCCGTCCGGTCCCCGAAGCGGTGGACGGTGGCGCAGTCGAAGGTGAAGAGGAGGTCGAGGGCGGGTGGGTCCTGAACGATCGTCTCGTACCCGGGAAGGTAGGTCAGGGCGCGGGGGAGCGGGCTGGGCACCACGGTGTGGACGCTCTTGCCCATCTCGCGGAGCGCCTCGGCGAAGGCGAGCGCCGAGCCGAGGCTGTCGGCGTCGGCGTCCTTGTGGGCGAGGCAGCCGATCTCGCGGGCCTCGGCGATGAGGCGCTGGATGTCGTGCGCGGCCTCGGCGACCTCGCGAAAGCGGCGCTCCGCCACGGTCATGAGGGCTCCTCGCCGGAGCCCGCATCGAGCGTGGGGCCCGGACCGGGATCGAGCTCGCGCAGCATGCTGCTCATCCGCACCGAGTAGGCGATCGACTCGTCGAGCTGGAACTGGAGGTGCGGCGCGCTCTTGAGGTTCTCGAGCCGGTGGCCGAGCTGGGCGCGGAGGTAGCCCTCGGCGTGGCGCATGGCATCGACCACGGCCCGGCGCTCCGGGTCGTCCCCGACCGCCGAGATCCACACCGTGGCGCTGCGCAGGTCGGGAGCGATGCTCACCCGCGACACCGAGGCGAGGTGTACGCGCGGGTCCTTCATCTCGGTGAGCATCAGGGACGAGAGCTCCTGGCGGAGCTGCTCGGCGATCCGCTCCGGCCGTGGCGGCCGGGAGGACGGGCTGAGCACCGGCTGGAAACGCGATGCGCCGGGATCTCCGGGGCGACCTCTGCTCTTGGCGTGAGGCATGAACGCCGGCACGGTCAGATGTTCTGCTGCTCGGTGACGTGCGCCTCGAGGACGTCGCCCTCTGCGAAGTCCGCGAAGCCGTCGAGGGTGATCCCGCATTCGTAGCCGCGGGCAACCTCACGAACATCGTCCCGGAACCGCTTGAGGGCGTCGATCTTGCCCCGGCCGACCTCGCGTCCATCGCGGCGCACCGTGCAGGTGGCGGCGCGGGTGATCTTCCCGTCCACCACCTGGCATCCGGCGATCGCCGGGCGGCCGTCGACGCTGAAGACCTTGCGGACCTCCGCGCGGCCCTGGTAGACCTCGATGAAGGACGGCTCGTACATGCCCCGGATCGACTTCACGATGTCGTCGGTGACCTGGTAGACGACGTCGTAGAAGCGGACGTCGACGCCCAGCTCCTCGGCGGCGGCCTTGGCGCGGTCGTCGGGGTGAACGTTGAAGCCGATGACGATCGCCCCGGAGACGGCGGCGAGGTTGACGTCGGCCTCTCCCACGGCGCCGACCCCCTCACCGACCACCTTGATGGTGACGTTGGGGTCCTCGAGCTTGGTGACCTGGCTGCGCAGGGCTTCCAGGGACCCGTTGGCCTCGGCCTTGAGGACGAGGGTCATGGTCTTGGTCTCGCCCTGCACCGCGGCGAAGTCCGAGAGGGTGATCCGGCGGACCGGCTGGGCGACCCTGGCGCGCTGCTCATTGGTGCGCAGCTCGGCGAGGGCCCGCGCCGCCTTCTCGGTGGCCATCACCTGGAGGACGTCCCCGGCGGTGGCGACGTCGGTCAGGCCGCTGATCAGGACCGGCTTGCTGGGGCCCGCCTCCTTGACCCGGCGACCGGCGTCGTCGGTGAGCGCGCGGATCTTGCCGTAGACCCGGCCGACGACCACGTTGTCCCCGATGCGGAGAGTGCCGTTCTGGACGAGGACGGTCGCCACCGGGCCCCTCCCCCGCTCCAGCTCGGAGTCGATGACGGTGCCGACCGCGAGCCGGTCGGGGTTTGCCCGCGGCGGGGTCACCACGTCGCTGACCAGCAGGATGGTGTCCAGGAGGTCCTCGATCCCCTGCCCGGTGACCGCGCTGGTCGCCACCGTGGGCACGTCGCCGCCGTAGCTCTCGGGGAGGACCTGGTGCTCGGCGAGCTGCTGGAGGACGCGGTCGGGGTTCGCGCCGTCCTTGTCGGACTTGTTGAGGGCCACCACCAGCGGCACCCCGGCGCTCCGGATGTGGTGGATCGCCTCCTCGGTCTGGGGCATGACCCCGTCGTCGGCGGCGACCACCAGGATCGCGATGTCGGTGACGTCCGCCCCGCGGGCGCGCATGGCGCTGAACGCCTCGTGGCCCGGGGTGTCGATGAAGGTGATCAGCCGGCCCTGGCGCTCCACCTGGTAGGCGCCGATCCGCTGGGTGATGCCGCCCGCCTCACCGGCGGCGACGCTGGTCGTCCGGATCCTGTCGAGGATCGAGGTCTTGCCGTGGTCGACGTGACCCAGGACGGCGACCACGGGGGGACGCGGCACCAGCTTGGCCGGGTCCTCTCCGGAGAGGTCCAGGAGGGGGTGCCGCGGCCGCAGCGCGCCGGTGGCGGGGGCGGCCGCCGCCTCCTTGGCGAGGGCCTCCTCGGACTCCGCCTCGAAGCCGAAGTTGTCCGCGGCCAGCGCGGCCGTGTCGAAGTCGATCGACTGGTTGAGGCCGGCCATCACCCCGTTCTCCATCAGGTAGGTGATGAGCTGGGTGCCGGAGACACCGAGCCGCTCGGCCAGCTCCTTCACGGTGAGACTGGCCGGCAGTCTCATCTTCTTCATGGTGGCGACGGTGATTCCTCCTCGGCGAGCTCGCTGAGCTGCTGGCCCAGTGTCTCGGGGTCGATGACATTCTCCCCCACCCGCAGGGATCGGCTCAGGCTGCGACGCCGCTGGGCGACCCGCAGGCAGGCCATGCCCGAATCCCGGCAGAGATAGGCGCCGCGACCGGGCGCACGGGCGGGGATGTCCAGGATAACCGCTCCGGATGCCCCTGCGACCAGACGGACCAGTTCAGGGCGGGGCCGCCGCCGCTTGCACCCCACACAGGTGCGCAGCGGCGACCTCTCCGCTGCGTTTGCCCCGTCTGCGGTCTCCGAAGGGGTCACGACGGCTCCTCCGCCGGCCCCTCCGTGGCCGGCTCCGCCGCGGTGATGTCGATCCGCCAGCCGGTGAGGCGGGCGGCGAGCCTGGCGTTCTCGCCTCCCCGCCCGATGGCGAGGGAGAGCTTGGCGGAGTCCACGGTCACGTGGGCGGTCCTCGTCTCGGGGTCCAGCTCGACCCCCACCACCGGGGCCGGGATGAGGGCGTTGGCCACGTAGTGGGCGGGCTCCGGGTCGAAGCGGACGATCTGCAGCTGCTCGGCGCCGAGCTGAGAGGTGATGGCACGGTGGCGCATCCCGTGCGGCCCGATGCAGGCCCCCTGGGGGTCGATGTCGGGATCGATGGCCTCCACCGCCACCTTGGTGCGGCGGCCCGCCTCGCGGGCGATGGCGCGGATGACGATCTGCCCCCGCCCCAGCTCGGGCACCTCCTGCTCGAGCAGGAGCCGGACCAGATGGGGATGAGAGCGGGAGGCGACCACCACGGCGTCGCGGGCGCGCCGCCGGCCCTCGAGGACGACCACCTTGAGGTGCTGGCGCGGCTCGAGCTCCTCCCCCGCCGCCTGCTCCTCCGGGGGCAGGACGACCGTGGTGTCGCCGGCGCGGAGGTACCAGCTCCCACCCGCGGCGCTCTCCACGATCGCATCGATCAGCTCGCCGCGGTGAGTGGTGGCCTCGCTGATGACCCGATCCGCCCCGGCGTTGCGGAGACGGTCGAGGACGGCGCTGCGGACGGCCTGGGCCGCCTGGCGCGCCGCGTCGCCGGCGAGCGGCGCCATCACCGTCTGCCCGCCCGCGGGGTCGGGGCGGAGCACGTCGTGCACGCCGGTCCGGAAGTCCACCCGTGCGGTGAGGCCGGGATCGTCGACGACGAGGCGGCGGTAGGTCTCCACGATCGCCCGCCCGACGATCTCGGTCAGCTCGTCCTCGCTGATGCCCGCGCTGGCGGCGAGCTCGGCGACCGCCTCCAGGATGTCGCCGTCGCCGGGGCGGACGGCGGGCGGGCGGCCGCGAGCCGGCATCAGATGTCCACCGCGGTGCGGGCCGCGAGGATGTCCGCCGCGATGATGGTGAGCGGCTGGGGACGGCCCCGGCCGGTCCGCGCCTCGATCTCCACGGTGGGACCCCCGGCCGCGATCAGCCGGCCCTCGACCACGCGCTCGGCGTCGCCGCTCCGGACCCGGAGGTGCACCCGCCGGCCGAGGGCGGCCCGCCACTCGTCGTCGGTCCGGATCGGTCGCTCCGCCCCCGGGGAGGAGACCTCCAGGGAGTAGCGGGTCTCGATCGGGTCGTAGGCGTCGAGGATGGCGCTGGCGGTCAGCGAGGCCCGCTCGCAGTCGTCGAGGCCGACCCCGCCGGGCCGGTCGACCACCAGCCGGAGCAGGCTCCCGGGCCCGGTCCCCTTCCACTGCACCTCGAGCAGCTCGACCCCGGACTGCTGGAGGGCGGGGCGGAGCAGGTCGGCGAGGGCGGTGATGTCGGGACGGCTCATCGGCACGGCTGCAACGATCGTATCGGGTGGGGCCCCTCCGCGAGCGCGCCGGGGACAGACGCGACGCTCGTCAGCTGGCGCGCACGGGTCGCGCGACGACACCGCGCTGGGGGCGGCCGGCGGTCTTCTCCGGGCGCGCCTTGTTCCAGGCGACCAGGAGGGTGGAGGCGTTGAAGATCGAGCTGTAGGTGCCGGTGATGATGCCGATCAGGAGGGCCAGCACGAAGCCCTGGATGGACGACCCGCCGAAGAGCACCAGGGCGAGCAGCACGAAGAGGACGGTCAGCGAGGTGTTGAGCGAGCGGGCCATGGTCTGCACCGTGGAGAGGTTGACGATCTGGTCGAAGGTGAAGCGGGGCCCCACCCGGAGGTTCTCCCGGATCCGGTCGAACACCACGATGGTGTCGTGGATGGAGAAGGCCACGCCGGTCAGCACGGCGGTGATGAAGTAGTTGTCCACCTGGCCCAGTGATGAGAAGTGACCGAGGATCGCCCAGATCCCGGCGAGCACGAAGATGTCGTGGAGCAGCTTGAAGAAGGTGCACGCGGCGAACCGCCAGCGGTTGACCTGGCGCTGCTTGCCGAACTGGTAGGCGAGGTAGAAGGCGATCATCAGCGAGGAGATGAGCACCAGGGCGATCGCCTGGCCCACCGCGCTGCTGGCGATGGTCTGACCCACGGTGTTGACGCTCTCGGTGCCGGCCTCGAAGTGATAGGCGTTGTCGAGGGCCTGGTAGACGGTCTGCACCTCGCCGGTGGGGAGGGTCTGGATCATGTAGACGTCGTTGCCGGCCTTGTCCTTGCCGAAGCTCTGGACCGTCGGCTGCAGGCCGGGCACCGCTCTGTTGACGGTGCTCACCAGCTCCGCCGAGGTGACCGGGGTCGTGTAGGCGGCCTGGATCTGGTCGCCGCCCGCAAAGTCGATGCCCAGCCGGAAACCCCATCCGATGATGGCCACGATGCCGGGGATGATGATGGCCAGCGAGGCGAGGAAGAACCAGTTTCGGTTGCGCACGATGTCGAAGCGCCCGGTCCGGTGCTCCTCCTGGTACTCAGGGTGGATCTCGGTGTAGAGGGTCGGGTTGCGCCCGATCCTCCAGCGGAGCATCACGCCGAGCAGGGACTGGGTGATCAGCACCGCGCTGAAGAAGCTGATAGCGACGCCGATGCCCAGGGTGATGGCGAAGCCCTTGACGATGTCCGAACCGAAGACGGCGAGGATGACGCAGACGATCTCGGTCGAGATGTTGCTGTCGCGGATGGCGGGGAAGGCACGCCGGAAGCCCAGCTCGATGGCGGCGCCCACCGAGCGTCCGTGGCGCAGCTCGTCGCGCGTGCGTTCGAAGATCAGCACGTTGGCGTCGACGGCCATGCCCACCGATAACACGAAGCCGGCGAGACCGGCCAGGCTGACCGTGACCCCGAGGATCTTGTAGGCGGCCAGGTTCATGATGCTGTAGAGGATCAGGGCGAGGCTCGCCAGCACGCCCGGGAAGCGGTAGTAGCCGATCATGAAGAGGATCACGACGAGGAGCCCCACGGCGCCGGCGAGCAGGGTGGCGGTCACGGTCTGAGCGCCGAGGGTCGCGCCCACGGTGTCCTGCTCCACGGTGCCGATCTCGGCGGGGAGGGCTCCCGAGTTGATCTGCGACTGGAGCAGCTGCGCCTCGCTGAGGGTGACCCCGGTGATCTGGGTGCTGCTGCTCGACTGGCCCTCGACGACCGGGGCGCTGACCACCTGGTTGTCCAGGAAGATCGCGACCTCCGAGGTCGCGGCACAGCCGCTGTCGGGGCTGCAACCATCGGCGTGGTACACCTGGTAGGCGGCGCCCGTGATGTTGCTCCACTCGTTGGCACCGGCTCCGTTGAAGGTGATGTCGACAGCCGGGTTGCCGTTCTGGTCGGTGCCGAGGCTGGAGCTGGCAATGTCGGCCGCCGGCAGCTTGTTGTCGATCTTCCAGTGGTACCCGGTCGGGTAGTACTGGGTCTGGTCGAGCTGGGAGGGCTGGTAGAGGTCCTCCTGGTCGACGCAGAAGCCGTCACTGGGGTTGTCGATGCAGTAGTTGCTGCTCTTGGAGGCGCCCGCCGGCGGAGCCCCCGACGCGGCGGTGGCGAAGCGGATCAGGTAGGTGCTGCCCAGCACGCTCTCGGCCTTGGCGAGCGAGACCCCGGGGAGCTCGACCGAGATCTCGTCGCTGCCCACCGGCTGGACGCTCGCCTCCGAGACACCCAGCGAGTTGACCCGGTTCTGCAGCACCGGGATGGTGTCGGCCTGAGCCGTCGAGACGCTGACCCCGTTGCGGGGCCCGGAGCGGCAGGGCGGGTTGGCGTCCGCGGGGAGGTTCGGACCCTGGCAGACCGCGATGGTCAGCTCCGAGCCGCCGACGATGTCCAGCCCCTTGTGGAGGGTGATGTCGTAGCCGAACACGTTCAGGCTGCCGGCGAGGTCGACCACGACGGCGACGATCAGGACGACGAAGATCGTCGCCACCTTCCACCGGGTGACCCGCAGCCAGTTCACGACGGCGAAGTGTAGCCGAGCGGGTGACCGCTCTCGGTGTCGAGTTCGCGGAAGGGAGCGCCGGCGAGGCCCGCGCGCTCCACAGGAAGGCCCGCCGTGAACCCGGCGCGGCTGCGCCGCACCCCTGCCCCGGCCCCCCTCACGCCCCGAAGAGGACCTCCTGGCCCCCGCCTCCCGCCCCCGGGGCGCCCGGCGGGGGGGTGAGCCCGAGGTGGCGGTAGGCGGCCGCGGTCGCCAGCCGGCCCCGCGGAGTGCGGACCAGCAGCCCGCGGCGGATCAGGTAGGGCTCGACCACGTCCTCGATCGTCTCGGGCTCCTCCTGGACGGAGACGGCGATCGTCTGGACCCCTGACGGGTGCCCGGAGAGGGCGCCGCAGAGCGTCTCGACCACCCGGCGGTCCATCTCGTCGAGACCCAGCTCGTCGATGCCGAGGATTCCCAGGGCGGCCGCCGCGACCTCCTCGTCGATGCTCCCCCCGGCCCGCACCTGGGCGTAGTCCCGGGCGCGGCGGAGCAGGCGGTTGGCGACCCGCGGCGTGCCGCGGGCGCGTCCGGCCAGCAGGCCCGCCCCTGCCGGGGTGATCTCCACCCCGAGCAGCCGTGCCGAGCGGACGATGATCGCGGTCAGCTCCTCGGCGGCGTAGTAGTCGAGCCGGAAGGTCACCCCGAAGCGGTCGCGCAGCGGGCCGCCGAGGGCCCCGGCTCGCGTGGTCGCCCCGATCACGGTGAACGGCTTCAGGCTCAATCGGAGCGTCTGGGCCCCCGCACCCTTGCCGGCCACGAAGTCGAAGGCGAGGTCCTCCATGGCCGGGTAGAGCGCCTCCTCCACGGCACGGTTGAGGCGGTGGATCTCGTCGATGAAGAAGACGTCGCGCTCCTCGAGGGCGGTGAGGATCGAGGCCAGCATCCCCTGGTGCTCCAGTGCCGGACCGCTGGTGAGCCGGGCCTGAACACCCATCTCGGTGGCGATGATCTGAGCCAGGGTGGTCTTCCCGAGACCGGGAGGGCCGTAGAGGAGGACGTGGTCGACGGGCTCGGAGCGGGCGCTGGCCGCCTCGATGAGGATGCGCACCTGCTCGCGGATGGCCGGCTGGCCCACGAAATCCTCGAGCCGGCGGGGGCGGAGGACGGAGTCCGCCGCCCTCTCCTCGTCCAGCTCGCCCGGGCTGACCACGCGGCTGTCGGTCACGTCGGGGCTCCCACGTCGAGCAGCCGCAGTGCCCGGCCCACCAGGGCGGTGACGTCTCCGTCCGTCTCCCCGGAGGCCGCCAGCGCGGCCCGGACCGCGGGGCGGGCCTCCGATTCGCGGTAGCCGAGCCCCACCAGCCCGGCCACGGCGGCCTCCACAGCCTGGGCGGCCGGCGTCGGCGCCGCCACCGTCCCCAGGGTGAGGGCGAGGTCGCCGAGGCGGTCGCTCAGCTCCAGCACGACCCGCTCCGCGGTGCGGCGGCCCACGCCGGGCACGGTCGCGACCAGGGCGACGTCCCCGTCGCGGATGGCCCGCACCATGGTGGGCAGCTCAGCCCGGCCGAGGATCGAGAGGGCGGCCTTCGGACCGATGCGCTCCACCCCGATGAGGAGGCGGAAGAGGCGCAGCTCGTCCCGGGCCAGGAAGCCGTAGAGACGGATGGCGTCGTCGCTCACCGCGGTGTGGATGTGAAGGGTGACCTCCCGCTCCCCCATCTCGTGGAGGGCGGCCAGGGTGCGGAGGTGGCAGTGGACCTGATAGCCGACCCCGCCCGTCTCCAGGACCACGTGGTCGGTGTCGGCGATCACGACCTGGCCACGCAGCCGGGCGATCATCGGGGCCCGCCTGAGGCGGTGGCCGGCCTCGCCCGGGGGGCGGGGCGGGATGCCGGGCCGGCACCTCCGGCGCGCTCCCGGGCGGCGGCGATGGCCAGCTCCAGCGCCGGGCTGACCCGTGAGCCCGGTGCGCTCGCGGCCGGAGCCCGGAGCCCCGCCCGGTGGTGGTGGCAGATGGCGGCGGCGCAGGCGTCGGCGGTGTCGTCGGGCCCGGGGATCTGCTCGACGCCGAGCATGGCCTCGCACATCCGGAGCACCTGACGCTTGGTGGCCCCCCCGTAGCCCGCGATCGATTCCTTGATCTCGTTGGGGGTGTACTCGGCCACCGGGATCCCGGCGGCGGCCAGGGTGCAGAGGATGACGCCCCGCGCCTGGCTGACCCGCATCGCGGTCTGCCGGTTGGTCGAGAAGAAGAGCCGCTCCACCGCCGCCACGTCGGGATGGAGCGACGCGGCTGATTGAGCCAGGGTCCGGGAGAGCTCCAGGAGACGGGGACCGTCGGCATCCTCGGCCCCGGTCTCGATGCACGCGGCGTGGACCAGGCGCAATGACCCCGGGTGCCCCTCCACCAGGGCGACGCCGGTGCGCCCCAGCCCGGGGTCGACGCCGAGCACCCTCACGTCGAGCTCACGGCTCTGAGCGCCGAGGCTCCGGTCCCCGCATCAAGAAGTGACCGACTCGAGGACTTCGTCGGGGATCTCCGCGTTTGCGTAGACCTGCTGGACGTCGTCCAGCTCCTCGAGGTTGTCCAGCAGGCGCAGGACCTGCCGGGCCTGGGGGGCGTCGAGGGTCACCGAGGTGCCCGGGTTCATGGTCACCTCGGCGGCCTCCACCGTGTAGCCCGCCGCCTCCACCTGCCGGCTCGCCTCCTCCAGGAGGTTGGGCGCGAGCGACACCTGGACCGAGGAGCCGTCGACGGCGATGTCCCCGTCGGCGCCCACGTCGAGCAGGTCGAGCAGCTCGAGGGCGATCTCCTCGGGATCGCGCGCGCCGGCCTCGATCCGGATGATCCCCTGGTTGGAGAACATCCAGGCGACGCTGTTGGACTCCCCCAGCGAGCCGCCCGAGCGGGTGAAGAGGTTGCGGATGGCCGCCACCGTGCGGTTGCGGTTGTCGGTGAGGACATCCAGCATCACGGCGACCCCGTGGGGCCCGTAGCCCTCGTAGCGGACCTCCTCCAGCTTGACCCCGTCCTTGCCGCCGGCGCCCCGCTGGATCGCCCGCTCGATGTTCTCGGCGGGCATGTTGACCTCGCGCGCCTTCTGGATGGCGAGGCGGAGCCGGAAGTTCCCGACCGGGTCGGCGCCGCCCTCGCGGGCCGACACTGAGATCTCGGCCGCCACCTTGGTGAAGGCCTGCCCGCGCTTGGCGTCGACGATCGCCTTCTTGTGCTTGATCCCAGCCCACTTGCTGTGCCCGGACATGCTGCCTCCGGCGACGAACGGACGTTCAGATTCTAGGCCGTCCCCCACCTCTCAGTCTACGAGGCGGCGCGCTGGGCTGGGTTGGCGGGCGATTCGATGCGATTGCGCTAGATCCTCGTCACGCGCAACACGGTTGACAGGGTGGTCCCGGCGGGTACCCTTAGTCACAGAAGCCGTCGCGTTCCATATGGAGGTAGGGCTTCGATGCGTGGCGTATACGAGATCCTGAGGGCCACTCGGGCCGAGATCTGAGGCCCGGCGTGGGCCCTCGCCATCTCACCCGGCGTGCGCCGCCGTGAGACCGCCCTCGGGTGGTCCGGTCTGTAGGTCGATTGCAAGAGCGCCGCGGGATCGCAGATGACGGGGCGAGACGCCCGGGCAGCTCACCTGGCACCGGATGGTGCCGCACAAGGCCCGGCTGTTCCGCCGGGCCGCCGAATATCGGCAAATGAAATTGAGGGGCCGGCTCCGCCGGCCCCTTCTTTTTGTGGGTCAGGGTGCGGGGCGGCTGACGGCGGGGTGGCCGGCCCAGGCGAAGCGGAGCGGCCGGTCGGCGGCGCGGGTGATACCCACCCGGGGGGCGATCGCCAGGGGCACCTCCGCCTCCCTCCCCAGGATGCGCAGGCGTGAGCCGGGGTCGCAGAGGTCGAGCCCGTTGTCCGCCAGGGTCAGACCGAGGCCCGCGCCGAGGTTGCCGGGCCCGCTGAGGAGATGCGCGAGGGCGGGCGGCCGCCCTCCCCGGGCGCGGCGAGCGCGGACGACCTCCTCCCCCGCCTCGACCGCGGCGGCCCGGAGCAGGACGGCGCCGGCGACGCCCTCCGGCTCGCAGACGACGTTGGCGCAGAAGTGCATGCCGTAGGAGAGGTAGACGTAGAGGTGGGCGGGGGGCCCGAACATGATGGCCGCTCGCGGCGTCGGGCCCCGGTGGGCGTGGGAGGCCGGGTCCTCCAGGCCCAGGTACGCCTCCACCTCGACCACCCGGGCGCACACCTCCTCGGGCGTGCCCGGGTCGCTGAGCAGGCGCGCCCCGATCAGGGCAGCGGCCACCTCGACGGTCGGGCCGGCGAAGAAACTCCGATCGAGAGGCGCAGCCTTGCGCGAGCGGGCGGCTGCGGCCGCGACCCGGGAGCCCATCGGCCCATGGTAGGGGCGGACGCGAGAGCTCAGACCGGCTGGTCGAGCCGGTCGATCCGGTAGCCCACGCCGAACACGGTGGTGATCCGGAAGGGCAGCCGGTCGAAGCGCTCGAACTTCTCCCTCAGCCAGCGCACGTGCACGTCCACGGTCTTGTGGTCGCCGTAGAACTTGCTGCCCCAGATCCGCTGGATGATCACCTGGCGGGACTGCACCTTGCCGGCGTTGAGGAGGAGGAGGGAGAGCAGGTCGAACTCCTTGGGCGCGAGGTGCAGCTCCTCGCTGTCGACGTGCACCGTGCGGGCGCCGCGGTCGATCCGGAAGTTGTCCAGCTCCTCGATCTCGCGCGCGTCTACACGGTCCTTGCCGGTCATCTCGGCGCGGCGCAGAGTTGCGGACACGCGTGCCAGCAACTCGTTGAGCGAGAACGGCTTGGTCACGTAGTCGTCGGCTCCGACGTGCAAACCCACGACCTTGTCGAGCTCGCTGCCCTTGGCGGTCAGCATGATGATCGGGACGGTCATCTCCTGACGGAGGATCCGGCAGACCTCGAGCCCCGACAGCTCGGGGAGCATCAGGTCGAGCAGGATGAGGTCGGGCCGCTGGCGCCGCGCCGCCGAGAGCGCCTCGGTCCCGGTGCTCGCCTCGCTGATCAGAAAGCCTTCCTGGCTCAGGTTGTAGCGGAGCGTCTGGCGGATGGAGTCCTCGTCCTCGACGATGAGAACGTGTTTGGCGGGCGCCGTCATCGGGCGGGCTCCGCAGCCGGTCGGTGCGACGTGGTGGGAGCGGTCGCGCAACTCATCGGCGAAATCATTATGCCCCGGCGAGGGTGGCAGCGGTCGAATGGGCTCATCCGCCGCGCCGAAACCTTATCGGGAGATTAACGCGGAGGCTCCGGGGTGCTCAGAGATTATCGGAGGATTAAGTGACGGTTGTCGGATCACTAAAGCGCGTTCGTGATGTCAGGTGACCGGCACCGGCGATGTCCGAGATGGATAACATCGCATCACTTGGCCACCGATCGCGATCGTCCCCGCACCGGGCTGACCCCGACGAAGCGCTCCACCTCGTCTCCGTCGGCAAACCACACGCTCAGCCTCCTGAAGTCGGTCGGAGATCAGCTCGAGGGCGGCCACGGACTGATCGCCGTCGACAAGAGCGGCCGGATCCTCCTGGCAACCCAGGAGGCATGCCGCCTCCTCGATCTCTCCGGTGAGGGCGAGGGGCACACGCTCGCGGAGCTGGGCGCTGACTTCCGGCTGCTGCGCGTGATCACCGCGTGCCTGGACGCCGAGGCGGCCGTGGAGCGCGAGATCGCGAGCGCACGCGAGGTCATCGTGGTGCGCGCCTTCCCGGTGCAGAACCAGACCATCGCCGTCATCGTGCTGGTGCGCGACGAGACCAGGCTGCGCCGCCTGGAACGGGTGCGGCGGGACTTCGTCACCAACGTCTCGCACGAGCTGCGCACCCCGATCACCGCCATCCGGCTGCTCGTCGAGACGCTCCAGAAGGGGGCCCTCGAGGAGCCCGAGGTCGCCGCCGGCTTCGTCCACCGCATCGCCCTCGAGGTCGGGCACATGGCTCAGATGGTCGAGGAGCTGCTCGAGCTCAGCACCATCGAGTCGGGGCGCCAGACCATGAACATGGAGCCGGTGCCGGTCGTGGACCTGATCCGCACCGTCGATCGGCTGCTGCCGCTCGCCGAGGAACGCCTCATCGAGGTGACGGTCGAGATGGACCCGGCCACGCCTCCCCTTCTCGGCGATCCCCGGCGGCTCGGTCAGGTGCTCCGCAACCTGGTCCACAACGCCATCAAGTTCACCCCGCCGGAGGGCAGGATCACCGTCAGCGCGCGGCCGCTCCTCGAGCAGAGCCGGGTCGAGCTGGTGGTCCGGGACACCGGCATCGGCATCCGTCCCGAGGACCTGCCCCGGATCTTCGAGCGCTTCTGGAAAGCCGACAGCTCACGGCAGCGCGATGGGGAGGGCTCCGGGCTCGGCCTGGCGATCGCCCGGCACGTGGTGGAGGCCCACGGCGGATCGATTCGCGTGGTCTCCGAGCCGCGCCGGGGGGCCACCTTCATCGTCGAGCTGCCGGCGGCTCCGCGGGTGCCGGCCGAGGCGGAGCCGGGATGAGCTCCGACCAATCGCCGTCCCAGGGTGACCCCGTAGATGCGGAGGCGCGCCCTTCACCGGTTCTTAACCCCCCTGCAACCCGGCCACAACCCCCCCATCCCTACTCTCGATCCGTGGTCACCGATTCCATGCAGCTAGCCGGGACCGGGGTCGCGACCAAAGAGGAGGTCTCGGCCGGCGTCAGCGTCGAGGGGCTAACCGTCAAGTTCCGCGGCACGACCCTCATCGACAGCATCAGCAACCTCTTCGAGCCCAACAAGGTCACCGCCATCGTCGGCCCCACCGGCTGTGGCAAGACCACCCTGCTGCGCTCCATCAACCGGATGCACGACCACGTCACCGGCATGAACGTGAGCGGCAAGGTGGTTGTCGAGGGCGTGAACGTCTACGGCGCGGACGTCAACGTCCGCGAGGTCAGGCGCAGGGTGGGGATGCTCTTCCAGCGCCCCAACCCCTTCCCGCGCAGCATCGCCGAGAACGTCGGGCTCGCGCCACGGGCTCACGGGCTCGCCACCCGCGCCAACGTGCGGGAGCTGGTCCAGGAGCACCTCTCCATGGTCGGTCTCTGGGACGCGGTGAGCAGCCGGCTGCACGGTTCCCCGTTTGGTCTCTCGGGCGGCCAGCAGCAGCTCCTCTGCCTGGCCCGGACCCTGGCGCTCTCGCCCGACGTGATCCTGCTCGACGAGCCCACCTCGGCGCTCGACCCCGACACCACGGACCACATCGAGTCGCTCATGAAGAAGCTCGCGGAGCGCATGACCGTTCTCATTGTCACCCACAACCTCGCCCAGGCGAGCCGCATCAGCGACAACGTGCTCTTCCTCATGAAGGGCAACGTGGTCGAGGCGACGTCGGCGAGGACCTTCTTCCATGACCCGGCGGACGAGCGTAGCCGGGCCTACGTCAGCGGTCGGATCGGATGAGCTCGCACAAGCTGCCCTCAAAACCGTCATCAATTTCAATCCTGGAAGGGGAGGTCTCATGAACGTTCGTCGACACGCGTCCATCGGGTTTGCGGTGATCACCGGGGCGATCCTGGTGAGTGCCTGCGGCTCCACGAGCACGGTCACCGCGCCACCCACGAGCGCGCCGGCCAGCACGAGCAGCTCGCCCACCGCCGCGGCCGTGCAGACGGGCAACCCAGCCGGCCCGCAGACCCTCTCCGAGGCCGGGTCGAGCCTGCTCTACCCGTACCTGCAGAAGCTGGCCCCGGGCGTCAACAGCGCGTTTGCCAACATCACGCTGACCCCCGCCGCCGGCGGCTCGGGCACCGGCCAGTCTGAGGCCCTCAGCGGAACCATCGACATGGGCGGCTCCGACGCCTACCTGAGCGCCTCCCAGGTCTCGGCGAACCCCGGCGCCCTCAACATCCCGATCGCCGTCTCCTCGCAGGCGGTGAACTACAACCTGGCCGGATTCCCCAACCTCAAGCTGAGCGGCAACGTGATCGCCCAGATCTACCAGGGCACGATCACCACCTGGAACAACTCGGCGATCGCCGCCCTCAACCCGGGTGTGACCCTGCCGGCCACTCCCATCGTCCCGATCCGGCGCTCCGACTCCTCGGGTGACACGTTCATCTTCACCTCCTTCCTGAGCGCCACCAACCCCACGTGGTCGAGTGGCCCCAGCTTCGGGACCACGGTGAGCTGGCCGACCGTCTCGAGTGAGCTGACCGCGTCCGGCAACCCGGCCATGGTCGACACGCTGCACAGCACCCCGGGCGGCATCGCCTACATCGGGATCAGCGTCGAGAGCGCGGCCCTGGTCGACGGTCTCGGTGAGGCCGAGCTGGAGAACGCGTCGGGCGACTACGTCCAGCCGGATCAGACCACAGTCACCGCCGCGGTGACCGCCGGCGCCGGCAACATCCCCGCCAGCCTGGCGGCGTCGCTGATCTACGAGATGGGCGCGCAGGCGTACCCGATCGTCAACTTCGAGTACCTGATCATCAACCCGTCGAAGATCACCTCCGCGGACACCGCGCTGGCCATCCGCACCTTCATCGAGTGGGCGATCTCGCCGACCGGAGGCGCCACCGCCGACAACCTCGCAGCGGTCAACTTCGAGCCACTGCCGACCACCGTGATCCCGCAGGTCAACACTGCGGTTGCCCAGATCACCGGCTAACATGATCCTGGTCCGTCGTCGGGCCGGTGGGCTGCCCACCGGCCCGGCCCGGGTCGCCCGGGCCCGCACTCACGAGCTGACCGGCGGAGACCGCGTGCTTCAATGGGTGTCGGGAGTGGCGGCCACGATCCCGCTCGCGGGGCTGCTCTTCATCACCATCATCCTGGTGGTGTGGGCGATCCCCGCCATCATCTACAGTGGCTTCGGCGTCTTCACCAGCGACAAGTTCTTCATCGGCAACTTCTACAGTCTCAACTTCACCTCGGTCAACGGCGTCGTCGCCCCGTTCGGAGCCAACTACGGGGCCCTGACCTTCATCATCGGCACCCTGACCAGCTCGTTGATCGCGCTGGTCCTGGCGGTGCCGATCTCGGTGGGCGGAGTGCTGATGCTCTCGGAGTGGATCCCGAGGCGGCTGGAGGGCCCGCTCTCCACCTTCCTCGAGCTCCTCGCCGGAATCCCGAGCGTGGTGTTCGGTTTCTGGGGCCTGACCGTCTTCGGCCCATTCCTGGGCGCACACGTCTTCCCGGCGCTCTCGCACCTGGGGGTGATCCTTCCCTTCTTCAAGGGATCCTGGGCCTACAACGGCCAGGGACTGCTGACCGCCTCCCTGGTGCTGACCCTGATGATCATCCCGATCATCGCCTCGACCACGCGCCAGCTGGTCAAGCGTGTCCCGGTTCTCGCCAGCGAGGGTGCCCTGGCGCTGGGGATGACCCGCTATGAGGTGGTGCGAGTGGTCACCATCCCCTACGTGCGCACCGGCATCATCGCCTCCGCCCTGCTCGGCTGGGGCCGCGCGCTAGGCGAGACCATCGCCGTGCTGCTGATCATCGGGATGGCCAACAACCCGCCGGTCAACATCTACGGCACGACCTCAACGCTCGCCTCGACGATCGCGGACGACCTGGACAGCGCCCTCAGTGACGGCACCGGCATGGCCCTGCGCGCCATGGCGATGCTGGGCCTGATCCTGCTGATCATGAGCCTGGTCACCAACCTCACCGGGCGGCTGGTGGTGCGCCGCATCAGCACGGAGTCTCTCCCGGTGGGCCGCGGTGTCTAAGACCCCCCGTCTCCGCCACGTCCGTGGGGTCGCGTTCTGGATCCTCTGCGGCCTTGCCCTGCTCCTGATCATCACCCCCGCGGTGGCGATCATCCTCAGCGTGCTGGTCAAGGCGGCACCACAGCTGAAGCTGAGCCTGTTCACGAACACGACTGCAGATCTCCAGAACCCGGGCCTTCAGAACGCCATCCTGGGGACCCTGGTGCTCCTCCTCGGCGTCGCCGTGGTCGCCGGTTCGATCGGGGTGCTCGGCGGCATCTACCTCGCCGAGTTCGCGCCCCGCCGGCTCGGCGGGCCGTTGCGCTTCTTCTCCGAGGTGCTCGCCGGCGTGCCCTCGATCGTCATCGGACTGGTCGCCTACACCGCGTTCGTGGAGGCGCTCCACTGGGGGTTCTCGATCCTCAGCGCGATCATCGCCCTCTCCCTCCTCACCCTCCCTTACATTGTCAAGACGACCGAGGTGTCGTTCAGCCAGGTACCGCGCAGCCTGCGCGAGGCCGCCATCGCGCTGGGGCTCTCCCGCATCACCACGATCCGCAAGGTTCTGCTGCCCCCGGCCCTGCCCGGGATCATCTCCGGAATGGTGATCGCCCTCGCGATCGCCACCGGTGAGACGGCGCCGCTCCTCTACACCGCGAGCTTCAGCAACACCAACCCGTCGGCCGGCCTGTTCCACAACCCGATCGGTTACCTGACCTATGTCACCTACTACTACGTGCAGCTGCCCGGGGCTCAGAACCAGGCCTTGGCGAGCGCGGCGGCAGGGGTGACCATCCTGCTCGTCCTCCTGCTCATCTTCGCCGGGCGGGCGATCACCGCGCGCCAGCGCCGCCTGATGGCCCGACTCGACGTCTGATCCCTGGTCAGGAGCGCCCGCCGCGCGTCGCGTCGCGGCGCGGCGCGGAGCGCAGCTCACCCGCGGCGCGGTGAGCGGTTGCGTGCGGTCAGCCGAGCTCCTCGATGCGCCCGCTCTCGAGGAAGATCAGGTCCTCGGCCAGGTTGGTGACCCGGTCGCCGATGCGCTCGAAGTTCTGGGCCACCATGATCAGCTTGGTGCCCCGGAAGACGGTGTCGCCGTCCTCGGTCATGAGCTGGATCAGGTCGTCGACGATCCGGTGGTGGATCCGGTTCACGCGGTCGTCGCGAGCGGCGATGGCACGGGCCCGGTCGACGTCACGGGCGATCAGGGCGGAGAGGATGTCGCGCACCTGGGCCTGGCAGGCCTCGGAGAGCTGGGTCAGGTCGACGTGGGTGGTGAGCGGCGGCAGGTTGGCCAGCTCGCGCCCGCTCTTGGCGATGCTGGCGCAGTGATCGGCCATCCTCTCCAGCTCGCTCGCCATGTGGAGGAGGCCGAGGGCCTCGCGGAGCTGCGCCGAGTCGGACGGGTGGGCCAACGCACCGAAGGTGAGGTTGCGCACCTCGACCAGGAGCGCGTTCACGCGGGCGTCGTCGTGGATCACCTCGGTGCAGACGTCGACATCGCGCTCGACCAGCCCCAGGGTGGCAGAGGTCATGGCGCGGTCGACCTCCTCTCCCATGGTCAGGATGAGGTCGCGAATGCGCTCCAGCTGGGCGTCGAAGCTGCCCGCCGCCGCCCTGCCCGTGGCTCTGGTCTCGACCGTGTCGCTCATGACGAGTACCAGCTTAGGTCATGGTGAGCAGCGCCGGAATCCCCGGTGGGAACGCGGCGCGGGGCGCCGGAGCAGCCCCTCGGCCGCCCGGCGCCCGGCGCGCCTCTGCTCAGGGCGTGGCCACCGCCGCCTCGCGCATCTGGGCGACCCGGATGTGGTTGCCGAAGGGATCGCGCAGCCCGAAGTCGATGCCGTAGGCCTGTTCGGTGGGCTCCTGGGTGATGTCGACACCCTTGCCGCGCAGCTCCTCGCAGCTCCGCGCCGCGTCGTCGGTGGTGAAGAAGAGATGGCCTCCGGTGCGCCCCTTGGTGAGCAGATCGCGGACCTGCTCGGTGGTGTCGGGGTCGATCATCGGCGGCCCGGGCTTCTCGAGGAGGATCTGGCGGTCCGGCGCCCCCGGCACGTTGACGGTGAGGAAGCGCATGAACCCGAGATCGAAATCGGTGTTGACCTCGAGGCCGAGCTTGCCCACGTAGAAGTCGAGTGCCTGATCCTGGTCGAGCACGTAGATCTGCGAGATCCGGAGCGAGTTGAGCATCTGCTGCCTCCCTTTCGAGTGGTGTGGACCCATGGCGTCAGGCTACCCGGGGCTGGGCGGTCCCGCTACTCCGAAACTGCTCGGCCGTCCCCAGGCCATGGCAAAGCAGGTGGGCACCGCCGCAGCCGCCTGATGGCGAGGCTCAGCACCCACGCCAGCCCGGTACTCCGACGGGGTCTGCCCGACGACGGCGCGGAAGGTGCGGCTGAAGGTCCCGAGGCTCGCGAAGCCGACGTCGAGGCACACGTCGGTCACGCTGCGGTCGGTGCGGCGGAGCAGGTACATGGCACGTTCGACGCGGCGCCGCTGCAGGTACCGGTGCGGGGTCTCGCCGAAGGCGGCGCTGAAGGAGCGGATGAAGTGCGCCGGCGACATGAGCGCGATGGCCGCCAGTGCGGCAACGTCCAGCACCTCCGGGTAGGCGCGATCCATGGCGTCGCGGGCGCGCAGCAACCGCCGGTTGGCCTCCTCGGTCGCGCGCGACACAGCGGCTCGTCGACCGTCAGGTGCGGAGCTCAGCCCCGCAGCGGCTGCGCAGCGCGAGGACGACGGCGTCCTGCGCCTCCTGCGCCTGCTCGGTGGTGAGGGTCCGCTCGGGGCTGCGGAAGGTGAGCCGGAAGGTCCACCCCTTGCGCCCCTCCCCCATCTGCGCCCCACGAAACTCGTCACGCAGCTCGACGGACTCGAGCAGTGCGCCACCCGCCTCGCGCACCACTGCGAGGGCGTCACCGGCCCGCTGGAGGAGGGGGACGGTGACCGAGAGATCGTGGGTGACAGCTGGGAATCTCGGGACCGGCCGGTACTGCGCCGGGCGGCGTCCCAGGCCGGCGAGCGCATCGAGGTGCAACTCGGCGACGGCGATGCGCCCCCGCAGCTCGAACCGCTCCGCGGTATCGCCGTCGAGCTCACCGACCATGCCGACACGGCTGCCGCCGGCGCATATCCAGGCGGCGCGGCCGGTGTGCAGGCCGGGGATCGCGGCCGGCTCCACGGTCACCGATGCCGTGCTCAGGTCGTGGAGCAGCCGCTCCAGCACCGATTGGGAGTGACGCAGCGCGGCTGCCGCGGCGGCCGCGTCCCCGTCGACGTGGGTGACCAGCCCGAGGAGGAGCGGCTCGGCGGGAAGAGGGGGGAGCTTGCGGTCCTCCCCGTCGGGCGTGGAGCCGGGCGCCAGTCCGTCGCGCTCCCCCTCCCAGAAGGCACGTCCGAGCTCGAAGATGGCCGCCCCCGACACGCCACGGCTCTGGTTGAGCGCCAGCACCTGGCAGAGACCGGGGAGGAGGCTGACCCGCAGATGGGTCATCTCGTCGCTCAGCGGGTTCAGGAGCGGCATCGGCTGGCGGGCCTCGCCGAGACCGGGCAGCCACCGGGCGGCCTCCGGCCGCAGGAAGACGTAGGGCAGGACCTCGTCGAAGCCGGCCCCTACGCAGATGTCGCGCACCCGGTCCTCCATCGGAACTTCGGCGGCCAGCTGGCGGACCTCGGTCCGGTGCCCCGGCAGGGTGCTCGGCAGGCGCGCATAGCCGAGTCCGCGGCCGACCTCCTCGGCGACATCCTCGGGGATCCGGACGTCCCGCCGGAAGTAGGGGGGTTGGACGGTGAGCCGGTCTCCGGCCTGCTCGACCTCGAAGCCGAGGTGGACCAGGGCCGTGGACGCCTCGTGGATGTCGACCGGGTAGCCGAGCAGACCTCCGAGCCATGCGCCGGTCACCTCGATGGGCTCCAGGGGAGGGAGCGGCGAGGGATGCTCGTCGATCGGGTCCTTGAGGACGTGCCCCCCTGCGATGGAGGCGATCAGGGCCGCCGCCCGCCCCAGGGCGAGGGGTGCGAGGTCGTCGGGCAACCCCTTGTCGTAGAGGGCGGAGGCGTCGGTGCGGATGGAGTGGCGGCGCGAGGTCGCCCGGATCGCGGCCGGATCCCAGGTGGCCGCCTCCAGGAGCACGGCGTGCGTGGTGTCGCCGATCGCCGTCGCGGTGCCGCCGATGACCCCGGCGAGGCTGACCGGCACACCGCCGGCGGCGATGATCATGTCCGCGGGGTCGAGGGCGCGGGTCGACCCGTCGAGGCACTCGAGGCTCTCGCCGGGCCGGGCACGCCGCACCGTCAGCGTGGCCGGGCGCCCCCCGCCCTCCAGGGCGGCGACCCGCTCGATGTCGAAGGCGTGCAGCGGATGGCCGAGCTCGTGGGTCACGTAGTTGGTGACATCGACCAGCCCGCTGATGGGCCGGAGCCCGATGGCGCGCAGGCGCCGCTTGAGCCAGTCCGGCGACGTCCCCGCCGCCACGCCCTCGATGACCACCGCGGTGAAGCGGCGGCAGCCCACCGGGTCCTCGATGCGCACGCGGGCGCGCTGGCTCGAGGCCGACGCCGAGAGCAGGCCCTCGGGCACGGTCACCGCAGGCTCGCGCAGGGGTTCGCCGAGGGCGGCGGCGAGCTCGCGCGCGATCCCGACGTGACAGAGGCAATCGGGCCGGTTGGTGGTCACCTCGACGTCCAGGACGACGTCCAGGGGCAGGACCTCGTGGAGGGGCTGGCCGGGCCTTCCCCGCTCGAGGATGAGCAGCCCCGCGGCGTCCTCGCCGATGCCCAGCTCGACGGCCGAGAGCAGCATCCCGGGGGAGCTGTACTTGCCGCCGAACATGGAGCGGATCCCGAGGGGTTCGGGGAAGCCCGGGAGGACCGTGCCCGGCGGCGCATAGGGGACCAGGTCCCCCACCTTCACATTGGGTGCACCGGTCACGAGCCGGACCGTCCCGCCGTCCCCGACGTCGATGTCGGCGAGCCGGACCCCGCGGCTCGACTCGGGGATGGCGGCCAGCTCCAGCACCCGGGCCACGATCGTGCCGTCCGCAGCGCGTTCGACCCGGTCGACCTCAGTGCCGGTGTCGACCAGGAGGCGGACCAGCTCATCGACGGGAGCGTCGAGATCCGCGTACTCCCGAAGCCATTCCAGGGAGATCTTCATCCCTGGCCCACCAGGCGGACGTCGTTCTCGTAGAGGATGCGCACGTCGTCGATCCCATAGGCGAGCTGGGCGGCCCGCTCGATGCCGAAGCCGAAGGCGAAGCCGGTGTAGCGACGCGGGTCCACACCGCCGTTGCGGAGCACGTCCGGGTGGACCATCCCGCTGCCCAGCACCTCGATCCAGCCGCTGTGCTTGCAGAGCCGGCAGCCGTCGCCGCCGCACACCATGCAGGAGACGTCCAGCTCCAGCGATGGCTCGGTGAAGGAGAAGTTGTGCGGCCGCAGCCGGATGGCGCGCTCGGCGCCGAAGATGGAGCGGGCGAAGAACTCGAGGGTGCCCTTGAGATCGCCCGCGGTCACCCCCTCGTCCACGAGCAGCCCCTCGACCTGGTGGAACACCGGCGAGTGGGTGGGGTCGTTGTCGCGGCGAAAGACCTTGCCGGGGACGATCACCCGGAGCGGCGCGCCCAGGGCCACCAGGGCGCGGATCTGCACCGGCGAGGTCTGGGTGCGGAGCAGCCGGGAGTCGTCGATGTAGAAGGTGTCCTGGGTGTCGCGGGACGGGTGCCCCGGCGGCATGTTCACCAGGGTGAAGTTGTAGCGGTCGTACTCCACCTCCGGGCCGCTCAGGGTGAGGTAGCCGAGCTGGGTGAAGACCCGGCGGATCTCCCGGGTCATCCGGGTCACCGGGTGGAGGTGGCCGCGCCGGAGCGGCGGGGCCGGCCAGGTCAGGTCGAGAGCCTCGGCCAGGACGGCGACCTCCCGCTGCGCCCGCTCCAGCTGGGCGCGGCGAGCCTCCACGTCCTCCTCGAGCCGGCGGCATGCCTCGTTGACCGAGAGGCCGTACTGGCGCTTGGCGTCGGCATCGGCGATGGTGCCGATCCGGCGCCTGAGCACGGTCAGCTCGCCGTCGCCGCGGCCGAGGAAGCGGGCCCGCGCCTGGTCGAGGGCGGCCAGGTCCGCGGCAGCGCCCACCGCCTCCAGTCCGCGCCGGAGAACCTCGTGCAGGTCGTCGGTGGCCTCGCCCTCAGTCAGCGTCTCTCTCCCCTCGTCGCACGGGCCGCCGTCAGGCGGCGGAGAGCGCGCCCTTGGCCACCGCGACCAGACGGTTGAAGGCGTCGGTGTCGGTGACGGCGAGGTCGGCCAGCTGCTTGCGGTCGATGTCGATGCCGGCCGACTTCAGACCGTGCATCAGCTGGTTGTAGGGCAGGCCGTTCTGGCGGGCCGCGGCGTTGATCCGGGCGATCCAGAGGCCGCGCATGTCGCTCTTCCGCTGCTTGCGGTCGCGGTAGGCATACGCCAGCGAGTGCATCACCGCCTCGTTGGCGGACTTGTGCAGCCGATGCCGGCTCCCCTGCATCCCCTCGGCGCGATCGAGGACCCGCTTGTGACGAGCTCGCTGGGTTACCCCCCGTTTGACCCTGGCCATGGCGGGACCTCCTTACAGATACGGGGCGTTCTTGTGGATCTGGCGGAGGTCGGCATGGGACACCGCCGCCTCGCCCGCAAAGAGCCGCTTCCGCTTCTGGCTCTTCTTCTCCAGGATGTGCGACTGGCTGGCGTGGCGCCGCATCACCTTGCCGGTGGGGGTGACGCGGAAGCGCTTCTTCGTACCCCTATGGTTGCGAATCTTGGGCATCTGGCTGGCTCCCTTCAACGGCCGGCTCATCACTCGCCGCAACGGCCTCGTGGTCCCGGTCGTCCTCCGCTCGCGTGGTTTCAGGTTTGCTCGGCTTCTTGTGGGCCGGGCTGAGGATCATGGTCATGTTCCGGCCCTCGACGAGGGCGTTGCGCTCGATGGCCGCCAGGTTGCGCAGCTCCTCGGCCATCCGGTCGAGCAGCTTGCGTCCGTACTCCTGGTGGACCAGCTCGCGCCCCCGGAAGACGATGGTCAGCTTGACCTTGTCCCCGTCCTCCAGGAAGTGCTTGACGTAGCCGAACTTGGTTTGGAAATCGTGCTCCGAGATCTTGGGCCGGAGCTTCATCTCCTTGACGGTGATGACGTTGTGCTCGCGCCGGCTCTCCTTCTCCCGCTTGAGCGCCTCGAACTTGAACCGCCCGTAGTCCATCAGCCGGCACACCGGGGGCTGGGCCTGGGGGGCCACCTCCACGAGGTCCAGCTCGCGCTCCAGGGCGAGCTGCTTGGCCCGCTCCAGGGCAACGATCCCGAAGGCCTCTTGGGTGGTGTCGTCGAAGAGTCGGACCATGGGCAACCGGATCTGGTCGTTGACCCGCAGCTCTCGGAATGCGATGGGGTGGGACCTCCCGAA
>Ga0181520_10003559_pt1 | contig 27177 bp, 25 predicted proteins | sample PEATcosm2014_Bin_29_FD_132451 | JGI IMG/M metagenome (GOLD analysis project Ga0181520, IMG submission 132451) | Peatland microbial communities from MTU Mesocosm Facility, Houghton, MI, USA - PEATcosm2014_Bin02_30_metaG | ecosystem: Environmental > Terrestrial > Soil > Wetlands > Peat | place...
GCCGATCTCCGCGGCGATCTCCAGATCCTGCTTGCCGGCTGCTGCCAACAGGACGACGCGCGCACGTTCGACTTGGCGTGCAGGCAGCGACCGGCCCCGTGCCCACTGCTGCAAGGCGCGCTCGTGGTCTTCGGTCAATTCAACTGGGGGTGCAACACGCATGCGCTCGTCTCCTGATTATAGAGACGCTGCGTTGTGGTTATCGGTTACTACTTCCGCCGCACTACACTAGCGGCGTCGAAACACTCGGACCTGTCTGCCCGGTCTAGTCCCAGCCAGTAAGTATTTGGCCATCCTGGCCTTCCGGCTAGTTATAGAAATTCCTCTCCCACCCATGCCGCTTGAGCACCGCCAACGTCTCCGCCGGCAGCGCGCCTTGGTCCGATAGCGCGGCGTTCGATTCGGCATGGCGGCGCGTCCGCATGCCGGGAATCACGGTCGAAACCGCGGGGTGCGAGAGACAGAAGCGTAAAGCCGTTTCGGCCAGCGGTTCGCCGGCCGCGCCCAGGTCCTGGCGCAACGCGCGCACGTGCTCCACCACCTGGCGCTTGTGGTCGCCGCGGAAGTAATACTCGCGGAAGTCGCCCGGGGGAAATTTGGTGCTTTCGTCGATATTGCCGGTCAGGCTGCCTTCATCCAGGGGGACCCGCGCCAGCACCCCGATATTGCGCTCCTGTGCCAGCGGAAACAGGTGGCTCTCGGGCGATTGATCGAAGATGTTATAGATCACTTGCACGGTGTCCACCAGGCCCGTGCGGATCGCGCCCAGCGCGGAATCCGGCTCGTGGTCGTTGATCGAAAGCCCCACGGCGCGCACCTTCCCGGAGCGCTTGAGGTCGTCGAAAGCGCGGCGCCAATCCTCCGCGTCCAGCCATTCCGGGTTCCACACGTGCAATTGCAGCAGGTCGATCGCCTCCAGCTTCAGGTTGCGCAGGCTCTCTTCGGCCGAGCGCATGATGTAATCGTAGGGAAACACCTGGGCGATGGGAATGCCGGGCCGCGCGGGCCACAGCCCGTTCTTGGGCGGAACTTTGGTGGCCACGAAGATCTTGTGGCCGGTCGCGCGCACCACTTGTCCCACCAGCCGCTCGCTGTGCCCATCGCCGTAGGCCAGCGCCGTGTCGATCAGGTTGACGCCCAGCTCGATTGCCCGGCGCAGCGCCGCGAGCGATTCATCGTCGTCGCCGCCCAGCCACTGCGTGCCGCCGATGCCCCAGGCGCCGTAGCCCATCTCGCTGATTTCAAAGTTGGTCCTGCCGAGTTTGCGGTATCTCATGTTCTCCGACTATTGTGCCGCAAAACGCGCTCTTCCGAACCGCAAAATACCCCTTTCCAAGTCCGCTATTCGTGAACGCACCGTTATAATGGAGTCTGATGGTATGATTTGGCGCATTAGCCGCGTCGCCGGGATCGTGGGCGTTCAGGACTTGGGGCGGGATAGGCGTGGAGGAGAAAATGACCGATTTGCCCGAATATCGCCAAAAAACTACCACCGCCGCCCAGGCCGTCGAAGTGGTGCGCTCCGGGGACCGCGTCTACCTGCACCTGGGATGCGCCGCGCCGGATACGCTCACGGCCGCGCTCCTGGAGCGCTCCGACCAGTTGCGCGACGTGGAAATCGTCCATCCCGTGCCGTTTGGCAATTCCGATTATGCCCTTCCGAAATATGCCGGCCATTTCCGGCATAACGGCCTCTTCCTGGCTGGGGAGAACACCCGCCGGGCCGTGGCGGAGGGGCGCGCCGATTACACCCCCGCCTCGCTCAGCGAATACGAAAGCCTGTTCACCTCGGGAGATCTGCCGCTGGATGTGGCTTTCATCCAGACTTCGCCGCCGGATGCCCACGGCTTTCTGAGCATGGGGGTGGGAGTCGATAGTTCGTGGACGGCCGCCAAATCCGCGCGTCATCTTGTGGTGGAAGTTAACGACCGGATGCCTCGCACGGTCGGCAACTGCCTGCTGCACGTGAGCCAGGTTTCGGCTGTCGTGGAAAGCTCGCGGCCGCTCTATGAGTTGCCGCCGGCGCCTTCCAGTGCCCCGCAGAGACAGATAGCGGCCAACGTGGCTGCGCTCATCCCGGATGGCGCCACTTTACAAATGGGTATTGGGGCCATTCCGGATGCCGTCCTGGCCTGCCTCGGGGACCGGCGCGATCTTGGCATCCACAGTGAAATGTGTTCCGATGGGGTAATACCCCTGGTCGAAGCCGGGGTGATCACCGGGGCCCGAAAATCGCTACACCCCGGCAAAGTGGTCGTCGGCTTCGTGCTGGGTACAAGAAAGCTATTCGACTTCGTGCATGGGAATCCTATCTTCGAGTTTCACCCCAGCGCTTACGTGAACGATCCTTTTGTCATCGGCCAAAATGACAACATGATCGCCATCAACTCCGCTCTGCAGGTGGATCTCACCGGCCAGGTTTCCTCGGATTCGATCGGCACGCGTCCCTATAGCGGTTTCGGCGGGCAACTCGATTTCATGCGCGGGGCAGGGCGCTCGAAAGGCGGCAAGCCTATTATTGCGCTGCCTTCGACCGCCCGCGGCGGCACCGTTTCGCGGATTGTAGCGACGCTCGATGCGGGCGCCGGCGTGGTGGATACGCGCGCGGACGTGCGGTATGTAGTGACCGAGCACGGGGTGGCCTACCTGCGGGGAAAGACGCTCCGGCAGCGCGCCGAGGCGTTGATTTCGATTGCCGATCCGAAATTCCAAGACGAGTTGTGGGATTATGCCGCACGTGTATATCATGTGGAACGGCGCAACGCGGTAGCGGCGGAGGCTTAATGAGCACCAATGGAAAGCCCGACCGGGGCATTGTCGAGATGAGTTCGGAAGAGTGTAAGGGCTGCGGGCTGTGCGTGGACGCCTGTCCACCCAAGTTGCTGCGCCTTTCCGAGCGGATCAACCACTATGGGTATCACTATGCCGAATATCTCGGCACCGGCTGCACCGGCTGCGGAATCTGCTTCTTCGCCTGCCCCGAGCCCGGCGGCATCACGGTATTGAAACTGGCGCCGCAGGCGGCCGCCGCCCCGGCCGCGTCCCCCTCCGCGGCGGAAACGGGCGCCTGAGAACTTCCATGTACACTCAACTGACCAAAGGCAACGAAGCCATCGTGAAAGCCGCGGTGCTGGCCGGATGCCGGGCCTACTACGGATACCCCATTACGCCGGCCAGCGAGATCGCCGAAGCCGCCGCGTTGTACTTTCCACAAGTCGGCGGTGTGTTCGTGCAGGCGGAAAGCGAAGTGGGCGCGGCCAATATGCTCTACGGGGCGGCCTCGGCCGGAGTGCGCTCGATGAGCGCCTCGAGCGGACCGGGCATCAGCCTCATGCAGGAGGGTTTCAGCTACCTCGCCGGCGCCGAGTTGCCCTGCGTGGTGGCCGATATCATGCGTGCCGGCCCCGGCCTCGGCAACATCGGGCCGGAGCAGGGCGATTACAACCAGGTCGTCAAGGGCGGCGGCCATGGCAACTATCGCACCCTGGTGCTGGCGCCCGCATCGGTCCAGGAAATGGCCGATCTGACCACCCTGGCCTTCGACCTGGCGGATGAATACCGCAATCCCGTGGTGCTGCTCACCGATGGCTATATCGGCCAGATGATGGAGCCGGTCAGTTTCGCCGAGCCGATCCCCGTCCCGCCACCGCCGGCCTGGGCGGTTACCGGGACCGCCGAGACGCGTCACAACCTGATCACCTCGATCTATCTCGAATTCGATGGCATGGAGGCCCACGTTCGCAAGCTGGAGGCCAAGTACCAGCGCGCGGAACGCGAGGCTGTGCGGGCGGAGCAGTGGCGCACGGAGGATGCCGACCTGGTGCTGGTGGGCTACGGCATCGTCGGCCGGGTATTGAAAGCCGTGGTGGAGATGGGACGCGCGCGCGGGCTGGCGCTGGGCTTGCTGCGTCCCATCACCTTATACCCTTTCCCGACGGAGGTTATACGCGAGCTGAGCCGCCGCGCCCAGGCTTTCGCGGTAGTGGAGATGAGCACCGGGCAGATGCGCGACGACGTGCGCCTGGCGCTGGAGGGCCGCCGTCCGGTGGAGCTGTACAACCGCCTGGGCGGCAATGTGCCCTCGGCCGAAGAGGTGCTGGCGTTCATCGAACAGAAATTCGCGGGATTGGCTCGGTCGGCCAATCCGGAGGAGGCGCTCATCCATGGCTGATCATTCCGGGGCTAAGCAATCGGAGACTCACCAGGCGGCCGGCAACTACGCCGTATCGCACGCCAAACCCGAGGCTTTCTACGATTGCTATGAGCGTAAGGCCGAGATGCACGACCAGACCCACTACTGTCCGGGGTGCGGGCACGGCATCGCTTCTAAGCTGGTGGCCGAAGCCATCGACGCCCTGGGGGTCCAGGACCGCACCGTGCTGGTGACGCCGGTGGGCTGCGGGGTCTTCGGGTATTACTACTTCGACGTCGGCAATATCCAGGCGGCTCACGGGCGCGCGTCGGCGGCGGCCACGGGGGTAAAGCGCAGCCGGCCGGATGCCATCGTGCTCTCCTACCAGGGCGACGGCGATCTGGCGGCCATAGGGACCGCCGAAATCGTACATGCCGCCAATCGCGGCGAAGGCATCACGGTTATCTTTATCAACAATGGCATTTACGGCATGACCGGGGGCCAGATGGCCCCCACCACGCCGCTGGGCATGAAGAGCACCACCAGTCCTTTCGGCCGCAACATGTGGACCGAAGGCGCGCCGATCCACGTGTGCGAGATGCTGGCCACCCTCGATGCGCCGGTTTTCATCGAGCGCGTGGCTCTGGGCAGCGTGAAACAGATCATGCAGGCGGCCAAGGTGGTGCGGCGCGCGCTAGAGGTCCAGGTCAAGGGCCTGGGATTCTCGTTCGTCGAGGTGCTGTCGCCCTGCCCCACAATCTGGAAGCTGGAGCCTATTGAAGCGCAGCGTTTCGTGCGTGAGCAGATGCTGCCGGTCTTCCCGTTGGGCAACTTCCGTGATCGCACGAAGGATGCGCAACTGCGCCCCGCACCCGCTCCGGTGCCGGCTTTGGAAGAGATTCCCGGCATCATGGGCTTGATCAAAGACGAGCCGCTCTTTGCCGATGCGGCGGTTACTCCGAAGCGGCTGGATGCGCGCATCAAAATCGCGGGCTTCGGCGGGCAGGGCGTGCTCATGCTGGGCGACGTGCTCGCGGAAGCGGGGTTGAAAGCCGGGTACCAGGTCTCCTGGCTGCCGTCCTACGGCCCCGAGATGCGCTCGGGAACCTCGAATTGTCACGTGCGCGTATCCAGCGATCCTGTGGATTCGCCGGTGGTTTCGCGGCCCAATATCCTGCTGGCACTCAACGAGCCTTCGCTTCGCAAATTCCTGCCCAGCGTGGAACCGGGCGGCACGGTCCTTTACAACGGCGAAGAGTTGCCGGAGGGCTGCGCGTGTGACGGATTGCGCATGATCGTGAAGCCCTTTACGCAACTGGCCGACCGGGTGGGAACCTCCAAAGCCGCCAATATTCTTATGCTGGGCACGCTGCTCGAAGCTACGGAACTTCTCGAGGAGCCCTACATTCTGGCGGCGCTGCGCCATAAAGTGAAGAGCCAGAAGTGGTTCGACATGGACGTGGAAGCCCTGGCGCGCGGGCGGGAGGAGTTGCGCGAGCCGGTCGAAACGGGTCGGGTGTAACCTTTGGCGCGTCCGCGACGCATTATTTAATCGGATACCCAGGTTCTAAATTGGGCGGCATTCCGCGCCATCTGGCGCCGCCTGTGGCGGCGCGGCCAGAGGAACTTCGTTGGCGAGCCTCGGCCGCAGGCGTATGGATGCCCAAATTGGGGGATTTATGTCGGGACGGTCCGTATTGTTGGCGGGGTTGGTTTCGATCGGTGCGCTTTGGGTAGCTGGGCTGCCGCCAGCCCTGGCGCAGCAACCGGCCGCGGACAAGCCGCCCGCCACGCCGTTGACCGGAGTCGAGGATCAGACATCCTGCTGGCTGCGCGATGCCGCCGCGCCCACTTCGTCCACCATTTATACGCTGTGCCAGCAAGGTAAGATCTGGTTCACCAAAGATGGCGGCAAGACCTGGAATTCGCTGAACACCGGCGCCAACGGGCGGCTGCGGGCCTTCGCGTTTCTGGATGTCGACCGCGGAGTAGCGGTGGGCGACGACGGCGTCCTGCTGCGCACCACGGATGCCGGCAAGAGTTGGAAGCAGATGAGCACCGGGACCAAGGATCACTTGCTGGATGTCACGTTCATCGGCGAAACGGGCTGGGCGGCGGGCTTCGAAGGCGCTATCGTGCACAGCACCGATGGCGGGCTGACCTGGACCGCCCAGAAGTCCGGCACAACCCAGGCCATCGAGGCGCTTTTCTTCCTGGACGCGAACCAGGGGTGGGCGGCGGGCTGGGCGGGGACCATCCTGCGCACCACCGATGGCGGGAAGACCTGGCAGACCATCAAGACCACTCAATCGTCGTGGTCCCTGACCTGCGTATATTTCAAGGATGCCAAGGAGGGCTGGATCACCGGTTTCGGCGGCCAGGTCCTGCACAGCAAGGATGGCGGCTTGACCTGGGAAGCGCAGAAATGCCCGGTGCAGAACTGGCTGACGTCGATTGCGCAGGATGCCACGGGGCGCTTGTGGATGACCTATGACGACGGTCTTCTGACCAGCGACGATGGCGGCGCCAACTGGAAGATGGCGGACATCGGCGGGCACTTCTTCCTGGGCAAGCTGTTTCCGGTGGAGAAGACCATGTGGGCGCTGGGCCAATCCGCCGCCCTGCGCCAGAGCGGTAAGGGCTGGAAAATGATCGATAGCCTGGTCCCGGACAGCACCGCGAGGCTCCTGCAGGCCGCTTCATCCGGAACCGCCACCACTCCGGCGCCGCAGAAGTAGCCGCCACCCCCGGTGCCGCGGGAGTAACAGTTTTTCCAGCGGACTTTCGCACTCAGTTACATAGGCGTTACTTTTCGAACCCGTGGCGGGCGCTTTGGCAGGCCTATGGTATTGTGTTCAAGGGCGCCCGGGCGGCTGCCCGACAAACCCACGGAACTCTCCCGCGCGGATACGCGTATCGACTAAGGAGTGCAATTCCGAAGCCTATGACAACCACAACCAGCGCACATCTGGATCATATTCACTCGCTACTGGCGGAACGAGGCTACGAAGTCTCCGAGCCGGCGGCGGGTGGTGCTGCAGGCGGACATCGTCTTCTTCTCGCTGGTTTGCACGGTGGTTCCCGAGGCGGCCATCACGCCGGCCATCATGCGCGATATGCTGTCGGCCGAGAACGGGATTTCCACCTCGTATTTCCAGCTCTACGCGGCGGACGGCGACGGCGTGGCGGTGACCCTGAATAACTTCTGCAAACTGGAGGATATGGGTCCGGACGACACGGACGAAATCCTCTCCTGCGTGCATTTCCTGCTGGCGGATGTGATCGCCGCGCGGCGCCTGCTGACCGGGCTCGAATCGTAACGGAGGACGATAATGCCATTTCTTTCCGATATTTTCGGCCGCCTGGGGCGCGTGGCGCGCGGGCAGGCCAACCAGGGCGTGGATGTCGTCGAGGATGCCACGTTCGAGGCCACCGTCAGGCAGACCGTGGCCGACATGAAGAATGAGCTGAACAACGTGGTGCGGGCGTCCGCGGTGGCCATGAGCAACTACAACCGCCTGGACGCGGAATACCAGAACTACGTGCGCCAGGCGCAGGAGTGGAAGGACCGCGCCGGGCAGGCGCTGGACGCCGGCAACGAAGACCTGGCGCGTAAAGCGCTGGCCAAGAAGGCCGAGTGCGACAAGCAAGTGGCCGGGATGCAGACGGCCGTGGATGCGGCCCAGAAGACCAGCGCCAAGCTCAAGCAGCAGGTGGGCGAACTCAAGCAGAAGATCGAGGAAGGCGAGCGCACCGCGACCACCCTGGTGGCGCGCAAGAATGCAGCCGCGGCGCAGCGCAAGGTGGCGGAAGCCATGGCCGGGGTGGGCAGCGCCGATAACGCCTTTTCGGCCCTGAATCGCTTCGAGGAGACCGTGGCCAAAGAGGAAGCCACCGCCAAGGCGTTCGACGAGCTCGGCTCGGCTGGTAAGGACGAAGACCTGGAGGCGCAATTCGCCGCCCTTGGCGGGCACGGCGTGGATGCCGAGCTGGAAGCCTTGAAGAAGGAACGCCAGAAGCCCGCGCAGCCGCGGCCTCCCACTATGCCGAAAGAACTTCCCGCGCCATCGTCATCGCTGGCCACTGGCCGGAAGGCCGGGGAGAAGACCGAAGCGTAGCGCGCCATGATCACCCTGACGCTAGTGGGCATTCTGGGCGCGCTGCTGGTGATGGTGCTGGTGCAGCTCGCCAAGAAGCCCGCCGCCAAGGCGCCTTCCGCGCCAACTCCTATGCCTGAAACCGACCTGGCCGATTTGAAACCGTCGGATGCCCGCGCGGGCGATGCCATCTCGATCGCCGGCGCGGGCGACGACATGACAGACCTCGATTTCACGGCCGACCACGCCACCAGTTTCGAAGCCGGCGTGCGCGGCTGGATCGAGGTGAGCGGTCCGTATCGCGGGCGGCGCGCGATCCTGCGCGCCATGCAGGGCGGGGAAGATGAGGAGACCGCCCTGCACAGCGACCCGCGCAAACTGACCATCGAGGATTTGGGCCTCTCCGAAGACGACCTGGCCCAAATGGACGAGCGCCAGAACACCGCCGACAATTTCGAGTTCGACGGCAAGACCTGGTTCTATATTCTGAGCCGCGAGGTGAAGGCACACCCGGGCGGCTCGGGTCCATCGAGCGGATTCTACTATTGGGAATTCCGCGAGCAGGATGGCGGCCGGCTGCTGGCCCTCCGCAAAGCCGAGAGCGAGCCGTTCGCGGTCACCATGTACAAGACGATCAATCCGGGCGACGTCACCGTCTATCGAGGCAGCAAGGCCTGAGGCCCCCATTCATGAGCCGAGGCACATTGAAGTTTTTCGCGGTTCTGCTGAGCGTTCTGATCGTTGCCGTGCTGCTGGCGGGCTTCGACGATCTGCCGCGCGGCGTGCGCGCGCAGATCGATAGCGAGCGCGCGGCGCTGGCGGCGGCGCAGAAACAGGTCCAGGGGGCGCAGGCGGAAGTCGGCCGCGATCTGGAGAGCGAGGCCGCGCTATATGCCGCCGTTCCCGCCAGCCGCGCATGGCCCGGCGCGCTTGGCCAGGCATCCGGCGAACTGGCGTCGGCCGGCCAGCGCATGGCCGATCTCAACGCTCTCGAAAAAGCCAACCGCCGCACGGACCGCGAGCGCGCCGAAGCGCTGCTGGCCCAGGAGCGCGGGCTGCGCAGCGCGGGTGTATCCGAAGCGGCGGCCATCGAAAAGGACGCGGCTCACTGGATCGATCTCAAGCAGCACCTGCCCCAGGCGCTCCAGGAGATGGGGCGCGATTACAACGCGGTTCACGCGTTCGACCTGGCGCCAGTGACGGCGGCCATTGAGCGCGCCGAAGCCGACTGGCCGGAGAAGAAGCCCGACCTGGACGCGCGCCTGGGCGCACTGAAAAACGAGGTCGCCGAGAGCGATGCCCTGTGGCAAGCGAGCGCCGAGGCGCGGCGCAAGGCGGCCGGGGGCGATTACTCGGCCATCGCGACGGTCTCGGCGGACGCGGATTCACTTAAGGCCCATGCGGCCGATCTGCCCGCTAAAGCCGGAGAATTGACGGCGCTCTCGGGCCAGCTCTACTACGCCTGGGACAAGGTGCTGGTGGATCTGGAGACGCGCGGCATCGGCACCAACCGCTCCTACGACGAAGAGATCCGCACGATTCGCACGCGCGTCGCCAACGCGGCGGCCAAGGGCGGCGAGACCAGCTCCGAAGACAAGTGGGTGGAAGTTCCCAGGCCCACCTATGAGGCGCAGAAGAACGACCTGGGGATGGCCGTGGAGCACAAAGCCGCGGGCCACTACGATTCCGAGGCTGAGCGGACAGCCCAGCCGGCCGGTTTCGCCTACATGGCGCCGCCCGGACAGACCAACCAATACGGCTCTTGGGAGCATCGCGATGGCCGCGATTTCTGGGTCTTCTACGGCCAATACGCGCTGCTGCGCGATCTGCTGTTCAACCACAGCTACCGGCCGCTGGAGCGGGGCGATTGGGATGGCTACCGGACCTCGCGCGATAGCGGCCGCACCTACTACGGCCACGACGATGAGGCCGGTGCGCCGCGCTACGGCTCGCAGGGCACCGCTACGCAGGAGCGCTACGGCGGCAGCGGCTACGCGCAGAGCGGCGGTATCCGCGATTCGAAATACGCCTCGAAGCCGGGCGGCTATCGCAATTCGCCGTATGCCTCGCCCTCGGCGCGCGACCCCAACGCGGATCACAACGCGCACACGTTCGGCTCGAACCGGCCGGAGCCGGGCGCCGCACGCCCGTCCTCGCCCGGGTTTCGGCCCACTCCGCGACCATCCTTCCGGCCGCCCATGCGCAGCCCGGGGCGGTCGTTCGGACGGCGGCATTAGGGGGGACTCTAAACCAGCTCAACGCGGAGACGCGGAGGCGCGGAGGTTCGCGGAGTTAAACAAAGTCAAAACCTGAGTGCACGGAGGAGGCGGAGGTTCGTGCGGCTGGCGCCAGGCGGGGCTGAGACTCACCAGGAGAGAAGGCGGATGCCCGGCACGGATTCGAAGTGCCGGTCCCGGCTCGTGACTTTGCAGCCATATTCGCGGGCTAGGGCGGCGGTCCAAAGATCGTTACTTGGAATCGGGCGGCCGGCGGACTTCAGGAGCGAACGCAGTTCGGCGTAGCGCGCGGCGGTGGCCGGCCCTATTCGCAGGACGGGGAGGACCGCGGAGTTCTGACGCAGCCAGGCTTCGTATTGCGCGCGCAGCCGCGATTGGCGGATGCCGAACAGGTATTCGCCCAAAACAACCGCAGGCACGGCGAGATCCGGTTCGTCCTCAATCGCGCGGCGCAGAGCGGGATCGCCGTCGGCAAAAGCTGAGAGGGCGTTGGTGTCGAGAATTAGCGCCATTCTTCTTCGTCGATAATCTCGAATTCCGCGGCGACAATGCGATCGATGCGGCGGTTCTCTTTATGGAGATGGCGCAGGCCGCCGAAGGCCGCCTCCCACGGTTTGGCTGTCGATGCGCCGCTCTGCCGCTCGAGCCGGTCGCGAACGGCGCTGGTGAAGAAGTCCTTGAGCGTCTGCCCTTGTTGGGCAGCCTCGGCCTTGGCCTGCCTGAATAGCTGGTCCGGAATTTCGATGGTCGTCTTCACTGGGCCCATTTTCCCATAAATATGGGTGGAGAACACAAACACCAGCCCAACGCGGAGACGCGGAGGCGCGGAGTTTCGCGGAGGATAAGCAAAGTCATTTCGCGATACCCCCCACAAGACGCGCCCACCCGGCGCCAGCGGCATGGATCTCCGCTTCCTCCGTGCACTCAGGTTTTGACTTTGTTTTTGACTCCGCGAAACTCCGCGGCTCCGCGTCTCCGCGTTGGGCTGATTTAGCGTCGGCTCATCTCTACTGCCATCCCGTGAGATGCGGGCCGATTAGCGCAACTACCAGCGCGGCGAGGCCCAGGAACGTGCCCAGGGGCAGCTCGTAGGTGGCGGCGTCGCGATGCGTGGCTTTGATATAGCCGTAGCCCAGCACGGAGCCGGAGAGCGAACCCAGGATCAGCGTCAGCAGGGCGCCGCGCAGACCCAGGAATGCGCCCACCATGGCGATCAGCTTCACGTCGCCGAAACCGAGGCCTTCGCGGTGGCGCACCTGGTAATAGAGCCATCCGCCGCCCCACAGGAAGAGCGCGGGAAGAATCGCTCCGAGGGCGGCTTCCGCCAGCCATTGGGGGGCGCCCGGGGTCATGTCCATGCCGGTCAGCCAGAGCAGCGCCTGCGCGGTCACATCGGGCACCGGCACGAAGAGCGCGAAGACCAGGCCGAGCAGCGCGCCGCCCAGCGTCAACTCGTCGGGCAGGATGCGCTCCTCCAGGTCGGCGAAAATCAGGCCCACCAGAATCGCGCCGAAAGCGCACATCTTCAGCGCCACCGGGCGCGGCCCCAGAGTGTAGACGAAGACGAAAAAGAGCACCGCCGTTAGCAGCTCCACTACCGGGTAGCGCGGCGAGATGCGCGCGCCACAGTGCCGGCAGCGGGCCCGGAGCAGGGCATAGCTCACCAGCGGAACGTTGTCGTACCACGCGATGGTCTTCTCGCACGACGGGCAGTGTGAGCGCGGCCGTACCACCGAGAGATCGCGCGGCCAGCGGTAAATGCACACGTTCAGAAAACTGCCGATCAACAGGCCGAAGAGGGCTGCGACTATGGCTTCAATCAAGAAAGCACCTGCCGGTAAACCTCCATGGTACGGCGGACCATGGCCTCCACGGTGAAACCTTCCTCGACGCGGCGGCGGCCGGCGGCGCCCATGCGCAGCGCCGCCGCGGGATCGTCGACGAGCGAGCGCATGGCCGCGGCGATGGCCGGCGCGCGGTTTTCGACCAGCAGGCCGGTCTCGCCGTGCCGCACGATTTCGGGCAGCCCGCCGGTGCGGCTGGCGATGGTGGGAACCGCGGCCGACATGGCCAGCAGCACGGCCGAGCCGAGACCCTCGCTTGCGGTGATGTAGACGAAGAGCGACGCGGAAGCCAGATCCCGCTCGAGGTCCGCCGAGAGCGTCAGCTCGATTCCGGCCAGGCGCGCGGCTTCGAAAGCCAGGGCGGCTCCCTTGCGCGGGTCGTCCAGGTTCGCCGGTCCGAGAACCCGCGCGGGGGCATCGGCGAGGCGCGGGCGTTCGAAGAGCGGCACGCCGTCGTAGACCACGTCGATTTTCTCCGGCGGCACGCCCCGTGCGGCCAGAATCGATTTCACGTGCGCGGAAACGGCCAGGTAGCGGGCCGCACGTCCGTACTTCCAACGCTGGATGGCTCCGGGCGCCGCGCCGGCGAAGGCCACGCGGCGCGAGACCACCAGAGGAGCGCGGCATAGCAGGGCCGCGAGCGTGTGGCTGCGCGAATCGTGCGCGTGCACCAGATCGTACCCGCGCTCGAAGGGAAGGCGCGCGAGCGGCCGCGCGTTCCATCCCCGGGCGCGCGCTCTTTCGAGCAGCGGCCCGCCGGCGCGCGCCAGCAGCACGGATTCCACGCCTGCCGCTTCCAGGCCCTCGATGAGCCGGTACACTTGCCACTGGCCTCCGCGCATCGTGCGGCCGCTATCCAGATGCAGAACGCGCATCAGCTCATGTTTCTCGCTTTGGAATACTTCACGAAGTTGTAGAACGCGGCCATGTGGGCAATGGTCAAACCTTCGGGGCCGTCCAGAAATCCGCGCTCCACAATGTAACTCTTCACGAAGGCCCAGGCGGGGTCCAGAATCAGACGCCAGAGAGACACTTTTATTTTGCGCGCCACAATCTCCTGCGCGGCCAGCGTAGTGTAGCGGTCCAGGGTCCGCAGGTGCTCGGAGAGCGAATCGCAGGTGAAGTGCAGGATGCTGCCTTCAAGGTGGCCCACGCGCCCATCCACCTGGACGCTCTCGTGCACAAAATCGCCCACCCAGCGGGCCTTGCGCCGGTCGTAGAGGCGCACCTTGCGGTCGGGATACCAGCCCGAGTGCAGAATCCAGCGGCCCAGGTAGCGCGCCAGACGCGGCATGGTGTAGGCATCGCAAAGCGGGCCGGTTTTCTTGAGCCGCAGGATCTCGGCGTCCAGCGGTTCGCTGAGGGCTTCATCGGCGTCGAGCGAGAGAATCCAATCGTGGCTGGCCTGCTCGGCGGCCCAGTTCTTCTGGCCCGCATAGCCGCGCCATCCCGCTTCGATGACGCGGGCGCCCAGCTTTTCGGCCAGCTCCACGGTGCGATCCACCGAGCCGCTATCGATGATGAGGATTTCGTCCGAGCAGCGCAGGCTCTCCAGGGCGCGCGCGATATTGCGCTCCTCGTTGAGGGTGATGATCGCCGCGGTGATCTTCATATCCGGCTATTGCCCGCTGGCGACGATGGGAGCCAGGATGAAGGTGAGCAGGAAGACGGCCAGCGCGACCCAGCCCAGCGCGCGCCGGCCGGGCGTGAGATCCGTGTCGTCGTAAACCAGGGGATGGCGGCGCCCCACCAGCAGCAGCACCAGACCCCACAGCGACCATCCAAACCAGGAGAAGTAGCCCAGCGGAATCATCAGCAGGCACAGCACCGTCGAGATTGTGCGATGGCGCCTTCGGAAAAAGGCGTAGACGATGTGGCCGCCATCGAGCTGTCCGATGGGCAGCAGGTTCATGGAGGTGGCGAACATGCCGATCCAGGCGGCGCGGGCCACCGGGTGCAGGTAGATGTCGGCCGATGGAATGCCTGGGAAGATGGCGCGTTCGAGGAGCAGCTCGAGGGCCGGCACGCCGAAGCGCAGATCGCCCTGGTGCGCGATGCCGGGGATCACTTTGGAAAACGCCAGGCCCACAGCCAGCGCGGGCAGCAGGAAGACGAACCCGGCCAGCGGCCCGGAGATGCCGATATCGTAGAGCACGCGCTTGGAATAAATCGGCGAGCGCACGCGGATGAAGGCGCCGAAAGTGCCCAGGAATGGGGAAGGCAGAAAGTAGGGCAGGCTGGCATCCACGCGATGATACAGGGCCGCCAGGTAGTGGCCCGATTCGTGGGCCAGTAGAATCAGAAGAAGGGTCAGGGAAAAAGGCAATCCGCGCATCAGATCGAGCGGGTGATACCAGAACCACGTGTATTGCGCGAAATGATGTTCCAGATCGAACGGCAGGTTGCGTTCGAAATCGGCCTGCATGGAGGCGCCCACCACCGTGGTGGTGACAAGGGTCACCAGGAACAGCAGGCAGTAAACCCAATAGCGTTCCCGAGTGCGCGTTTCCGGGATCGCCAGGGTTTCGCCGCCGCCGCTTCCGGCGTAGAACGGGAAAGGCGCGGGAGACAGATCCTGGGAAGACACGATGGATCGGCCGCGGCAGCAGTCTACTGCAGCGTCTGCAACTCCTTGCCGGGCTTGAAGCGCACGGCCTTTCCGGGAGGAATGGATACCTCGGCCCCAGTGCGGGGGTTTCGCCCGATGCCGGTTTTGCGGGGTTTTACGTTGAAGACTCCAAAGCCGCGCAGTTCGATGCGGTCACCCTGCTCGAGAGCCTTCTTCATGGATTCGAACACGGTTTCGACCGCCATTTCGGCCTTGGTTTTCGTGATTCCGGTCCGGTTTACGACTTCGTTGATGATGTCGAGCTTGATCAAAACAGCCTCCTCGTCCGGGCGCGGGGCGAAAACTGGTTCCCGCTTTGGTCAACTCCATGATAGGATTGAATTTATACCCATGTCAAGCGAACGTAACGGGGGATCGCCCGCGGCGGTTTCGAGCGACCTGTTCAAGCGGGCGTGCGGCCGCTTCGCCATGGGTATCACGATTGCCACGGTTCTGGACCCGGCGGGCGAGCCTCACGGCCTCACCGTGAGCTCTTTCACGGCGGTTTCGCTGGACCCTCCGCTGATCCTCGTCTGCCTGGGTCACGCGGTCGCTTCGATCGAGATCTTCCGGGCTTCCACTTACTTCGGAATCAACGTGTTAGGGGAAGATCAGCGGCCTCTGTCCGAGCACTTTGCGCGCAAGGGCCACGACCGCTTCGGCAGCCTCGAGTGGCGCCGCGGCGAAACCGGCGTGCCGCTCCTGCCGGACGTACTGGCGGTCATGGAGTGCGCCGTGAATCGGCGCGTCACGGCCGGAGACCACGATATCTTTATCGGCGAGATGCTGCACGCGCGCGTAGGCGAAGGCGCTCCGCTGATTCATTACGCCAGCCGCTACCGGCACCTGGCCTGAGACCCGCGAACTGCCCGGCGGCGGTTTCATGCCGGTTTCGTAAACACGAAATAGAGCGTTTTGGTTCCCGCCACGCGCTTCCCACTGCGGGAGCGCGCCGGAGCGAATTTCCATAAGCGCGCGGCCCGCTCGGCCTTGTCGGCCAGATACTGATACAGGCTGTCGCCATCGGTCTCGGCCAGCGCGCGGGTCACTTTCCCGGAGGCGCTGACCGTCACCTCCACGGGAATCACGATGCGGCCGTGAATACGGGCGAGAATACCGGACGATAGCCCTGGTTGCACCTCGTGCAGCGCTACAGGCGGGCTGGCAGCCGAGGCCGGCTCTTCCCGTTCCGCGACGTTCTTATGCGGAGCGGCGGCCGGTTCCGGAAGATGAGCCGGAGGGGCGGCGGTTGCGGGAGCGGCGGCCGGTGCCGGTGGCGCAGTGGGCCGATTGGCCGCCAGGCTCAGCACGCGCAGCGAATCCCCCGAACTGGCCAGCGGCCCGTCGAAGAGTTCCAGGCGGAAGGAAATATCGTTGTGAAGCGGAACGTAAGAGAAGCGGCCCGCGCGAATGTCCGCGGGTGGAAGGGCGATGCTCTGGCGAACCGGGCCATCCGTGACCACGAGGATTCCGCTCGAAGCCTCGAGCACGGCGGGCGCCTCGCGGTCCCAATTCAACTCGAGACCCGACGGCGTGCGTTCGGCATCCAGGCGCAGCTCGGTCCAGCGCGGGGCGCGCGCCAGTTTCCAAAGCTCGTAGACGAATGCTCCGCCTCCGCCGAGCAGAATGCAGGCCAGCAGCACCAGCCATAGCGGCGACCGACGGCGCACAGGCTCTTCGGGCTCGTCTTCCTGCGCGCGCCAGCGCGTGGCGGCGAACGAGGGCGGCGGCAGGGTCTCGGGCGGGAGCGGGGCGGGGGGAGCCGTCGCGGCGGCGACAGCCGTCGCGAAGGGAATTTCGGCGGGCAGCGCGGGAGGCGATTCGGCCGTGCCGTGCCCCGGATCTTCCGCCGGCGGAGCGGGAACTTCGGTATCCCTGCGCATTTTTTCCGGATCCAGGCGGAAGCGCGGATAGGGCGGCTTATCGGGCAGATCGTCGCGGTTCCAAAAGAGAAAGGCGGCCGAACATTCGGCAGCGGCGCCCTCCGGCTCGATCAGCAGAAACGCGAGGCGCGGGTCGCGAAAGAAAGTCCGGATCAAGTCCTCGTCGGCGGCATCGAGGACCGGCTCGCGGCCGGTGAAACTGCGATACAAGCCCACCACGCGGCTGGGGCGGTCAGGCCTTTCGAGCGCTTCCGCCAGGCGCGCGCGATCGGCGTCCGAGAGGACGAAGGCCGGCCCGTAGCGGTGCTCGCAAATGATCTCTTCAAACGCGGTAACGCGCAGAATGCGCGGATTGTAGGGATCGATCTCTCCCAGGAGCAGCCCGCCCGCCTCGGCGCCCCGTCGCGGCAGGGCCAGGGATGCCAGCATGGCGTGGGCCTGCAATTCCGCCACGACCCCGCACTCGACGAAGACGGTCCGGGTACCGTCCGGTGCATCCCATCGGCAAGGCATATGTAAAAGTGTGCAATCGGCGCGCCATCGCGCGGCCGAATTGTGAAAATTAGGACTTATCGCACAGTCGGATATTTAATCCCCAACTGCTCGATGTAAGTGTCGTACTTAGAAGGGTCGTAGTAGAGCGCCTTCATGCGCGGGCGGTACTCGTCCATGATCTTTTTGTTCAGCCAGATGGCCGGTGGGTCGCCCGGACGGAGAAAGCTCCGGTATTTCACCGTCTTCGTTTGTACATTGTTGAAGTAATCCCATGCACTTTTGACCAGCTCGGGGTGCAGCAGAATATCCAGCACGGTCATGGCCTGCACCTTGGCGCCGGCGATAACTCCCTTATGCGCGATGGGAGTAGCCATGGCAACGCCATCCGCCCAACTATGTCCCGGGCCGCCGGGAATATTGGACGGATAGTTCAACGTGATGGTCGGCACCACCCAGGAGACGTCGCCGATGTCGTCCGAGCCGCCGCCCATCGGCATGGGAGGCTCGCCTTCTTCCTCGTCGCCAGTCTGGCCGGTGCGCGGCGCGTGGAGTTCCCGAATTTTAGTGGGCAGACCGCGAACCTCGACCTGAAGCTCCTTTTGCAGGCCGCGCGCCAGAGCCTGGTCGTCTTCGGACCATTGCGGCAGCCCGACCTTCTTGATGTTTTCGTAAACGGCTTCCGCGATGGGACGGTTGAAATGACCGGGCCAGGCTTCGCCCAAGAGCCGCGAAGTGAAGGTGGTGTTGGTCATCAGCGCGGCGCCTTTGGCCATGTCGTCGCCGATGTGCCACAGATCCATGATGTGGTCGTAATCGGCTTCGCGGAAGTAATACCAGACGCTGGCATCCGGCGGCACCACATTAGGCTGGTCGCCGCCATTGGTGATCACGTAGTGCGAGCGCTGCGTAAGGCGCAGATGCTCGCGGCGGAAGTTCCAGCCCACGTCCATCAACTCGACGGCGTCGAGCGCGCTGCGTCCGCGCCAGGGCGCTCCCGCGGTATGTGCGCTCTCGCCTTTGAACGAGTACTCCACCGAGACCATCCCGTTCTCGGCGGGAGAAGCTCCCCAGGCGACGCCGAAGTTGCTGGCCACGTGGGCGAACAGCACCACATCGACATCTTTGAACACGCCCGCGCGCACGTAGTGAGCTTTGCCGGCGAGCTGCTCTTCGGCTATCCCCGGCCACAAGCGGATGGTGCCGGCAAGGTGCTCGCGCTGCATCACGCGCTTCACCGCCAGGGCTGCCAGAATGTTCATGGGGACGCCGGAGTTATGGCCCTCGCCGTGGCCGGGGGCGCCCTCGATCACGGGAGCGTGCCAGGCCACGCCCGGTTTCTGCGAAGCGCGGGGAATATCGTCGATATCGGACCCTAGCGAGATCACCGGCTTTCCCGATCCCCACGAAGCCACAAATGCGGTGGGAATGCCGGCCACGCCGCGCTCGATCGTAAAGCCCTCTTTTTCGAGGATGCCGCTCAGGTAGCGCGAGGTCTCGAACTCCTGAAAGCCCAGCTCGCCGAAGCTGAAGACCGAATCCACCATGACCTGGGCCTGTTTCTTCATACCGTCGATCTGGCTCGCGAGGCCGGCCTTCAGGGCGGCTTCGCGCTCCGGGGAAACGGCCGGTTGGGCTAGCGCGCAGGCCGCGCCCAGCGCGAGGGAGAGAACGAGTCTTCGCATTGCAGATCAGTATACTATTCGCTCGAAGGCGCAGGCATTCAACGGCGGGCAAGCTAGGTCTGCGACCGGCGAGGTTCGGTTCCATCTTGAAGACCGCTCCCTCACGGTCGCGGCTTTGTCTGAGCCGCGACCGTGAGGGAGCGGTTTCGCTTCGCGACTTGTGATGCTGGCTCTTTCGGGCTGCGGAGCCGTTGAGAGTGGTATCGCGCACAGCTCTTTGCAGACGCAGGCATTTCGCCGGCTGTGTGCTGCATCCTTACAGAGAGTCGTAACCGTCATTTCAAACAGGAGTAATTTACCATTGCCTCGGGGAAAAGCGCTTTTCGCGGTAAGTGTGGTGCTGGCCGGAGCCGCTTTGATCGAGGGCGGCGCGCCATCCGCTCCGAAACTCTCTTCGGGCGCGGCGCTGCAGGTGACCCGCGCAACGTTGCCGAACGGCCTACAGGTGGTCCTCGTGCGCGATGAGTTCGCGCCGGTGGTGACGGTCGAGGAGAACTACCGGGTGGGCGCCGACGAAACACCACCGGGCTTTCCCGGGATGGCGCACGCCCAGGAGCACATGGCCTTCCGCGGCTGCACGGGGCTCTCGGCCGACCAGATCGCGGCCATCTACGCGCAATTGGGCGGCTCTAACGATGCCGAGACCGGGCAGAACGCCACCCAATACTTTGCCACGGTGCCGGCCGAAGATTTGGAAGTGGTCTTGCGCCTGGACGCCGCATGCATGCAGGGCGTGGAAGATTCCGGGCAGCAGTGGGACCTTGAGCGCGGCGCCATCGAACAGGAAGTGGCCCGCGATCTATCGAATCCCACCTACAAGTTCCTGACGCGGCTGAACGCGGACATGTTCGCCGGTACGCCTTATGCCCACGACGCGCTGGGGACGAAGGACTCGTTCGACGCCACCACGGCCGCTATGCTGCAGAAGTTCTACCGCACCTGGTACGCGCCGAATAACGCGGTGCTGGTGATCTCGGGCAACGTGGAGCCGCAAGCCGCGCTGGCCTCGGTGCGCCGAATTTACGGCGGCATACCGCGGCGGGCGGTCCCCGATCGGCCGGTGGTGAATCCGGGGCTGGTGAAATCGGAGACGTTCACGCTGGAGAGCGACTTACCCTACAAGCTGGTATTTCTGGCTTACCGCATGCCGGGAACGGACAGCCCCGATTACGCCGCCATGCAAGTGCTGGCGGACGTTCTGGGGAATCAGCGCGCCCGGCTGTACAACCTGACGGTCGAAGGCAAGGCACTCGGTACGGAATTCGGCATAGCGCAGAGCTATCGCCGTGCCAGCGTGGCTTACGCCGCGGCGGCCATCCCGGCGGCGGCCGATGGAGCGGCCATGCTCGCCGATATGCGCAGGATTCTGGCTTCCTACAGCGCCGGCGGAGTGCCGGCGGAGCTGGTGGCAGCGGCCAGGCGCAGCGAAGTGGTGGCCGCCGAATTCCGCTCCAACTCGATAGCCGGATTGGCCCAGGAGTGGTCCGAGGCGCTGGTGGTGGAGGGCCGGAATTCGCCGGACGACGATATTCAGGCCATCCGCAGAGTGACCACGGCGGATGTCAACCGCGCGGCTAAGGCGTATCTGGTGGCCGCCAACGGGATCGCCGCCATCCTCAATCCGGCGCCTTCAGGCAACGCGGTTCCGTCAACAGGCTTCGGCGGCGCGGAAACGCTCACCGTGCCGCCGGCCGCCCCGGTGAAACTGCCGGCTTGGGCCGAGAACGCGGTGACCAAGCTGGCGGTTCCGCAAGCCGCGATTCAGCCGCAGGAAGCCAGGCTGGCGAACGGCCTCCGCCTGATCGTGCAGACGGAAAAAATCACCCCCACCGTCACGCTGCTGGGGCAGGTTCGCCACGAACCCGATCTGGAAACTCCCGCGGGGAAAGAGGGCGCGCGCGACGTGCTCGAAGCGTTGTTCCCCTACGGCACCGCGACGCTCGATCGCGTGGCGTTCCGCAAGGCTCTGGACGATATCGCGGCGGGCGAATCGGCGGGAGCCAATTTCAACTTGCGCGTGCTGAAACGATATTTCTCGCGCGGCCTGGCGCTACTGGCGGATAACGAGCTGCACCCGGCCCTGCCCGCCCAGGCGTTTGCCATCGTGCAGCGGGAGACCGCCCAGGCGGTGGCAGGCGAGCTCGAAAGCCCGTCCTACAAGACTTCGCGCGCGCTCGACGCGGCGCTCCTTCCCCAGCGCGACCCGGCGCTGCGCCAGGCCACGCCGGCCACCGTTGGTGCGCTCACAATGGCCGACATTCGCGACTACTACAAAAGGACGTTTCGCCCCGATCTCACCACCATCGTGCTAATCGGCGATATCACGATGCCGGAAGCTCGGGCGGAAGTCGAGAGCTGCTTCGGGAGCTGGAGGGCAGCCGGTCCGCCGCCGGATGTGACTCTGCCGGCGGTGCCGCCGAACCAGGCGGCCTCGTTCAATGTGCCCGATCCCGGCCGGATCCAGGATGAGGCTTACCTGGCCGAAGAACTGCCGATGAACCGCTACAACCCGGACTATTATGCCCTGGAGCTGGGCAACCACGTTCTGGGCGGCGGCTTCTATGCCACGCGGCTGTATCACGATCTACGGCAGGCCACCGGTTACGTATACAGCGTGGACGATTCGCTGGCGGCGAATCGATCGCGGACCATTTATACCGTGACGTACGCCTCCGACCCGCAAAACGTATTTAAGGCGCGGGCGCTGATCGACCGCGACCTGGAAGAGATGCAGAAGCAGAACGTCTCGCCCGGGGAACTGGACCAGGCCAAAGCGATTCTGTTGCGGCAGATTCCCTTATCGGAATCGAGCGAGGACCAGGTGGGGGATGAGCTGGTGGCCTTGGCCGAGCTGGGGCTGCCGCTGGACGAACCGCGGAGGGCTGCCGGGCACTACCTGGATCTCTCGGCCGATCAGGTGCGCGAGGCTTTCGCCAAGTGGATCCGGCCAGGCGACTTCGTGCAGATTGTGCAGGGACCGCCGCCAAGGTAGCCGCGGAGCGTTATCGCCCGGAAGGTTCCGCGGGCGGTCCCGGCTCCTGAAGGGCCTCGGTCAGCACACGGCCGAAAGCGCCGCTGGGCGGCTCCACATCCATGAGGGCGGAGAGCGTGGGCGCGATATCGTTGACTTGGATTCTCTCGCGGTGCCAGCCGGGTTTGATGCCCGCGCCGAAGAAGATCGCCGGAACGTGCGTATCGTAGTTATAGGGCGTGAAGTGGGACGAGTTGGTGGGTTCCCTCAGAGGCGGCAGGTAGTACGGCTCGAAGAGCACCACGATGTCGCCGCTGCGCGCCGGATAGAAGCCGTTCTCCACCGCGGCGGCGAGCGGATCGCCAGCGATCCCCTGTTCCATTTGATCCCTCGTCAGCACGCGCGCAACGTGGGCCTGGGGAACCGCGAACAAAGCCTCGGCGGCCACGCGATAGGCCACCGCCGGGTCGATCTTCTTGGATTCGAGGGTCTTGAAATTCAGATAAATGGAAGTATCGACGCTCCCCAAGGTGTAACTGCCGTCGCCGAACTTCTTCACCAGGGCGGAGCGCACCAGGTCTTCCAGATCCACGAAAACGGAATCGCCGGGCATCTTCCGCTCGTGCTGAACTTGCGGCGAGGGCGCCACGCCGTGGTCCGCGCTTAGCACGAATACGACATTCTCGCTGCCCGCCTTTTGGATGGCGAAATCCATGAGCTGCCCCAGGAGCCGGTCGGTTCGCAGGCACATGTCGCGCACTTCGGGAGCATCCGGTCCGACCTGGTGGCCCACGTAATCGTTGGAAGAGAAAGACACCGTCAGCAAGTCGGTTACGCCGCGCTGGCCGAGCTTCTCGGCATCGATGGCGCGCTCGGCCAGCTTCTCCAATAACTCGTTGCCCCAGGGACTGGCCAGGAGCTTCTCGTAGGCTCGCATACCCGGCTCGGGGCGGGAATCCCAGGCGTCGAACCCGTCCCATTTCCGGTTCATGTATTGGTCCGCGAGCTTGAGCCCGTTAAACTCCTGAACCCACGAGGGGAGGTCGGTGAAATAGTACGTGCTGCTGATGAACGCGCCGCTCTGGTCGTCGAACCAGAAAGCTCCATTGGCGCGGTGGCCGGAGGGTAGGATGGCGCTGCGCGCTTTCAGCGAGATTCCGAAGACTTTCGACCGCTCGTCGCGATTGCGCAATTCGTCGCCCACGGTGCTGACCAGCAGTCGGTTGGGCGAGGCCGGGTCGGAATCGTCGCAGCGGACTCCGCGTAGAGGCGTTTCGGCGCCCACCACGCGGTAGTTATAGTCGCAGACGCTGGTGACTACGCGGCCGCCGAGCCGGTCGAACCACGAATTGCCGACGATGCCGCTCACCGAGGGCATCGCTCCGGTGGTGACGATGCTGTGGCCCACGGCCGTCACGGTGGGCGCTTGCGCGTAGAAGGCGTTGGTGAAGACGGCTCCCTCGCGGAGCATACGGTCGAAACCGCCCTTGTAATCGGCGCGGAAGCGCGTCAGATAGTCGTAGCGGAACTGATCCACCACCACGGTGACCACGAGTTTCGGCTTGCCGGCCGCCTGCGCCGTGAGGGCTGCGACGGCTGCCAGACCGATCGCCAAGAGATTGGGCTTCATCTTGTGGCATCGTAGCACGGCCAAGTGAATGGGCCGTTACGGGTTCCGGGCCGCCGGCGGGGCTATAATGGGTCGGCATGCGCTGGTCGGTAAGGGACGCTGTCCCATTCAACTCCTTCGAGTACTTCGACGAGACCCTCATATCGCCGAGCGGCTTCCGCGAGTACGATCTTCGCTGGCTCCTGGGCAAGGACGTCAATCCCAACGGCTTCTACGTTCTCGGCCGGGCCTACGGCTCTTTCATGCAAACGTGCTACGATGAGCGGCGCGTGGTGGTGGGACACGACTTCCGGTCCTACAGCCAGGAGTGTTGCCGCTCGCTGATTCTGGGCGTACTGACAAGCGGTGCCGACGTTTTGGACGCCGGCCTTACCACTACGCCCCAAGTCTATTTCGCGCAGCACTGTTTCGGCGTCAAGGGCGCCGCCATGATCACCGCCAGCCACAACGAAAACGGCTGGACCGGTCTCAAGCTCGCCAAGGGCCTTTCCTCGACCTTCGAGCCGGACGATATCGCGGATTTCAAACAGCTTGTCACGAGCGGCGATTTTCTTTCCGGCAGCGGGCACTATGAGATCGCGGATGGCGTGTTCGACCGCTACGCCGAAGACATCCTGCACCAGGGCAAAATGGAGCGGCCGCTGCGCGTGGTTATCGCGGCGGGCAACGGCACGGCGGGCCACTTCGCTCCGCAATTGCTCCGAGCGCTGGGCTGCGACGTGGTGCCGCTCGATTGCACGGGGGATTGGAACTTCCCCAACCACAATCCCAATCCGGAGGACATCGCCTTTCTGCATTCCATCAGCCACAAAACCGTTGAATCGCAGGCCGCCCTGGGGATCGGTATCGACGGCGACGGCGACCGTATCGGCGTGGTGGATGGGCGTGGCCGGGAGATTTACTCCGACAAGCTCGGCCTTCTGTTGGCGCGCTGGCTGGCGCGGAAGGAAGGCGGCCGGCCGATCGTGATCGACGTCAAGAGCACCGGCCTGTACTATGACGACCCGGTGCTGCGCGCGGCCCAGGCTCCCATCATCACCTGGAAGACCGGGCATTCCTATATCAAGGCCAAGGTGGCCGAATCCGGGGCGCTGGCCGGCTTCGAAAAGAGCGGCCACTGGTTCTTCAATCACCCCTTCGGACGGGGCTACGACGATGCCATGCTCTCCGCGGCGCTGCTGCTCCGCTTCCTGAGCCAGAGTTCGCAAGACCTGGCCGCCTTGGTGGACGCTCTTCCGGTGACGTGGCAATCGCCCACCCTGGGCGTCTACTGCGCGGACGACCAGAAATACCAGGTGGTGGAGGAAGTCGCCAGCCAATACCGGGAGGATCGCCGGCAGGGGCGGCAGATCGCCGGCCGCGCCATCAAAGAACTGATCGAGGTCAACGGCATCCGCTTCGTGCTGGATGACGATAGCTGGGGTCTGGTGCGAGCCTCCTCGAACAAGCCTTCGCTGGTGGTGGTAGGCGAGGCCCGCTCGTCGGCCGCCGAACTGCGGCCCATCATCGAGGATATCCAGCGGCGCCTGGCGGCTACCGGCAAGGTCGGGGAATACGATCAGCAGTTGCCTGGGTAAGTCGAATGCTGGCACTCGAGATTCTGGGCGTTGTGGCGCTCGTGCTGGTGGCGCTGATTCTAGCGGTCGCGGCCACGATTGTCATCCCGCACTTGAAGCGCCGGCCACTCGCGGCGCGCGCCGATCTGGACGGGATGTATCTGGTTAAAGACCTCATGGTGAGCGCCTGCGTGATTCCGCTGCGAGAGCATGAGGCCGCGCTGGTGGATGCCGGGATGGACAAATCCGGAGCGGCGATCCTGGCCGAGCTCGGGCGGCACAACCTCGGACCGGGGGACGTCAACGCGATACTGCTGACGCACGGGCATCACGATCACGCCGGCGCGGTTCCGCTGTTTCCCAACGCGCAGGTGATGGCTTTGGCCGCTGAAACCGACGTGGTGGAAGGCCGATCCGGCGGCGGCGGTCCCTTGCTGCGCGTTTTGCCCTTACGCACCACGGGCGTTCGCGTCTCCCGAGCCTTGCACGATGGCGAGACATTTCCCCTGGGACCTTACCAGGTGCGGGTCTTTGCCATTCCGGGCCACACGCCGGGCAGCGCGGCGTACGCTATCGGGCCGAACCTGTTTCTGGGCGACAGCGCGGACGCCGGGCGCAACGGGAGGATCCAGGCATCTCCCTGGATTTTCAGCCAGAGCACGGCGCAGAACCGCGCGTCGCTGTCTGGGCTGGGGCGCCGCCTGGCGGGCGACGCGGCTATACGCCGGCTGGTATTCGGCCACTCGGCCCCGCTCGAAGACGGGGTGGCTCCGCTAGAGGAGTTTGCGCGGCACTAAGATTCCCCTGAGCGGATCATTGTCAAGGATAATAATTTCCATACGTTTCAGTAGCTTACACGACACTCTTGTCACTCTAGCCGCGAGTGTGCTAATAATACTCTACGGGACTTGGCTCAACTGGGCCGATCCCTTGCGAACGCAAGAAGTTCTCAAATTTCCAAACTGTGGAGGTCGTGAGTTCTATGAATATTCGTCCGCTTTATGACCGGATTGTGGTCAAACGGATCGAGGATACGGAGCAGATGCAAGGCGGTCTGTACATCCCCGATTCAGCAAAAGAGAAGCCCCAGGAGGGCGAGGTTGTTGCAATAGGTAAGGGCAAGCGTCTCGACGACGGCAAACTGGTTCCCCTCGATGTTCAGGTGGGCGATCACGTTCTGTTCGGCAAGTATTCCGGCACCGACGCCCCGAAGTCGATCGGCGAAGAGTACCTGATCATGCGCGAGGACGAGATCCTCGGTGTTCTCGAAGGCGCCTCCAAGGCGGCAAAGAAATAAGGAGTCGAAACTAATGGCAAAACAGATTGTCTATTCCGAAACTTCCCGTCAAGCGATTTTGCGCGGCGTTAACCAGCTCGCCGACGCCGTAAAAGTGACCCTCGGCCCCAAGGGCCGGAACGTGGTCCTTGAAAAGAAATTCGGCGGCCCCAATATCACCAAAGATGGCGTCACGGTGGCCAAAGAGATCGAGCTGAAGGATCCGCTCGAGAACATGGGCGCCCAGTTAGTCCGCGAAGTGGCCTCCAAGACCAGCGATGTGGCCGGCGACGGCACTACGACCGCTACGATCCTGGCCCAGTCCATCTTCCGCGAAGGCGTCAAGGCAGTGGCCGCGGGCGCCAACCCCATGGCCCTGAAGCGCGGCATCGAAAAGGCCGTTGAACTGGCCGTGGCCGAAGTCAAGAAGCTCTCCAAGCCGGTCACCGGCGAGATGATTGCCCAAGTGGGCACGATCTCCGCCAACAGCGACGCGACCATCGGCAACATCATTGCAGACGCCATGAAGAAAGTCGGCAAAGACGGCGTCATCACGGTCGAAGAATCCAAGACCATGTCCACCGAGCTGAGCACCGTGGACGGCATGCAGTTCGACCGCGGCTATCTCTCGCCCTATTTCGTCACAGACGCCGAGCGCATGGAAGTGGTTCTCGAAGAGCCCTATATTCTGATCCACGAGAAAAAGATCAGCAATATGAAGGACCTGCTGCCGGTACTGGAGCAGATCGCCCGCTCCGGCAAGCCC
>Ga0181520_10003561_pt1 | contig 27175 bp, 29 predicted proteins | sample PEATcosm2014_Bin_29_FD_132451 | JGI IMG/M metagenome (GOLD analysis project Ga0181520, IMG submission 132451) | Peatland microbial communities from MTU Mesocosm Facility, Houghton, MI, USA - PEATcosm2014_Bin02_30_metaG | ecosystem: Environmental > Terrestrial > Soil > Wetlands > Peat | place...
GACAGCGGCACCGGCTATTTGCCGCCGGTTACCTTTACGGCAGGCCCCCAGCATATGGACGGCGCCACCGCTTTGGAATTCGCGCGTTCGCGCCACGCCGCCGGCATTGAAGGAAGTGATTTTGCCCGCAGCCAAAGGCAGCAAAAAATTATTGACGCCTATAAACAAAAAGTCTTAAGCGGCAATATTATCGGCGACGCCAACAACCTTAATTCGCTTTTGGGTATTTTTGCCGACCATTTCCACACCAATATGACGCCGGCGGAAATTTTCCACATTTACAGTTTAACCAAAGACAAAAATATGCAGACCCTGTCTTTGAGCCTGGATCCCGACACCGGGCTGATTTGTCCGGAAATCACGGCTTCCGACGGCGCTTACATACTTACACCATGCCCAGGCAAAAGTGTTGAAGACATCCAAAACTTTTTTAAAAACAGTTTCAGCATCGGAAAACTTACTCAAGAACAAAGCACGGTTTGGCTGGCCGACTCCACCGGTGACAGCCAGGCTTACGATACCGCTTTCCGCGACCTTACCGACGCCGGCATTATGGTGTATCAGCTGTCTTACAGTAAAGACAACCTTCCCCAAACCATTGTCTACCAGGTTGACCAAAAACCGGCCACGACGGAATTTATAAAAAATACTTTGAACGCGACCGAGGTCACCCTGCCGCCGCCGGGAGTTACGGTTACCAAAGGGAAGGTTGACGTGATTGTGGTACTTGGCCAAAACGCGCCGTCCGAGCCCGCGCCGACTCCTTACGTGGCCCCGCCGGCAATGCAAAATACCACGACGCCGGACATTTCCACTTCAACTCCCGCGACAACGACACCGGCTAACATGGCAATACCTTAAGATAAATTTCTAAATTTTACACCGAGGCGTCATCCTGAGTCCCGAATGCATCTGAGGGACGAAGGATCTCTAAAACAAAAGAGAGATTACTCATTCAGATGCATTCGCTCGGAATTACGCCAGTATCGTATTTAATCTGCAAAATAGATAACAGCCTTATGAACAAACCCTTACCGATTGTCGCAATCGTCGGCCAGCCCAACGCCGGCAAATCCAGCCTGCTGAATAAAATTGCCAAACGGCCCATGGCCATAACCTCGGACGTGGCCGGAACCACACGCGACCGCCAATATATAGACACCTCTTGGAACGGAGTGGATTTTACTTTGGTGGACACCGCGGGGCTTTCTTTAAATCCCGGCGATGAACTGGAGTTAAATTTACTAAAACAAATTAATGTTGCTTTGGACGAGGCGGACGCGATTATTTTGGTGGTAGACGGCAAACAGCCGGCGCGGGCGATTGACCAAAATATTTTAAAAAAATTCCGCCGGATAAAAAAACCCATTGTGCTGGCGGTTAACAAACTTGACGGGTCCTCGCAGTGGAACGAGAAAACTGCGGAGTTTCAATCCTTAGGAATAAAAAATCTTTTTCCGGTTTCGGCGCTAAACGGCCGGGGCATTGGGGATATGCTGGATTGCGTTGCATCGGTCGTCCCCGTAGGGGAGGGTTTGAAACCCTCCCCTACCGAGGATAACAATTCCATAATAAGCCGAGGGTTACCCTCGGAACCCGAGGGTAACCCTCGGGCTCCGATAGCCGTTTCAATTGTCGGCAAGCCCAACGTGGGCAAATCCAGCATTTTTAACAAAATTCTAAAAGAAGAGCGCGTTGTAGTCTCCCCTATTGCCGGCACCACCCGCACAGCCATAGACAGCGACATAACAATTGACGGCCAGGAATACACTTTTATAGATACCGCCGGACTAAAAAAGAAAGAACATAGACAGGAACAGCCCGATGTGTTTGCCGGCTTCCAAAGTTTTAAATCCATCCGCCGCAGTGACATTTGTTTTTTTGTGATTGACGCGTCCGAAGAAATTACCAAACAAGACCAGCGCGTAGCCAATGAAATAATCAATATGCAAAAAGGCTGTATCATCCTCGCCAACAAGTGCGATCTTTTGCAGTCTTCCCTCTCCCCGATGCAGAGAGGGGGGAGGGTTAGGGAGGGGGTTAGATCTAATGATATCGGCCGCCCCAACGACGACCAATATCAAACCACCCGCGACTACATTAGCCACCACTTTCCCTTTTTATGGATGTGCCCCCTATTTTTTGTCTCCGGCCTGACAGGAGAAAATTTAGAGGAAGCCATAAATGCCATAAAACCGATTTTTGAACGCCGCCACAAAACCATCGGCCCCGATCAATTAAATGAATTTCTCCAAAACGTCCTTAAAAAAAATCCGCCCAAACTCCTGCGCGACCAAAAAAAACCCAAAGTCTTCAGCCTCAAACAAATTGCAACCAACCTTCCCCTTTTTGAGCTTCTGGTCAACCACTCCGGCGCCATTTCCCAGCAATTCCGTAAATTCCTGGAAAACTCCATAACAAAATACCTAGACTTTTATGGAACCCCAATTACGTTAAAACTCCGGGGCAAAGATAAAAAATAAACTTTTAAAATATAAAAAACCAGATACAAAAGAATCGGCGCGGACGTGCAAGTACGTCCGCGCCTTTCGATTTACAGCCTTCATCTCCCCTAGATGGGGAGGAACAATCCTCCTGATACCGTACTGCATGCGGAACGACCCAATGGTCCCCGCATATTTATCGTTTCTCCGAACTGCAAACCCTGCGACTCGCTGTTGAACTGGCGCAGGGAAAACCCGTACTCGGTTATTTGTTGCCAGACGGCGGGCATTCTCTGCTCGGGAGCGCCTTGGCCTTGGAGCATCGCTTCAATTTTTCCAACCCAGGCCGCGCAAGTGTCAACCCCGCCGGCAGCGCAAAACCAAAACTTCTTGGGCAAGTTGCGCTCCAACTGGAACATTGCCTCCGGGCTGAAGCCCTGGCAGCAGCCCGGAAAAAACAGGCCTGGGACAAAACCCTTCGAAACCCGCCTCATTAGCTCTCTGTGGCGGATGTTGGGATAAATCTGGACCGACTTCTGTAGCCTATAAGCCGCGTTCTTGTTCCGTTTGCCGAACCAACAATTAAACTTTCCCTCGGGTCTGACAAACAAGAAGGATCGCTCCAGGGCGCCAATGCAGGTTTCCAGCATCGTGCCGTAATCTTCGGACATCTGTGGAATCACGGTAACGAGAAAACAGGCATGCTTACCGCCAAGCAAACCAACGAACCGCTCGTCGCCGGTCAACCGAGACAAAGTCTCTTCCGCCCGCTCCTGCAAACCCGAAGCGGAAATCGGAATTCTGCGTTCAAATGCGTTTTCCAGCCTGGACAACGACCCAATACAATCCAGATCGTGTCTCGGCCAAAAACGGCTCCAGTCCGCGTCCACGACCGGCGCGGTAACACCGCAGGCCGACGGAATGAAGCGGCCGTTGCCGTCCACCAGTGAACGGTCTTTTGTTCGCACGCTGAGTTTGCCGGCTTCGTCCAGCGCCAACTCCACGTCATCGCGGAGCAAGGCTCGCCACACTTTGTCATCCAGCTTAGTACGTCCGGCCAACAATTGGCCAATAGTAACGTCCCCAAACCTCAGTTGAGGAAGACCATCCTGCTTAGCAAGCAAAACAGCCTTAACGCCATCCGGCCCACCCATCAAACCTAAAGCGGCCAAGGCTTCGTTAATCGTTGCTTCCGTATGCACCACAATTCCTCCTCCAGGCTATTTGCCCGGAATATTCGAACTTGCCACTGCCCGTGGCCCAGGTTCTTTTCCAGCTTTGAAAAGACATTTTAAAATATCACGATTTGGCGTGTTAGTCAAGATTATGATAAAATTCAACTAGTGCGCTTTAAAAAAGATTGTAAAAATTTATGAAACTTATAGTCGGTTTGGGAAATCCGGGGGAGAAATATAAACAGACGCGGCATAACGCCGGGTTTTTGGCTTTGGATTTTTTACTGAAGGACGACGGCTTTATGAAGGCCCAACCGAGCAGAGAGTTTAAATCGGAAATGTATACCTGGGCAAACGGCGACGAAAAAGTTATTTTTTTAAAACCGCAAACCTATATGAACGACAGCGGCCAGGCGCTTAAGACCATCTGTAATTTTTATAAAATGGACTTGCCCAAAGACTTGCTGGTTGTCCACGACGATACCGATTTGCCCTTTGGCGAAATTAGAACGACCGATTCATCTTCATCTGCCGGGCACAACGGCGTTCAGAGCATTATAGACAACCTGGGCACGCAAAATTTCCATCGCATACGAATCGGTGTGGAAACACGGCGGTCCCGCGATGACTTGCCCACCGACGCCTTTGTCCTGCAAAATTTCAGCGATCAAGAAATAAAAAAACTCCGGGAAGAAATCCTTCCAGAAGTTGAAAAAAAGATTAAGAGTTTTTTAAGACTCGCAACTTTATAACTTTATAAACTTTCAACTTGCAAACAAAAAAACCGCAATGCGGTTTTTGTTTGCACCCACTACCCCACTTGCAAGTGAAAAGTTGCAAACAATCGTCTACAAACCTTTGCTTGGTGTTTGAGCCGGTAATAGGAGGGATGATACCAACTCTCGCGACTTGCAAATAGGGTATTGGGCACAGATGAGGTAATAGGTTGTAAGGCGTGGCCGCCGGTAAGGTAGCAAGTAATAAGTTGTCAGTTACATACTACTAATACCTTATTACTTTACCGGCCGCCATGCCCTAAAACCTAAACCTTTTTTAGATAAATAAAAACCTCCCCTTTTTTTTATTTTGATTTATATATCATTGTACTCCTTTTTTTGGTTTTTGTCAAGCCACTTTGAGGTAAACTTAAAAATCTGGCTTAAAGCAGGGTTTTATATAGACCGATAACCAAAAATGGTTTATAATTTTAATGAGCTCAAGTTTTGTAAAAAGACTTTTATTCTTGTATGGATTTTAGCGATTCCCTGTATTTACACGGCTTAAATTTATTACCCCAATTTGGCCCGGCCAGATTGGGGCTTTTAGCTAAGCGCTTTGAAAATTTTAAAGACGCTTTTTTGGCATCGGAAAGTCAACTGACAGCCGCAGGACTGGATCCGGAAATCGTCACAAATTTTCTGGCTTTGCGGGAAAAAATAAATCTGGAGCAGGAGTCGGAAAAGCTGGCCAAAGAACAAATTAAAATTTTAAGCTTTAAAGACAAAAATTATCCCAAACTGCTTTTGGAAATTCCAAAATTGCCGCCCATCCTTTATTATAAAGGGCAAATGGAAACCGCGGACGAACTTTGCGTGGCCGTGGTCGGCACCAGAATGATAAGCAATTACGGCCGGACGATTATACCCGGATTGCTGGAGCCGCTGGTTGACGCGGGAGCGGTAATAGTTTCCGGCATGGCCTTTGGCGTGGATTCCGCCAGCCATGAAGTAGCGATCAAAAAAAATCGGCGGACCATAGCCGTGCTAGGAGGCGGCTTGGACGAAAAAAGTTTATACCCAAAACATCACGCCCTGCTGGCCCAGCAAATTCTGGATAACGGCGGCGCGCTGATTTCCGAGTACCCCATAGGCACGCCTAACTTCAAGCAAAATTTTGTGGCGCGCAACCGGATTATTTCCGGAATATCCATTGCGACCATCGTGGTGGAATGTGATTTGCAAAGCGGCACGCTGATTACCGCCAAGCACGCGCTGGATCAAAACCGCACGGTTTACGCCGTGCCTGGGCCGATTTACTCCCTAACTAGCCAGGGTCCGAATAATTTAATTAAAATGGGCGCCAAACTAATTACGGAAGCCAACGATATTTTTCAGGATTTAAATTTGGCGAACCTGCCCGAACAAAAAGCCGCGCAGGCCATTTTTGGCGATACCAAAGAAGAATCGGCCATATTAAAACTCTTAAATTTTGAACCTGTTATAATAAACGAGCTAATAAAGCAATCCGGCCTGGAAGCCTCGACCGTATCCTCGGCTTTGACTTTTTTGGAAATGAAAGGAAAAGTCAGGAACTTGGGCGGACAGCAGTATGTGCTTAGCAGATAAAATTACCCGGCACGGCGTCATCCTGAGGGAGCGCCGCCGACCGAAGGATCTCATCAAGGTTAGAGATTCTTCACTCGGATGCACTCATTCAGAATGACGCCAATAAAACACATGCAAAAATATCTAAAAATTATTATTCCTACTCTTCTGGTCATCGCGGCCATTTTAATTGTTTACTATAAACTTCCCGCGCTCTTCCATCCCCATACCAGCATCACCAAATTTGCCGACACCTCGGACGGCAGTTTGGAAGATTACTACCAGCTTGGACAAAGCTTGTCTGTCCGCGGAACCATTGCCGCGACTTCCGCGACTTTTTTGGCCGTGGGCGATATTATGCTTAGCCGCAATGTGGCGGCGGCCATTCAAAAATCCGGCGACGTTGATTTGCCGTTTAGCAATATATCCAATTTATTAAAATCAACCGATTTTAATTTCGGCAATTTGGAATCTCCTGTGTCCCCTCCCTCCCCCTCTGGGGGAGGGATTAAGGGAGAGGGTGGCATCATCGGCGGACATTCCCTGTTATTTGGCGCGCCTGCTGATTATTTAAAAAGCCTCTCCGATTATAATTTTCAAATTATCAACCTTGCCAACAATCACGCTTTTGATCAGGGACTGGCGGGTATAGATGTTACCCGGTCAACCTTGGATAATCTTAATATTGCTCATGAGGGCACAGGCGATGATCTTGATCAAGCCTGGACGCCGGCTGTAGTTGAGGCCAATGGAATTAAAATCGGATTCATTGGCGCGTCTTACGCGTCAACAAATGACGGGGGCAAAACAACAAATAATTACGTTGCTCGCATTGAGGACTTGCAAAATCTTAAATCCGCGATCTTAAATCTTAAATCCCAGGCGGATTTTATCGTGGTTACCATGCACGCCGGCACGGAATACACCCGAACGCCCAACCAAGCGCAAATAACTTTTGCCCACACCGCCATTAACGATGGCGCGGATATAGTCATTGGCGCGCACCCGCACTGGATACAAACTATAGAAAAATATTGTCCGGGGAATGACGCCGCCGTAGGGGAGGGTTTGAAACCCTCCCCTACAACAGGACAAAATTGCAAATACATTTTCTACAGCCTGGGCAATTTTATTTTTGACCAAAACTTCAGCCAGGAAACTATGCAAGGCTTAACCCTAAAAATCACGCTTTCCAAATCCGGCTCATCCAACCCCCAAGCTCCCGGCGCCGCAAGCCTGGATGATTTGCAGGGCTCGCGCATTCCCGCAACTCTGGAATCAATCGAGCTCTTGCCTATCATTATCACCAACTCCCAACCCCGTCCGGCGACGGCTGATGAAACGAAAAAAATATTGCAAAAAATCGGACAAACGAGTTTCATTATCAAACCATAAAAAAGAGGGCGACCGAAGCCGCCCACCCAGACAAAGCCCTGATTATTGAAGGCTGGGATCTGGAAGCTGCTGGTCAGGAAGTACAGCCACTTCACAACCGGCCTGCTCCAGGCTCGTCTGTTGAGCCTTTGTCAGGGGAGCCTGAAAAAATTCCGACGAGAGGAGTATGGTATCTCCTTCCATTACTCCAAATCCCGCAAGATTTGCAGCCAGGTCCTCCATCGTCATCCCGACAGCCGGCGAGATCATACAACTTTGGCTACCCGATTCCATTTGAAAACCTCCTTTCCACCCGAATTTTGTTTGCCAGTATCATACTCTCTCTCCTTAAAAAAATCAAACAGCCCAAGACTGGATCCCGAATATTTTTCACGGCTTTTGATAATCCCCAAACGTGAAAAATTCCGGGATGACAACACTTAGATTCAACGATGAATCAGCGTAGCTATCGGCGACAAATCAGCGGAAGGCGGATAACCACGTTTGACAAATATTTTTTTTATGGTTAAACTCACTTTTGTATTCAAGATATCAATAGACTGATCCATACGAATGATACTAATAATACGGATTGCCGACGTCAAAACGCATCAGTATTATTAGTATCATTAGTATTCAAATCCGTATATCAGTATCATATAAATTTATGAGCAAGCCGATTATTATAGTGGAGTCACCTACCAAAGCCAGGACCATTAGCCGTTTTTTGGATGGCAATTATATTGTCAAAGCCAGCATGGGGCATGTAAGGGATTTGCCAAAATCCAAATTATCCATAGACGTTAAACACGACTTTGAACCGGTCTATATTATTCCGCCCAAGGCCAAGGAAACCGTGGCGGAATTAAAGGCGCTTAGCAAAGACGCCTCCTCTATTATATTGGCGACTGATGAAGACCGCGAAGGAGAGGCCATTTCCTGGCATTTGGTGCAGGCTTTGGGTTTGGGCGATGAAGCGCAGATTGCAAAAGGCAAAGAAGATAAAAGGATAAAACGGATAGTTTTCCACGAAATTACCAAATCGGCCATTGACGAGGCAATGAAAAATCCCCGCGATATAGATTTAAATTTGGTGGATGCCCAGCAGGCGCGCCGGGTACTTGATAGATTGGTGGGCTACGAACTGTCACCGTTTTTATGGCGAAAAATTAGATATGGTTTGTCCGCGGGGCGGGTGCAATCCGTGGCCGTACGTTTGGTGGTTGAGCGCGAGCGCGAAATCCAAAAATTTAAAACGGATGAATACTGGTCTATTGAAGCAAAACTGTCCCCGTTTCCCTCTCCCTCTGGGAGAGGGATTAAGGGTGAGGGTTCTGAAAAAACTTTCATCGCGAAGCTGAATGCGATTGACGGAAAAGTCGTGGGCAAAATGGATATTAATAAGGAAGCCGACGCAAAAAAAATTGTGGCCGATTTAAACGGCGCGGAATATAAAGTTGCCGAAATCAACAAAAAAGAAGTTAAGCGCACGCCCGCTCCCCCGTTTACCACGTCCACTTTGCAACAGGAAGCGGCGCGCAAATTCGGAATGTCGGCCAAACAAACTATGGTTATTGCACAGCAGCTGTACGAAGGCATTAACATCGGCGCCGAAGGACATCAGGGATTAATAACTTACATGAGAACCGACAGCCTGAATTTGGCGCAGTCCGCGCTTTTGGCTGTTGCCGATGTTATAAAAAATGAGTTTGGGAAAGACTACGCTTTAGCCGAACCGCGGTTTTATGCCAACAAAAGCAAGGGCGCGCAGGAAGCGCATGAGGCCATTCGTCCTTCCGATGTATCGCGCAAGCCTTCCGACATAAAAGAGTTTCTCGATAAAGGCCAGTATAAAATTTACGATTTAATTTGGAAACGCACCGTTGCCTGCCAAATGGCCCAGGCGGTTTTGGAACAGACAAGCGTGGATATTACGGCCTCCGTAGGGGAGGGTTTGAAACCCTCCCCTACAAGATACCTTTTTCGCGCCAACGGCCAGGTGATTAAATTTGACGGCTTCATCCGCGCCTACACCGAAGGGCAAGATGAAAAGACGGAAGATGAAATAGAAGGGGTTCTTCCTGATTTATCCGCGGATGAAAAATTAAAATTGCACGAATTAAATCCTCTCCAGCATTTTACCGAACCGCCGCCGCGTTTTACCGATGCCACGTTAATTAAAACTTTGGAAGCCGCCGGCGTCGGCAGGCCTTCCACTTACGCGCCCACGCTTTCCACCATCCAAGACCGCGGCTATGTAAATAAAATCGATAAAAAATACAGCCCCACCGAAGAAGGCTTTTTGGTCAACGAGATGCTGGTGGAAAGTTTTCCCGAGATCGTGGACATAAATTTTACTTCGCATATAGAAGAAGAGTTCGACGACATTGCGGAAGGCAAAATTAAGTGGGTGGAAGTAATGCGGGAATTCTACGGGCCGTTTAAAAAACACCTTACGGAAAAAGAAGCCAGCGTGGAAAAACAGGTTGAGGTTTCCGATACTCCTTGCCCGCACTGCGGAAAACCAATGCTGATTAAATACGGACGAATGGGCAAATTTTTGGCTTGTCCGGAAGAAGGCAGCAAAATTACCCAGCCCATGCCAGAAGAAGCGGCCAAAATTAAAGAGCTGGAAGAAAAAACCAAAGGCGAAGTCTGCCCGATTTGCGGCAAGCCGATGAACGTCCGCCGCGGGCGTTTTGGGTTTTTCCTTGGCTGTTCCGATTATCCCAAGTGCAAAGGCATAAGCAAAATTTGGAATAAGACCGGCTACAAATGCCCCGCTTGCTTATCATCGGATGACAGAAAAGAAAAACCCGGGGATATAGTAGAAAAAAAATCCCGCGGCCGCGGCAAGCCCTTTTTCGCCTGCGCCCGCTTCCCCGACTGCACCTTTGTAATGAACACCAAACCCGAATCCCAAGAGCAGCTTGACGAAGCCTATAAAAACTGGAAAGAGAATCCTCCCAAACCGAAAAAAGTTTGGAAAAAGAAAAAAACCTCGGAATAATCGGAGGTTTTTTGTTTATTCTTTTTTTTGTTTCAACGCTTTGTCTTGTAGTACTAATTCTTTTGCGATAAAAAATTGGCGCAACGAGTGAGCGTGTGTAAAAAACTGTTCCAATTGTTCTATTGTCTGTTTACCCTCTGACGTTTTAGACCATTTGTAAATCTCATCAGGGTCATCTCTCATAAGATATCTCACAGCCATAGGAGTTTCGGCTAATATTTTTGCAATTGCTTTTTTTCTTTGGTCATACTCTGCCTCTCCTATAGCATTAATATCTATTTCCGTTTCACTAGCTTGAAAATCCGCGACGCGATCAAAATGTGCTTTTTCCTTCGGCTTTTCCTTACCCCTTTCTCTAAGTGGGCCTTCATTCTCCGCCATATGACGCGCTTTGTTTATATCTTCAATAATCATAAACTTTCCTTTCAAATTTAATTGCCCTTATAATACTCTCTCTCTGCGGGTGTCAAACGGCAAACAAAAAAGGCGTCATCCTGAGCAGTAGCAACCGAGGAAGGATCTCAAATTAAAGATATTCTTCGCCGATGGTACACACTGAAGAGAATGACACCGAGCATAGACAACGCCGCTTAATCGATTGCCATTGTTGATAAAACGCGTGGCCACGAGTTTTGTCAACAAATTATAACGCGAAAAAACTCGAAGTAATCCGAGGTTTTTTTATTTCGCGTAAATTATCGCTCCTATGGCTACCGCGGAATTTGTCAGTATCCACAAAGAATAGCTGATGATAATTAATTTCTCCTTATGCAAAATTCCGTATATCAACCAAAATACGGAAAAAATACTGTATGAAATCCAGGAAAAAGCGGAAACGCCGGCCGCCGTGTGCCCCAAATAAATTTTAGCGATTTGGGGAATGGTAAAAATCGGCCCCAAAATTCCGACAAGATAAACAATCGGGTCAATTATTTTTTCCCAGTCTTTATTTTTGTCTTGCTTCTGTTTTTGTTTGTGATAATGGCGCAGACCCAAACTCATATAAAAAAATTAATTATTTCTTCCATAAATTTCCATCTGAAAGACTACACATTTTACCGCTTTATACCAACCCACCAAATGCGTGTAATAGCGCAAGTGCGCCAGCTTGTCTATATAATATGCCAACCAACCCGTCAGATATATTCCATTATAATTCATAATTGCCCACTTGCCTCCGATGTTTACGATAAAACCGTGCTTTTTGTTTTTGTAAGGCAAAGGCGGTTTTTGATTTTTTATTATAAAGGGCAGGGCGTAAACCAAATATTTAGCCTGATCCTCCGCGTCCTGCGCCGAAGGGGCGGCCGCGCGGCCGTTTTTGTCCGTTACGCAGGCCATATCGCCCAGAGTAAAAATATTTTGATATCCCCGAACCTGCAAAAATTCATTTACCGGCAGTCGCCCTTTTTTATCAAGTCCGCTGACTTCCATAGGGCAATCAGCGGCTCTAACGCCGACGGTCCACAGCAAAACGTCATAAGCGATTTTTTCCCCGGTTAAAAGGCTCACAAAATGCCGGTCAACTTCCGAGATTCTGGCCGTCAAACTCACCCGCACGCCAAGCTCCTGCATTCGGCCGTAAGCGTCGCGGCTCAAACGGCCGCCCGCACCTCCCGCCAAATTGTTGGACCCTTCAATAATTTCAATTTCTATTTTTTCCCGAGGGTATTGATTTTTCCAGGCCAAAAAATCCGCCAAACTTTTAAGCTCCCCGGCCAGTTCCACGCCCGTGTATCCACCGCCGGCCACAACCAGGCGAATGGTTTTTTTGCTCATGTCAAATTTATGAGCCTGAATCGCGAACTCGATTTGGTTGCGGATCCTTAACGCGTCCGGCAAATCCTTTAAAACCAAAGCGAACTTTTCCGCCCCCGGAACATTAAAAAAATCGCTCCGCGAGCCCAAAGCTAAAATCAAATAATCGTAATTGATTTGTTTGTGGTCAAGCTCCAGCTGTTTTTTTACGGGGTCAACGCGCTTTAGACCGCTCTTTATAAATTTAATATTTTTGCCCCTTAAAATTTCCGAAAAAGGCAGCGTAATGCTTTGTTTCATCTGCGCTAAGGAAACTAACTCCTCCTCGGACGAGGCAACCTCATACAAATTCGGCGTAAAAAGATGGTAATCGCGCTTGTCAATTAAAGTTATCGCGATGTTTTTATTTTTTTGAAATTTTTTCTCCAAACCCAAAGCCGCCCCCAATCCCCCAAAGCCACCACCCACTATTACAATATTTGTCATTTTGGTTTCAAAATGTTATTTGCTGATTTGTACTCATTATAACATTTCCCCACTAAATACGAAAGCGACTAAAAATACTAAACTTCAATTTGCAAGTTTAGTATTTAGTACCTTTAGTATCTTTTAGTATTTAGTAGAGACTATTCGTATCTCATCGCTTCCACCGGATCGAGCTTTGAAGCCGAGCGGGCCGGAAGCACCCCAAAACTAATCCCAATGGCCGCGGAAACTCCCACGGCCAGCAAAATGGCGTACAAAGGAACCGAGAATGCCCACGTCAGCCCCGCGGCGTTGGCAATTAAAGAAATTACCCAGCCCAAAAATCCTCCAAATATTATCCCGATTACCCCGCCGATGAGCGTCACCAAAATTGACTCAATTAAAAATTCGCTCAAGATGTCGGAATTTTTTGCGCCCAATGCTTTTTTCAGTCCGATTTCCGCGGTGCGCTCGGTGACAACCACATACATAATATTCATAATGCCGACGCCGCCGACTATTAAGGAGATCGCCGCAATGGCAATCAGCAAAATGGTAATGCCGTTAAAAATCACGTTAAACGTGGCCAGCGCCTGGGCCTGGGACTCTACCGTAAAATCGTATTTAGCTGGATCGGTAATGTTATGGTTGTAAGCCAAAAGATTGTTAATCTGACTGACGGTCACGTCCGAAAGGTTGATATTTTGCAGCTGCACGACGCCGATTTGCAAATAATCTATGCCCAAAAGTTTTTTCTGCGCCGTGCCCAAAGGAATATACAAACTGTCATCGGCCGTGCCGCCGCCGGCAAGACCCAAAGGATTGTAAACGCCAATAACCTGAAAATTTAATGTGCCGACATGAATTAATTGTCCCAGGGGATCGGTCTGATTAAATAAATCCTGGGCCAAACTGGTTCCTAAAATTGCCACCTGGGCCGCGCCGTCGTCTTCGGCCTGGGTGTAAAAACGGCCTTCCTTTAACGTGTGCTCGTCTATCTGAAATTTGCTCGCGGAAGCGCCGTAATAGATGGCGCTTTTATCCGTGTTGCCGTAACTGACAACCGCCTGCCCGATAACTTCGCCGTAATCGCCGGTAACATTATTTAATTTGGCAATGTCGTCCAAATCCCTCTGCTTAAAACTGGTAATTTGCACGCCGGAAAAAGCCGCGGTGCTCGGACCGGCAGCAGCGCTGGCCGCACGATTCTTAGTTGTCGGCGGCACGCGCGTCTCTATAAATAAAGTATTGCTCCCTAAAGCGTTGACTTGCGAGTTTATCAAACTTCTAAAACCCGCGCCCGCGGACAATACCAAAATGACCGTGGCAATTCCTATCATAATTCCCAAGGTCGTCAGCACCGTCCGCGCCGGATTGGAGCGCAAAGCTTTAATAGATTGTCGTAACGCTTTTAACATAATCAAATTTACGAGTTAGATAAATCTGCAAATCTCCACGAACTATAAATTCGTACTTCGTAGGGATTCGTTGATTCGTTCTATTCGTAGATTCGATTCATTATTCATACCGCAACGCTTCTATCGGGTCTAATTTGCTGGCTTTAAATGCCGGATATAAACCAAACACCACGCCGGTTAAAATGGAAACGCCGACCGCCAAAACCACGGAAATAATTGAAATAACAAACGCCCAGTCATAGCCAAGCGAGTTCATCAATAAAGAAATTAGATAAGAAACAATCACGCCCACTATAATCCCCGCCACTCCCCCGAGGCTGGTTAAGGTTCCGGCTTCAAGTAAAAATTGATTGCGAATGGCTGAATTGGTCGCGCCCACGGCTTTGCGCAAACCGATTTCCCTCGTGCGCTCTCCGACCGTGGCCATCATAATATTTAAAATACCAATGCCGCCGACAATTAAAGATACCGCGGCCATCGCCGTTAAAAACAGCGTCAGCGCGTTGGTAATGGTGCTTAAAATACTCACGGCATCGGCTATATTCCGCACGGTCCAGTCCACGTCAGAGTCAGATTTAATATGGTGTTGCGCGGTCATAACGGCGTTAACATCGTCTACTGTCTGGTTGACATTATCGGCGGAGTCAACTTTTATATTTATGGCTTGCAAATAATTTATCCCCAAAATTTGCTGCTGGCCGATGACCAGCGGTAAAAATATCTGGTCGTCGTTGTCCTGAAAAAACGAACTGCCGCGCGGCTGTATTACGCCGATAACGCGCAGAGGTATGCCGCCGGGCTGGGTTTGGGAAGAACTGCGGACCTTAATTACCTGGCCGATAGGGTCAACACCGCTGCCCCCGAATAATTCATTGGCCACAGTTGAACCCAAAACCACGACGTTGGCGTTGCCCTGATCCTGCTGTTGGGTAAAAAACTGTCCTTCCTGCATGGTAAAGTTGATGACATTGGGGTAGTTGTAGTCGGTACCGGTAAAATTGGTGTCCACGCTCTGACTTTCCCAGGCCACAGTCACGCTGCCGCGGACGCTGGCGTTGACAGCCGCGGCATGCGGGACCCTGGAGGTATCGCGCAGGGCCGCGGCATCGCTCGGGGTCAAAGTCGTAATCATAATGCCAAACAGCTGGGCGGGCGGGCCCTTGTCGTTGCTCTTGCCCGGCTGAACGCTTAATAAATTAGATCCCAATTTGGTAATCTGCCCCAAAACCAAAGCCTGCGCGCCGGCGCCAAGCGCGATAATAATAATCACGCCGGCCACGCCGATGACAATCCCCAAAATAGTCAAAAACGACCGGCCTTTGCGTGCCAGCAGGGTTCTAAAGATTAACTTGAAAGTAGAAAAAAAATTCATTAAGAATTATTCTAATTAATTTAAGTGATCTAATTATTCTAAAAAATTTCCAATAACCAATGTCTAATATCCAATAAGGCGCCCGTTTGGAAATTGGAGATTAGAAATTAGCCATTATTTAGGTTAATTAAAATAATTAGACCAATTAGAATAATTTACTTAACCAATTCTTTCCCGTCGCTGGCAATGGTGCGCTTTAACACGGCTTCATCGCCGATAATATTTCCGTCTTTAATCCGGATTATGCGTTTGGCGTGGTTGGCGGTGTCCATTTCGTGCGTCACCAAAATTATGGTATGCCCATTGTCATTCAGTTTTTGCAAAATTTCCATTACCACGTTGCCGGATTTGGAATCCAGGTTCCCGGTCGGCTCATCGGCAAAAATTACCGCCGGCTCGCAAACCAAAGCTCTCGCAATGGCCACGCGCTGCTTTTCCCCGCCGGAAATCTGGTTGGTAAAATATTCCAGACGATGGGAAAGCCCCACGGACTCCAGGGCTTTTTTTGCCAGCTCGTCCTGATTTTTTTTCTTGCTGTAAATTAAAGGCAGTTTTACGTTATCCAAAACCGTGGTGCGCGCCAAAAGGTTAAACGACTGGAAGACAAAGCCGACCCGCTCATTCCTTAACTCCGCCAGGTAATCATCCGTAAAATCTTTGGTGTCGCGGCTTTCAAATTCATAAATGCCGCCCGAAGGCCGGTCCAAAAAACTTAAAATATGCATTAAGGTGGATTTGCCGCTGCCCGAAGGCCCCATTATCGCCACAAACTCGCCGGAGTCAATGGTAAAATTCAAACCGTGAAGAACCGGAGTCGCCACGCCTTCGTTGGTGTAATCTTTAACTAAGTTTTGGACTTTGATGAGTGCCATAAATATTTTCTACTAAATACTAAACGGTTACTAAATATACTAAATACTAAATCTTACTAAATTCGGGTTTCGTATTTCGTACCTTTAGTATATTTTAGTATTTAGTAGAGATATTATTGTTTTAAATACGTCACCACCGTCTCCCCTTCGCTTAGCCCGCCGGTAATTTCCACCAGGCCGCCGTCGGCATTCAGGCCGGTTTGCACCTGGACCTGATGGTAAGTGCCTTTTTTAATATCATCAACAACCCGCACGTACTGGTTGTTATTCTGATTGATGATGGCGCTGCTCGGCACGGCCAATACGCCTGATTTTTTGGCAACCATAATTGTCATATTGGCCGTCATACCGGGCTTAATGTCGGGGATGTTGGGCAAAGTGGCTTTAACCAAATAATTTACCACGCCGGAAATAACCGTGGAAGCCGGATTGATTGTTAAAACCGTGCCGGCAAAATGGCGGTCCGGACCAAGCGCGTCAAAAGTATAGTCAACAGGCTGGCCGGGCTGGATATTGGCAATATCGGCTTCACTGACGTCGGATTCCGCGTGCAAATCGGCAACGTCCTGAAGAATCATAACCTCCTGAAGCGAAGAAGCCTGCTCCCCGATTTTAGTGTCAACCTGGGTAATGGTGCCGTCCAGCGGCGCCTTAAGCACCGTATTGCTCAAAGCAGCCTGGGCGGAATCCACCTGCCCCTGGGCGGAAAGGATTTGGGCCTTGGCCGCGTCAATGTCCGCGGAACTGGCTTGGGCGAGTTCATTATTTAAATTGGCTTGCGCCTGGTCCAGCGCGCTTTGCGCGCTCTGCACCTGGCCTTGCGCGGCCGAAACGGCACTGGCCTGGGTCTGCAATGCGGTTTGATAGGCATTATAGTTAGCCACGTAAGCAGGAGCGTAAGTATTGGGAATGCTGACCGTCCAGGTGTCTCCGGTCGCGGGCGTTGAATTAAATTGGATATAAAGCCCAAATGTTCCCATTTGAGTCGGCTGGCTGCGCACGTTTCCGGAAGCGTTTTCCAGCCCGGAAACCTGAAACTGCAAACCGCTGCCGGATGAATACAAACTGATATTATAAACGCCTACATTGGAGCCGGTATAAGTGCCGGTTATAATCGGAGTTACAGTATCCGCGTTGCCCGATGTCGCGACGGCCGTAATTGAAGTATTTAAAAGAGTATTGTAGGCATTTTTTACGGCCGTGGCCTGCTGGGCCTGGGTGGTCGCCAGGGTTGTGGTGGCGTTGTTTAATGCTACTTGGGCGGTGTAAACCGCCTGCTGGCTTACCGCGATTTGGGTATTGGTACTGCCCTGCACGACTTTTTCATAATTGGCCTGGGCCTGGGCCAAACTTCCTTCGGCGGTGGTCAAAGCGGCCTCGGCCGAAGCCTGATTTAGAGTCGCCAAGGTTTGCCCGGCTTTAACTTTGTCTCCTTCATTAACTAAAACCTGGGTTACCACGCCGCCGGCCTGAAAACCCAAATTCAAATCGGTACTGCTGACCACCTGGCCGGTTGAAAGCACGGTTTGCTGGATATCCTGTTTTGTCACGACAGCGGTTTGAATATTGCCGGAAGTATTTTTGCCGGCTTCAATTTTATAAATAATAAACCCGATAACCAATAAAATGATTACCGTCCAAATAATTTTCTTTTTGGTAAAAAATCCCTTAATATTCATAATGCTATAAATTAATTATTGCCTATTAAACATCTTCGACATATTTTTTGAAATATATTCCTTAATTTCTTTATTTGCCCCGCTGCCGGATAAATTCTCCATAATAATTTTCACAAAACTTTCCATTTCATCGGTTTTAATAAGCCCCAGGGCCTTGCCGAACTTGCCCATAACCATAAGCTGGTCGCCGGGTTTTAAACCGAGATCTTTTCTGGCGTCGGCCGGAATGACCACCTGTCCCCGCGCTCCGACGGTTGTGGTTCCGTAAAGCTTATCGTGGCTGGTCATTTTTTTATGGATTTTCAGATGCAAACTTTCTTTCATAAATAAGCCCTTAGTTAAGTGTGAACTTAAATGTATGACATTTCATACTTATCATATCATAATTAAAAATTGCCGTCAAGAGCCGGCAACGGTTAAAAGCCAGGGCTAAACCCGAAAGACGGATTTAATTTTGTTTTTAATCCCCGGGCGATTAAAAATATCTTCTTCCGTAATGCCCAAAAGTTTAATGTCGCGATTTTCGGCCGGAACAATAACTTTATAAATTTCCGGCAAAGCGGAATCTATACTTTCACTTAAGGTAATTTTGCCAGCCAGGAGACTGTATTTTTTAAAAAGACCGGGGTCGTTTTGAAAAAACAAATCCAAAAGAGTGGGTTTATAAATTTGTGCCTGTTGGTTTAAGCCGAATGCCAGAGCTCCTTCCGCAAAATTTTGCGTCGGCACCGCGGCTACGGAAGCGGCCAAATCGGCCTCGCCCCATTCGGCCAACAAGTCCATAAATTTTTCTTTAATATCGGTCAACCAGTTTACCTGGTTAAAACCGCCCAGACAGGTTACGCCGTAATACAGCAAAACCAAAAAACACGCCAAAGAGGCAGGATAAAGTTTACCGCTTTTAAGGGCGCTGATTAAAGAGTCGGCATCTCCGGCAAAAATGTCGTCACCGCCGACCAGCTTGTTTTTTTGGCGCGCCAGGTGGATTCTCCGCCCTTTGCCGTCAATCCCCCAAAATAAAAAACTGCCTTTGTGCGCGCCGCTAAAAGCACCGAGACTGCCCAAAAAATACTTTTCAATGCTGTCCCATCCGGAAACGGTAAAAAAAAGTTTATGCAAAATATGCTCTTTATCAGCCCCAATTTCATCGGCAATCACGGACGCGACAAGCTCTTCCAGAGGCAAATAAAACAGTTTTGGCGCGTCCGGAAAAACCTTGGCCCAAATCGCGGTTGAGGCGTAAGCCGCCTGTTTGGAAAAGTTATCCAAACATAAAAATTTTTCATTTTGAAAAATCTCTTCCACCAGACCAATCAGCTGTTGCTTATTATCGCCGGCAAAAAAATCCGCGACGCTGATTTGCGATTTAATCCGTTCAACATCCTTTAAAACCAAACCTTTGGCCGCCAAGACAGTTTGGGTTTTTGTTTTATCCGGAAAAAAAGAAAACCGCCTCATCCGCCCGCCCGGGCCGGTTACCAGCAAACAACCGGGCCGGGAAGAATTATTCAACGATACGCCGGCGGTGGAAAGGCAGAGTAAAAATTTCTGATTTTTACGAAGGCTGTAAATTAAATTGGAATTGACAAAAAACGGATGGTTTAAAATTCCATGATGGTCTATGGTTGAAACCAAGGAACTTCTGTTGGGCCGGGGCAATACCCCGCTTGCCGGATTTTCCGGATAAATTTGCGGAAGCAATTTTTTTATTTGCCCAAACAGGCTTGCGGTATGCGCGGTCGACTTAGACGCCGTCCAGGTATCGACGTAATCCAAAAGGCTAAGATTCCCGTATTTTCGGTAAATATTCGCCAAAATTTTTTGTTTACCAAAAACCTTTTTTTTTAAGTTAGAAATATCCAAATCCATACTCTATATTATACCTTCACCGGAAGAAAATTAAAAACCCCCAATGCATGCATCGGGGGTTTAAGCGTAAATAGTTATCTCACGCCTTCGGGAGTTAAGATATGGACACCCGGAGCAAAAACTCCGGTCTGGTTGCCTAAACAAAAATAATAAGCATAGTCGGGATAAACCGTTGTAGTACCGTCAGCTCCCAAATAAGCCGTGCCGCTTGGATAATAATAATAACTGCTTTCAAGGGTATTGGCGGGAAGCGGCGGCGAGCTATATGCCGCGCCGGCGCAATTTCCGTCGGGCGGCATGGGGGCCTTGGGCAAAGTGGAAGCGTAGTTAGGAACCAAGGCCTGTGGGATTCCGGTGGTGCTTGAAGGATAACCTCTAAAGTCGGCAAAATAGAGTTCCAGCCCGGTATTCATTTGAGCCATATCCGCGAGCCGCTTGGCATCCCTGGATTTTTGCTGGGCCGAAGTATAAGCAATTAAAGCAATAGACGCTAAAAGCGCGATAATCGCAATAACCACTAAAAGTTCTATCAGCGTAAACCCTTTATTTTTGTTTCTCATTTTTTATTGTAAAATTTTGATAATTTATTGTAACATATCCGCGCAAGTTTTCAAAGTGGATAAAAACCTGGCCAGGCCGAGCCGGTACCAGGCCTTGATAAAATTGAGGAAATGTTGTAAAATATCGTAGATACGTGGAAAACAGTTTCTACTAATAACAGATCCTCCTCCGGCGGAAACCTTCCTGTTGTTAATTGTAAATTGTTAAAAGTTAATTGTTACCTTATCCGGGTCTGTAGCTCAGTTGGTAGAGCAGCGGCCTTTTAAGCCGCCCCGTCATTCGACGGGGCGCCCTGTCGGATGACAGGGCGTTTGTCATTAACCAATCGCATATGTATGTTCTACGTCTACATTTTACTTCAAAATGATAAGCACTTATACACTGGTTTTACCGATAATTTAAAAAGGCGCTATATGCAACATTCCGACGGCCTAAACCTATCGACTAAATATAAACGACCGTTAACATTAATACACTATGAGGCTTACTTATTGAAAACCGACGCCATGAGGAGAGAAAAATTTTTAAAAACTACCGAAGGGAAAAGATTTCTAAGACAGCAAATCAGGGACATTCTAAAGCAAGAGAAAGTTATTTAATATTTGGGTCTGTAGCTCAGTTGGTAGAGCAGCGGCCTTTTAAGCCGTTTGTCGCGGGTTCGATCCCCGCCGGACCCACCAAGTCATGTCTTGCTCGAACACGGAATCCCTTTGTGCTTGCTCCTGGCAGAAGTAATCTAGCGGAGCGTGCAAGACAGTGCGGACAATTTGTCTATCTTAAACTTAAATGTTCAAAAAAATTTGTGCTTATTTGCAAATAAAAGATCCTAGAAGATTCCGATGGTTTCTGTGGATTTTTATTGTCAGCTTACTTTTCCTAGTGCTACTTTATGTTTGTAAAGAAAAAGTTTTTTATAATGATGCCGTGAATGGCGTAGATAATATAGGCAGGTTTTTTTGGGTTCTACCTTTTTCATTTATTGGATTTTCATTCCTATCTTTTTCATATGCCAAAAATGGGGGCGCTGCAGACGACCCATGGGCATCTTATCTTTTTTCATATTTTCCAAGGCTGATTGTTTTTTCTTTAATCATTTTTTCAGTTTTACATCTGTTTCCAGTAACCTCCGGATACATATATTATTTTTTGTCATCGGGACTGGCTTTATATCTGGGTATCAATGCGCATATAAAACTTGAGGATTTTTTAAAAAGAAATCAATAAACTAGACTAACTATTACTCCTGTTGCTAAATGAGGCAACGATACAGAAAAGAATATTCAATTGTTGTATAAAAAATACACTAGGGGGAAAAGTAAAAAATAATTTTATGAGTATACTTGTTATAACCTTGCTTACAATAATAGCTTATGTACTTTGGCGTATTTATCGTCAGCGTAAATATGAAATAATAGCCGCCGCGGGAGCAAAATTTTACGCTAAACGGGAACAAGAAAAGAAAGAAAGATTTAAGAACTATCCTTACCTATTCGGGAAACTTGAGGGGAGCTTGCTTGAAGTATTAGCTAGGCAGGCTGAAGTTGGCTCGCCTCTGTTAAAACTATCATTCTACCTTATGTTACATGAATCTACAAAAATCGATTTTTCTGAAGGTTCAATGAAATGGGATTACCTTTGGAATGCCACGCAAGAATTATTAGAGCATCTGGAAAAATTTCACAAAGGGTCAATTGTTGAACACGAAATAGCAGTTGCCTATTATTGGCAAATAGCAGCCACGGCGGTAGGCGAGCTTATAAAAGAAAGCCCTGATAAAATAACAACCCAGTCAGGTCGTGAGATTTCATCGATTGCAGGAGAGAAGTTAGAAGTCGAGCCATACACAAACATCAATAAAATAGCGCCATTATTCCCCAAAAAAGCCAATCACCCTGCTAAAGAAATTTCTTTCTACGATGAAAATGGAAAATTTCCGAAAAAGTCCGAAGGTTCTGCTTACATTCGCGAGAAACTACACTTGTTGATGTAAGTTCAATTAGGAATTTATGCCACCCTTGCAACCTTTTAGGCCATAACCAATAACCCCGCTTTTTCCAGCATATTATGGCAAGTGTCAAAATTGGCAATTTGTATGGGTTTCAGCAGCTGTGCTAAACTTCTTATATATTCGGGTAGTGGCACCGTGATGAGGCCACCGAAAATGATATCATCAGATATCATTTTTTTTGACAAAAATCCCAAAAGCTTTACACTTAAGCTAAAGGAAAATTATTAAGCATAAACATATGGACTTTAAACAATTTGCTCAAAAATATTGGCAAGTTGGCGCCATAATAATAGTGGTTATTATTATTGGGGTTTATTTTGACATCAGGCATGCCAATAAAACCCAACCGGCCGAAAATAGCGAACAAACGAATATGAGCCAAAATGAGGCCGCCGTACCATCCTCTATATCCCAAGCCGCGACCGGTACCGAGTCCTGGGAGGGCACCCTGGAAAATTCAAACAACAGCGCCAAGGGAAATTTAATGCTGGTAACCCCGGCTCACACCATTTACATCCGCAGCGGACGAGATTTTAGTTCTTTAATCGGCAAAAAAGTTAACGTTACATATCAAGGCACATTGGACAGCTTTAGTTTGGAGAATATAACCGCAGAATAACTATTCTATGCTTTTGGAAACTTGCGACAAGTTTGATGATTTTGAATTGCTTGACATTAAGATATTAAAAATAAAAAAACGCGCGCGTCCCGGGTAAACGCGCGCGAAATGAAATCCGTCGCCCGATTGATCGGTTGACTTAGGCCTGATTAGCGGCTATGGGCGGGGCAAACTCGTGCACCTTCGTCCTGAACTCATTTTCAAGCATTTGCCGCCACTCCCTCTCCTCTACGCCGCTCGGGACGAATATAGCGGCAGATTGGAGCTCGCCAAACAGCTGGGAGTCCGTTAAAAACACCCTGCATCCATTGGCCCACGGCCGGCCAAACTTCGTCCGGCGCAACATGCCGAGCTTATGATATTTTCGATACTTGGCCGCGAACTCTTCGGGCGTTACATTTTGGCCATCCTCGTCGTATCTTGAAGTGACAAGCATGCCGGGGATTGCCAGCAGAGCGTAAACATCTCCCCTGACTCGATCAACGATTGCCATCATCTACCTCCTTCTGTAAATAGTATACTATCCCCATTCAACATTGTATATATTGAAAATCTAATATTTTTGCTCATTTTGACTTTTTTTAAGTCCTCCTAAGGTAAAATTTAATTATGATTTTAGAAACCTCCGACAATTTTAAAAATTTTGAGCTTTTAGACAGTGGCCTGGGTTACCGGCTGGAACGCTGGGGCGAAGTAATTCTACAGCGCCCCGATCCGCAAATAATTTGGCAGCCTTCGCTACCGAATGAGGAATGGGAAAAGGCGTGGGCGATATTTGATTCGCCTTCCGGAAGCGAAAAAGGGAGATGGGAGATAAAGAAGGCACTGCCCGATCCTTGGGTTATCCAATACAACCCTCACCCCGACCCTCTCCCAAAGGGAGAGGGAGCCGTAAAATTCCTGCTTAAGCTCTCGCCTTTCAAACATACGGGGCTATTTGCGGAACAGGCGGTAAATTGGGAATGGATGCTAAATAGATTAAAGATTAAAGGTTTAAGATTAAAGAGCGAAATTGCAGGCTTAAATCCTAAATCTAAAATCTTAAATCTGTTCGCCTATACCGGCGGGGCGACTATGGTTTTGGCCAAGGCGGGATGCCGGGTGACACACGTGGACGCATCTAAGCCAGCGATAAATTGGGCCAATGAAAATCACAAATTAAATAATTTACCGGCTGATTCTGTGAGATGGATTTTGGACGATGCCGCCAAATTCGTTAAACGTGAAGTCAAACGCGGCGTCAAATACGACGGCATAATTATGGATCCGCCGGCCTTTGGACATTCCCCCACCGGCAAGACCTGGAAGTTCAACGAAGACTTGCCCGGACTTTTAGCCGATTGCGTGGAATTATTATCGCCCGACGCAAAATTCCTTATCGTCAACGGCTACGCCACAAATTCATCGGCTCTTGCCCTTAATAACCTTTTGGAAGACGCGATTAAATCGCGTAACGGCAAAGTTGAATTCGGGGAACTGTGCTTAAAACAAAAAAACCGCCCCGACAAAAAAGCCGGAGCGGACCGGCTGATATCAACCGGCATATTCGCGCGCTGGACAAGCTAACAATCCAATAAAAGCTCCCCGGGGTTTCGCTCCGGGGAGCTTTTATTAACAACAAAGTACCAAAGCCGTCGACAAGATGGCGCACCGGCGAACGTTCATACCGCTTTGGCTACCCGATAAAACCTTTATACAGCAATATAATTCCAAACAGGAGCGCGATAATGCCGCTAAACATTATAATACCGCCTGCTTTGAATTTCCTATAGAACGAGTGCCACAAAGAAGTCGGAAACAACATAATAACAATACCTTTTAAAAGTGCCAGCCAGCCAAGAATGGTTATCAACACCGGCCAGTGGAAACTCCAAGTACTGTAAAATGCCAGAGTTATTGCGCCGAGCAGAGCCGCAATAAAGCCCGCAAACCAAAACATCGCTTTGCTGTTTTCTAGCTCGCCGACAATGGCGGCCATATATTTTTTATTCATCACCGACAAGCCAATGAGCAGGCACATAATACCGCTAATTCTTGCCAAAACAATTATAGTGTCCATAAGTTCCATTTTTTGTTTCTAAATTTCTAAACCTTCGACCTTTTTTTATCGCTTTTTTAATAGTATAGCATTTTTATCCAAAGTTGGAATACCTGGGGCCGGTTCATTAGTCTGGCGGCATAAACAAAACGGATTACTAGAAGCTATCTCAAAATTCCATTTTGGTTAAAATCGAGTAATTTTGGCCGTCTCAGCCTTAATCCGCCTTAGGCGGACCGCTTAGCTCCGGCTAAACGTCAAAATTTGTTAAAAACCAATCCGCTCAAAATCCTGTAATTTCGCCTACAAATTATTTTTAAGACAGCTTCTTGTTAAATATCCAATTTCCTGTTGCTTAGTCTCTTTATTTGTTCCGGGTCACGGTGGTCAAAGAAACTGCTGGCTTTGGTATCCAGGGTCTTGATTACTTCAGTGTCTTCTTGGCTTAATTCAAAGTCGAAGATATTAAAGTTTTCAGCAATCCGTTCTTTTTTTACCGATTTAGAAAGAACTATGACATCTCTTTGAACCAGCCAACGTAAAATGACCTGTGCTACTGATTTGTCATATTTTTTTGCGATGGATGCCAAAACTTCATTCTGGAAAATGTTGTTTCTCCCTTCGGCAAACGGTGCCCAAGCTTCAGTCTGAACCTTATTTTCCTGTAAAAACTTTTGCGGATCTATCTGCTGATTGAATGGATTGACTTCGATCTGATTCACTGCCGGTATCACTTTGTTATGTAGAATGAAATCCATCATTCTGTCAGGTTGAAAATTACTAACGCCAATGGCCTTAACTTTACCGTCCGCATATAACTCTTCCATTGCCCTCCATGCGCCATAGACATCACCGTAAGGCTGGTGGATAAGATATAAATCTAAATAATCCAATCCCAGCCTTTTTAGCGAATGTTCAAAGGCTCTTTTTGCGCCTTCATAACTTGCGTCCTGTATCCAAAGCTTGGTGGTAATAAACAGTTGTTCCCGCGGTATGCCGCTTTTTTTAATGCCTCTGCCTACGGCTTCTTCATTCATATAGGATGCGGCCGTGTCAATCAGGCGGTAACCGACTTTAATCGCGTCAACCACGCTTTGTTCACATTCTTTTTGGTCTGTTATTTGAAAGACTCCAAATCCTATAATTGGCATTTTTAGGGCGTTGTTTAGTGTAACGTTTTTCATATCTTTAACTTTGGTATTCCAATCTATTGATTCCATAAATTTATTATACATTTACCACACAAGCGGTATGAGCCGCTTGGTACGCGCACGGTAGGCCGGATATTGTCCGGGGAAAAGTTTGAGCATGGCGCGCTCTTCTTTTTGGATGCGGCGCAGACAAAAGATGATGCTTATAATAAACAGTAAAGCGGCCGCAATGCTTCCGGTCAGCGCACTGCCAAAAAGCGCGAGCATCGCGCCGGCATAAATCGGGTGGCGGACATATGCGTATGCGCCGCTCGTTACGAGCTTATGATCTTCTTTGGGATAGATGCCCCAGTCGCGTCCTAAGTCGTATCGCCCCCGGATTGCAAACGCTACACCTAAAGCGGTTAAAAATGCGCCAACCCAACTGACTGCGAGGCCGAAATTGAAGAACGCGCGTTTAAGGACGAACGCATCACCCTGAAGATTTCGAGTAAGAGCGTAAATCAAGAGCCCCAACAAAAAGAGTAGCAGGAGCGGAGGAGCGATCCTTGAGTGGCTTGAAGCGTCGCGTTTGGCGGTTAAGGCGCCCATAACCCACACCGCCATAAGGACCAGCCAACTCGCGACAATGACATAGCCGTAGTCGTACATGGGGATTATTATTCAAAACCGTCTGGAGTTAAGAGTTATTATTTTCCGGATGCCTTGACCAGACCGTAGCCAAAAACAGGCTCATCAGTAGCGCGCCAACCGCGAATAGCGCGAAAGCCCTGTACTCGTGAACGCGCGCATTACCGAAGTAAAGAAAGATAGCGGCTACTACAAGATTAACCCAACCCCAGCAAACATTAACAACGGCCGACGAAGGCTTGCCGAATGGGGTTTGGTGTTTTTGCCCCATTACACCCTTAATAAAATGCGGGGTTCCGTTTGCCGCGAACAAACCGGCTAAAAAGCTAAATGTATATAATTGCCACATATTAACTCCTTAATAATATTTAGTATATCAAAAAAATGTACTAAAATTTTCTCACTGAC
>Ga0181520_10003564_pt1 | contig 27166 bp, 23 predicted proteins | sample PEATcosm2014_Bin_29_FD_132451 | JGI IMG/M metagenome (GOLD analysis project Ga0181520, IMG submission 132451) | Peatland microbial communities from MTU Mesocosm Facility, Houghton, MI, USA - PEATcosm2014_Bin02_30_metaG | ecosystem: Environmental > Terrestrial > Soil > Wetlands > Peat | place...
AAGCAAATGCCGGACACAGTGACACCGACTGAGCCGTAAGACAGGAGAATGTCATGATTTCGCAGGAATGTGCAGACTTTATCAACCCCCAGGAGATTGAAGGACTACTCGCACCCCGCCCACGACCGGCGGCGGCGCGAGTTCGCGAGCTCTTAGCCAAAGCGCGTGAACGGAACGGACTTTCGATGGACGAGGTCATGTACCTCTCCTTTGTCGAAAGTCCGGAGCTGATTTCGGAAATCTTCTCGACGGCCAAGGCGACTAAGGAAGAGATTTACGGATCGCGGCTGGTGCTGTTTGCGCCGCTTTACATCTCCAATCGCTGCTCGAATGAATGCACATACTGCGCCTTCCGGGCGACCAACACATCGCTCAAGCGCCGCACGCTGACCCAGGAAGAGATTGCCGAAGAAACGCGCATCTTGGTCCGGCAAGGCCACAAGCGGGTTCTGATGGTGGCCGGAGAATCGCTGCCGGAGGAGGGCTTTCAATACATACTGGACTCCATCGCCACCATCTACGCCACCAAGGTTGGGCCGGGCGAAATCCGGCGCGTGAATGTGAATCTGGCTCCGCAGAATGTTGAGCGCTTCCGTCAACTGAAGGAAGCAGGAATTGGGACGTTCCAGCTTTTCCAGGAACCCTATCACCGTCCGACCTATGCAGAAGTACACGTGTCTGGCCGCAAGCGCGATTACGACTGGCGCACCACAGCCTTCGACCGGGCCATGGAAGCAGGCATCGACGACGTGGGCATCGGCGTGCTCTTCGGACTCTACGACTGGCGCTTCGAGATCATGGCGATGATGCAGCACATTCGCCATCTTGAAGAGAAATTCGGAGTGGGACCGCACACCATCAGCTTCCCGCGCATTGAGCCGGCAGTGGGCTCGGAGATTGCCTCGCGGCCTCCGCACGCGGTGAGCGACGCCGATTTCCTGAAGATGGTGGCCATCTTGCGCCTGGCTGTTCCGTACACGGGCATGATCATGTCAACACGCGAAAACGCCGAGGTGCGGCGCGCCACGCTGGAGCTTGGCATTTCGCAAATCTCGGCCGGAAGCCGAACCGATCCGGGCGGTTACAAAGATGGCGAAGGCGATCCCAATGGCAGCCAATTCCAACTGGGCGACCACCGCACCGTGGAAGAAGTGGTTTCCGACGTGGTCTCGCTGGGCTTTGTGCCTTCGTTCTGCACCGCGTGCTATCGCACCGGGCGCACAGGCCATGACTTCATGGACCTGGCGAAACCCGGGGAGATCAAGTATCACTGCCATCCCAACGCGCTTTCAACCTTTCAGGAATATCTCTGCGACTATGCCGGTCCTGAAGCGAGATCTGCCGGGGAAAAGCTGATCTCGATTGAATTGCAAAACATGGATGGAAAACAAACCGCCTGCACGTTGCCGATGCTGAACAAGGTGCGCGGCGGCAAACGAGATGTATTTGTCTAGAAAAGAGCGCAGCATGAGCCAGGTGAACCGACTGTGGATGAACTGACCCAAATCGAGATTCTCGACTGGCTGCGTGAGAGCCGGCCGGCGCGCTTGAAAGAGCTGTACGAGCAGGCCGACAAGGTGCGCAAGCAGCATGTTGGAGATGCCGTGCACTTGCGCGGGCTGATCGAGATATCGAGTCACTGCGAACGGCAGTGCATGTATTGCGGGCTGCGCAAGGGCAACCATGCCTTGTCGCGATACCGCATGAGCAGGGAAGAGGTTCTGGATTGCGCCCGCCAGGCTGTGAGGTTGGGATTTGGCACCGTTGTGATGCAGGCTGGCGAAGACGACGCGCTGACAGGTGAGTGGATTGCGGAGATTGTGCGTTGGATCAAGCGCGAGACCTCGCTGGCGGTGACGCTGAGCCTGGGCGAGCGCGATGACGAGGACTTGCGGCTGTGGCGCGCAGCCGGTGCCGACCGTTACCTTCTGCGCTTTGAGACTTCAGATGAATCGCTGTTTCGTGTCATTCATCCGCAACGGTTTGCCGGCGGGCCCGACCGGCTGACACTGCTGCGGCAACTCAAGAGCCTGGGGTTCGAGGCCGGCGGCGGCGTGATGGTGGGCATTCCCGGCCAATCGCTGGAGAGCCTGGCCAACGACATTCTCACGTTTCGCGCGCTCGATCTGGACATGATCGGCATTGGCCCGTACATCGCGCATCCTTCCACGCCGCTGGGTTCCGGTGCGCTGCGTCCGCCGGCGCCGCAGGAGCAGGCGGCGCGCAATGAAGAGATGGTGTACAAGATGGTCGCCCTGACGCGCATCGTGTGTCCGACGGCAAACATTCCCAGCACCACGGCGCTGGCCACCATCAACAAAGCGAACGGACGCAAGCAAGGGCTCTCAGTGGGCGCGAATGTGGTGATGCCCAATCTGACGCCTGTAAAGTACCGTGCCCTGTACGAAATTTATCCCGCCAAGGCTTGCATCGAGGAGAGCGCCACGGATTGCAATCAATGTCTCCGTGGCCAGATTCAGTCCCTGGGCCGTTTTCCGGGACAAGGTCAGGGCGGACGGGGAGCGGCGCAAACCGCGGCGGCGCCTGTGCCCGATGCGCGTTCGAAGTTTGTGCAGTTGCAGTAGAGAGGTCTACCATGTGCCCGGACGATCACCCGATCGAAGTTGTGATTTGCCTAGGAAGCTCCTGCTTTGCGCGCGGGAATTCAGAGAACCTGGCCACGCTGAATCAGTATGCCCAGAGCCACGGGTCGAACATATCCGTTCGGCTGACGGGCAAGCTCTGCCAGGACCAATGCAACCTGGGTCCCAATCTGACCATTGGCGGAGAACTGCATCACGGCGTTACTTCGGCAAGATTGCGTGAGCTGCTGCAGCAACTGAGTAAACCACGCCGGGGGGACCATGGAACGGCTTGACTCCATTTACACCAAGAAGCGCGAGTGCCAGGACTGCCACAAGTGCATACGTGAGTGTCCGGTCAAGGCGATCCGGGTCCAGGACGGCTATACGCGCGTGGTGCCGGAGCTTTGCATCATGTGCGGCAATTGCGTGCTGGCTTGTCCCTGCAGCGCCAAGTGCGTGCGCGACGACTTGCCCAGCGCCAAGGAATTACTGGCCAGCGGGCGCAAGGTCATTGTCTCGCTTGCGCCTTCGTTTGTGTCGCAGTTTCCCGGCATCCGGCCGGGGCAACTGATTCATGCGCTCAAAGAACTGGGATTCCATGCCGTGTCAGAGACGGCGCTGGGCGCGCAGCAGGTATCTGCCAGCGTCTTCAACCTGATGCGCACCGAACCGAAACAGATATGGATTTCGTCCGCGTGTCCTGTGGTGGTGGACTTCGTCAGCAAGTATCATGCGGAGTGCCAACCCCATGTTTCAAGCATTCTCTCGCCGCTGCTGACACATTGCAAGATGCTGCGCATGCACTATGGCGACGACATTGCTACGGTGTTCATCGGGCCTTGCATTGCCAAGAAGAAAGAAGCCGACCAGCATCCCGAGCTGCTGGATGCGGTGCTCACTTTTGAAGACCTCGATCGCTGGCTTATTGAAGAGAACATTCAGGTGGCAGAAATTGTAGAAACGCCAGCCGACTGCTTTGAGCCGGAAGAAGCGCGCGAAGGCGCCCTCTATCCGATCGAGGGCGGCATGGTTCCGGGTTTTGCAGGCAACAGCGAGTTCGCCAGTTCGCAATTCATGTCGTTTTCCGGAATTCCAAATGTAGAACAGGCGTTGAAGGGAATCTCAGAGTGGAAGCCGGAACACAACATATTCTTTGAGCTGACGGCGTGCGCGGGCTCGTGTGTAAACGGTCCCAAGGCGGCACGTAACACCTCAGTGGCGCGACGCCGCTACGACATTGTGCACTATGCCAAGCCTGCCGGCGCCAAGCGCGAAGTCTCTGTAGGGATTTCGGCGCGCTACGATGCCGCTCCCATCGTGCGCAATGAGCATACCGAACTGCAACTGCGCGACGCGCTGCGCACCGTCGGCAAGTACTCGGCCGACGACGAGTTGAATTGCGGAGGCTGCGGATACGACTCATGCCGCGACTTTGCCAACGCGCTCATCGACCGCAAGGCCGAGCGCATGATGTGCGCTACATACACACGCAAACTGGCGCAGAAGAAGGCCAACGCCCTGCTGCAGAAGATGCCTTCGGCAGTGGTGATTGTGGACGAAGATCTAAATATCATCGAGTGCAACTCGCATTTTGTGCGCCTCTTCCCGGTCGAGGCCGAGCACACAAAGACGCTGGAGGGCAGCGCCCTGAGCGACGTGGTTCCTTTCTCCTATCTCTTCCGCCGCGTGCTCGAGTCTGGAGAGGACATTGTGGGTCACGACATCCGCTACCAGCGGAGCATCCTGAATACCAGCATCTTTACTGTCGAACCTCATACGGTGATTGGCGGCATTTTCCAGGACATTACCGAGCCGATCTTTCAGAAAGAACAGATTATCGGGCGAGCCCGCGAGGTGATCCAGAAAAACCTGAAGACGGTGCAGCAGATTGCCTACCTGCTGGGCGAGAACGCAGCCGACTCTGAGATCATTCTCAACTCCATTGTGCGTTCGTTCAGTCCTGAAGAGGTTGACGACGACAATGGCGGAGGGCACAAGTGACTCCCGTCGCAGAGAGCTTCATTGAAGTGGATACCTATCAGCGGGCCAAGAATGGCCAACTGATCTCGGGAGACGTATTCATCTCAGAGAAGGTGAAGCAGGAGGGCCGGATTGTTTCGGTTCTTTCCGACGGCTTGGGCAGCGGCGTAAAGGCCAGTGTGCTGGCCACCATGACGGCCACCATGGCTTTGAAGTTCACAGCCAGCGCAATGGATATACGCCAGTCGGCAGAGATCATCATGGACACGCTGCCAATATGCAGCGTGCGCAAGGTCAGCTACTCGACATTCACTATTGTGGATATGGCTCCGACCGGCGAGACACGCATCATCGAGCATGGCAACCCGCCGTTCTTGCTGATTCGGCCCGATGGCGAGCTGAATGTTGAGAAGACCGAGCTACGTCCCAAGCGTTGGGAAGACCGCGTGATCAGCTATTCCACTTTCAATGTTCAACGTGAAGACCGCATCATCTTTTTTTCCGACGGCATCACGCAAGCGGGCATGGGCGAATTTCATACGCCGCTGGGGTGGGGCCTGGAGAATGTGGACAGATTTGTTCGCGAACAGATCAGCTGGGATCCGTATATCTCAGCGCGTGAGTTGTCGCGCCTGCTCGTTGCGAAAGCGGAAGAGGTCGACGGGCAGAGTGCGAAAGACGACATTACCTGCGGCGTGGTTTACTTCAGAAGTCCGCGCCAATTGCTGGTGATGACCGGAGCTCCCTTCAACCGCGCGCACGATCACGACCTGGCCAAAATGGCCGAACGGACACGCGGGCGCAAGGTGATCTGCGGAGGGACGACGGCGAACATCATCTCCAGGATGCTGGGCCGCGAGATAAAGATCGACATGCGGCAGCCACTGGACCCGAAGGTTCCGCCATCCGCCAAGATGGAGGGCTTCGAACTGGTGACCGAAGGAACCCTGACCTTGGGCGAGGTGCTTCGTCTTCTTGAAGAGGGCTTTGTTCCTGAAGACATGCGGCCCAATGCGGCAGTGCGGCTGGCGACCATGCTGCTGGATAGCGACATTGTGAAGTTCGCGGTGGGCACGCGGATCAACGAGGCGCACCAGGATCCAAACATCCCGGTGGATCTCGATCTGCGGCGCAACATCGTGAAGCGCATTGCGATGCTGCTTGAGACCAAGCATATGAAGCGCGTTCTTGTTCAGTATCTTTGAGCAGGTTGCGGGCACGATGATTCCCCATCTGGAGCGACGCCAAAAAGGGAAGACGCTATGACTAGCACTTTCCCTGCCTTTCCACAATAGTCAGACACACCAAGCAGCGGCCGATAGACTCGACAGGGTCGAGTGCCGCCGGCAGAGATTGTGTCTTTGCGGGCGCACCTGAAAATGAGAATGCGCGCGTTAGGCAAACACGTTTGCAGACTTCTGCTGGTCCTATGCCTGGGTGGATTTCTCGGCGCCACGCTGGTGCGCTTTGCGCCGGGATTCGGCGTTGACGAGGAAGAACTGGACAGCCGCCTCAGCCGGGAAAGCATGGAGGCCGTGCGGCAATCGCAGGAATTGAATGGCAGCCTGGCTGGCTTCTATCTGCGCTATTTGACCCATCTGCTTGAAGGCGACCTGGGCATTTCGCGGACACTGCACGAGCCGGTGCGGCAACTGCTGGCGGAGCGATTCCAGGAAACGCTGAAATCGGTTGCGCTGGGGTTGGCGCTGGGTTGGGCCGCGGGATTGACCTTGGCTATGACGGTGGCAATGGGTCGCACGTGGTTTGTGGACCTGGGCGCGTCGCTCGTGACCAGCACGCTGCTCTGCGTTCCGGCCGCGGTGCTGGCGCTGCTGTTTGTCATCGTTCAAGCGCCGGGCCGCCTGGTAATTGGCCTCATTGTTTTTCCCAAGGTCTTTGTCTATGCCCGCAATCTTCTGGCGCAGACCGCATCTCTTCCGCACGTGCTGACGGCTCGGGCAAAAGGGCTGGGCAGCGTGCGAGTGCTGCTGTGGCATGTGCTGCCGGTGGCCGCGCCGCAGTTGTTTGCACTCGCGGGAATCTCAGTGAGCCTGGCCTTCGCGGCGGCCATTCCTGTGGAAGTGCTCTGCGATCTGCCGGGGATCGGGCAGCTTGCTTGGAAGGCTGCGCTAGGCCGCGACCTGGAACTGCTGGTGATTCTCACCATGATTGTGACGCTGGTTACGCTGCTGGCCAACACTGCCGCGGAACTTGCGTCGCGCCCAATTCACGGAGGTGAGGCATGAGGCGCGTGCGTCTGCTGGCCATTCTGTTTCTGGTTTCGGTTGCGGCCGCGTGTCTAATGGCGGAGTTCATTGCGCCGGCTTCTTACGCGCAGCAATTCAGAGAGGTACCGAATGCGGCGCCCACGCGGCAGCACCTGCTTGGAACGGACGATCTGGGAAGGGATCGACTGTCGCGGCTGCTGTACGGCATGCGCGTCTCATTGCTGCTGGCTCCTGCGGCCGCCGCGCTTTCCAGCGTACTTGCGGCGGTAATCGGTGGCGCGGCCGGCTTTGTTGGTGGTTGGCTGGAAACGGGCGTGATGGCGGCGACGGACTTGTTTCTCTCGCTGCCATGGCTGTTTCTGTTGATTACGGTGCGAGCACTCTTGCCGTTGAATGTTTCGCCGATTACGTCGGTGGTAATCACGTTTGCCTTGCTAGGCTGCCTGGGCTGGGCTGCAGCGGCGCGCGTAATCTGCGCCGATGCGCGCACGCTCTGCGCCTCGGATATGGTGCTGCTGGCGCGAGCATCGGGCAGCAGCGGATTTCGCTTGCTGTGGCGCCACATTGTCCCCAATCTAAGGCCGGTTCTATCCGCTCAGTTTTGGATTTCGGTTCCGGTCTTCATTCTGACTGAGGCAAACCTGGGCGTTCTTGGCCTGGGCGTGGCAGAGCCTCTGCCTTCGTGGGGAAGCCTGCTGCGCGAGTTGGAGAGTTTCTCAAGCGTCACAGCGCAGCCCTGGCAGTTTGTTCCCCTGGTTCTGGTTATCGCCACCGTCAGTTGCTTCCACCTTGCAATGCAAGAACAGGAGACTTGGGCATGAATCGAATTCTGACTTCTATCGCTGTTCTATTTGCAGTCGTGTTGAACTCTGCCCCGGCGCGGGCGCAATCGGGAAACCAGTTGCGCTTTTGTATCGGAGCCGAGCCCAAGACCTTCAATCCGCTGTTGGCGGACGACGAACCTTCGGAAACGGTTCGCTATCTTACCGGCGGCGTGCTGATGCGCCTGAATCGCATGACACAGCAACTGGAGCCGGAACTGGCGACGGCATGGAAGGTGAGTCGCAGTGGCAACGCCATCAGCTTTACTTTGCGGGCGAATGTGCGCTTCTCCGATGGCACTCCATTTTCTGCCGGGGACGTGGCCTATACCATGCAGCGACTGATGGACCCCGCGCTACATTCGCCCACCGGCGACTCGTTTCGCTCGGGCGAGGGCAAGGTGGTCACGCAGATCACGGGAAGCAACCAGATCACGGTGACCTTTCCCAAGCCAATCGTGGGCCTGGACAAACTCTTCGACCAGGTAGCGATTCTGTCGGCCAAGTCGCAGCAGAAGGAGATGGCGGTGCTGGGGCCCTACTATGTTGCGGAAAACAAGGCTGGATCGTATCTGCTGTTGCGGCGCAACCCCAATTACTGGAAGCGAGACGCGGCCGGGCGCCAGTTGCCCTACATCGACTCAGTTCGATTGGACATTCAGCAGAATCGCGACATGGAGATGCTGCGTCTGGCACGCGGCGAGATCGACTTTATCAATTCGCTGAGCGCCGAGTACTACGACAAGTTGGCGGCGCAGGGCGCGAAGATGGCTTACGACGCAGGCGTATCGCTGGACTCAGAACAGATGTGGTTCAACCAGGTTCCGAGTTCTCCGCTGCCGGCCTACAAGAGGGCGTGGTTTACTTCCACCAGTTTCCGGCGCGCGATTTCGGAGTCGATCAATCGCGAAGATATTGCGCGCGTAGTGTATCGCGGTCACGCCCGGCCGGCGGCGAGTTGGATTTCTCCGGCCAACAAATTCTGGTTCAACGCCAAATTGCAGCCTCATCCCTTCGATCAAAAATCGGCGCTGCAGATGCTAGCTCACGAGGGATTCCGGTTGCAGAGCGGCGTGCTGCGCGACAGCGGCGGTCATGCGGTGGAGTTCTCGGTCATCACCAACGCCGGTAACAAGGCGCGCGAACGGATGGCGACAATGATGCAGCAGGACCTGGCGGGCATTGGCGTGCGCTTGAATGTGGTGACACTCGACTTTCCATCGCTGATTGAGCGCATCGCCCACAGCTTCAATTACGAGGCGTGTTTGCTGGGCTTGGTCAACGACGACCTGGACCCCAATGCGCAGATGAATGTCTGGCTAAGCTCGGCGGAAAATCATCAGTGGAACCCGAGCCAGAAAACCCCCGCGACCGCATGGGAAGCAGAGATCGACACACTCATGCACTCCCAGGCTTCAACCTTCGACGCGAAAAAGCGAAAGCAGGCGATTGACCGGGTGCAGGAGATTGTGTGGCAGCAGGAGCCATTCATCTACCTGGTGAACAAGAATGCCTTGTCGGCTGTTTCGCCCAATCTGCATAACGCGCATCCGGTGGCATTGCGGCCGCAGGTGTACTGGAACATCGACGAACTGACGCTGGGAAGCGAGGTAGCGAGAAACCGGTGAGCGAGACTCAAGCACTGTTGCGGCTTCAACTTTCGGCCGGCTATCCGGGCAGGCGAGGCGTGCTCAAGGATATCTCTCTCGAATTGCGCCGCGGAGAAGTGTTGGGGCTGGTGGGCCAGAGCGGTTGCGGAAAGAGTACGCTGGCGCTGGCCATCTTGAAGCTACTGCACCTTAAGCATGGACGGGCAGAAGGATCGATTCTGTTTAACGGCCGCGATCTGACGCCGCTGAACGAGCGCTGCATGCGATCGCTGCGCGGCCGGGAGATGGCCCTGGTTTTGCAAAGCCCGATGTCGGCGTTGAATCCGGCGTTGCGCATCGGCGCGCAGTTGGAAGAGGCGTGGAGGGTCCATCGGCGGTCGACGCGCGGAGAGATGTTGCAGGCCGTCGGCGAAACACTGGAGAGCGTGAGTCTTCCGGGCGATGAACGCTTTCTGCGACGCCATCCATCGGAGCTGAGCGTTGGCCAGGCGCAGCGTGTGCTCATCGGGATGGCGGTGTTGCACCGGCCGCTGTTGCTTATTGCGGACGAACCCACCAGCGCGCTCGATATCATTACACAGGCTGAGATCCTTCAGTTATTCTCGTCCCTCAGCCGCAAGCTGGGCATGGGCATCCTTTATATCTCGCACGATCTACTTTCGGTGGCAACCATCAGCGACCGGGTTGCGGTGATGGAGCAGGGGGAGATTGTGGAGTGCCGCGACACGGCCGGGTTGTTTACCCGTCCATCGCACCCCTACACGCGGAGACTCATCGCAGCGCTGCCGGTATCGCCGCAGTTTGTTGCGCCGGCGCTGGCCGCGACCGGCACAGAAATGTAGCCACAAAGAGGGATGCTTGCGTTAGGGCCACGCATGCTGTTGTTTAGTGTGGTGAGTCTTGGGTTTCCAGCAAGAATGGGGAACAATCGAAAAGCAGATTCTTCCCTCACCACCCCCAAATTGAAGAGCGTTTGGGGCCCCGTTCGCCCAGAATGACAGCAGTAATTTCAGAGTGACAGCAGCAATTATGGTAGGAATATCGGATACAGGACATTAGAAAGCTGCGCTGCATCCCGACGCCGTTGAACTCTCAGTTCACGACGCCGATCTGGCTTCGCAGCGCCGCTTCGGCCGTATCCATTTCGTGCTGGCTGTAGTGAAGCTGCTTGGCTGCGTACATTCTTCGGTCTGCTTCGGCCAGCAGTTGTTCGGTATCCAATCCATCGAGGGGATAGAATGCAGCGCCCAGGCTGAGAGAGAGGAAATCTTTGCCGCAGACTTCGCGGCCGGCCTGTTGGGCCAGCGAGCTGAGCAGGACCGCCCGCTCGCTGACCGAACTGGGAGGCATGTTGGGCGCTATGATGACAAACTCGTCGCCGCCCATGCGGGCCGCGTAGTCGTACTCGCGGCACACCTCGCCGATGAGGGTGGCGAAAATCTTGAGTACCTTGTCTCCGGCCATATGGCCGTAGCGGTCGTTGATCTGCTTGAATCCGTTCAAGTCGCAAACCATGACGGCACAAGTGGAGTGCTCGCGCTTGCAGCGGGCAAGCTCTTGCTCAAGGTGCAGCGAGAGGGCGCGGGCATTGGCCATGCCAGTGAGGTAGTCGACAATGGCTGAGCTCTCGGCCTCACGGTACTTTAAGGCATTCTCAATGAAGAGAGCGACCCTGGAAGTGATAACCTGCAGAACGCGCAGGTGGTCGCTGGTGAAGGCATCGGCTTCAGCCTGGTATAGGGCCAGGACGCCGACCAGGCCGGTGACGCCTTCCAACGGCACGGCCAGAGCGGAGCGCGGTTCGGTGGTCTTGCTGGGGCCGTGCGCAAAGCCGGTCTCTACGGCGGGATTGCCGTTGATGATTGGCCGCGCGTTTTGCGCGACCCATCCGCAGAGGCCGGTTCCCACCGGGATGGAGAGTGACGAGAGCAGGCGGAAGTTATCTCCGCTGACGAACTCGGGTACCAGCAAGTCTCCCTTGCGAACGAAGGCCACGATGGAATCGTAGGGAACCAGTTTGCGGAGCCTCATGGCCACCAGCGAGAGCGTCTCATCCAGGCTTAACGAGTTTCCCAAATCCTGGCTCAACTCGAAAAGTGTGTGCGCCTCCTGGCGGGCGCTGGCGATGGAAGAAAGAAAGTCAGTCTGGCTGACACGGCGGCGGCTGAGGTCGAGTTCGAAGCCCGCGGCGGGCTTCTCACCGCGTTCCACATTGTAGGTAAAGCTGTGCGAGTCTTTGCGCGCCTCTTCAAGACCGCGGATGGCGTAGCGCTCCAACTCGAGGTAGCGGCGCTTGAGGATTTCGATAACCTTGGGGTCGAATGAAGTCCCGGCCTCGGCGGCAACGTGCCTCATCGCCTCATCCAGAGAAACCGCTTTGCGATACTGGCGATCGGAGGCCAGCGCGTCAAGGCAATCAACCGCGGCCAGGATGCGCGCGCCGGCGGGAATCTCTTCTCCCTTGAGCCCGTCCGGGTAGCCCTTGCCGTTCCACTTCTCGTGATGCGCGCGGACGATGGGCGCGACGGGATAGGGGAACGCGACCTTTTCAAGGATATCGGCGCCGACGATGGGATGAATCTTCATCTTCTCGAACTCTTCGGGAGTCAGGCGGCCGGGCTTGTTGATGATGTGGTCGGGGACGGCAAGCTTGCCGATGTCGTGGAGCAATGCAGCGGCGCGCAGGGCGTCCAAGTCCTGCTCATCCAGCCCCATTTCCCGGGCAATCTCCAGCGCGTAGGTGCGGACGCGATGCAAGTGCTCGTGGGTGGTGTGGTCCTTGGCGTCGATGGCCAGGGCCAAGCCCTCGATGGTGCGCAGATGCAGCGCGCAAACCTCTTCGACGTGACGCTTCTCGGCTTCGACCTGCAAGGCTTCAATCTCCACGCGCTTTTTTTCGTCTTCAAGGCGGCCCAGGTACAGATGATAGGAGCGGTAGATGCCGTACATGACAGGGACGATCAACAGCGCGTTCTGCCAGCCAATGTAGTGATTCGCGAAGCTGACAAAGCCGGCCACGGCTGCGCCGGCCAGGTAATAAGGAAGCGACCAGAAGTAAGTCTCCGACCAAAGGGTGCGCAGCGAGCGTTTCTCGCAGAGCCCAATAACGATGGAGACGGGAACGGTGTTGGTGAAGAAATAAGTGCAGGCAGCCACAACCAGCAGCAGCGGCATGCTGCTCTTCAGCAAGCTCGTTGACAGGTGGTATGCGTAGTAAGTTAGGAAGATGGCAATGGACGAGTTGCTGAAAATGTTGAAGACTACCTTCACCGGCTCGGGCCGCTGCTTGGTATTCCACACGCTCTGCACAAGCGCCGCGGTGCACCCAATCACCAGCGTCTCTGCCAAGGAGAGCTCCACAATGCCGAGAAGCACGAAGAGAAAGTGCACCGACATGGTGCTTTCCATTCCCGGTAGGCGCACCTTCATGGTAGAAGCGAGAATGGCGATGACCAGGTAGCAGGCGAATTTGAGTAGATCGTTGGAGTGCCACTGGATGCAGGCTGCGCCCAGCACCATGGCGCCAATCACAGCAGTGACGGTGACAAACGCCTGGGCTCGTCTTGGCATGGAAGTATCCATCGGCCAGCTTCTCCTGCCTCCCGTGCCGCGAATGACCGCAGCGATTCCCGCGCGCACCGAGTAAGTGACCCAAATTAGTGCATTCTACTTTTTGCCGTAACCTGGATTGGGTTGATGCGCGTGCTCTTCGCGATCCCTGCATCCTGTCGGGTGTGGTGGGCAGACCGGAGCGCTCGCTCCGAGTACTGTTTTACCAAGACACCGGCAGCCCGCAAGGAATCGCGAACATTCTGGATGTCTTCATCGGCGCAGCGCGTCGCGGCATTAGTTATGGATGAGGCAGCACCGGGAGATAACTCGGCAAGCAGTGCAGTTACTTAGGTGCTTAAGGATTCTCTAACCTTGGGCCGATGAGGGCATTGAAGTATGAAAGACCTCTCATTTGGGTGGTCTGCTTTGCCGAGGCATGGTGAGAGCGACTTAATTGTCACGGCGCGCACAAGATGCACCTCAACAGGATGTCGATTCAGATTGCCTGCGCTGTGGTAAGCGGCAGAGGCAGGCAGAGACCAATGGGGCCGCGTTGAACAGCGCAGGAACAGGAAACTCTGGACATCTCGCAGTCGCGTATCTGGAAGTGTTTTCCTGCATACTCCTGGCGAACTTAAAGAACAAGTGAAGCGAAAGGAGAAGTAACCATGGAACGGAAGGGATGCGACAGCGCGATGTGGGGAAGGCACTTCCGTCATTGCGCATTGTGGGGAAGGCGCCTGGTCATGGTGTGCCTGCTGGTTATCAGCGCCAGTACGGCCGTTGCCGGGTCTCCCAAGCTATCAAGGGACCTTATCGCGAAGACGAATTCGGGTCTAGTTAACGTGATTGTGCAGTACAACCAGGTGCCGACCGCGGCCCACCATCAGTTGGTGTTCAGCAGGGGAGGCACGCTGAGACGGGAACTGGGTCGCTTCAAGGGAGGCGCCTATAGGATGCCGGTCTCGGAGTTGGAAGATCTGGCATCCGAGCCGAGTGTAGTCTACATCTCGCCCGACCGCCCAATTCACGGCACAAGCACTGGCGCACCGGCTGCGGTGCTTGACTATCACATCGCCACCATCAACGCTCCCGCGGCGTGGGCGCAGGGTTTGGACGGCAGCGGTATTGGCGTTGCCGTAATTGATAGCGGCGTTGCCAATGTGCCTGACCTGACCACAGCGAACGTGGTGTATAGCCAGGACTTCACTGGGTCGGGAAGCGCCGTCGACCAATACGGGCACGGCACGCACGTTGCCGGCATCATTGCAGGCAATGGAGCCATGTCTACTGGAAGCCGGTTTTCCTACACATTCTCCGGCATCGCAAGCAACGCGAATATCATCAACCTTCGCGTGCTGGATGTGAATGGCACAGGAACGGATAGCGAAGTGATTGCCGCCATTCAAACCGCCATTCGACTGCAAGGCACCTACCACATCCGCGTGATGAACCTTTCGGTAGGCCGGCCGATTTTTGAAAGCTACGCGGCCGATCCGCTTTGCCAGGCAGTCGAGCAGGCCTGGGAGTCGGGAATTGTGGTGGTGATCGCGGTCGGCAACGACGGGCGCGACAACGCCGCGGGCACCAACGGTTATGGGACCGTCACCGCTCCAGGCAACGATCCCTATGTAATCACCGTAGGCGCAATAAACACCGAGGGAACGGCGGTCCGAACCGACGATGTGATTGCGACCTATAGTTCCAAGGGGCCATCTCTTTTGGATCAGGTAGTGAAGCCGGATATCGTGGCGCCGGGCAACCTGATCGACTCACTGTACTTTGCCTCGGCGACGCTGAACCAGGAGAACCCGGGCTATGAGGTTCCACTGTCGCTGTATGTGAACAACGGACCGACCAGTCCATCTCCTTACTACTATGCGATGAGCGGGACCAGCATGGCGACGCCCATGGTGAGCGGCGCCACGGCCCTGCTGTTGCAAAAGAACCCCAACCTGACACCAGACCAGGTGAAAGCGACGCTTATGCGCACCGCGTTCAAGGATCTGGTGCAAACCTCGACCATTACCGATCCGACCACCGGCCAAACCTTCAACGAGCAGGCCGACATCTTCACGGTGGGTGCCGGCGAGCTGGATATCCAAGCCGCGTTGGAGAACACCACGCTGGCTCCGGCAACACCAGGCAGCGCCATGTCTCCGCAGGCGGCAGTGGACGCAAATGGAAACGTCGTTCTGCAGGAGAACGGCAAATCGGTGCTGGGCAGCAACTCGGCGCTCTGGGGCAATACCATTGTCTGGGGTACCTCGGCGCTTCAGGACGCGAGCGGCAGCAGCGGTGAATCCGTACTTTCGGGCACTGATGCACTGGTAGCCGACAGCGTGCTCTGGGGAACCAGCACGGACGAGGCGGACAGCGTTCTCTGGGGGACGAGCGTACTTTGGGGCACCAGCGTTCTTTGGGGCACGGCATCACCGGTAGCAGACCCGCCATCCGCTTCCCGGCGCTAGAGCGGCCCTTCAGTTCACGTCGAGTCTCCAGCGTACTGCGAGGTGGTTTTCCCTTGAGGAACAAGCCACCTCGCAAGGACGCTTCGCTTTTAGTCAACTGGAGGACCCTGTAAACAACCATCCTTAAGGCATGTTCCGGCAGCTGGCGCGCCAGGCGCGAGCCTTTGAAGTGGGGACACACGCAGAAGCCCGCGTTGGCAAAGTGCCTGAACCTCGAACAGTATTTGCCCGGTCAAAACCAAGACCGGGCAAATGCTTTTTGGGGCAGAAGCTCTTGTGGTAAGCCAGAAGCTCGTCTCATGCCCTTGCGCCGCGAAGATGACGGAATCGGCCTCTAGCCGCATGGTCTAGTTTGTTACGCTTGAGGTTCGAAGCATTCCAGGTCAGGCGCAAGAACGATGATGCGCCGAACCTGGGGCGCCCATTGTTGGTACAGGGACAAGCGGTCAATGACCTGGCGAAAGGCCGCAGGAGAGACTGCAGCGTGCAGGTTCGTTGAGCAGGTGACAGGAGGTCCAACTCAGTCAGCCGCCACCTCTTCGCTTTCTGGCTCATAGGGCGCGCCGGGCTCAGCGAGGCGGATCAAGCGGTGCAGGTAGGCCCTGGAGATGGAAAGGCTGCGCGCGGCTAGAGTTTTGTTTCCATTGGAATCGCGAATGGCCGTGGTTGCCAGCTTGATCTTGAACTCGTGAATCTGACGCTCGAAGGAGCCGGCAGGCAGCATTGGGTTGGAGCCGTCCAAAGTCTGCCTCTGAATGTTCTGCGGCAAGTCGAGGGCGCGCAGCGCATCTCCGTCGGCCAGGACGATGGCTCGTTGAATCACGTTTTCCAACTCGCGCACATTTCCCGGCCAGGGATGGCTCTGCAGCGCGGCCAGGGCATCGGGCTCGATGCGATCTACCGGCTTCTCGTACATCTGCGAGTAGACGCTGAGAAAATGGCTGGCAATCTGCGGAATATCCTCGGGATGCTCCTGTAGCGCCGGGGTTTCAATCTTGACGACATTGATGCGGTAGAAGAGGTCTTCGCGGAACTTGCCCTTGGCCACCATTTCGGCCAAGTCGCGGTTGGTGGCAAAAACCAGGCGAGCTCGCAGCGGAATGAGGCGGTTTCCGCCGAGACGCGAGAACTCGCGCTGCTGCAGCACGCGCAGCAGCTTGACTTGCGTCATGAGGCTCAACTCGCCGATTTCATCTAGGAATATGGTGCCGTCGCCGGCCTGCTCGAAGTAACCCTCGCGCGCGCCCACCGTTCCGGTAAAAGCGCCCTTCTCATGGCCGAACAACTCAGACTCAATGAGCGTTTCAGGAATGGCGCCGCAGGGAACGGCCACAAACGGACGGCTGGAGCGGTTGCCCAGATTGTGAATGGCCCGGGCAATCAATTCTTTTCCGGTGCCGCTCTGGCCGGTGATCAGAACCGAAACGTTGAGGTCGGACACGCAATGCACGAGGCGGTACACCTGTTGCATCTGCGGACTGGAACCGATGATGCGGTCGCAGCCGGTGACTTGCGCCAACTGGTGCTGCACACTTTGCAGCTTGGTCTTGAGCGCACAGCTCTCATGAGCCCGGCGCAGCATGACCCTGAGATCGCGGATGGAGGGTGGGCGGCGGCAATAACCGTATGCGCCAAGATTTACCAGCTCTACGGCGGTGGGCCGCAGCGCGTCGTCGGCCAGGATCACCCAGGGCGTAGGAGAGTCAAGGAGTTTGCGCGCGCACTCGATTCGTTCCGCGACCAGCGTGTGGTGCGGGTTCAGATCGAGCAATACGACGTCGCACTCTCCCGCAGCGAGCGCCTGCGGAATTTGTCCCTCATTCGATATCAGAAAGATATCGAAGTCCCTGCCCAAGGCGGAGCAAAGGAGGGTTTGCAACGCACGGTCTTCAGAAAACAGGCAGATGCGGGTCATAGGCGAGGGTCTTTCTCTTGCCGGTAGTCTGTTCAACAGGTTAGGAACTCTGACTCATAGTAACCACTTGCATGCTGTTTATCGACCGTATGTAACCATTCGTATAACACGTAGGTAATCTATACAGACGAGTACTTTAGGCGCAAGGAGGAATGGATCTGGGAGTGTGTAAACGCGTATCTTATTAATAAATATAAAGATAAATAAATTTCTAGGCTCAAGTGTCTGGGAGACGGATGGTCCTATCCGGATCAGGCGTTGGCTGGCGTGCCTATCCGCGACGCCGGGGAGGTCACAGTGCTCCACAACGGAATCGGCTGCGGAGGTGGCTCGGCTGGGCCGGCCAGTAAACCCCTACGTTGGCCCGGCGCGTCGTTTGACCCTTGCCGGAGTGTATAGGGCAAGCGCCACTTGCGGTACCGACTGTATACAACCGAGGACACGTGCGCCCAATAGGCATTCACAAGCCCCTGAATTCAAGCCGGTTGTTCCGTTTGCGGTTTGGACTGGGGATTGCACCTGAGGGAGATTAGCTGAGCAGCTCAAGGAGGAACCTCGGTATGCACTTCATCGCAGGATGGCCGACTTTAACGCTTCTGGCACTGGCCGCCTTTACGGGTTTGGTCATATCGGATTCGCGCATGCGTTTTTTTGTTAACTGGCTGGTGCTTCCCGTCTTGTGCGAGGGAGTCCTGCTGCACTTCTTCTATTTCAACGCTCCATAAGGGAGTAAGGGTATGCATTCAATTGCATGGTGGCCGACTCTGATGGTTCTTTGCGTGGCGACCATCACGGATGTGCGCAGTCGTCGCATCCCCAACTGGCTGGTGCTTCCTTTCCTGGTAGCTGGGATCGTCGTATCCGGCTGGCTTTATGGCTGGCATGGAATCGGCCAGAGCTTTGCTGGGCTGGGATTGGCCGCACTGCTTTTTGGGCTCCTTGCATGGATGGGCGGCATGGGCATGGGCGACGTAAAGCTGTGCATCGCGATCGGAGCGTGGATTGGTCCGGCACAGTTATTTACGGCGCTGGTGCTCACCGGCATTGTCGGCGGAGTGATGGCCCTGTGCTGGGCGGCCTATTGCGGATTTCTGGGCGACCTGTTCAATGGCTCAGGCGAATTGATTTTCGGAATGAAGGAGCGCGGTTTGCGCCCTCATCCCAAGCTGACATTAACCAACCCGCTGGCGCGCAAGATGCCGTACGCTCCTGCGATTGCTATTGGAACGTTGATTTCCTTCTTTTCCAGGTAGTGGCGGAGATGAACCCATGCGCGAATCGAGCTCGATTTACCAATCCGAGTACGGCCAGCGCGCGGCAGTGCCTTCGTCTGGAAGGGTGGGCATTATGACACGTCCGAATTCGAATCGTGAACTCGACGTGCTGGGCGGCGACCAATTATCGGTCGCTCTGATCAGCCCGGATGAACAGCGGCGCATGGCGGTGGCGAATGCACTGGCCAACTCGCAGGCGGGGATGACGCGGGAGTACTCCAGCTATCCGGAACTGGACGAAGTGCCGAGGCTGATGCAGCAGAACCACGACGTGGTCATCGTGGATATGGACAGCAATCCGGAATACGCGCTGGACCTGGTGGAAACAATCTGCGGCCAGGGTTCGGCAACGGTAATGGTCTGCTCAGCCCAGGCCGATGCAGAGATGATGCTGCGCTGCATGCGGGCAGGCGCCCGCGAGTTTCTTACGCTTCCGCTTGCCGGCGGCACGCTGGCTGAAGCGCTGGTGCGCGCCGCGGTCCGCCGCCCATCGGCGCGGGCGCAAAAGAAGACGGGCGGCAAGCTGTATGCATTCTTTGGAGCCAAGGGCGGCTCGGGCGTGACGTTGCTGGCCAGCAACTTTGCCATCATGCTGGCGCGGGAATCCGGTCAAAGCACTTTGCTGATCGATCTCGATTTGCCGCTCGGCGATGCGGCCCTGACGCTCGGCGTGGAAGGCCAGTACTCGACTGTGGATGCCCTGCAGAATGCGAATCGTCTGGACGCCAACTTTCTTTCGCGGCTGCTGCGCAAGTACAACCCCGGCCTCTCAGTGCTTGCGGCTCCGGGCAAGCTGGTGAAGATGGAGTCCTCTGTCGAAGCAATCGACAGGCTGATCGCAGTGGCGCGGAACGAGTTTGACAACGTGGTGGTGGATACCGGATCGAGGCTCGACCTGGTGGACACCTCGATTTTTGAAGAGGCCAGCAAGGTGTATCTGGTTGCTCAGGTCGGGATTCCGGAGTTGCGCAACTCTAACCGTCTGGTGTCGGAGTTTTTTGCCCGCGATCTAGGCAAGCTGGAGATTGTGCTGAACCGGTATGAACCCTCGCTGCTGGGCGTAGATGAAGAGCACATCAACAAGGCACTGACCAAGCCGGCGCAGTGGAAAGTTCCCAGCGATCGGATCACAGCGGCAAAGGCGCAGAATACGGCTTCGCCGCTCTCGCTGAGCGACTCGCCGATTTCGCGCGTGATTTCTCAAATGGCCAAGGCCGCGTGCGGCGCGTCGGAGGCGCCGGAAAAAAAGAAAAGATTATTAAGTATTTTCGGATGAGGTTTTTGTATCGAGGGGCGGTGTTGTTGTGGAAGTATTGGATCTAGAAAAATATAAATCGGAGATACACCGTACCCTGATCTCGAAGCTGGATCTGGAGAAGCTCTCTCGCGTCAATTCCAACCAGGCGCGGCAGGTCACATCCGATCTGATTGCAGAAATCATGCTGAACCAGCGGGTGCCACTGAGCTTCGAGGAGCAGGAAAAGATTCAATCGGATCTGCTGGATGAAGTGTTTGGGCTTGGTCCGCTGGAAGCACTGCTGGCCGATCCGAAGATTTCAGACATTCTGGTGAATGGCAAGGACAGAGTCTTTGTAGAGCGCAACGGAAAGCTGCAGCGGACAGACACGGTGTTTCGTGACGATCGTCATTTGCTGCAAATTATCGACCGCATTGTTTCGCGAGTGGGCCGCAGGGTAGACGAGTCCTCGCCGATGGTGGATGCGCGCCTGCCGGATGGTTCGCGCGTGAACGCCATCATCCCGCCCTTGGCGCTGGATGGTCCTTCCATGTCGATCCGGCGTTTCGGAACAGGCCCGGTGGCGGCCAACCAACTGGTGCAATTGAAGAGCATCTCGGCGGAGATGATGGAAGTGCTGTCGGCCGCGGTTCGCGCGCGGCTGAGCATCCTTATCTCCGGCGGCACGGGCGCCGGCAAAACCACCTTTCTGAATATCTTGTCGCGCAACATTCCGCAGAGCGAGCGCATTATCACCATCGAAGACGCAGCCGAACTGCAACTGGCGCAAGAGAACCTGGTGCGGCTTGAAACGCGCCCACCCAACATCGAGGGGCAGGGCGCCATCCGCCAGCGTCAACTGCTCATCAACTGCCTGCGTATGCGTCCCGACCGCATCATCCTTGGCGAGGTGCGCGGAGAAGAAGCATTCGATATGTTGCAGGCCATGAACACTGGCCACGAGGGCTCGATGGCCACCATCCACGCCAACACCACGCGCGACGCGCTTTCGCGGCTCGAGTCCATGGTGGCGATGAGCAATCTGAATCTGCCTGAGAAAACCGTACGGCACCAGATTGCCTCGGCCATCAACATTGTGGTTCAAATTTCTCGCTTGAGCGACGGCACCAGGAAGGTGGTCAGTCTCTCAGAGATTACCGGCATGGAAGAGAACGTCATCAGCATGCAGGAGATCTTCAGCTTTGTCAGAACCGGGATTGGTCCGGATGGCCGTGTGATTGGTGCCTTCAAGCCCACCCACATCCGTCCGCGCTTCATCGACCGCTTGCGTACCGCGGGGATCACGCTTTCACCCAACGTCTTCGAACAATCGATGGAAGTCAACTGAGGAAGGAGAGGCAGCCATGGAATTGACCATCTTTCTTGTATTCCTGGGAGTGTTCACAGTCACGACCGTGCTGATCCTGGCGGTGCAGAAGACTTCGTCGCGCCAGTCGAAGAAGACGCTTGCTGTACTCGACTCCGCTATTGCCGCTTCGGGTTTGCAACCGGTCGAAGCGACAATCGATTTTCGCAAGAACGAATTGCTCAGCGCCGTTCCGTGGCTCAACAAGGGCCTGCTGAACGTCAACCTGGCGGAACGACTGCAGAGCCTGTTGAGCCAGGCAGACATGAAATGGACAGCCGGGAAGCTGATTCTGTTGTCTCTGGTCTGCTTCGCGGCACCGGCCTATCTCATTCATCTTCGCACCGATTCGGTCGCCTTTTCGTTGTTGTGCGGGCTGGTGGTTGGTGTGGCGCCGCTGGGATTTGTGTTCTTCAAGCGGGGCCAGCGATTTGCCAAATTCGAAAAAGGGCTGCCGGATGCGCTCGACCTGATGGTGAGCGCCCTGCGCGTAGGCCACAGCTTCAGCGCGGCCCTCGGGCTGGTTACTCGCGAGAGCCCCGAGCCCCTTGGTAGCGAGTTCCGCATCTGCTTCGATGAGCAGAATTTTGGACTCGAATTGCGCACCGCACTGGAGAACCTGATTGCGCGTGTGCCATTGCAGGATCTGAGGATTGTGGTGACCGCGATTCTGATTCAAAAGGAGAGCGGTGGCAACCTGGCTGAGGTGCTGGAGAAGACGGCCTATGTAACACGGCAGCGATTCCGCCTGAAGCGGCAGATCCAGGTCCACACCGCGCAAGGACGGCTAACCGGATTGATTCTTTCGCTTCTTCCCATCGCTTTGGGCGTGGGACTGTATATTGTCAACCCGGCAACCATGAGCCTGCTGTGGACGCGCGCCATTGGAATCAAGCTGATGTATGCGGCAGCCGCCATGCTGGTTGTGGGAACGCTGCTGATTCAAAAGATCGTCAAGATGGACGTTTGAGGGAATGTCATGGGTTTAGCGATTTTCGCATTCGTAGTGATGTTTCTGCTGCTTGCCAGCGGCAGCCTCATTCTGTTCTATCGCGAAGCTATGATGATGCGCATTTCGACCATCATCATGAAGCAGGAGAAACCGACAGGGTTGAAAGGCGCGATCCAGCAGACCAGCACCTCTCTTGGCACGGTGCTGGGACAGGTGGAGCGGGTACTGCCCAAGAGCCAGGCGGAAGTATCGGTGGTGCAGAAGCGGCTCATCCGTGCCGGTCACCGCGGAGACAGAGCGATCAAGATTTTTTACGGAATCAAGGTGATGACGCCCTTCTTGCTTTGTGCCGTGGTTCTGGTTAGCGGAATCGGCAGGAGCAATCTGCTGTTCATGTGCGGCGCTGCGCTGGGTTTGGGATTCCTGGTTCCGGACTTCTGGCTGGGAAGAATGATTACTTCACGGCAGACCAAGGTTCGGCTGGGTTTGCCGGATGCGCTGGATTTACTGGTGATCTGCATTGAAGCGGGACTGGGCCTGGACCAGGCAACAGCCCGCACGGCGCAGGAACTGGCAAGATCGCAACCGGCCATCAGCGACGAGTTGGGTTTTGTGGCGCTGGAGCAGCGCGCGGGACGCCCCCGCGCCGACGCCTGGCGGCACATGGCCGAGCGCACCGATGTTGACGTTGTGCGCAACCTGGTTTCGATGTTGGTGCAGTCAGAGCAGTTTGGCACCAGCATCGCCAAGACATTGCGTACGCATTCCGACACCCTGAGAACGCAACGTGTTCAGTTAGTGGAAGAGCGGGCAGCCAAGACCACGGTCAAGTTGATCTTTCCGCTGGTGCTGTTCATTTTTCCCTGTCTGTTCCTGGTGACTTTGGGACCGGCGGCAATTTTGATGTCGGAATCGTTTAGCAAGTACCTCAGCAATTGAGAGAAAGGAGAGTCGATATGGACAACGTACTTATCATCCGGATTGTATCCGCTGTGCTGTTCTTTGTTGTGCTGGGATTCGTAATTCAGCGCCGTCGTACGCGGGTCAGGTAGTATGGCCCCTCAACCAGGGTTGGAAGCCGTACGCGAATCGCTGGCCAACCCCGTAACCCTCCGGGCAGAACGCACCGTCGCCCCCGCGGCGGATGCCGCCGTAGTCCGTCCCGGAGCGAAACCACAGCTTGGAATTCCTGCCAGACCGCGCGGGGAGTGTTGAGTTACAGGTGGTAAGTCAACACTCCGGCGCTGGCGAGGCGGAAGAGATGCGGGTTCGCTCTGGTTCTTTATTATTGGGCCGCACTTGCGCGATTTTGCGCGGGTTGGCCAGGTTGCGTAATTCAATGATCCATCTTCGGCCAGCCATGGCGCTTTGGCTGCCGGGCGGCGCAAGCCTGCGCGGTGGAGAGGATTGGCCGCGCCGGGCAGATGCAATATGCAGCTCAAGCAATGCGAGCGCATGTTGCCGGGAAATGAAACGGTTGGAGAAGCGATGGAAACCCGAAGATTCTGCGTGTACAACCAGACCAGCGAATGTTTCCTCAGCTTGGGCGTAGTCGCCGCGGAAACCATGATGGCGCAATTCAAGAGCCTGATGGCAAGAAACACGCAGCGATGCGACGAAGGCATGTGGGTATCGCCATCGAGCGGTTTTCATGCATTCTCTCTTGGAACGCAGGCGCCTCTGGACCTGGTTTACCTGGACCGCAATTACCGCGTGGTTCATGTCATGGAGTCAATTTCGAGATTCCGCATCGCACCCTTGCGGATCGATGCATCCAGTGTGCTGGCGCTGCCGGCGCACACCATTTATTCATCGCAGACGCAACCTGGGAACCAACTGGTGATTTGCGTCGCGGAGGAGATGGAGTTTCAACTGGGGACCATTCCAGGGCTGGAGCGGCCAGTGGCCATGACCGGCTTTGAAACGGCGAATGACCACAGCGATGCAGCCGGCTCGTTGCCGGACGGGAAGCATAAAGACCGGCGCCGTGCCCGGCGGCAACTGTCGCCCCGGCTCATTGCGCACGACTGGGACGGCGCCGAGCTGGTGGTGCACGGCATTCGCGATGCGAGCGCCAGCGGGTTGTACCTGCTGACGGAAAAGCGATGGCCGCTGGGCGCGCTGGTCTCAATGACTTTGCAGCGGACAGACAACTTGGACGAGTACGCCGAGACCTCGATCACAGTGCAGATGAAAGTGACACGCTGGGGTCCGGACGGCGTTGGGCTGATGTTTTTCTCGCCCGACACCGTGGGGTCTGGCACGTGGGTTGAGCAGGAACAGATGGGCGGAGAAGAGGAAGAGACCGTGTGGGGTAAGAGAGCGAGCGTCACGCATTGATTTACCAGCGCGACAACGGGCCGTATATGGCAAGGATACTAGTGCGGCGCCCCAAGAGTTGATATCGGAAATTAGAGAAGGCAAGAGCGGATTCTTCGCTCACCAACCCCAAACCGAGAGAACTTTGGGGCCCAGTTTGCTCAGAATGACAGAGAAAACTATGGAAGGGATATCGGAGACAGCACGCCAGGAGGAGAAGCCGTGAAGCGATTGATGGACGAGCGCGGACAGACGATCATCTTGGCGGCATTTTGCATGCCTTTGCTGCTGGGCTTTGTGGCCCTGGCGGTGGACGCGGGATTGATGTTTCGCGCCCAGGTAGAAATGCAGACGGCGGCTGACAGCGGCGCGCTGGCAGGCGCAGAAGAATTGGGCTATGGCGATGTAACTTCGGCAGCGCAGGCAGATGCGGCGAGCAACGGAGTGACGAACGGAGTGAACGGAGCCACGGTTACGGTGAACAATCCGCCGCTTTCCGGGGCGCATACGGGAAATTCAAATTACGTTGAAGTGATTGCCCAGAAAACGCAGGGAACATTTTTCATGGCTGTGCTCAACCAGGGATCGATGACGGTGAGTTCCAGGGCGGTGGCTGGACGCGGACCCACGGCGAATTGCATTTATACGCTCAACCCCACGGGCACCGATATCTCAGTGAGCAACGGCGTGAACATACAGATGCCGGGCTGCGGGGTCGTCTCCGACTCCAACAGCAGCACATCGCTGAGCGTCGTCGGAGGAGCGACGCTCAATGCGCAGGCGGTCAATCTTGTAGGCGGCTATACGGTGAACAACGGCGGCCATCTGACGCCCTCTACCCCCGCAACTGGCGTGGCTCCGGTGAGCGATCCGCTGGCGTATCTTCCGCCGCCGACGTACTCTCCGGCTTCCTGCGTGGCGAACCCCAACCTCGGCTACGGCTCGCATACCATCGGTCCAGCCAATGGCGGCATCATTTGCTACAACGGGCTTACCATCGCCAATGGCGGGTCAGCCACACTCAAAGCTGGAACGTATGTGATCAATGGGACGCTGTCTCTGGCCGGCGGCACAACCACCACGGGAACGGGCGTGACTATATATTTTCCTGCTGGCGGAACGTTGGCGATCAGCAACGGAATCACTTTTACACTGTCCGCGCCGACCAGCGGAACCTATAACGGCATCCTCTTCTATCAGGCCCGCGGCAACACCAATACGGCGAGCCTGGAGGGAGGCGCCACGTCGGTGCTGACGGGCATTCTCTACTTCCCGTCCGCGAATTTGCTGGTGGAAAACGGCACAAGCACGTCAAGCTACGCATCCATCGTTGCCGGGTCCGTGACCTTTGCCGGAGGAGCCAGCTTCAAGAATTATGCCTCGGTGAATGCCTCGACGCCGTTGAGTGCAGCAAGAATTGTGGAGTGAATTATGAAAAACTCGAGTCTGAAGATTTCGATAGACGGCATGATGGTGCGGCGCACATCGCTGTGGCATGAGAAGGGCAGCGCCATGATCGAACTGGCGCTGATCATGCCCATGTTCACCTTGCTGCTGGCCGGAGCGGCTGACTTTGCGCGCTTGGCATATGCCAGCATCGAGGTCTCGAATGCGGCGCGTGCGGGTGTGGTGTACGGAATGCAAAACCGGAATACGGCGCTAAGTTTGAGTGGCATGAAAACGGCAGCGATCAACGATGCGGCCGACGTGGCCGCGATGACGGCAACCGCCAGTGAGAAATGCGTTTGCACCAGCGGCACCACGGTGACCTGCGCAAATGCCGGCACAACCTGCGTGTCTCCCGGACGGATATTGCAATATGTAACGGTGAACACCACCGCTACGCTGAATACTTTGTTCCAATATCCCGGCCTTCCCTCAACCCTGACCCTGAACGGACAGGCAACGATGCGAGTGGAGCAGTGATGGCTTGGGGAAGCAAATCGCGCCAGCTGCTCGAACCGGCAGTGAGAGAAACCGAGAGCAGGATTGTGTTGCATTCATGGCAAGCCGGCAGCGTGGCAATGAGAAGATGCCGGATGCGGCGTCTGCTGTGGAGGGAAGACGGACAATCCGTTGTGGAGACCGCAATCTCTGCCATGGGCGTTCTGGGTCTGTTCTTCGGAGTGATGGAAATGAGCTTGGCGCTCTATACCTATCACTACGTCTCAGAGGCTGCGCGACAGGCCACGCGTTATGCAATGGTGCGCGGATCATCGTGCTCGGGATTCGCATCGGCCTGCCCGGCCGCAGCTACAGACGTGCAGAATTTTGTGCAGGGGCTGGACTTTCCGGGCGTCGTGCCGGCGAATGTTGCGGTGACCACCACATGGCCGACCACGGGATCGGCGTGCACGCCTTCATCGCTGCCCTGCAACAATCCGGGAAACGTGGTGAATGTAAAAGTGGTGTATAGTTTCCCGGTAACTATCCCCTTCGTGCCGAACTCGACGCTCTCCCTGTCAAGTACTTCGCAAATGGTTATTTCGCAATAGATTCAAGGCAAGAAGATCGCCGTGCGGTGTGAGGTCGGCGCAGACTGGGATCGCGCAATCCTCTATAAAGCCTCGTTGGGAATGACCAGCACTACTTCGACCGCGGTCGCCGCGCCGTTTTGCCGCGCGGGACGGAACTGCCATTGGGCAAGCGAGTTAAGCACCAGCGTTCCCTGCGGAGCGCGTGCAGGATAAACGACAGCGAGTGATTCGAAGCGGCCAGCGCGATTGACCACGCCATGAAGCACCATGGCATCTGCATCGAGAAGTAGAGGAATCATGTGCGGCCTGACGATTTCGTAGGGCCACGGCGCCTCAAGAGATGCGACATTATCTTGCGGCACAAGGCCGCTGGACGGCG
>Ga0181520_10003567_pt1 | contig 27162 bp, 21 predicted proteins | sample PEATcosm2014_Bin_29_FD_132451 | JGI IMG/M metagenome (GOLD analysis project Ga0181520, IMG submission 132451) | Peatland microbial communities from MTU Mesocosm Facility, Houghton, MI, USA - PEATcosm2014_Bin02_30_metaG | ecosystem: Environmental > Terrestrial > Soil > Wetlands > Peat | place...
CTTCGAGCGCATCACACTCCGGCCGCGCATGATGGTGAACACCATGCACCTGGATCTGACCGCGGAGATCTTCGGCCAGCGGCTGTTCGCGCCCATCATCGTCGGACCGGTGTCCGAGCAGAAGCGGTTCCATCCCGAAGGCGAGCTGGCCACGGCACGTGGCGCGGCGGCGGCGAAAACCGCCATGGTGGTGGCCGGCCAGTCGAGCTTCCCGATTCGCGAGATCGCCGCGCAGGCATCGGACGCGCTCTGGTATCAGGTCTCCCCGGAACCCGGCACGGACGCGCAGCGCCGCCAGATCGATCAAGCCATCGAGGCCGGGTGCAAGGCGCTATGCATCACGGCGCGTGGCGTGGACTGGAGCGCCATCGACGCCTTGCGGAAGGGCATCAAGGTTCCCTGCCTGATCAAGGGCATCCTGACGCCGGAAGAGGCTCGCGCCGCGGTGGCCGCGGGCATCGACGGCCTGGTGGTCTCAAATTACGGCGGACCGGCTGGAGCGTCCCTGGCCGCGCCCATCGAGGTGCTGCCAGCCATAGCCGAGGCGGTCGCCGGCAAAGTGCCCATCCTGATCGACGGCAGCTTCCGGCGCGGCAGCGACATCCTGAAGGCGCTGGCGCTGGGGGCGCGCGCTGTCTTGCTAGGCCGCCCGGTGCTCTGGGCCCTGGCGGCCTACGGCTCCGCCGGCGTCCAGGCCATACTGGAAATGCTGCAGACCGAATTAGGCCGCGACATGGTCATGTGCGGCAAGCCGAATCTGAAGTCGCTGGACCCCAGCCTCGTGAAGATTCACGCGCGCAGCCCGCGGGTCTGAGGATGGCTGGTCAAACCACGACGCCGGTCGAGAATTACTAGCGTTCGCCGCGCTTAGGCCGCCAGTCCGTGCCGTTGGCGACCTTGGACAACTTTTCCAGGACGGTGACGAGTCCGATGCGGATATGCGCGCGCATGGCCTGGCTGGCGGCATCGGGATCGTCGCCCGTCACCTTCTCGACCAGGTCGCTGTGATATTTCTCCGGCAGCAATCGGTCGGGCGCGGAAACGGCATAGAACCAGTCGTAGATCATGAGATGGTTCCGCTCGATGGCCTGCCGCAGTTGCACGCAGCGCGCAAACTCGGCGATGCGCATGTGCAGACTTACGTGGTGCTCCTGCGCGACATAGAAGAAGTCCCGATCATTGGCCCTCTCTCTGACGCGGGCATTGAGGAGGGTGTCGACCTGTTCTCCCATGCGGCGCAATTCCAGTCTTTCCGGAAAAGTAGCGAACCGGCAGCAGAGTCCGGCGGATTCGGCCTCCAGCGCCTCGCGGACCACGAAACGGCCGCGAATCTCTTCCGGTGTTGGTGTGCGCACCCGGGTGCCCACGCGCGGCTGGCTTTCCACCAGGCCCTCGCTCTCCAGCATTTGCAGAGCTTCCGACACTGGTAGTAGGCTCATGCCGAACTCGGCGGCCAGCTTGCGCCGCGAGAGTACGGCCCCCAAGCTAAGCTGCCCGCGCAGAATCCGCTCGCGGATCATGTAGTACGCCTGATCGGCCAGCGTGGCCGCACTCGATGGGCGTCTTCGTTTTTCAGTGATTACGTCCATACCGCGTCCATGGAGAACAGGAAATTCATCGTCCCGCTAATATGTCAACGTTCCCTCAGTATAACTCGTGGACATGTGGGCTTTGAGAAGCCCGTGAATGACCATGGACGACTATCAAGAAATGAGTGACTGCGCCAGCCGGCGGGAAGCTGGGGGGTTGACCGGCTGTTATTGCTGATATGGTACTAGGCCGGATATGAACTGGCTCGCGGCTCTGCGGACGGCCTGTCGACCCGCGCCGGCGGCCGGGGGGAGAAAATTACTGTCGTTCGCCGCGCTTGGGCCGCCAGTCGGTGCCATTGGTGGCCCTGGCCAACTGTTCCAGGATGGTGCTGAGCCCGAAGCGAACGTGCACACGCATAGCCTGATCGGCGGCGGCGGGATCGTCGCCGGTCACCTTCTCCACCAGATCGCTGTGAAATCTCTCCGGCAGTAACATATGGGGTGCCGAAACATTGAAGAACCAATCGTAGATCAGCACATGGTTCTTCTCGATCGCCTCCCGCAGTTGCACGCACCGGGTGAACTCGGCGATGCGCATGTGCAGGCTTACGTGATGCTCCTGTCCCACGTAAAAGAAATCCTTGTCGTTGGCCCGCTCTTTCGTGCGGGCATTGAGGAGAGTATCGACGTGCGCCCCCATGCGGCGCAGCTCCAGTTTTTCCGGAAAGGTGGCGGTTCGGCAGCAGAGTCTGGCGGATTCGGCCTCTAATGCTTCGCGGACGACGAATCGACCGCGAACCTCGTCCGCGGTCGGGATACGCACTCTCGTGCCCACGCGCGGCTGGCTTTCCACCAGGCCTTCGCTCTCGAGGCTTTGCAGAGCTTCCGAGACGGGCAGCAGGCTCATTCCAAACTCCGCGGCGAGCTTGCGACGGGAGAGCACGGCACCCAGGCTGAGCTTTCCGCGCAAAATCCGCTCGCGGATCATATAGTAGGCCTGATCGGCCAGACTAGCCGCAATCGGAGGGTGTTCTTCGTTGATGGCGAGTGCGGACATACGGGGGAAGTCATAGGTTCTCATGCTTCATGTGATATGTCAACGATTCTTCCGGGCCAACTCCCCGGATCTCTCCGGCAGCGCACGGCGACACACCTATGGGGTAACATCTCAGGGGTCGGGAAAGCCGTCCGGACGTTGACAAGCGATCTGATAGCTGATATGGTACTTAGCCGACGTGTCGGCGAGCCGGGCCGTAGTCTGGCGCTGCCGCCCTTTCGGCCCCGGGAGAATGCCAATGAAAGCTGTCCTTCTATATTCGCTCGCGCTCTTGTGCCTGCCTCTCTCCGCCTCGGCGGACGTGAAGGTGGCCAGTCCCGATGGGCGCGTGCAGTTTCTACTGTCGTCGAATTCCCGGACTCACCTCGAATTCACGGTGACGTTCGATGGGAAGAATATCATCGATCCATCTCCGCTGGGCATCGTGGTGGATCGCGCGGACCTGGCCGATGGGGCGCAGATCGGCTCCGCCGAAACCTACCGGATCGACGAGCGCTATCCCTGGTACGGCGCGCACTCCACCGCGGTGGACAGGTGCAATGGCGTCAAGGTGTCGGTGAGGCACGCCGGGACCGGAACGGCCTATGTGCTGGAAATCCGGGCCTACAATGACGGGGTCGCTTTCCGTCACCTGGTGCCCGGCGAGGGCGCACGCACGCCCGACGAAGCCACGGTGTTCCGGATTCCGGCGGGAAGCGTGGTGGCGCCGCAGAACTACGTTTCCGGCTACGAAGGGATCTATCCCTGGCGCACCACCACCAACACGATCGAGGGCATGATGGATGGCGAGTGGACCAACCCGCCGTTCACCTTCCGGCTGCGCGATAAGAGCGCGTACGCTTCCATCACCGAGGGCGCCCTGGTCAACTATAGCGGCATGGCTTTCCAGGCGGATGCCGCGCAGGCGCTCGACGCCCGGTTGGGCCACGCCGTGCCCGCCACCTTCGGCTTCCGCTCGCGGTACGGCAAGGACGTGGAGCGCCTCAGCCATCCGGCGGCGATCGATGGCCCCATCACCACGCCGTGGAGAATCGTAACGATCGGCGCGGACCTGACTACGCTGGTGAACTGCGACATCGTGCATAACGTCTCGCGGCCCCCGGACCCGAAGCTCTTTCCCAACGGACTCGCCACCGATTGGATCAAGCCCGGGCGCGCCGTCTGGTTCTACCTCGATGGAGGCGAAGGGACCGTCGAGAACCAGATGGAATTCGTCAGGCTTGCCCAGCAGCTCGGTTTCGAGTACATCGTGCTGGAAAATTTCTGGCGGAGCTGGCCCGAAAACCAATTGAAAGAGTTCGCGGACTACGCACGCGCACGCGGGGTGAAGCTCTTCGTCTGGAGCATCCGCTCGATGCTTCAGGACCCCAAGGCCATGGAGGAGCATTTCGCGCTCTGCAACCGCGCCGGCATAGCGGGATGCAAGATCGACTTCTTCGATCACGAGAACAAAGAGGTGGTCGATCTCTACGAGAGATTCGCCAGGGCCGCCGCGGAACACAAGCTGATGGTCGATTTCCACGGCGCCAACAAGCCTACCGGCCTCGAACGGACCTATCCGAATATCGTGGGAATCGAAGCCATACGCGGGATGGAGTTTCCGGGGCCGTATGCGCAGCACGATGTGACCCTGCCATTCACGCGCCTGCTGGCCGGAATGGCCGACTACACGCCGACGCATTTCGGCTCCTACGCGGCCGACACCACGTGGACGCACCAGGTCGCTAACGCCGTGATTCTCCAGGCGCCGCTGTCAGTCTATGCGGCGCACCCGGCCACCATGCTGGCGAACCCGTCCGTCGAGGTGCTGAAGGCTCTCCCGACTACCTGGGATGAGACGGTGGTTCTGCCCTTCTCCGAAATCCGGCAGGTCGCCGGGTTTGCGCGCCGGCACGGGGATACGTGGTTCGTGGCGATTACGAACGGCCCTTATGCGCGGAACGTGCGCGTGGATCTGGCCGCATTCCTGGGCGGAGGACCGCAAGCGCAAGGCCGGCGCGGAGCCAGCTACCAGGCCACGCTGCTGCGGGATACGGGCGAGCCGCTGGCGCTCAAGGTCGAACACGTCATGCTTTCGTCCACCGACTCGCTCGCGGTGGATCTGCGATCCGGCGGCGGCTTCGTCGCCATGCTGAAGAGGTAATCGACCGAGCTTATAGAAACCGTAAGAGGAGGTTTTTGTATGTCCGAATATCCAGTGTCACGCCGCTTTTTCCTGTCGGCCGCCGCCGCCGCGCCGGCCGTTCCAGCCCTGGTCGCTTCCGACAGGATTGCGATTTTCGACCCGCCGCCTGAGCGCATCCGCATCGTGACCGTGCCGACGTCCTACGCCGCCCCGGCAGCCGTGTTCACTCCCGAGGATGTCCGCACGATGCAATCGCAGGGCAAAAGCATCGAGATGACGGTGACCACGAGCAAGGACCATTTGCTTCAGGTATTGCCGGAAGCGGATGTGGTTTTCGGGGCCATCACACCCGACCTGTTCCCCAAAGCCAGGAACCTGCGATGGCAGCAGCACACCGAGGCGGGGGTGGACACGATCCTGTTTCCGGAACTGGTGAAGAGCCCCATCGTGGTCACGAACATGGCCCGTATGTTCGCTCCGGGCATCTCGGAGACCGCCATTTCGATGCTGCTGGCGCTGACTCGCGGTTTGAGCAAGTTCTACATCCCGCAGTTCGGCAAGCACCAATGGAATTCCGAGCGGAATCTGGTGGAGGTTGACGGCCTCACCATGGGACTGGTGGGCATGGGCGGCATCGGGCAGGCGGTGGCCACGCGGGCGCACTACGGCTTCGGCATGAAGATCCTGGCCACCGACGCCAAGCCGATGCCCAAGCCGATGTTCGTGGACACGCTGCGCGAGCCGGACTGGTTCATGGAGATGGTGCCGCAGGTCGATATCCTAGTGGGTGCCGCTCCGCTGACCAAAGACACCCGGCATATGTTCAACGAGAAGGTCTTCCGCTCGATGAAGAAGACGGCCTATTTCATGGGCCTGTCGCGGGGCGGATTGACCGATCAGACCGCGCTGGTACCGGCGCTCAAGGAAGGGTGGATCGCGGGAGCCGGCCTGGACGTAACCGATCCCGAGCCGCTGCCTCCGAATCATCCGTTGTGGGAATGCCCGAACCTGGTGATCACGGCTCATAGCGCGGGGTTCTCGCCCGAGCGGCGTGTCCGCCAGATGGGGCTGATCGCCGACAACGTCCGGCGCTACGCCCACGGGTTTCCGCTGCTGAACGTGGTGGATAAAGAGCGCGGCTACTGAAGCCGCTGGAGCGCTTCGGCGGGCGAGCGGCCGGAACCGCGGCTGTCCGGATCGCGCCGGGGCGTTTATAAAGATGAAACGGCCCGAGTATCGCATAGCTAGCGGGTGGAACCGCGAGTTATCATAATCCAGGAGTGGTGGGCCGTTAAAGGACGGAAAAGGCTGCTCCGAATTCCGCGCACCAGGCGTGAGGCCGACAGGGGCATGGGCAGCGCAAAGCGGCAGATTTTCAGCAGGTTAGGAGACTTCAAGGAATGAAACGATCGACGGCAATACTTTGCGGATTGGCGTGGGCGGCCTTGCTCGGTGGCCCCGCCTTGGCACAGGGACAGGGCCAAACCGGGGGCGCGGCCAAGGCTCCGCTCTATAACACGATGAAAACCAAGCTACTCGCGCACAAACAGGTTTTCGCCTTCACGGTGAACAAGCTGGATGTGGCCAATTATTGCGAGTACGCCAAGCACTACGATTACGCCTTTTTCGACATGCAGCACACGACCATGTCGTTCGCCGATGTCGAGCAGATGATCGCGGCTTGCCCGCACAACGGCGCCATGCCGTTCGTCCGCCTGCCGGACGCGCAGGAATGGCACATCCAGCACGCTACCGATGTCGGAGCCCTGGGAGTCATCATTCCCACGGTGGACGATGTGGACCGCGCGCGCGAAGCCGTCAAGTGGGCGCGGTACCCACCGGTGGCGCGGCGCAGCCTGGGAAACAACCAGGCCTCCCGAATCTGGGGCCCGGATTACCGCAATACCATCAACGACAATATCCTGCTGGTGATCATGATCGAAACGCCCACCGGCGTGGCCAATGCCTACGACATCGCCGCGGTGCCGGGCGTGGACGGTATTTTCGTGGGAAACAACGATCTGGCCTCGTTCTCCGGATTTCCTATGGATTCCCCGGAGTACATGCAGCTTCTCAACAGGATTCACGATGCCACGGTCAAGACCGGGAAGTTCTTCGGATGCGCCTATTCGGAGTTCGCCAAGGGCTATCCACTGAGCAAGGACATTCTGATGTTCCAGAACGGGCCGTCCAACGACGGCTGGGTGCCCCCGGCTCAGCCTACGTCGGCGTCGATATCGGCCGCCATTCCACCCATGAACAACGCGAGGCGTTAAGGAGCCATGGTGCGCCAGGAGCGGTGAGCCGGGGGTTCCGGTTGCCCGGCATTGCCGCCCTGACACGCCAAGGCTGAGTTTTGGCCGGTTGTCGGAAATCGAGGAGGTTCAGATGTCGTTTACACGCAGAAATTTGTTCAATTTCACCGCTCGCGCGGGGGCGCTTGCCGTGGCGCAAGAACTGGCATTAAGAGGGCAGCAGCCGTATAAGCCTCCGGTCGATCGGGGGGCCACGCCGCAGGATCCGCGCATGTCCGCCGCCAATGCGGAGAAGCTGTTCCCCTACTCCGCGCGCCGCTCGAAGGTCTCCCTGGTCAAAGGCGAGAACCGGCGCAAGAACATTTTCGAGGCGCTGACCGCCATCGACGACCAGATCCGGCCCGGTCTCAACGCCCGGAAGTACGTCCTCATCAAACCCAACGGCCTGAACCCGACGCGTCAACTGATTTCGACCCAGGCCGACGCCATCCACGGGATACTCGACTACCTGGCTCCGCGCTTCAAAGGCCCCGTCGTGGTGGCCGAGGTCGGCGACAGTATCGCCGCGAAGGCCACCAGCGAGTTCGGCTGGGACAAGATCTTCGCCGAGCACAAACCCATGGACATCAAGCTCGAAGTGCCCAATGAGAGCGGCAAATTCGAGCTGATGGTCGGCATCGACTACGACATGCACCCGATCCCCATTCGGCTGGGAGCGCGATTCGTGGACCCGGACGCCTTCCTGATCTCCTCGGCGGTGATGAAGACGCATAACATGGTGGTCGCCACGATGACCATCAAGAACGTGGTGCTGGGCGCCCCGCTGACTCCGCCTCCGGGACAGAGCCGGTCGTGGGGAGAGAGCGACAAACGCAAGTTCCACGTGGGCATACGGGCGGGCAACTTCAACATGTACCTGGCCGCGCAGCACATGATGCACAACTGGGGAGTGGGGGTGGTGGACGCGTTCGAGGGCATGGAGGGCAACGGACCGGTTTCGGGGCTTCCGGTGCCGCATCGGATCGCCCTGGCCTCCACGGATTTCCTGGCGGTGGACCGTGTCGGGCTGGAGTGCATGAGCATCGACGCCGGCTGGCCCGGGTACCTGAACTACGCATCCCAGAGCGGTCTGGGACAATACGATCTGGATAAGATCGATGTGACTGGCGCGAAGATCGCGGATGTGAAGCGGAAGTACATGCTGCACGCCGACGTGGACCGCATGCTGCAGTGGCGCGGCCCGATGCAGGATCTGCCTCCGAACCTGGGCCGCAACCGGCGGCCGGCCGAAGAGGATTATTCCATCGACGTATAGGATTGGGTGCGACCGCTCCCTAACGGTCGCGGCTCGGATCTGAGCCGCGACCGTTAGGGAGCGGTGTCCGAATGGACCTGAGCGCTAGCGGGCCGGCGTGAAGCGAATCGCGCAACCGCCTGCCGGCGCCAACTTCAACGTCAAAACCGTCTTCGCCGTCACATCCCGCTTTTCCATAACCGTGTCTTTCGGCTGCTCCGCGGCATTGGGTCCATCGCTATAGATCTCCGCAACGTACGAGCCACTCCCCAGGAAACTCAGGGGCGCGTCGATCTGGCGCGCATCCCAATCCGTGATGGCACCCAGAAACCACTCGTTCCCGCGGCGCCGCGCCACGGCAATGTATTTCGAAGGCACGCCGCCAACCACGCGGGTTTCGTCCCACGTCGATGGAACGGCTTTCAGGAACTCGGTCTCCTTCTGCCCGTCGTAGGCATCGGGAGAGTCCGACACCATTTGCAATTCACTCTCGAACACCACGTAGAGCGCGGTGTCATGAGTCCGCGTGTGCATCACCATGGGAGCGGTATTGCGCGGCGTGAAGCTCTCGAAGGTGACGTTATCGAAACCGCCGGGAGTGTAGTCCAGCGGCCCAGCGAGCATGCGGGTAAAGGCCAGCGTCACGTCGTGCCGGGGCGTGACCCGGCCGCTCCACTTGTTGTACTCGGCGCCCATCACCCCTTCGCGCGTCAGAACGTTGGGAAAGGTTCGCCGCATGCCGTCCGGCTTGAAGGCTCCGTGAAAGTCGACCATCAGGTGGTGCTCGGCGGCCTTCCGTGCGGCCAGGCGATACCAATTCACCATCCACTGGTCGGTTCGATCCATGAAATCGATCTTCACCCCGGCGATTCCCCACTTCTCGTACTGGGCAAAGGCAGCGTCCATCTGGTCGTTTACGTCGCGGAAGTGCGCCCAGAGCCAGAGACCGACGTTCCTGGATTTGCCGTATTCGACGAGCATCGGCATGTCGAGCGCCGGGACGGCCTGAACCAGGTTGTCCGGCCGGCGGGGATAGCCGGGCTGCTCGGGCAGTACCGCCGACCAGCCGGCGTCGATCAGCATGAACTCGAACTGGTTGCGCGCCGAGAAATCGATGTAATACTTGATGGTCTCGTTGTTCTTGCCGGGCTTGGCGACGCCCTTGGCCAGGCCGCCGTTCCACCAGTCCCAGGACGTCTTGCCCGCCTTAATCCACGACGTGTCTTTGATGGCGCTGGGCGGGTTCAGATTGACCACCAGATTCGATTCCACCAGTCTTCCCGGATTGTCGGCGATCATCAGAACGCGCCAGGCCGACCGCACCGGCGTGCGGGCGATCACCGACACCTTGGCGGCGTCCGCCTTGGGATCGAACGCGGGCGCGATGTCCGTCCAGGTATGGACGTCCTCGACGCGCGTGGCCAGGCGGGCCTCCAAAGTGGTGCCCACGGTGCCGGTCAGGAAGAGGCTGGAGTAATCCTCGATATCCGCTTCGGTCACGGCGACCCAGGCGATTCCGGGCAGATTCAGAAGCAGCGGCAGGTTGAGTAGGTATTCGGGACGCAGGCCGCCCAAGGGCAGCTCATGGTAATTGTCCTCGTTGCTGGTCTGGAAGCCGCGCGAGATCAGGCCGAAGGTGGCGGCGTCCTTTGAGAAGTGGAACTGAGTGGCTTCGTTCAGGATGCGCATTTCCGCCAGCGACGGCTGCTCGGGCACCACGTAGCGGAAAGCCACGCCATCGTCGTAGGCGCGCGCTTCCACTTCGAGCCGGTGGCCCGCCCCGCCGGTTTCCACCGTCTGCACGGCGAGCGAATTGTAGTGGTTTCTTATGGAGCTGGCCTTCCCCGCCACGGGCGTCCAGGTTTCATCCTGGCTGGAAGGCCGCGACGATTCGATGCGCACGGCCTTGCCGAGCTCGCCGCCGCCCTCTTCGAGCAGCCCCAGATGCGACCACTCGATGACCGGCTTGCCACGGAAGGTGACCTTATAGGAGAGCTGCCCGCCCGAGGCCTCGGCGGAGGTCCCGCGCAGGGTGGCAATCGAAATCTCGAGCGCCCCGTTCGGCGATTGGAGCGGCGCCGGCTGAGCTTGCGCCGCCACCGTGGACACGGCTGTCAGCGCGAAAGCGATCATCGCGAAAAGCTTAAAGGCAGACATTGTTTTCGTCCTCGATCTATCCGCGGCACCGGCCGCGCGCGATTAAGAGACATTTTCGCCGATCCGGTCTCTAAATGCTATTTCTTTGCCGTCGGACCGGCTGTCGCCCGTCGGGCTTTCGAGGTGACAAAGCCCAAAATAGCGGCTTAAGGTGGAACCCGCGGGTGTATGCTTTTGAAGTCCGGAGAAGTAAACGTAATGGGATGACGCGCCGGCTCCCGCTCGAGCGTTGCCCGCGGCGGGAACTCGTCGATGGCGCGCGATCTCTGAAAAGGAGCGACTTGACATGAACACTTCCAAGATTGGGCGGCCTCTGGCGATGCTGACCCTGTTGATGGCGGTTCCTGGCGGGCTGATCGGCCAGGGTCCCGCGGCCGGCGGACGGCAGGCCGAGCCGGACAATGGAATCGACCCGGCGGAGATTGCGGCGAGTCTCAAGAAATTGCAGCACGGGCCGCAGCTCCCCAACAAGTTTGTGCCTAACTGGCCGACTCTGCCCAAGGGCTACAACATGGGCGAAGCGAGCGGCGTGGATATCGACCACCAGGGGAATATCTGGGTGGCCAATCGGGGCTCCTGGCCGGTGATGGAATTCGACCGCAGCGGGAAGATGCTCCAGGCTTGGAACCACGACACCGTCCGGGTGACCGAAGGAACCGGAAAAGGCACCCACGGATTGAAGATCGACGTGAATGGTAACGTGTGGCTGGGAGATGTGGATGGCCACGTGAACTTTAAGTTCACTCCCGAGGGGCGGCTGCTGATGGTTCTGGGGAACCGGCAAGGCGTCCCCAACGGCAACGATAGCAAAACGGGTTTCAACCGGCCGACGAATTTCTGGCCCCTGGCCAACGGGAACATGCTCATCTCGGATGGCTACGGCAACTCCCGCATCATCGAGTTCACCAACGACGGGCACTACGTGCAGCACTTCGGCACGCATGGCTCAGGCGACGGCCAGCTCGATTTGCCGCACGGCGTGACGATGGACTCAAACGGCCGCATCTACGTGGCGGACCGCAGCAACTCGCGCGTAGACGTATTCGACCGGGCAGGCAAGTTTCTAGCCAAGTGGACCGACATCGGCCAGCCCTGGGACGTCTATTACGCCTCCCAGGAAAACGTCATCTACATGTGCGACGGCAGGTACGACCGCATCGTGAAGATCGATCTCGAAGGCAAAGTGCTGGGCGAGACGAGCCATTTCGGCCACGGTCCCGGAGAGCTGGATTTCGCGCACGCGATCGCCGTGACACCCAACGGCAGCGAAATCTACGTGGTGGAGATCAAGAACTGGCGCGTTCAGAAGTGGGCCCGCTGAGGCCGCCCCGCTTACGCCAGCCACTCCTGCGCCCGCTCGAGGCGCGCGGCCACCGCGACCCCGTTGGGGCAGCGCACCGAACAAGCCGCGCAGTCGGCGCAGCGAACTTGCCGGGTACGTTCCGGCAGTTCCTGAAATCGCTCGCGGGCCAGCGGGAACTGTCCGTATCCATCGGCGTACGTCAAAATGCGGAGCATATCCGGCACTGGCAGATCCTTTCGGCACTGGCCCGCGCACGCTCCGCACATGCGGCAGTAGATGGGCCGTATGCGCTCGAGGTGCGCGCTGAGCAGCTTTTGATCGGCCTCCGTTAAAGGCGCCGACATGCAGGCGAAGTTCTCTTCGAGCTGGTCCGCATCGACAATTCCCACGATGGCCGTATCCACGTCTTGGTTGCGCAGCGCCCAGCGCAGAGCGGCCGGCATCAGGCCAGGCCGCTTCAACTTGCTCATGATCAGCTTGGGATCTTCGAAGACGATCTGCGATTCGCGGCCCCGCGAAGAACCGTCGTCCCAGCGCTGGACGCGCGCGTAACCGCCGGCCATGGTCTTCATGGCGACGATTCCCTTCCCGGCGTGGCGGGCGGCCTGGATGGTCTTCTCCATCCCCAGATCGTGCATCGAGAAATTGTACGAAGTGAGGATCACGTCCGTCTGGCCGAGGGTCTGCAAGTAGGCTACGGTACTCTCGACGTGCGTGCTGACGCCGGCAAAGCGGATCTTGCCCTGCTGCTTGGCGATACGCTGCGCTTCCAGAAGCTCTTCTTTCACATCCTCGGGATGGTTCTTGCTGTGCAGGAGCCAGATATCGACGTAGTCCGTGCCGAGCTCCTTCAGGCTGGCCTCCAACTCGCGCGTGACGGCCTCTTTGGTGGTGGCGGTGGATTTGGTCTCGATGATGGCGTCCTTGCGGAGGCCCTTCAGCGCCGCTCCCAGCAGGCGCTCGCTGTTGCCGCCCAGGTAGCTGCGCGCGGTGTCAAAGAAGTTGATGCCCATGTCGAGCGCGCGGGCGATCACGCTCGAATCGGAGACCGCCAGACATCCGAAGCCGAGCCGAGTGACCTTGAGACCGGTGTTGCCAAGGACCCCGTAGCGCAGCCCGCCGGTTGCTTTGGCCGGTTCGCGCGCGGGCACCGGCGAGGCACCGCTCTGCTCCGAAGTCCGGGAAGCGGAGGCAGCCTTCGCGAGCGCCAGGCCTGAAGCCAGAAATCCGCGGCGGGAAGACCGATCGGCAGGCGCCATCCCGGTTTCCTCCTTTGCGGCCGGGATCTCCGTTTGGGCTGCCCCGGTCACCGTCGATTGTACATCCACGGCCCGTTAAGATGTTAGGTTCGATGACGAAATCGCCTCTGCGCTATCGCCTTCTGATAGTCGCCGCCGCCGGCCTCTTTTCCACGGGTGGAGCAGCCATCAAAGCGGCCTCGCTCGACGGCTGGCAGATCGCGAGTTTCCGTTCCGGCATCGCGGCCCTGTTTCTGCTGGCGGTGATTCCGGAAGCGCGCCGCGCGTGGCGCCGGCGTATGCTGCCGGTCGCGGCCTGCTACGCGGCCACGCTGGTCTGTTTCGTTCTGGCCACCCGCCTCACCACGGCCGCCAACGCCATCTTTTTGCAATCGGCCGCCCCGCTTTATGTTTTGCTGCTCGGACCGGTTTTGCTGCACGAGCCGATCCGCGGCCGCGACGTGGGCTTCGTGGCGGCGGTGGCCTGCGGGATCGCCTGTTTCTTCATCGGCTCGCCCGCGGCCGTGCGCACGGCGCCGGACCCATTTCACGGCAACCTCTTCGCGGTGGTGGCCGGCATGGCTTACGCCTTCGCGCTGGTGGGCCTGCGCTGGCTGGCGCGTGACGATGCGGAAAGCGGCGGGACGGGCGGCGCGGCCATCGCGACGGTGGCGATGGGCAATCTGCTGGCCTGCGTGGCGGCGCTGCCGATGGCGCTGCCCGCGAGCGGCATATCCACCAAAGATGTCGCCGTGCTGCTATATCTGGGCGCGTTTCAGATCGGGCTGGCTTACTTCTGCCTGACGCGCGGCATCCGGCACGTTCCGGCCGTCGAGGCCACCGCGCTGCTAATGGTGGAGCCGGCGCTGAACCCGGTGTGGACGTGGCTTGTGAACGGCGAAAAACCGGGGACCTGGGCAGTGGCCGGCGGCGCGCTGATTCTTTCGGCGACGCTTTGGAATACGTGGCGCGCGGCCCGCGCACGCGCCGGCTAGCGGACCCGCAGACCGCTTGCTTACGCGCGCGGCTCCGAACCGAGCCGCGACCGTCAGGGAGCGGCTTTCCAATGGAACGGAACCTCGCCGTAACAGACCTAGTTGGCCGCCCTTGTCAGCCAGCCGTTCACTTTCAGCCACTCCTCCAGGCGGTCCAGATAATGATCCGCCCCGCCGCCCTTCTTTCCGAAACCGTGCGCGCCGGTCTGGAAGACGTGCAGCTCGACCGGCAGCCCAGCCTTTCTCCACGCGCTGAACATCTCGACCGAGCCCTCGTATCCCACCGCCTGGTCATCCGCAGCCACGGCGATGAATAGCGCCGGACCTCCGGCCGGAGGCGGATTCGAATTCGCGCCGGCGGCATAGATCGGAGCCGCGAAATCAGGCCGGCCATCGGCGGGACCGAAGACCGTCGAAAGCACCACTCCGCCGCCCGCCGAGTAGCCGATGATCCCGATGCGGTTGGGGAGCACGCCGAATTCGGCGGCCCTCTGCCGCAGCAGACGCACGGCCTGCTGCCCATCGGAGCCGGCGATTTCGCGCACGTTCTGGCCGGCTTGCGGACCCGTGGTGGCCGGCCCGCGGGGGCCACCCGTGGGCGGAGGCGCGTCGGGATCCACGTAGGTCGTGCGGTACTTCAGCACGAAGGCGTCCACGCCCATCTGGTTCAGGCGCCTGGCCACGTCCACGCCTTCATACGACATCATGAGCGTCCAGTAGCCACCGCCCGGTGCCACGATCATCGCGGTCCCCACAGCCGTCGCCTTGTCGGCCGGGTAATAAAGCAGCACCGGCTTCACGACGTTGCGCGCCTCCGGCTTGGCCGGCGTACCGGCGGTCAGCTCGCGATAATTCCACTTCTCCGAACCGGGGGCGACGTCCGGATAGAGCGGGATTTCCTTGGCCGGCGGGGCCAGTTGGGCCCAGCCCGCGGCGGCGAAACCGCCCAGAAGACAAACCGTGAGGAGGTTCGATCGAAACATGGACAGCCTCTTTCTCGAAAGCGCTATGGTATCGCAGGGCGGCTTCTTAGAACGTCAGCGTATTGTTCCCGGGCTGTAGCGGCTGCCGCGCGTCCTTCCACACGAATTCGCCGGGCGTTCCCGCGGGCAGTGTGACGCTGGCCCGCAAGCCCGCGCCGACCCGCTCCAAGGTCACCGCGATAGCTCCCTTGGGGTGCGGCACGGAGCCGGAGCAGCGCTTCAAAGCGCCCAGGAACGGCCGTATGCGAACGCGCGCGAAATGCGGTGCCGCGGAATCCACGCCCAGCACCGTGTGCAGCAGCTCGTAGTTGGGACTGGCGCTCCATGCGTGGCAATCCGAGCGCGTCGGCCGGCCGGGCTTATCCAGTATTTCGGAAAAAGTCGTCAGGCCGTATTTGTCGATCATGGTGTGCCAGTCGGCCAGCTCCGGCAGGTACCGGTCGCCTTCGCCAACGCGGTTCAGCGCGGTGTACAGGTAGTGCCGGAAGTAGAGCGAGCATGGCGCCAGCGTCGTATCCCCGAGAACGCGCACAATCAGCTCCGCGGCCTTATCGGCGGGCGCCACGCCCGCCAGCACCGCCAGCACGTTGGCGTGTTGCGACCAGTTCGCTTTGCGCGGCGTATCGGCGTACAGACGCCGCCCGCCATCCCAGTACGAGCTCTGTAACACCGGGCCGAGAGCGGCGGCTTTCCGACGGTAGTACGCCGAGAAATCCGGCGCGCCGAAGACCGACTCCAGATCGGCGGCCCAGTTCAAACCCATCACGTGGAGGAAGTCGAAGAGCGCCGACGAACCGTCCGGCTCCTGGGGCGCGTTGCCATCCGGCCAGGTGTCCACCCAATCCATGTAGCGCCACCACGGCAGCGGCCCCAGCGAGCCGCCAGGCTTCTGGTGGGCCTCGAAAAACGCCAGCACGCCGCGCACTCCCGGCATCGTCTGGCGCACGAAAGCGGGGTCGTCGACGTAGCGCGAGTAGTCGTGCAGCATCCCGATCCACCACAGCGAAAACGAGGGGATGAACTGCGGCAGCCGCGTAGGATAGCGGCTCATGGTGGCGCCGTTCGACAGGCGCGAGTTATCGATCTGCTCGATGGCATTGCGCACCAGGCGCGCGTCGCCGGTGGAGAAAATCGAAATGAGCGCCTGAATGCGCGTATCGCCGACGTACTGGAGCTGCTCGTAATAGGGGCAGTCCATGTAGGTTTCGTGGGCGCACAAGCGCGCCGTGCGCCAGCCCACTTCCTGAATACGCGACAGGCCCTCATCGCCGGCATCGAACCATGCGCTGCGCAGGAACGGATAGGACACGATTGTGGAACGCAGAGCCTCGATGGTCAGCGGCTCGCCGGCCGTCTCCACCACCAGCTCGATATACCGCCAGGTGCGCCACCAGAGCGGGCGGTAGAGCCGCTTAGCGCCGCCATCGGGATGGAATTCATCGTGGTAGCCGACGAAATTCTTGCCCTCGATTTCGTTGCGATTGCCCTTGGCACCGTGCTCCCCCACCAGGGCCTCGGCGTAGCGAAGTTGGATGGTCGCGCCGAGCCCGCCGGTTACTACGAGTTCCGGATATCCAGTGGTCAGGCGCGCCTGGTCGATCAGGTATCGGGCGTGTGTGTTCGCCGGGAATTGCGCGGGCTTGTCGTCGTCGGCCGGGAACTCGGCCGGAAGCGCGGGGCCCTCGGACTTGCGAACCGCGCCCATGCGCTGCGGCCGCTCCTCCTCGAGGGGGATGGTGCGCGGCGTGAGCATCCAGTGGCTGGAGTTGTGCGCGTCCATGCCCGCGGCGGCATCCGCCGGGATGGCCGCGGGCCAGGCGGTGTCGTCGAACTTGGGACTCTCCCACCCCCAGGGATAGCGCGCGGCATCCAGTTTTTCGCCCGGTCCGGCCGCGAAATATCCATTCACGCGGGCGCTTTCCGGCGCATACGCCGGGTTGCGGAAGGCCTTCCACTCCGGCCCCGTGTTGGCCATCCGTTCGGATTCGGTGTCGCCCTGCAGGAGGAAGCCGCTGCGGACGGTCATCTGCGCTTCGGGAGCCAGCTCCGCGAAGTTCCACACCACCGCCGCGAGCACGTTATGTCCGGCCTTCAGATAGAACGCCAGATCCATGGATTCGAAATGCCAGTGCGCCGGGTCGCCGCGCGCCGGGCCCCAGAGCACGCGCAGCCCATTCACATAAAGCTGGTAGCGGTTGTCTCCGCTGACGTGGACGATGAACGTTGGCGGCTTTCGCGGCAAATCGATCGCGCGCCGGAAATGGTAGACGCCGAAATCGCCCGACGGAGCGTTCGGCGCAAAAATCCAGCGCGCCGTCCATTGCGCGGAGACCAGCGCCGCGGCGTGCCCTATCGGAGGTTCAATGGCCTGCTCCGCATCCGCGGTGCGGGGTGTCCCCGCCGCCAGCAGCAGCGTACTGGCGGCGCAGCTCTGAATGAAGGTTCGACGTTCCATACGGTTCATGGACAAACGCTAAACGGCGAGCGTCTTCAGATATTTCACGCTTTCGACCATGAGATCCCAGGGCTGCTCGACGAAATAATTTCGCACGCCGCCGGCTTTGGCCGCGGCGAAGATCTTGCGCCAGTCGAGGCTATCCTTGCCCACGGCCACCACGGCGGCACTGCCCGAAGCCGGCGCGGGATCATTCAAATTGACGCCCTGCAAGTGGAACGAGATGAAACGCCCCGGATACTTGTTGAAATAGGTGACCGGGTCTCCGACGGTCCGCATGGCGGAAATCTGGAATTGCATCTTCACCAGTTTCGGATCGAGCAGTTCCAGCAGAACCTGGTAGGTGAGCCTGCCCTCGACCTTGGAAAGCTCGAAGCCTTCGTCGTGCAGGAACTGCTGTATGCCGGCCTTGGCGGCCGCCTCGCCGATCTTGTTGTACTCGTCGGCGGCCTTCTTCACGGCATCCATGGTGGTGACGCCGTCCTGCATCGGCCCGCGCAGCGTCGCGGTGCCCATCTGCGTCATGCCGATATCGTGGGCCCAGGCGATGGCTTGCGGATGCTTGTTGCGGAGCTCCTCCAGGGTGAAATGGGCGCTCGGACACTTGAGGCCGTGTTCTTCGATGATCTTCCTGGTGTGCTTGCCGTCCGCCAGGCTCGCAAACTCGGCGTACCCCGGCGAGCATAGCTCCAGGTTGCCCACCCCTAGAGCCGCCATATCCTTGCACAGACCGGCGAAATCGCCGTCCTGGATCCTCTGCCGTTGATAATAAGTCTGGCTGCCGATGGGCAAGCCCAGTGGATTGGCCCGCAGTCCGCGCGCGGCCAACGATAGGAAACCGGCCAGAGCGACATCGGCCGCCGATTTCTCAAAGAACTGTCTTCTGGAAAGTACAGGCATGTCCGTTCGAGGACAAGTATATATCAACTCATCTGGCTCGGCCCGGAGCAGCCTGTCCGTACTTATCCTGGGGCTTATGTTGGGCCGGCCGCCGCGCGAATGCGGCGTGGTGGCGATTCCGCATTCCCCGCCCCGAACTGCTCAACGAGATGGTCTGAGACGGCGCGTACGCGCACGCCGCGCGCCGACTTTGTCTGATAAGTTGGATTTGCGATGCCACTCGATCCCCATGCAGGCCAGCCGGCCACTCCCGACCTCCTGGTGAATGTACCCCGCTTGATCACCGCCTACTACACGGAGAAACCCGACCCTTCCGTGGCGAGCCAGAGGGTTAGTTTCGGCACCTCCGGCCACCGCGGTTCGGCTTTCCAGCGCGCGTTCAACGAAGACCACATCCTGGCCATCACGCAGGCGATTTGCCAATACCGCGCCGGCCAGGGCACCCGTGGGCCGCTGTTCCTGGCCAAGGATACCCACGCGCTTTCCGAGCCGGCCTTCGCCAGCGCGCTCGAGGTGCTGGCGGCCAACGAAGTGGAGGTCATGATCGATCAGGATCTCGGCTATACTCCCACTCCAGTTCTCTCGCACGCCATTCTCACGTATAACCGCCCGGCCGGCGGCGCGCGCCCCAGCGCACTATCCGATGGCATCGTCATCACGCCTTCCCATAATCCGCCCGATGACGGCGGCTTCAAGTACAACCCCACGCACGGCGGCCCGGCCGACACGGACGCCACCAACTGGATCGAGGGCCGCGCCAATGCCATCCTCGAAAACGGGCTGAAGGACGTGCGCCGCATGGGCTACACCGCCGCGCTTCTGGCATCAACCACCCACAGGCACGATTACATCACCGCCTACGTGAACGACCTGGATTCGGTGGTGGATATGGAGGCTGTGCGCAACGCCCACCTCTCGCTGGGCGTCGACCCCCTGGGCGGCGCGGGCGTGGCCTACTGGGGCCGCATCGCCGAGCGCTACGGCCTTTCGTTCACCCTGGAGCACGACGATGTGGACCCCACCTTCCGCTTCATGACCGTGGATTGGGACGGCAAAATCCGCATGGATTGCTCGTCGCCCTATGCCATGGCCGGGCTGATCGCGCTCAAGGACCGCTTCGATCTGGCCTTCGCCTGCGATACCGATCACGACCGCCACGGGATCGTCACGCGCTCCGCTGGGCTGCTGCCGCCCAACCACTATCTCTCGGCGGCCATATGGTACCTGTTCGGCAATCGACCGGGCTGGCCAGCCACTTCGGCCGTGGGCAAGACGCTGGTCTCGAGCAGCATGATCGATCGCGTGGCCGGCCACCTGGGGCGGCGCCTGGTAGAGGTTCCGGTGGGCTTCAAGTGGTTCGTTGAAGGGCTGCTCGATGGCGGCCTGGGATTCGGCGGCGAGGAGAGCGCCGGCGCGTCCTTCCTGCGGCGCGATGGCTCGGTGTGGACCACCGACAAGGACGGTCTCATCATGGGGCTGCTGGCGGCCGAGATGCTCGCCCGCACGCGCCAGGATCCCGCGGCTGTGTATGCCGATCTGGCTGCGCGTTTCGGCGATCCGGTCTATGAACGGATCGACGCGCCAGCGACTCCCGAAGAGAAGGAGATCCTGGCGCGTCTCTCTCCCGAGCAGATCTCGACGCGCGAACTGGCAGGGGACCCCATCGACGCCATGCTCACCAAGGCGCCCGGAAACGGTGCGCCCATCGGCGGTCTCAAAGTGGTGACCCGTCGCGGCTGGTTCGCCGCACGCCCCTCCGGAACGGAGGAAGTTTACAAGATCTACGCCGAGAGTTTCGCCGGCCTTGAGCACTTGCGCCAGATCCAGAACGAGGCCAAGGAATTGGTGCGCAAAGCGCTGGCGGCGGCCAAGTAGCCGCATGATCGTCGTGCTGGCTGCCTGGGGCGCGCTGGCCGCGTGGCTCTACCTGCTGATCGCTCGCGGCCGCTTCTGGCTGGAATTCGCGCGGCGCCCCAGTGCCGAGCCATCCTCGGCCGGCGCGGATCCCTCCGTGGTGGAGGTGATTCCGGCGCGCAACGAGGCTGGCGTGGTGGCGCAGGCCATCGCATCGCTGGCCGCGCAGCAGTATGGCGGGCGCTTCCACATCGTCCTGGTGGACGACCACAGCACGGATGGCACCGCGGAGATCGCCCGCGCCGCCGCGCCGCCCGGCCTCGTCACCGTGATCCACGCCGCCCCGCTGCCACCGGGCTGGACTGGAAAACTGTGGGCCGTCGCGGAGGGCATCCGGCAGGCCGCCGCCTTCGATCCGGAATTCTTGCTTCTCACCGATGCCGATATCGTGCATCCGCCGGATAACCTCCGCACGCTCACGGCCCACACCGGCTGCGATCTGGTTTCCTATATGGCCACGCTCGAGTGCCGCACGCTGGCCGAGCGGGCCCTGATCCCGGCTTTTGTCTTCTTCTTTTTTATGCTGTATCCGCCGGCCTGGATCCGCGACCCGCGGCGCCGGACGGCGGGCGCGGCGGGGGGCTGCATGCTGGTGCGACGGCGGGCCCTCGAAGAGGCGGGCGGGATTGCGGCCATCCGGGGCGAATTAATCGACGATTGCGCGCTGGCCCGCATCCTCAAGCACCGCGGCGGACGCGTCTGGCTGGGCCTGGGCAGCGCGACGCGCAGCATACGGCCGTATGCCGGTTTCGCGGAGATCGGCGGGATGATCTCGCGCACCGCGTACACTCAATTGGGCCGCTCCGCGCTGCTGCTGGCGGCCTGCGTGGCCGGCATGTTCTGGATCTATCTGCTTCCGCCGCTGGCGCTAGCGGCCGCCCCGCTGCCCGCCGCCGCCGCGTGGCTGGCCATGGCGCTGGCTTACTGGCCGGCCCTGCGCTACTACCGGCGTTCCTGGCTGTGGACGCCGCTGCTGCCTCTGGTAGCGGCCTTCTACCTGGGTGCCACCGTGCATTCCGCAATCTGCCATTGGCGCGGGCGTGGCGGGCAGTGGAAGGGACGCGCACAGGCTGCCGGCTAGCTCGACCCCACCCCCATCTGCGGGTAGGGCGGGCCCGCATAAGAACTGTTGAGAAACGCATCAGGCTCGGATAACTTAGCTTCTAGCGATGGCTCACAAGAAGATCTGTCTGACCTGCAAGAACAAGGGATGCGTGGCACGCTGCCAGTTTGTCAAGGCCGAACCGCCCCGCCCGGTTGTGCGGCTGAAAGCGTGATGGGGGGCCGATTTCGGGGGCCCCGGCACCGCCGTAATTAAGCTACAGTTGGGTTTCGGCGCATTCCCGGAGCTTGCGGCGCCAATGGGCCGATAACGCCTGAAGAGGAAACTCATGGAAGTGCACCGGCCTTATTCCCCCGAGGCGACGCGCGAACTGGCACGCGCCCGGGCCGAGACCTCCAAGCATCTCTCGAACCTGCCTCCGTTTCATCCCACCGCGCTGCGGCTGCTATCGATCTCGATCGACGGTGATTCCGCGCTGCCGGAATTCGAAGAGTGCTTCAAGGCCGATCCCGCGCTGGCGGCCGACCTTCTCCTGTCGGCCAATTCGGCGCAGTTCGGACTGCGCCACCGCATCGATACCATCCGCCACGGGCTGATGGTGCTGGGGCTCGAGCGTGTACGCTCGCTGGCCTTCAGCATCACCATGCGATCGTATATCGGGGCCAGCCCGCGGCAGCGGGATTTGCAGTTAGTATGGTCGCACAGCGTGGCCACGGCTATCGTTGCCGATCAATTGGCCGCTTCGGCCGGATCGGCTGCCAAGCTGCTTTACACGGCGGCACTGGTGCATGATCTGGGGCGGCTGGGAATGGTATTGGCGTCTGGCCGCAAATACGCCGAAATGCTCGCCGAACCGGTGCGCGACATTGCCGAAGGCATGGCCCGCGAGGAGGAGCGCTTCGGCCTCTCGCATTGCCAGGCAGGGGTGGAACTGGCCCGCAAATGGGGCCTGCCCGCCAGCTTGCAGGAGTGCATCTCGCTGCACCACGACGCGACCGATCGAGAGCGCGGCGAACTGCTCTACCTGATCCAGATCGCCTGCCGGATGGCGGATTCGCTGGGCTTTCCGGAAGTGCTGGCAGCGCCTGGTCCGGAGACCGCCGCCGGCGCGTGGGCGCTTCCCGAAGCCTTCCGCGGCCGCCCCGCACTCGCCCCCGACCGCTTGAAATCGCTGATTACACGCCAGATATCGGCCGCATCGAAGCCCGAGCCGGCAACCGCAATTTAGAATTTAAAGTTCTTGAGAATTCGCGGGCCGAATTTCGACTATCCAGGGCGAATGCGGCAATCGAGAAAACCGGATTTACTGCGCGCGCTCATCGCTCTCGATGGCATGGTGGACCGCGCCCGCAGCGACTTGCAGGGAACCCGTGAGACCCACCCGCAGTTGGAGTTTCGCATCCAGCGACTGGTCCGGCTGATGGAGCGCCGCGACCAGCTTCTGGAAGAGGCCGACGAGTGTCTCCGCCGAGTGGCGGGAGTTCATGCCGAAACACCCGCGCCCTGAATTGGCGTCCGGCACGAGCCGCTGAACGACACCTTGCCGCAAAGCCGGAGCTGCCCGCCACCCCAGCGCCCGGCGGCCGGAATTCAGACAAAGGACTATAATTACGCTGGAGGCGGCACTCGATGGCGATCCGGCCTGAAGACGCACTGGAATACCACTCATCGCCCCCGGCGGGCAAAGTTTCGGTGACTCCCACGAAGCCCTGCCGGACGCAGAGGGACCTCAGCCTCGCTTATACGCCTGGGGTGGCGGTCCCCTGCAAGGAGATCGAACGCGATCCCAGCCTCGCTTACAAGTACACTGCCAAGGGCAATCTCGTGGCGGTGGTGAGTAATGGCACCGCCGTGCTGGGTTTGGGCAACATCGGGGCCCTGGCCGGAAAACCGGTCATGGAAGGCAAGGGCGTGCTGTTCAAGCGCTTCGCCGATATCGACGTGTTCGATATCGAGCTGGCCACGGAAGATCCCGAGGAGATCATCCGCACCTGCCAGATCCTGGAGCCGACCTTCGGCGGGATCAACCTGGAAGATATCAAGGCGCCGGAGTGCTTCTACATCGAGGAGACGCTCCGCAACACCATGAAAATACCGGTCTTCCACGACGATCAGCACGGCACCGCGATCATCTCCGGAGCGGGCCTGCTGAACGCGCTGGAGATCGCCGGCAAGAAGATCGAAGAGATCCGGGTGGTGTTCAACGGGGCGGGTGCCAGCGCCATCTCCTGCGCCACGCACTACATGAACCTGGGGGTGCGCCGCGAAAACATCGTCATGTGCGACACCGAGGGCGTCATCTACGAAGGCCGCACCAAGAAGATGAATGCCTACAAGGCGCGTTTCGCGGCCCAGACCGCGGCACGCACTCTGGGCGAGGCGCTGGTGGGCGCGGACGTCTTCTTCGGCCTTTCGAGCGGCGGCTGCGTGACGGGCGAAATGGTCAAAGGCATGGCGCCCAATCCGGTGATCTTCGCTTTGGCCAACCCCGATCCCGAAATACCTTACGACGTGGCCCTGGCCGCCCGCCCGGACGCCATCGTGGCTACCGGCCGGTCGGACTTCCCCAACCAGGTCAACAACGTCCTGGGATTTCCGTTCATCTTCCGCGGGGCCCTCGACGTGCGCGCCACCACCATCAACGACGCGATGCAATTGGCGGCCACACGCGCGCTGGCCACCCTGGCCAAGGCCGACGTGCCGGATTCGGTGCTGCGCGCCTACGGCGTGGACCGGCTGGAGTTCGGCCGCGAGTACATCATTCCCAAGCCCTTCGACCCGCGTGTGCTCATCTGGGAAGCCTCCGCCGTGGCGCAGGCCGCCATGGAGAGCGGCGTGGCGCAGCGCCCGGTCGATCTGGAGCAATATCGAGAGGATCTGGAGAAGCGCCTGGGCAAGGCGCACGAAGTCATGCGCGGCATGATCCACAAAGCCCGTCGGCAGCCCAAGCGCGTGGTCTTCACCGAGGGCGAGGAGAGCAAGATCCTGCGCGCCTGCCAGAATCTGCTGGACGAGAAGATCGCGATTCCCATCCTGTTGGGCGCCAAAGACACGATCCGGGCCACGGCGGAGGAACTGCATCTGCACCTGGAGGGCGCGCAGATCGTGACTCCGCGCAAGTTCCCGCGGCTGCGCGATTACGCCGAGGAGTTTTATAGTTTGCGCCATCGCAAGGGGGTGACGCGCACGGAGGCCGAGCAGCTCATCCTGAACCACACCACTTTCGGCGGCATGATGGTTCGGCTGGGCGACGCGGACGCGCTGATCGGGGGCCTGACGACGCACTATCCCGATACGATTCGCCCGGCGCTGCAGGTGATCGACATCCGGCCGGAACTGCGCAAGGTGGCGGGCGTGTATGTGCTGATCACGCCCAAGGGCGATATCTATTTTCTAGCCGACGCTACGGTCAATATCGAGCCGAGCTCGGAAGACCTGGCCGAGATCGCCATCATGGCGGCCGAAAAGGCGCGCCGCTTCAGCATAGAGCCGCGCGTGGCCATGCTGTCTTTTTCCGACTTCGGCAGCACGCGCCATCCCCTGTCGGATAAGGTCCGGCGGGCGGTGGAGCTGGCCCGGCAGCGCGCTCCGGGCCTGATGATCGATGGCGAGATGCAGGCCGATACGGCCGTGGCGCCGCAGATCATCGCCGAAACCTATCCCTTCAGCACGCTCAAGGGCGGGGCCAACGTGCTGGTCTTCCCCAACCTGGAAGCGGGCAACATCGCCTACAAGCTGCTGCAACGCATCGGCGGCGCCGAACTGATCGGACCGCTGCTAACGGGCCTGACGAAACCCGTGCACGTGTTGCAGCGCGGCTCGGAAGTCAACGACATCGTCCACGTGGCCGCCGTGGCGGTGGTGGATGCGCAGGAGGTGGGTAAGCCTTACCGCACGCTTTCGGTGAGCGTGCTGCGGTAGGTGGGGCATGCTTTAGCTTGCCCAAAACCTATTCCCAGGTTCTGAAGCGGTGCTGGTGCTCGGCCAGGTCCACGCGTTTGCCGCGGAAGCGCACGCCTTCCATCTCCAGGCGGGTGCGCTGTTCGAGACCGGCTTCGAATTTCAGCTTGATGGCGCCGCCCGCGCCCACCACGCGATGCCAGGGGAGCGCGGCGCCCTCGCGTTGCAACAACTGGGCCACGTGGCGATGGTATAGAGGATAGCCGGCGGCCGCCGCCACCTGTCCGTAGGTGGCCACCTTGCCGCGCGGGATCTGGCGAATGACGCGGCGGATAGCGGCATCGCGCATGGCGCTCCGGGGCGCGCGCATCAGGCGGCGGGCCACTTCGCGGTGCGTCACTTTGCGCATGGCGCGGCGTGCAGTAGTTCCTTGTCGATGCTGAGTTCGAGGCAGCCCGGCGCTTTCAGCTCCTGAAGCGCCAGCCCGTTCCAGTAGAGACTGCCGGGCACCCAGGCTTGGGGAACCGTGAGCTGCAACCCGGTGATTCCACGGCTGGCGATCTGGATTTCTTTATCTTCCGGGATGTATTTGGCCTGCACGCGGACGGTTCCGTTCGAATCGCGCTTGGGAAGCAGAATGCGGGTCTCCACGCGTATGCGATCCTTGCCGCGCTGGACCATCACCACGGCGGCCCTCTCCTGGTCGAGCTTGGCCATGGTTTCGGTGAACGCGGGCGCATCGGCGATGCGTTGGCCATCCAGTGCCACAATGCGATCTCCGGGCTTCAGCGAGCCGCTGTACTTGGGCGCCAGCTCGACCAATACGCCGGGACCGGGATCCTTGCTGTCGTACGCAAAGATGCCCAGATCGAGCGATGCGCCCGGGCCGCCCGCAATCAAGGAAGTGGGCAGCACGTCGTTGCGCTCGGAGAGATCGAATTGGGTCATGCGGATCCAGTGGCAGCGGGCGAAGGCCGACGAGCCGGTTTCGCAATCGATCGAAGCGGGGAACTCCTGGCGCGTGTGTCGGGCGAGCCATTCGAAGACCGCGCTCATGGTCGTTGCGGCGGCGCGGTATTCGAGGTTCATTCCGGCGGATTGAAGCTTGGCGGCCAGGGTCTGGTCATTTGCACCGTTACCGGCCCACAGCACCGGTGTGAGGGTGAAATTGGCGGCATAGATGCGATTGGTGTCGAGAGCCGGCTGCGGCGACCCTCCCAGCACCAGCCCGGCAGCCCAGAGATCCGGTACGCGCGAAATGGCATAGAAGACCGCGGCGCCTTCGTCGCCCAGACCCGCCAGATAGACGCGCGAGGGATCGGCGCCGGATTTCGCGATGGCTTCTTTGACCGCCTCTTCGACTGCCTGCACACGGGTATCGATGTCGGTGCCGGCCGGCACGGTGGGGGCGATCACCTGCCAGCCCAACTGTTTAGTCCAGGTCTGCCACCGGGGCGCGGCGCCGCTATCGAGCAGCGCGATAGCGGGCGTTTTCGGGGCGGGCTGAGCGCTCGCCAGCGCGGCGGCCAGCAGGCTAATGGCGCATGCGGGAACGAATCCTCTTGACCAGTTTCTCGATCTCATCGGTTTTCTTGAGCGTGGAGACGGAAAAAACGAAGCGGTCGTTCTTCTCGATCTCCTCCTTCAGTTGGTCGGCCAGTTCGGCCAGTTCCTTGGCGTCCTTGATATTCCGCTCGCGCTCGACCCTGAGGATCTCGTCGCGCTGCGATTTGCCGCTGGGCAGGTTGATATCCCCGCCATCCCGCTCCGATTCGTCGCGCGAGTTCGGAAACTTCGGAACCGGCTCCTGGGAGACGGCCAGCGATCCCCAGGCGGCCAGCGACAGCATCACTATCCCGCGACCGATCCATTGTTTCATCGCCCAACCCCTTTTATCGCCAAAAACCTTTTTTCATGATAGCGCTCGGGGAATGCGCGTCACCGCTGGGAGCGCTCGTACACGGCGTTGAACTCGCAGCCGATCAGGGCGA
>Ga0181520_10003569_pt1 | contig 27156 bp, 17 predicted proteins | sample PEATcosm2014_Bin_29_FD_132451 | JGI IMG/M metagenome (GOLD analysis project Ga0181520, IMG submission 132451) | Peatland microbial communities from MTU Mesocosm Facility, Houghton, MI, USA - PEATcosm2014_Bin02_30_metaG | ecosystem: Environmental > Terrestrial > Soil > Wetlands > Peat | place...
CAAGCTGCTCAAGGATCACATGAACATCTTCATCAACTTTGAGGAAGAGATCGATTCCGTTGGGCGTGGTGAGGAAGGCCGCATACTGTTGCGCAACGACAACCTCAACCGCTCCGTCGAGGAGTTGGAACTGTCGGTTCGCAGCTACAACTGCCTGAAGAACGCCAACATCCAATCCATCGGCGAGTTGGTGCAAAAGACCGAAGCCGAGATGCTCAAGACCAAGAACTTCGGCCGCAAGAGCCTGAACGAGATCAAGGAAATTCTGGCCCAGATGGGCCTCTCGCTGGGCATGAAGATCGACGAGCAAGGCAACGCCGTTCCAGGGCCAACCAGCATTTCACCCGCCGTCGCTTTGGCAGCCAACTATAGCCACTTCGACGACGAAGACGAACCGCTGGATTCGGTGGACTTGCAGTTGCCCACCGAGACGGAGAATTTCTAAGAACAGCTATTAGCTTCTAGCTGTTAGCCTTTAGCTTTGCCATGCCGAGTAATAGCGATTGAGGCGGTTGAACAGCTAAGAGCTAGAAGCTAGAAGCTAAAAACGAAAGAGAGTTTCACCATGCGCCATCGCAATGCAGGATTCAAGCTCGGACGCAACACTAGCCACCGTCGCGCCCTGTTGCGCAACCTGACTACGTCCGTCATTCTCGAAGACCGCGTGGAGACCACCGTGGCCAAGGCCAAGGCGGTTCGTCCGCTGGTTGAAAAGATGATCACCCTGGGCAAGAACGGCGATCTGCACTCGCGCCGTCAGGCCCATAGTTTTCTCATGACCGATAAGTCGGTCGAGCGGCTCTTCGATATCGTGGCGCCGCGCTACGACGACCGCCAGGGCGGCTATTTGCGCATCGTCCGCACTGGATTCCAACAAGGCGATGGGGCAGAGAAGGCCTTCATCGAATTGCTGGGTGCCGAAAAGCAGCTCGACTTGAAACGCCAGAAGCGTGACGAGATCAAGGCCAAGAAGCGCGCTGATCTGGAAAAGCAAATGGAAGAGGCCAAGACCGAAGAGCTCAAGGAGCTCAAGGAAAAAGAAGAGGCCGCGTAGGACCGGCTCCTTCGGCTGTGCTCAGAGGCAGGCAGTCCCGGCATTTCTTTCATGTTTCATCACTAACGGGCGCATCCCCTCGTGGGATGCGCCCGTGTTTATTGCAACAGAATCTGATGAATTCCTACTCTGCCCTGCTCGGTTGCATGAGCATCCTAATGCGCATAGATAGGTAGACCACTGACAGTAGCGTAATAGCGCCGCAGCAATCCAGCAGCACATCCCACGCAGAGCCGGTGCGGTTGGGCAGATAGCACTGGTGCCACTCATCACAACTGGCGACCAGCGCTGTCCCCAGCAGCGCCAGAAATGCGTTTTGATAGAAGCGGGAGTGCGGCAGCGTCATCCTCCAGGCGCGCAGCCATACTAGTCCGAGTGCCCCATAGCCGAAAAAGTGCCCGCTCTTGCGGAGGAAGTGATGAATTACATCCCAGTGTGCGTTGCTAACGATGCCGAAAATGGACTCCCAGAACCAACGCAACGGCCCGGTAGTATGGTCGGCGCCAAGCAGTTCAGTGGATTCCATCATGATGACGCCGATGCCTATGACAACCGGCAGCCATGCGCTCACCCAGAACTTGAAGCCTTGACGGACGTGAGTCCCTCTTCTGATCGAGGCAGCGGAATCAGGCACTAATCGCTCTTTTCTGAATCCGAATCTACCACGGCGGGCAGATCCAGCGCCACCAATGCAAACCGGGTCTGGTTATCCCTGGGATTCTCAAAGCCCACAATGTGCTGGTGGCGTTTTGAGCCGGCCTTCAGTTCCAGGTTCCCCTTGCCAAAGTGATAATCCCCTTGGTCAATCTTCACGTTGTCGTGCTTGCCATCGTCGGCGCATGTCAACCCCTCGGTAGTCATCGCCGGAGTGCCCACGGGAGCGTTTCCCTGGCAGGTAATCACGTCTCCGTAGCGACCCAGCGCCTTCTTATAGAAAGCCGTGACCTTGTCTTCGGAATCAGGCGTTTGATAGGAGACTACCTTCACCTTCAACTGCCACTCGCCAAAGCCCAGTCGCACGTCAGCCGATTTGTGGTCGCCGTCGCCTTTCACCGCCGAGGCGCCAGGGTAAACCGGCAATCCAAGGTCCGCGGCCGTAGTCTGATCGGTGTTGACGTGAATGCCGCCAAACGGCGTATCAATCTGGACTTTCTTGTCTTGTCCGTTGGCGTCCTTTTCCGTATGAATTCTGCATCCCGATATTCCGGCCGCCAATGCCAGGCTCACTACCAAAGTTGCCGCTATGCGCGTCGCGTTGAAATTCATGGCAATCGCCCTCCACCCTGTTATACGCCGTAATCGCGGGAAATGTTCCCTACTGTTTAGGCCCTCCGCCGGGGTAATCGACGCGGATAGTCAGAATCTCGTAAGGGTGAATCGGCGTCTTCACCACATCGCCAACCACGGGCAGCGGCGAGCCCTCCGGCGTCTCCATCAGGTTGGTCACGGTGGCCGATGTCGCTCCCGGCGGCACATGAAACTCAGCTGTCGTCTCTTTGCCTGCCCACTCATAAACGCGGAAGATGAGGCCGTTCGCGTCCTCGGCCTTTTTCACCGCGGTGAGTACTACGTTCTCCGGCGCGACCGAGGCGAAGGAGTGCGAGGCGGGCAGAGAGCCGGGATGAGCCGTGGTGACGACGGCGGTGAGCGGGTAGTTGTATTCATAGCCGTGGCGGACGGTGAGCGCCTCCTTCCACGTTCCAGCGTGAGGATAAAGCGCGTAGTGGAAGTGGTGATGGCCCATGTCGGCCTCGGCGTCGGGCCATTTGGGCGAGCGCAGCAGCGTCAGCCGCAGCACGTTGCCCACGGCATCGTAGCCGTACTTGTTCTGGTTCAGCACGCTCAGGCCGTGAATCTTGCCGTCGGGACCGGGTCCGGATAGGTCGGCCCAGCGCATCGCCGGAACCTCAAACTGCGCCTGCTCCCAACTGTTGTTGCGCGTGGTAGGCCGATCGATGGTGCCGTAGGGAATTTCGTATGTGGCAAATGGCCCCGAAGCCGCCAGCGGGAAGGCCGCCTTGAGCAGAACGTGCGATTCGTGCCAATCGATCTCGTTGTCGATGTCAACGATGTCGCCAACGAGTCTGATTGTCTGTATGAACTTGGAGTTCTGGAAGTGACTCGTGATTCGGATCGCGTCGTATTCGATTTTCTCGACGGAATCCAGCTTATCGATCGTCATAGGCTTCATATCGAACGTTCCCGGATCGACGTTCCACGCGTCGTAATCCTTTGGCGTGTCCTTAAAGAACTGGAGTTGATTGCCGCATTTGCCGCGATCAATTAGTTCTGTTCCAGACTTAGATTCGATCAGGCTAGTGATGCATCCCGTTACGGCATCGACATCGAGTTTAATGGAACCATGCTGCAAGGATAGAACTGATTTTGATGAGCCAATCTGGCCCATAAGTGACACCACTGTTTGTTTTGTAGCCACTTGTGTTGCTTTACCAATGTGATAAGTTGCATACCCCATTGCAGGCAGATGATGCACGCTGAACTCAATATCAGCTCGATGCGCGGTGGAATTCCAATTCATATGATCAAGATCGATGAGTTCATTAGTCCCAATTACAAGGAAGGTTCGCCCCTCCTGATCGCCTTCGACAGGAATGGATAGATGAACGGTGCCATCGCGTTGCCATCCAAGCGGATTGAAGACGACAACGCTCTGAGCGTTATCAAGTCGATCCGTGTGTGTGTCGATTTGATCGGTTACGCTCTTCAGCGACCCAGAAGAAATCTCATTTGTCGACCAGCGCACTACATCGTAATCCTTTTGTGCGTCCTTGTAGATTTGACCGATGCCGGAGCCAGCGGCTAAGTCGTGGAACTGGTTGAACAAGACTTTCTTCCAGTCTTCCGTCAGTTCTTTGCCCGGATACTCGCGTCCATCGAGCCAAGCAAGCGACGACCACTTCTCCGCATTGAGCACCTCGACCTCAGCTTCGCGCATATTGCGCTTGTGGTTGGCTTGCGTGGTCATCACTCCACGGTGGTACTCAAAGTACAACTCACTCTTCCACGTGGGAATGTTCACTTTGCCGGGAACTGCCGGTGGAGGCGTATAGCCTTTGGCAATCGATTGGTAGTTCCACACCGGGCTGTCAGCCACAATCTGCTTTTCCAGCGACGAAAAATAACTCTGCGCCGTGCCGAACTCGATCTTCGGCGTCACATGTCCCGGCGCCGCCCAATGGAATCCCTCGTCGAGAATGGCGCGCGTGGGTCCGCCGCCGTGGTCGCCGACACCGTAGAGGTCCATGATGCCCGGCAGCCCGGTGGCCTGCTTCTGCGCGATAGTGAAGTCGCGCGCCAGGCGCACCAGGTTCAAATCTTCATTCGCGTAGTCGTGCGGAAAGTAGGTGAGCACCTTCGACCCATCGGGCGACTCCCACCAGAAAAACTTGAAGGGCAACTGGTTGGTGTCGCACCAGGCCATCTTCTGCGTCACAAAATAATCGATGCCGCTCTTCTTGTAGATCTGCGGCAACTGCCATGTGTAGCCAAAGGAATCTGGATTCCAGCCGATCCTCGTGTCTACGCCGTACTGCTGCTTGAACCAGCGCTTGCCGACCAGAATTTGGCGCACCAGCGACTCGCCGTCGGGCATATTCAGGTCTGGCTCGACCCACATTCCGCCCACAATCTCCCAGCGGCCTTCCTTGATGCGTTGTGCGATCTCCGCGTTCATATCGGGATACTTGTCGGCGATCCACTCGCTGTACGCCGCGCCCGATTGCGAGTAGGTGTACTCGGGGTATTCGTACATCAACTGTAGTGCCGTCCCAAAGGTCCGCTTCACAACGTCCACCGTCTCGGTCCACGGCCAAAGCCAGGCAGCGTCAATGTGCGAGTTACCGGTAAGATGGTATGTAACGTGCTGCAATAGTGGTTTCAAGACCTCAAGCTTGTTGTGCGCCGCCTTTAAACTGGCGTCAAATTTGGTTTGGTCATGCGCATCCAAGGCGCTCAGGTCCACCGCGCGGATCGAGTCCGTTAGCACGCCGATCCGATATGCAGTCAGCACGCCGATATCGTCCGGTGTAAGCGCGGGAACCAGCAGCGCCGCCGACAAAAACTCCTCGCGCAGGTCTTCGGGATTGGGACGGTCTTCGGGGAAGTCGATCTTCAACGTGGCTCCGCGGAAGTTCTTGTCGTCCACCGTGTGCAGCAGCTTGACGGCCACCGTCACCTTGTCGCCGGGTTTGGCATTGTCAAACAACACTACCGGCTCCAGATCATCTCCCATGGCTACACGGCGGCCGTTGAAGTAGAGAATCTCCGGCATAGGTCCGTTTGCGTAGGCGTGGAACTGGAACCAGATGCGCGCGCCGCTGAGGTCATAACCGTTCAGTGTGGCCGGAATCTGGTAAGTCTGGCGAAACCAGACCGCCTCCTTGGGGGCCTTCGCCTTATTGGCGATAGGCTGCCAGTCGCTCTCGTCCAGATTCACGGCCTCGCCATGAGCCAGGTCGCCGGCATGGAGCTTCCAGGCTCCATCGGGCAGTTCGCGCAGGCTGGAGAGGCGGCTGATCACCGTTTGTGATTCGGCGGGAAGAGCGGCGGCAATTTTCGTGGCATCGGCGGCGCTCTGGGCAGTGGCCCGACCCGCAAACAACAGGCAGGCGGCAAAGACAGCCAATGCGGCAAAACAAACAAAACGAGACTTTAATAGTGAATTCATTGCAGGAAAATCCTCTCCGTAATGGTAAGGCCTGAGAACGATTCATGGTAAGAGGAATTGCGCAGGAGTCGCAGGCGACAGCTACGCATCTAATATGCAGCCAGCAACGAAAAAGCCAGCCTTCATACACGCACCTATGGTTTTCGGAACAGTTGTATCAAACCATACGCCATAGAAAGAAGGCGTACCATGATATGGGATACCATCCCCCTCTTTCGAGTGCATACTAGAGACTAGGCTGCTTTCCCCAACGGGTTACGGGACCGTTGTGTGGCCTATGGAGATCACCCAGCCCGAAGCCCTTCCGTCGAGCCGGCTCCCACTGTGCACTGACGACATTGATGTCACAAGAACCGTACACACAGAGAGGTATTCATGACTGCTGCTCGCTTTCCCGGCATTCGGGTTACTGCAAATGGAAATCAGCTGGTCTCGTACCATACCGAGACGCGCATCTGCGACGCCGGCGTCTTCTATCCGATTACGCCTTCCACGGAGGGTGGCGAGTTATTCCAGCAGGCCTATGCTGAAGGCCACTTGAATGTCTTCGGGCAGAACACCATCGCCATCGAAACCGAGGGCGAGCATGCGGCTCAAGGCGGCGCAATCGCTCATTCGGTTTGCGGAAAGCGTGTGGTGAATTTCACCTCCGGCCAGGGCGTGGTCTACGGCGTGGAGCAGTACTATCACGCGCCGGGTAAAGCCTCGACAATGGTGGTCGAAGTGGGCGCGCGCGCGTTGACCAAGCAAGCCCTCAATGTGCATTGCGGCCACGACGACATCTACGGCGCGCTGGACACCGGCTGGATCATGCTCTTCGGCAAAGACGCGCAGCAGGCCGCCGACCAGGCGCTCATCCTGCGCCGCGTGACCGAGTTGAGCCTGACTCCCGGCATGAACATCATGGACGGCTTCCTGACCACGCACCTGGAGCGCACATTTTATAAGCACGAATCCGGGTTGATCCGCGAGTATCTCGGCGCGCCCGATGACATCATCGACTGCCCCACGGAGGCGCAGCGCACTCTCTTTGGGACTACCCGCCGCCGATTACCGAAGATGGTCGATCTCGCCAACCCCATTCTGCTCGGCCCGGTGCAGAACCAGGAACACTACATGAACGGCGTAGTGGCGCGGAGAAATAATTTTACCGAGCCTATTCTCAAGTTCCTCGAAGATGCCTATGAGGATTTTGCCGAACTGACTGGCCGGAACTACGGGCTTATCAGCAAATACAAAACGGATGACGCTGAGACGGTTTTTGTATCGCTCGGCTCGGCGGCGGAAAATATCGAGGCCGCGGTGGATTATCTGCGCCAGACGCGCAACGCCAGCGTAGGTTCCATCCACGTCAACGTGATTCGTCCCTTCCCCGAAGCCGCCCTGGTGGCCGCGCTCAGTGGCAAGAAGAACGTCATCATCCTGGAGCGCACCGATGAAGCGATGGCCGGTGACAATCCGCTTGGCCGCGACATTCGCACTGCGTTTTCCAAGGCTGTGCAGGGAGTTGACGGTCTGCCGGCGATTACGCTCCAACAGGTTCCAAAGTTCTACGGCGGCAGCTACGGCCTTGGCTCGCGCGATTTTCGTCCCGAGCATATTATCGGCGCATACGAATTCGCCACTGCAGGCCGCGCCCGCAAGGACGGCAAGCGCGCCTCCGATGGCGTGAACTTCTTTGTCCTTGGCATCGACCATCCTTATGCCGTGATCGGTGACGAGACGCCGTCGCTGCTGCCCGAGGGCGCAGTGGCCGTGCGCTTCCACTCCATTGGCGGATGGGGCGCCATCACCACGGGCAAGAATCTGGGAGCAATCCTGGGCGACCTCAACGATTTAATTTATGAACGCGACGGTCTGAAGGATAATCTAGGCAATCCCAAGGAAGTGATCCACGTCAGCGCCAATCCGAAATACGGCTCTGAGAAGAAGGGCGCGCCGACCTCATACTTCATGGTTGCCGCCAAGGATCGCATTCGCGTTAACTGCGATCTTCGCCACGTGACTGTGGTGTTGTGTTGCGACCCCAAGGCCTTCACGCACACTAATCCGCTCGACGGCATGGCCGAGGGCGGCTCGCTGGTCTGGGAGTCCGATCAGCAAGGCGAGCAGGCTTGGGGACAGTTGCCGCTTTGGGCGCGCAAGCAGATCATCGACAAGAAGATTCGCGTCTTTACGCTACCTGGTTTTGAAATCGCCAAAAAGGCAACCGACCGCGGAGATCTGCAACTGCGCATGCAAGGCAACGCGTTTCTGGGCGCATTCTTCCGCGTCAGCACGCTGCTCAAGGAGTTCGGCATCACGCAGGAGCAGTATCGCGCCGTGGTTCGCAAGCAGTATGTAAGCAAGTTCGGCAAGCTGGGCGATGCGGTCGTCGAGTCCAACATGGAAGTCATGATGCAGGGCTACGAACAGGTGACGGAGATTAAGATCGGGGCGCTCACGGCAGCCGATCACTCCAGCCTGCGCGGCGCGGCACTGATGCCGATTCTTGAGGAGGTAGCTGCCGGTGGCTCGTGCGGCACAGGTTGCCGCTCTCATGCACTGCCCGCCGGGCAAGCCGCGCGCACGCCGTTGGCCAGCGTCGCCGCCTTCGACGCCGAGTTCCGCGCGCACTTTGGATACAATCAGCCATCTACGCCGCTCTCCGCCATGGGCATGGTTGCCGCCGCCACCGGCGACACGGCATCGAAATATGTTGCCCGTCGCGAAACACCGCTCTTTATTCCGGAGAATTGCACGCAGTGCATGGAGTGCATCTCTGTCTGTCCGGACACCGCGCTGCCCAACACCGCGCAGGACCTGAGTACTCTACTGCGCACCGCGGTTTCTTACTACGTGGCCGATGCTAAGGAACGCGCACAGCTCCTGGCCGCACTGCCAGAGATCGAAAAGCAAGCTCGTCAGCGAATGACGGCTGAGGTGAAAACCGGAACTCCGCTGCAAACGATTCTGCGCGAAGTTACTAACTCGGTTAATGGATTCTCCGCTAAGTCAAAGGATCAGTTTTTCGCCATTCTCGACAAAGTTCCTATGGCTTACCAGAAGGTGAATGCTATCTTTTCGTCGCCGGAGCGCAAAGCTCCCGGCACAGGCGGCATTTTTTCGATTTTTGTTTCTGATTTGTGCAAGGGATGCGCGGCCTGCGTCACCGCCTGCGGTGACCATCAGGCTCTCAAAATGGTTGCGGAAACTGAGGATGTCAATGCCATGCATATGACCGGCACTGGTTTTCTCGATCTGCTGCCAGACACCTCGCAGAAGTTCCTCGGCCTCTTCAATGCTGCCAATCCAGCAGACTCCAAGACCGCGACATTACGCAATATGTTGATGGTGCGTTCGACCTATGACGCACTGGTCTCTGGCGACGGCGCCTGTGCAGGCTGCGGAGAAAAAAGCGTGCTGCGCTCCATCGCCGCGGTAACGGAGGCTTATATGCGCCCCGTCTTCCACGCCAAGAGCGACCGCTTCCTGGCCAAGGCCGGCGACCTGGAAAAGCGCGGGGTCGCTCGTCTCGCCGTCCTCAAAGCGCGCAGTCAGGCCGAATACGATCTCCTCCGTCAGGCCATCGCCCATCTGATTCTCGGTCTCGGCGGCGAAGACGAAAAGGATACGAAGGCGCGCATCGTAGCCTATGAAGCCAAAAACGGCTCCATCAGCGATGCAGCATTGGTCGAGGCGATTGCGGCAGTTCTTTTAACCGAGGCCTTCAACCACAAGAATCTGCAAGCCGTCGATGGCCGCATGGCCAACGGCATGAGTGTGATGGCCATGGCCGCGCATACCGGATGCAACACGGTATACGGCTCAACCGCGCCCAACAATCCTCACCCCTACCCGTGGATGAACTCGCTCTTTCAGGACGGCGTCACCGTAGGCTGGCTGATGGGCGAGAGCTTCATCGTTGATCACGCGCGCCGCTCCGTCATTCCCGAGCGGCTGGCCGACATCCTCCTCACACGCGAGACCAGCGTCCTCGACGCCCAGGAGTATTACAACCTTACCCACTTCACCGATGCGCTGATGACCGATCAGGAAATTGTTGAGCTGCCCAAGGTCTGGGCCGTCGGCGGCGATGGCGGCATGGGCGACATCGGTTATCAGAATGTGTCCAAAGTCATGCTGCAGAACCGGCCCAACGTCAAGGTGTTGATGCTTGACACGCAGGTCTACTCCAACACCGGCGGGCAGAACTCCGACTCGACGCCCATGCTTGGCGGCAACGACATGAACACCTTTGGCGCTGCCTCTCAGGGCAAAAACACGGAGAAGAAAACAGTGGCGGAGACATTCCTAGCCGGTCACGGTTCGCCCTTCGTCGCGCAAGTCTCCATGGCCAACGCGCCCAAGCTCTACCGCGCAATTCTCGACGGCCTGGAATATCGCGGCACCATGTTCCTGCAAGCCTTCACCACCTGTCAGCCTGAGCATGGCGTCGCCGACGACATGGCGCTCTTCCAGGCCCAGCGCGTGCGCGACTCACGCGGCGTGCCGGAGTTCGTCTTCAACCCGCGCCTCGGCGAAACTTATCAGGAGGCTCTGGACATCAAGGGCAATCCGTCCATCGATCTCGATTGGTACGAGACCAAGAACAAGGTTACTGGCGAGAGCTCGCACTACACCGTCGCTCACTGGTGCGTCACCGAGGCTCGCTTCCGCAATCACCTGAAGAAGATCAAGCCGGAAGCCGCGGCCAAGCTGATTCTGCTCGATAATATGCTGGTTCGCATCACTCAGCAAGATGTTGTATACCGCCGCTATCTCACCCCCGGTCACCGCGCCTTCATCCCCGATTTTGGCGTAACTATCACGGTTGCCGATGACGCCGGCAAGACAACCTTCTACGCTCTTAGTCGCCAGTTAGTGATGTTCTGCGTCGAGCGCCGCAAGGCCTGGCGAATGCTGCAATCCAAAGCCGGCATCCAGAACAAGGAGTACGCCGCCCAGCGCGACCTACTCGCCGAAGTAGAAGCCGGCAAGCTGCCGCTGGATGAGCTACTCACACGTGGTCACGAACTCATCAAAGAGCGGCTCGCAGCAGCAATTCCGGCTAAAGCGTAAGACAACTCAATCCAGTAACAAAGATCGCGGACTCTCGGGTCCGCGTTCTTTTTTGCCCCGTCTTCTCCAAACTGAGATAAACTGGTGGGCAGTTCGGAGGAACTACGAAAATGCGTTCTTATTTTGGTCGACTCTTTTATTCTCCAATTACGATTGTTGCTGTCTTACTGATGGGCGCGCTGGCCTCGCCCCTCGTCTTAACTGCGCAGAATCAGGACGCTGCTGCCGCGCAGGCTGCCGACATTCCATCCTTCAGGGCTGGAGGAGTTCCAATAGCAATTCCGCCGCCCGCTAGCGATATGGTCGAAGTGGGCGTTGACAATCACTCGATCATGGAAGTGTTTGTCCCTGACAGCAACCGGCTCTTGGCCGCATACGTGCTCTCGGAGGATCTTCCGGGTCTCCGGAACAGCAAAAAGTCGCTCTCCAGGTACGCCTTGGTTGAGGTGCCGCGCCGGGGAGAATTCACGGATTTCAAAGCGAGCGATTTCAAGGATATGGCTGACGGCGCGAGCAAGGAATTCGGCGCTGTTTTGAATTCTTCCATAAAGGAGATGGAAGAAGAACTCAATCGCAAAATCAAGGCTCTTAATATAGAGGATGCCAATTTCAAATTGGATCAACCAGTTCTATTAGGAAGCTTCTTTTCCAAACAAGATGCCTACAGTTGCGGCATGATGATGTCGGTCTCGACGAACGGTGTGACCACCAAAATGATCGCGGGCATTCTTATGCTACGACTGAAGGATCGGCTGGTCTTTGCATATTTGTATTCCTGCTATAAAGATCAAGAGTCGGTAATGTGGGTGCGTAAGGCATCCGAGGATTGGGCGGACGCGATCCTGAAAGCGAACCAACAATAGACTGAACCACAGTAACGCCGTCTATCTATAATGCTCGTAGAAGCGATCGGAGTTTTGACTACTTATACTCCGATTATCCGCACCGGTTTCCCTAATCAGGCCTTCCGGTGCGACAATCGTTGCGTTGGGGCAGTGCATCCAATACCGCGCTGCTCGGAGGAGAAAACCACCATGAAGCGTCTTATAGTCTGTGCAAGTCTTCTCGTTGCCGTTGCTGCTCTATCAGCCCAGCCAGCCCCGCCGAAGAGCCCGCCGGCTACAGCGTCGGTGACCATCGCCGGCAAAACCATCACCATCAACTACAGCTCACCCGGCGTCAAGGGCCGCGCCGGCCACATCTTCACCAAGGATGGGCTGATCAGCCACGATCCCACGTATCCAGTCTGGCGCGCAGGCGCCAATACGGCCACATGGGTTTGGACCGATGGGGGCATCACAATGGGAGATCTCAAAGTGCCCGCCGGCAAATACAGCCTATACGTTGACATCTCCGATCCCGATGAATGGGTTCTGATCGTCAACAAGCAAACCGGCCAGTGGGGCACCAAATACGATAAGGCAGAGGACCTGGGCCGGGTGAAGATGACCATGAGCAAGCCGATGGCGACGGTGGAGAATCTGAAGTACACCATCACCGACCTAGGCGGCACAACCGGCAAGCTCACCCTGGAATGGGAGAACCACTCGGCCTCCGTTCTGATTGCGGTGCACTAAGTACGCGTGATGGATGCCCCACCCTCGCCGCGATCTTGTTATTGCGGCTAGGGTGGGAGTCAACGTGCATCATGGCGCGCAAGCGCCGTCTGCCTGGACGACTAGTCCCCCCACCGCGGGTGGTTGCAGATAATTACCGCTCTGCCGATACAATAGGTGTAGTGTGTGATTTCCACACTTAAGGGGTAAAGCTTTGCCGTTATATGCCTATCGTTGTACCCAGTGCGGCCACCACTTTGAAAAGATTCAGAACTTCTCGGCCGTGCAGGAGCTTGTCTGTCCCGTGTGCCAGGGTGTGCTGGAGCGTCCGCTGACCGCGCCGCGCCTGCACTTCAAGGGCGGTGGCTTTTATGTGAACGACTACGCGGGCAAGAGCAGCGCGCCTGCCTCCGAGTCCGCACCTGCTGAGGCGAAGACTCCCTGCGGTGGAAACTGCGGAGCTGCATGTCCCGCCGTTGCGGCCGCTTCTTCTGCTTCAACCGGCGATTCGCCGAAAAAATAACGCACTACTCGCTTTTGAGCGCAATTCAGCCGCCCCATATTTGATTCAAGCGCAACTGTCCACCGCCGTAGGATAATGGTGTCCTTGAAGTTTCAAGGACTATCGATGATGCCAACCTCTACGCCGCCTCCTCCACAATCCGGCCACGCGGTTATTCGCGCGCTCGTTCTGGCCGCCGCCCTGCTCTTCATTGCGGGTTTTGTCGCTGGCTTGTTAACCCCCCACGCCGAGTTTGCCGCTATCCTTCGATGGCTCGGCCTCGGTCTCTTAGTTCCCTTCGCCGCGCGTCGCCGCTCCCTGCTGATTTGGACATTCTTAGCCATGTTGGCAGGCGCCGAGCTGGGCGTAGACGCGCCTCAAATTGCCACGCAGAGACACTTCCTAGCTGACATCTTTTTGCGTCTCATCCGCATGATTGTTGCGCCGCTCATCTTTGGCGGCATCGTCACCGGTATCGCTGGCCACAACGAGTTGCGCGGCGTGGGCCGTGTGGCGCTCAAGTCCATCATCTTCTTTGAAGTTGTTACCACCATCGGACTGATCCTGGGCGCCGTCGCCATCAATCTCACCCAGGCCGGAGCCGGAGTCACACTGCCAGCAGCAACTCAGGCTTCCGTGCTCACCGCTCATGCGGAAGGTTGGCAGCAGATTCTGCTGAATGTCTTTCCGGAGAACATCGCCAAGGCTGTCGCTGATAATCAAATCCTCCAGGTCGCCATCTTTGCTCTGCTCTTCGGCGCAGCGTTGGCCACTCTGCCTGAGAAGACGCGCACCCCTCTGGTCTCCGTTTTGCAATCGCTGACCGAGACCATGTTCCGCCTCACTCGCATGATTATGGTCACCGCGCCTGTCGCCGCCGGAGCCGCGCTGGCCTACACGGTGGGCAGCATAGGCCTTGCCACGCTGATGCCGCTGGCCAAGCTCCTGGCTACTCACTACGTCACATTGATCATATTTCTACTTTTGGTCTTCGTGCCCATTTTGCTCGTCGCGCGCATTCCCCTCGGCCGTTTTGCCGCTGCCGTCGCCGAACCTGCCGCCATCGGTTTCGCCACCACATCGTCAGAGGCCGCGCTGCCCCTGGCCATGGAGCGCATGGAAAAATTCGGCGTGCCGCGCTGGATGGTCTCCTTCGTCATCCCCACCGGCTACAGCTTCAACCTGACCGGCTCCACGCTCTATCTCGCTATGGCCGCCCTTTTTGCCGTACAGGCCGCGGGCCTCCACTTCTCCATGGGCCAGCAGATCGTCCTGCTGGCCACTCTTGCGCTCACCAGCAAAGGCATCGCCGGCGTACCCCGTGCAACCATTGTCACCTTGCTGGCTGTCGCCGGTTCCTTCCAGATTCCCGCCGCCGCCGTGCTGATGCTGCTCGGCGTTGATACCCTGATGGACATGGGTCGCTCCGCAATGAATGTCATCGGCAATTGCATGGCTGCCGCTGTCGTTGCTCGCTGGGAGGGAGAACTGAAAACCGCGACGATCACCCCAGCCCGATAAAATAACTACAGCAGAAAAACCATGCCCCTGCTCGATCCCATTCCGTCGCCGGTGTTGAACGCCGACTTTGCTGCTCTTGAGTGGGAGGCGCTTCTCGCGCTTTGTTCTTCTTTTGCCGCTTCGCCCGTGGGCCGCAACGCAATTTTTGACCTGAAACCCTCCACCAATGAGGAATGGATCGCCAGCCAGCACCTGCTTACAGGCGAGCTTCGCCTACTGCTCGAAGAACAGACTTCTATCCCTGTCGGCGGCCTCTTTGATCCCACGCAGCACGCCGCCAAGGCGCAAATTTCCGGCGCGGCCCTCGAAACCGTAGAGCTGCAAGCCATCGCCCGCCTGGCCAACGACGTGGCCTCATGGCAAGCGCTGTTGCAATCGCCTCCGGTGCGGTTGGTGGGCAAGCTACCAGGCCTCGCCCAGCTTGCTTCGTCTCTCACCACGAGTCTCCGACCGTTGGCAGAATCCATCGAACGCACCATTCAGCCCGACGGATCGCTAGCCGACAATGCCTCGCCCGAGCTGGGCCGTATCCGCCGCGAACAGGAGCGCCAGAAAAAACAGATTGAAGAATCCTTGCGCGCCACCCTGCGCAAGCTAGCCTCGGAAGGGACGACGCAAGAAGATCTCATCACCATTCGCGGCGACCGCTTCGTCATTCCCGTTCGCGCTGAGCTCAAGCGGCGTGTTAGCGGCGTAGTCCACGGCGTCAGCTCTTCGGGCCAAACAGTCTACCTGGAGCCTCTCGAAACCATCGAGCAGAACAACGAGCTGGTCCGGCTCATCGAGGAAGAGCAGGCCGAGATTCACCGCATCTTCATGGCGCTCACCCGCCAGGTCGGTGGTTACGCTCACGCTCTCGTCGAGGGCGCGCGCGTTCTGGCCGTGGTCGATAGTCTCCAGGCTCGCGCCCGCTTTGCCCGCGACTATGACTGCGTTGCCCCCGCCATCACGCCTGATCTTCTGCACCTCGATGCCGCGCGCCATCCTCTGCTCGAACGGCATCTCCGCCAGACCGGTGGCCGCGTTGTTCCGCTCACGCTGGAGCTGACCGGCGCAGAGCGCCAGCTCATTATCAGCGGCCCCAACACCGGCGGCAAAACCGTTACGCTCAAAACCACGGCGCTTCTGGCCATGATGGCGCAGGCTGGTTTGCCCATCCCCGCAACGGCAGCCAGCTTTCCCGTCTTCACCGCGTTCCTGGCCGACATCGGCGACGCGCAATCCATTGAGGCGGAACTCTCCACCTTCTCCGCGCACATCACCAACCTCGATCGCCTCTCTCGTCTCGCTGGCAAACAATCTCTGGTCTTGCTCGACGAGCTTGGCTCCTCCACCGATCCCGAAGAAGGCTCCGCGCTGGCCGTCGCCATCGCCAGCCACTTCTTGACAGCGGGCGCTTGGACGCTCATCTCCACGCATCACACCTCGCTCAAGGTCTACGCGGCCAACACGGATGGCGTGCTCAACGCCGCTGCCGGCGTGGACGAAGTGACGCTCGTGCCCAACTACCAACTGCGCCTCGGCGTTCCCGGCGCATCAGCAGGAATTCAAACCGCCGAGCGCATCGGCCTGAACGCCGACATCATCATCGCCGCCAGGCAGAGATTGGGCTCGCAGCAGGTGGACATTGCACGCTTCCTCGATAAGCTGCACAGCGAACTCACCCAACTCGAAGCGGATCGCAAGGCCGCCCGCGTCGAGCAGTACGCGCTCAATCAGGAGCGGGCCCGGCTCGCCCGAGAGGGCGACGTCGAGTTGCGCCAACGCACCCGCGAACTTGAAACCAAGTTGGCATCGCTGCTCAAGGACTTCGAGTTTCAAATGCGCGAAACGGTGCGCGCCATCGAGGATCGCGTCGGGCAACAAAAACTTTCCAAGGAAGCCGAGCGTCGCATCCTGCGCCTGCGCCGCGAGTTTCAGGAGAGCTTCAACCAGACCGTCGTTGCCCACCGCACCGGCGCGGATGTGGGAGACGCCGACGCCCAGCCGCACATCCTCAAACACATCGCTCCCGGCGATCAGGTCCGCATCAAGTCCATGAACAAGATTGCTGTCGTACAGCGCGAGGTTGAAAAGGATCTCTTCGAAGTTGCCCTCGGTCCCATCAAGATGCGCGTCAAGCGCGAAGACCTCTCCGAGGTTTCGCGTTCTGAAGGTTCTTCGGCAGGGGAAAAGGCCGACCCGCTCGCCGCCGCCCGCAAGCAGAAGAATGTACACGTTACTGTCACCAGCGCCAATACCGACTCCCTGCGCACAGAGATCAACCTCATCGGCCGCACCGTGGACGAAGCCACGCAAGAATTGGAAACGTATCTCGACCGCGCCTTCCTCGCCGGCCTGCCCGGCGTTCGCATCATCCACGGTCACGGTGCCGGCATTCTCCGCCGTGGCGTCCGCGAATTCCTCAAGTCCCATCCCCACGTAGCCACCATCACCGAAGCCCCACAAAACGAAGGCGGCCAGGGAGCTACGCTGGTTGAACTCCGTCAGTAAAATGTAGTTGCAAAATAGCTACAATGTTGCTACAATTCAAATCAGTATAAAGTCCTTCACGCAATTTGCTTTACTTGCAGCATTTTCAGCCCCAGCGTTTCCCATGTTCGCGTTATTAGCGGTAATTTGGAGATGAAAATGCTTTGTTTCAATTGGGATGAAGAGAACATCTGTCACTTGGCCCGGCATGAGATTTCACCTGCCGAGGCCGAAGAGGTGATAGGAAATCGACCATGCGACCTTGAGTCAGAGCTTCGCGATGGTGAAGAGCGAGTCGTTCAGGTTGGTGAGACCGATGCAGGCAGGATTCTCATCGTGGTTTCAACCACGCGAGACCAGAAGACTCGCGTAGTTACGGCTTGGCCGGCAAAGGAAAGACTCCGGCGATACTTCCAAACACAGAAGAGGAATGGCAATGTTGGAAGAATTGAAGAACAAGACCTTCGCGAATGAAGCTGAGGAGGCTGTGTGGTGGGAATCGCACGAGGACGAACTGGCTGATGAGTTTGAGAAGGCAACCGCGGAGGGACGAGTCGGTATTGGTACAGTAGTTAAGCGCGCCGCCTTGCCCTCCACTACCATTCGCCTCGACCCAGAAGATATTGCCAAGGCTCGCGTTCTGGCAGCCGAACGCGGTCTACGCTATCAAACTTATCTCAAAATGATTATTCACGAGGAACTGCGCAAAGCAGTATCAGGCCAGAAGGCGCCGGCCGCATAACCCTGACTCCATAACCTTCCGGCTCGTCAGCTCAAACCGTAATCAATAATTACATGGTTGCTTTAGGCGAAGTAACGCTGCTGTCATGACAGGAGACGGCATGTACTCCGGATTTGCTGGCGTGGGTGTTGCTCTGTGCTCCGTTGCTGGCCGCGGGCGCGCTCTGCATCTCGTTGAGCAGCTTCACCAACCGGGCAAAACCCTCCTCGCGAGCGGTCTTGTTGCTGGGGACAGCGTTAGCGGGATCTTCGCCAGCTCGCATAAAGCCGTGTCCTGCGCCATCATAAGTCACCGGCTCATATCTCTTGCCTGCGGCCTTCATGGCCGCATCAGTAGCGGGGACGGTAGCTCCGATACGCGCGTCGTTGCCGGCGTAGAAACCGTACACAGGTGCGGTGATTCCGGTAACATCAGCGGGTCCGGGGCCGTAAAAGACAAAGGCGGCGGAGAGGTCTTTGCGGTGGGTTGCGAAGGCGAAGGATTTGCCTCCACCCCAACAGAAGCCGACAGTCGCGATCTTGCCGTTGGTCGAGGGGAGATGCTTGCCATAGTCGGCCGCGGCGTCCAAGTCGGCAGTGACAACATCCGGATCGAGGCCGGAGACGGCCTTCACTGTTGCGTCCTGGCTGGAAAAATCGCTTGATCCGCCGCCGTTCGGGCCGAAGCCCGTCAGTAGGTCGGGGGCGATGACGATGAAGCCTTGCGCGGCCAGTTCGTCGGCCATCTCTTTGGCCCAGTCGCTCAGGCCGAAGATTTCATGGATGAGAATTACAACCGGGGCTTTGGTTTTGACCTCTGGGTAAACAACGAAGGCCTGGACGGTGCGGCTCCCGTGTTTCAGAGAGACGTACTCACGGTGGCGAGGTGATGCTTCGAGGCGGGCCTTAGCCCAATCCTGAGCAGGAAGGGAAATAGCGGCCAGCGACAACAATAGGGCGAGGGGAAGCGCGCGGAGCGTCGTCATTTTCATGGGGACAGTTTATCCCTGAGCGAGATCAAGCCGCAAGTCTTTCCTGCCAAAGATATCTGCCGAGGTCCCCAGGAAATAATCTTTGTTTCCTGGGGTGTAAGTGGTTACGCCATCGCTTCCTTGCTCATCGGCTCAAACTTCAACTGATTTGTTCTGCGGTCCACGTCGATGCGCACATGCGCGCCGTGCAGCACTTCGCCGTTGAGGATCTTGATCGCCAGCGGATCCTGAATCATGCGCTGCAAGGCGCGTTTCAGCGGACGCGCTCCGTAAGCCGCATCGGAACCCGCCGCCAGAATCAATTGCCGTGCCGGCTCGGTCAGCTCCAGCGAAATCTGCCGCTCTTCAAGCAGCTTGCTCACTTCGGCCAGCCGAAGGTCGAGAATCTTGCTCATCTGTGCCGTGCCCAGCGGACGGAAAATTACGATGTCGTCCACGCGATTCAAAAACTCCGGACGAAAGTGCTCACGCAAGACGCGCATCACCGACTCGCGAGCCATATCGAAGTCGTGCTCGCTCTTGAGCGCATCGGTAATCAGCATCGACGCGCCCAGGTTCGAAGTCATAATCAGCACGGTATTCTTGAAGTCAACAGTCCGGCCTTTGGCGTCAGTCAAACGGCCGTCGTCCATGACTTGCAGCAGTATATTGAAGACATCGGGATGCGCCTTCTCGATTTCGTCGAAGAGAACGACCGCGTAAGGCCTTCGCCGAATAGCCTCGGTCAACTGCCCGCCTTCGTCGTAGCCAACGTAGCCCGGCGGTGCACCGATCAGCCTGGCCACGGCGTGCTTCTCCATGTATTCGCTCATGTCGATGCGCACCATGGCCTGCTCATCGTCGAACATAAATTCAGCTAATGCCCGCGCGGTCTCCGTCTTGCCTACGCCTGTAGGACCAAGAAAAATGAACGAACCAATCGGCCGCCACGGATCGGACAAACCTGCGCGGGAACGACGAATCGCGTTGGCCACGATGGTCAGCGCCGCGTCCTGGCCGATGACGCGCTCACGCAGCCGCTGCTCCATTTCGACCAGCTTCTTCACCTCGCCTTCCAACATGCGCGAGACAGGAATCCCGGTCCACTTGCTCACAATGCCTGCAATGTCCTCCTCATCGACTTCGTCCTTCAACATGCGCGCCCCGCTCGCGCTGCCGTCCTGCGCAGCGCTCAGCTTCTTCAATTCCGCGTCCAGCTTGGGCAGCTCGCCGTACTGGATCTGCGCGGCACGGTCGAGCTGGCCCTTGCGTGTCTGCTCCTCTGCTTCGAAGCGCAGTGCATCGATCTTCTTCTTGACCTCGCTGATGCGGCTGCTCGCCTCGCGTTCCTTGTTCCATCGTGCCCGCAGAGCCGTAATCTGCTCGCGCAGCGTGGCGATTTCACGCTCAACTTCCTTGCGGCGCTCCACGCTATTGGCATCGGTCTCGCGCTTCAGCGCCTCGCGCTCAATCTCCAACGACGTCTTGGTGCGCTCCCGTTGATCGATCTCTGTCGGCACCGAGCCTTTCTGAATGGCCAGCGAAGCCGCGGCTTCGTCCACTAGGTCGATGGCCTTGTCGGGTAAAAAGCGGTCGCTGATGTAGCGATGTGAAAGCGTCGCCGCCGCCATGATCGCCGCATCTTTGATGCGCACATTGTGGTGCGCCTCGTAGCGATCCTTCAGGCCGCGCAAAATTGCGATGGTGTCCTCGACGTTAGGTTCGCCGACATAGACGATCTGAAAACGCCGCTCCAGCGCCGCGTCCTTCTCGATATATTTGCGGTACTCGTTCAGCGTAGTCGCGCCAATGGCCCGCAATTCGCCGCGCGCCAACGCCGGCTTGAGCATGTTGCTGGCGTCGATGGCGCCCTCGGCCGCGCCCGCTCCAACCAGCGTGTGCAGCTCGTCGATGAAGAGCACAATCTCGCCGTTTGATTCCTCAATCTCCTTGAGCACCGCTTTGAGCCGGTCCTCGAACTCGCCGCGATATTTTGCGCCAGCCAGCATCGAGCCCAGGTCGAGCGAGATCACCCGCTTGTCCTTGAGACTCTCCGGCACATCGCCGGAGACGATGCGCCGTGCCAGCCCCTCGACGATAGCCGTCTTGCCCACGCCCGGTTCGCCGATCAGCACCGGATTGTTTTTGGTGCGCCGGCTCAGCACCTGAATCACGCGGCGAATCTCTTCGTCGCGCCCGATGACCGGGTCCAGCTTGCCGCGCCGCGCAAGTTCCGTCAAATCCTTGGCGTATTTCTCCAGCGCCTGAAACTTGCCTTCGGGATTCTGATCTGTCACGCGCTGCGACCCGCGCACCACAGTCAACGCTTTCAGAATTGCCTCGTGCGTCGCGCCCAGAGCCATCAGCGCCTCGCGCGCAGCTTCATTTTTGGTGTGAGCTACGCCCAGCAATAAATGTTCCGTGGAGACGTACTCGTCCTTGAAGTTGGCAGCCTCGCGAAAGGCCTGGTCCAGTACTTTATTGAGTGACTGGCTTACGCTGGGTTGCGCGGCTGCACCTGCCACACGCGGCAACTTTTCCTCGATCTGGTGCAGGTCATGCTCCAGCCGTTCGGTGGGAACACCAATTTTCTCCAGCACCGCGGGTATCACGCCCTCGCGGTCCTCGACGAGCGCCAGCAACAAATGCACCGGCAGCACTTCGGGGTTGCCAAGTTCGGCGGCCCGCGCCTGCGCCTGCTCCATCGCCTGCTGCGATTTGACGGTAAGTTTTTCCCAACGAATAGCCATTGTTCCTCAGTTCTCAGCCGCCAGCAATCAGCCATCAGCCCTGTTAACAGACGGCTGACGGCTGATTGCTGACAACTGCTCTTACGCCACCTTGATCTCGATCTGCTTGGGCTGGGCTTCTGGTTTCTTCTTCAGCTCCAGCTTCAGCACACCAGCATTGTAGCTGGCCACCACGTTCTCCGTATCCACAGTCGAAGGCAGCGTGAAGGCGCGATAGAAGCTGCCGTAACGCCGCTCGATGCGATGGAAGTTCTGTTCCTTCTCCTCTGCCTCGAACTTACGCTCGCCCTTGACGGTGAGCGTGTGGTTCTCCACGCGCACGTCCAGGTCCTTCTGGTCAATGCCCGGCACTTCCAGCTTGAGCATCACCTTCTGCGCGTCCTCATAAATATCGACCGCCGGCACAAAGCTGGCAGCCGCCACCGGGTCATCCCCTTCGTTCATATCGCGGAACAAAGAGTTGACGCGGTTCTGCAGTGCTACGACTTCCCGATAAGGGTCCCAACGAGTAATTGCCATGATTGTTTACCTCCTGATGTTTTGGATGTGGGGCAGGGAGGGTGAGTCCAAGCCACTCACATGATCTGACAAAACTATAGCACATAACTCATAAAATATGCGCGCATTACGCTCATATTTTGAAGTATTTTATATCTCATTCATTATCAATCATATACTGAAGGATAACTTGATATTTCTACGGATCCTTCCCAAATTTCAGTCTTTTATTGCCGTTTCCCGCTCCATTCTAGGTAGCTGGTAAAGTCCGTTTGTCCTGGCATTTTCATCTCAAACTGGCCGCTCATGACCCCATCCAGGAAGTTGTAGCTCAAGCGGTATTGCGGCCCTGTTTGCGCGGGATCAGAGAGAAATACCGCCGTTCCAGGCTTGGGGATGGAGACGGCATAGTGAAGGACGTGGCCTTCATTGTCGAAGTAGATAGCTTCGAATGTCTGCCCTGTCGCCGCGGGATAGATATAGAGCAGATCGCTATGCTGGCAGTCGAAGTCGTCCGGGGCAGAGCAGGCGCCGCTTCTGGAGTGCCGCGCCAGGATGTGGTCACGCAACTCCTGCCGGAAGGCGTAACCGGCCGAGGCCTGTGCCTGAGCCACTCCGCCGGTGGTCTTAGCCTCCCATGACCCGAGCAGGAAGCGAAGCCCCATCCACGGGTCGGGTTTGACGGATGCCAAAACAGGAGGCGGTGTAGAGGCTGGTGCAACATGCTGCGCAGATGGCTGTGCGGGAGGTAATGTTGAAGCCGGCGCCGGGTTTTGCGTAGCGGGTTTCGCGGAAGGAGACGCTGGGGCTTGCGCGGACACGGCGCAAGCCATCAGCAGGGCCATTGCGACCAGCAATATACAACGAATATTCATGGGTATCCTCAACGTTCAAAGTCTACCCGAAATGCCCGACTGCGCCGGCTCTTGTTTCACTAAGAAATAAATGCGATTTTAGCGTGGGACTATATTCCCGTTACGATACATTCGATTCCTCAGGCTGCCGGGCCGGACACCCGGCAACCATTCGGAATTCCAATCTGCATTTCGTTTACCAGATCCTATCTCTTACCAGTTTTTCCTTATAGTGCCAGGCCGACGACTGTGCCGAGTCCGGTGTTTGAACCGCTGATGATGGCGGCAGGAGCCACGTTTGTGGAACCGGCCGGAATAGGAGCGAAGATGTCAACGGCAGTTTGGTTGCCGACGAAAATATCCCCAAAGGAATCAACTGCGATTCCGCTGGGGTTATTCAGTCCGGTACTCGAGCCGCTGAGTGTGGCGACGGGCGCGGTATTGCCTGTAGTGCCGGGGCTGTAGATGGTGACGCTGTTACCGCTGCCGTTGGTTACGAAGATATTGCCGTAACCGTCCAGGAGCAAGGCGTTGGGGCCAGCAAGCCCTGTGTTTGCTCCGCTGATGGTGTTGGTGGGAGCGACATTGCCGGGACTGGCGCTGCTGAAGACTTCGATGCTATTACCCGTTTTGTTGGCGACGTAGATTGTTTCTCCGTGGCCGACGGCGAGGCCGGTGGGGTAATCAAGTCCAGTGTTCGTTCCGCCGATGGTGCCTGTTGGAGTTGCGTTCCCCGACGCTCCGGCTGCGTAGATGGTGATGGTATTGTTCAGAGCATTGGCGACATAGATATTGTTTTGGTAATCGAGTGCGATGCCGCTGGGGCCATCTAGCCCGGTATTCGCGCCGCTGATGGTGGCGAACGGCGCGGCATTGCCATTCGATCCGCGGGAGTAGATGGTCACGCTATTGCCACTGAAGTTGGTGATGTAGGTATTGTTGTTGAAGTCAAACGCAATGCTATTGGGAGCATCGAGGCCTGTCGCTGCGCCGGTGAGGTTGGCGACAGGGGTGATATTGAGGTTGCTGGTATTGTTGGGAATTTCGAAGACGGCGGCACTTTGGCCACTGGTGACATAGATCCTCTGGTAAAACGTATAACTCGATGTGCACCCATTCGTGAAGATCAGAGTACCCATGAGCAATACACCCAGCCAAAGCCCAAGGTACGTAGAACTACGCGTTAATTTACTCATTGAACCAGTACCTCCTGTTCTCGGGATATTCGTCTACCGGCAAGCTTTCTGTAACGTTCGACATGAATTGCGCACGCGAGCCGACAGTTTCTCTATTAAACACCGTGCCGGCCAAATAGTTTCGACGATTTTCGGATTTATCTGTTTACCCGAAAACCGCCTTTTACAATAAAAATCAGACAATGCATCTCTCCTCGCTTCCCTCATTTCTGGACTGGCACTGGTTATGGTTTACCGCAGCCTCCTTTCTGGCCGGTGTGCTAAATGCGGTTGCGGGCGGCGGATCGTTTCTGTCTTTTCCGGCGATGCTGAGCATGAGGATTCTGCCCGTGCAGGCCAACGCTACTAACACGGTGGCTCTGTGGCCCGGCCAGCTCACTTCGGTGGCAGCCTATCGCGACGACATCCGTAAAAATCTGCGCCTTGCCCTGCCCATGGGCGTGGCCGGACTTGTTGGAGGCGCAACCGGCGCACTGGTGCTGCTGAACACGCCGCAGATGACCTTTTTGCATCTGGTGCCTTGGCTGCTGCTGATCTCTTCTTCGATCTTTGCTTTTACCGGTCCGGCCTCTCGATGGCTGGCTCGCCGCAAAGGTGATCAGACTGTCGCCCATCACCCGGCGCGCCTGCCGGTTTTTCTGGCCACCATGTCCGTCTGTTTTTATATTGGCTACTTCGGCGCAGGCGCTGGATTTCTGCTCATCACGGTGCTCTCTCTTTTCGGTTATCAGGACCTGCACGAGATCAATGCCCTCAAAGTGGTTTCCACTACTCTGGCCAACGGCATCGCTGTGGTGATCTTTGCCGTGAGCGGCAAGGTAGTGTGGCCCTACTGCCTGCTGGCCATGTTCGTATGCGCCATCGGCGGATATTCTTCAGCGCGTTGGGCCCGCCTCATTCCACAGCCTGTGCTGCGCGGGCTGATCATTTGTATCGGCCTGGGCATGGCGGCGTGGTTCTTTTGGAAACAGTAGGTAGCGGTCAGCTTTCAGCGATCAGCCGTCAGCTCGACGTTAGTTGCTCTTCAGCGAGCGCCTTTATCCGAACACTGATAGCAGAAAGCTGACGGCTGTTCTCTGCTCTCTGTAAACTGTACTCATGAGCCACGAAGGCATCCGCATTGCCCCCAAGAATCAGGAGAGCGAGGCCGAGCGTCCGCTTCCTCGAATCAGCGTTACTCCGCAGAAGGTCCGTGTTCTGATTACGGAGGGCAAGGGCATGGAGATCGATTGGGCCGACGGCCACCGCAGCACATGGAGCTTTATCTGGCTGCGCGATGCCTGCCCCTGCGCCACCTGCGTGGAGGAGCGCAAGGCGGATGGCCGCAAAATCGGACAGCCCAAGCCCAAGCCAGCCGCAGTACTACCCCTGTACACCGCTCCTGCGAAACCGGCCAGCGCCCATGCTGTCGGACGCTACGCCATTCAGTTCAACTGGCAAGATGGCCACTCCGGCGGCATCTACTCCTGGGATTATCTGCGCCGCTCCTGCCAGTGCCGCGAATGTACCTTCGCTGCCGAGGAAACCTCCGGCGCCCCCAACTAAATTACAGGAATCACACGGATGCGTTCATCATGCTCAACTGCCAAGCTACAGCGGATACCGTTCGGCCTGGATGCAATGACGGGCTACAACGCGACTCAATCCCACTACATTGGCTGGTGTATATTTTGCCAGACGGCGCAGAATGGCAAGCTGTGTCCGTAGCAGATCTCCGTCGCCGCAAGCCGCCAGCACGCGTCGCGCAGATTGCTCGGCCAGGGCGATAGTCTCGTCGGCCAGCAGGCCGGACATGGCTGCCGCAACCTCCGCGGAGCCTTTGCCTGAAGCGGCTAGTTTGCGCGCGCGCAGCAAGGAAGACTCCAGCGCAAAGATCTGCATGATGATAGCGGCCAATTCGGCCATCACCTCTTGCTGCTCCTGTAATCCGGTCATAAAGCGCTGGCTGGCTACACCGGCGGCAAAGAGCGCAATCTTTTTCGCCAATGTCAGAGCTTCTGCCTCTCGTGCCAACATCTCGCTCGCATTGGAGCCTGAATCGAAGTTGGGCGGTTGCATCACTTCGTCCATCAGTTTCCTGATCGCCGCAAGCAGTGGAAGCTGTCCGCTTTGGACGCGCTTCATCAGCCAGCCGGTAATGATCAGCAGATTAATTTCGTTGGTGCCTTCAAAGATCCTATTAATCCGCGCGTCCCGATAGATACGCTCCGCCGGGTATTCCTCGACGTAACCGTAGCCGCCCATGGTGGCGATCAGTTCGTCGGCCACCAGTGTCAGCATCTCCGAGCCGTAGACCTTGAGGATGGAGCACTCGACAGCGTACTCCTCGATGCTGCGTTGGACATCACGTGGCGAGCGATCTTGTTCAAGTCCAAGCTGCGCCAGTCGCGCGTCGATCATGCCCGCCGTGCGGTAGGCCATGCTCTCGGCGGCGTAGAGGTGCGTGGCGCTCAAGGAAATCTTTCGTTGTATCAGCCCAAACTCAGAGATTGACTTTCCGAAGGCCTTGCGCTCCTTGGCCCAGTGAATCATGCGGCCCAACGCGTGGCGAGCCCCGCCGACGCAGGCCACGCCCAGCTTGAAGCGGCCCACATTCAGCACATTAAAAGCGATATGGTGACCTTTGCCCGCCTCGCCAAGTAGATTCGCGGCGGGAATCTTGCAGTTGTCCAGAACCAGCGAACAGGTTGAGGAACCGCGAATGCCCAGCTTGTGCTCTTCGGCGCCCACCGTCACGCCGGGAGTCTCCCTCTCGATGAGAAATGCCGAAAACTTTTCGCTGCCCGACGCCGGGTCCACGATCTTGGCGAAGACTGTGTAGAGGCTGGCGATGCCGCCGTTGGTAATCCATTGTTTCTCGCCATTGAGCGTGTAGTGCGCGCCATCGGGCGAAAGCGTTGCGTGCGTGCGGATGTTCATGGCGTCGGAACCGGAGCTGGCCTCTGAAAGCGCATAGCCGCCGATCCATTCTCCCGTGGCCAGTTTAGGCAGGTAGCGTCGTTTCTGATCTGGAGATCCGTACCAGACCAGCGGCAGCGAGCTGATGCCAACGTGGGCGCCAAATGCCGTCGAAAAGCTGGCCACGATCGACAGGTGGTCGGTAATGAGCGTGGAGGTAATTTTGTCCATCCCCAGGCCGCCATACTCCTCGGGAATATCGACCGAGGTAAAGCCCAGCTCGCCGGCCTTGCGCAACAGGGCCGCTATCACCCCCGGCTGCTTGGCCTCGATGGCCGCCGTGTGGGGCGGGATAGCGTCGCGGGCAGACGGCGCCGCGGTCGCGGCAACCTGACGCTGCTGCCCCTTCAGGTCTG
>Ga0181520_10003572_pt1 | contig 27133 bp, 24 predicted proteins | sample PEATcosm2014_Bin_29_FD_132451 | JGI IMG/M metagenome (GOLD analysis project Ga0181520, IMG submission 132451) | Peatland microbial communities from MTU Mesocosm Facility, Houghton, MI, USA - PEATcosm2014_Bin02_30_metaG | ecosystem: Environmental > Terrestrial > Soil > Wetlands > Peat | place...
TGATGACGACGCGATCAGCCAGGGGGCGGAGCTTCAAGGCCACGGTGCGACCTCCACTTTTAGCACTCGGGACGGGTGACTGCTAACACTCTAGCGAATCGAGTGCCAGGACCGCAACTGGCGCAACTCAGCCCGGCTGGCGCTACGGACTGGCCGCGGGCGCCTCCGAGCCGGCGGTGGGCACCTCCGAGCCGGCCGCGGGCGCCTCCGGCCCGGCCTGCCCGGCGGGCGGCCGCGGCCAGCAGTGGACCCTGCCCGCGACCTTGATGGTGACCTGCGCACCCGGATCCAGCCGCATGCCGCCGACCACTCTGGCGACCATCGGAGCGGCCGCCGCATCCTCGGTGACCAGGCTGACCAGGGAGTCGTGGCCATGGAAGCCGGTCTCGACCACCCGGGCCGCGATGCCGGGGCCGCCCCCCGCGGCGGGGGTGACCCGGAGCTGCTCCGGCCGCACCAGCACGGTGATCCGCTGGCGGGACGGCCGGTGGCCGTCGCCGAGCTCCAGCCAGCCGAGCGGTGTCTCCGCCGTCGAGCCGTACGAGGTGCCCTCGATCAGGTTGGCCTCGCCGACGAAGCTGGCCAGCTCGGGATCGACGGGGGACTCGTAGAGGTCGCGAGGGCTCGCGACCTGAGCGATGGCGCCGTCCCGGATCACCGCCACCATGTCGGCCAGCGACAGCGCCTCCTCCTGGTCGTGGGTGACCAGGACGGCGGTGGCACCGGAGCGCCGCACCACGGACAGGACGTCGGCGCGCACCGACGCGCGCAGCCCGGCGTCCAGGGAGGCGAAGGGCTCGTCGAGCAGGACGATCCGGGGCCGGACGGCGAGCGCGCGAGCCAGCGCCACCCGCTGCTGCTGGCCGCCGGAGAGCTGATGGGGGTACCGGTGGGCGAGGCCGCCGAGCCCGACCAGTTCGAGCAGGTGGGCGACGACCGCCTCCCGGCCCTCCCGCACCCGCAGCCCGAAGCCGACGTTGCCCGCCACCGTGAGGTGGGGGAAGAGGCTTCCCTCCTGGGAGACGTAGCCGATGCGGCGGCGCTCGGCGCGGAGGTGGTGATGGCCGTCGTCCAGGATCACACCCCCCACCGCCACCACCCCGCTGTCGGGGCGCTCGAAACCGGCGAGGATGCGCAGGAGGGTCGTCTTGCCACTGCCAGAGGCCCCGAGCACGGCCGCGAAGGCGCCGTCCGGGACCGTGAGGTCGACGCCGCGGAGGACGGCGTGGTCTCCGAAGGCCTTGTGGAGGCCGACGATCGTCAGCCCCTCGGTGGCCGCGGGGGCGTCCGGCTCGGGCATCACGACGCCGCACCGACCCGGCCGGGCCGGCGGTCGAAGAAGCGGGCGAGGACGTAGCTGGGCACGGCTGCGATGGCGATGATGACCAGTGCGAAGGGCGCGGCCTGGCCGTACGAGAGGTTCTGCTGATACGCCCAGAACTGGGTGGCGAGGGTCTGGACGCCGGTCGGCACCAGGATGAGGGTGGCGGTCAGCTCGGTGGCGCAGGCGAGGAAGACGAGGCAGAAGGCCGCGGCCAGACCCGGGCCTATCAGGGGGAGGGTCACCTTCAGGAAGACCTCGTCGCGGCGCCGGCCGAGGGAGCGGGCGGCCTCCTCGAACGCCACCGGAGCCTGGGACACAGATGCCCGGGCCCCGACGAGGGCCAGCGGGAAGAAGAGGATCGCGTAGGCGGCGATCAGCAGCGCCGCGCTCTGGTACCCGAACCCCCCGGCGTAGCGCTCGGCGAAGTAGCTGATGGCAAGCGCGATGACGATGCCGGGCATGGCCAGCACAAGGTACGTGCTCCGCTCGAGCAACCGCCCGCCGCGACCGGAGTGGCGGACCGCGAGCAGGGCCACGGGAAGGGCCAGCACGGTGGCGAGGGCCGCGGCCAGACCGCTGTAGAGGGCGGTGTGCCAGCCGGCGTCGAGGAGGGATACGCCGGTCAGGAAGGGCACCCCGCCGGCGAACATCCAGTACACGCTGGCGCCGACCGGCACGCCGAGGGCGAGGACGACGAGGGCTCCCAGCACGGCGTGGACGGGGAGCGTGGCCCGGCCCAGCCGGTGCCGGCGGCGTGCTCGCTGGGCCTGCGCCCCGGTGCGCACCGCCCGGCCCTTCGCCCGGGCGAGCGGCTCGATGCCGAGGATCACGCACCCGAGCACCACCAGCACGAGCGCGAGGGCGCAGGCGGTGGAGACGTTGAAGGAGATCTGGAACTCGGTGAAGATCTCGGTGGTGAAGGTCCGGTAGCCGAGGATCTCGAAGGCGCCGTATTCGGCCAGGATGACCAGCGCGACCAGCACGCAGCCGCCGAGGATGGCGCCCCGCGCCTGACCGACGGTCACACGCAGGAAGGTGCGGACCCGGCCCAGCCCCAGGCTGCGGGCGGTGTCCTCCAGGCCCGGGTCCGCGCCGCGCAGGCTGGCGGCGACCGGGAGGTAGACCAGCGGATAGACGGCCAGGGTCATGACCAGCACCGCACCCTGGAAACCCTGCACCCAGGTCGAGATCGACGCCCACGCGAAGCTGACCACGAAGTCGGGGATGGCGAAGGGGATGACCAGCAGCACCGCCCAGACGCGGCGGCCGGGGAGATCGGTGCACTCCACCAGCCAGGCGGCCAGGGTGCCGATCACGGCGCAGAGCGCGGTGACCACCACCGTGAGCCGGACGGTGTTCCAGAGCAGGGTGGCGGTCAGGGATCGCCAGATCAGGTGCGCGACGGTGCCGGCGCCGGCACCGCTCGCCTCGATGAGCAGAAAGACGAGCGGCGCCAGCAGCACCACGGCGACCGCGCCGCTCGCCCCGAGCAGGAAGAGAGGGGGCAGGTGGCGGCGGGCCCGAACCATCGGGTCGACGGCGACCGGAGGCTCGACGGCGACCCCGGTCGCGGTCACCGGAGCAGCGATCCGGGGGCGGAGCGCCGCGCCCGCGACCGGAGCGGCCCGCTCACAGCAGGCCGGCCTGCTGCATCAGCGCGATGGCGGTCGACCCGTCGCCCAGCTCGGGGATGGTGACGGGGTTCGGCTGGAGCTCGTCGAATGGCGTCTCCGGCTGCGCGGTCGTCACCCCCGAGGCAATCGTGTATTCGAAGCTGTCCGAGTGGGCGATGATCTCCTGGCCCTGCTTCGAGACGAGGAAGGCGAGGAACCGCTGGGCCGCCGCCTGGTGCGTGCTCGATCGCAGCACGGCGGCACCGGAGACGTCGACGACGTAACCGGGATCCTGCGGGGCGAGGTAGGCGATCTTCGAATGCACGCCGGCGGCGCCGAGCTCCGATCCCATCCGGTACCAGTAGTACTGGTTGACGACCCCGAAGGCGACCGCGCCCCGGTTGACCTCGTCGGCGATGGTCTCGTTGTCCGGGTAGATGTGGCTGCCGGCGTTGGCCCTGAGCCCCTCCAGCCAGGTGAGCGCCTCCGCCGACCCGTAGCTGCGCGCCACCGAGGTCACGATCGGCTGGAAGTCGGTCTCCCCCGGGGCGAGTGCCAGCTCTCCCTGGTAGCGGGGATCGGCGAGTTGGAGGATGGAGGTGGGCAGCTGACTCTCCGAGATCAGCGACGGATTGTAGATGAGGACGCTGACCCTAGCTGAGACCCCCACCCAGTCGTCCTGCGGCGAGCTGTACCGGCTCGGGGTGGCGGCGAGGGTGGAGGGCTCCACCGCCGCCAGCAGGCCCTTGCTCTGGAGGTACTCGAGGGCCGGCGAATTCTCCGTGTAGATGACGTCGGCCGGTGAGCGCGACCCCTCGGAGACGATCTCGTCGGCCAGGGTGTCCTCGTCGTCGCTGCGGATGTTGACGGTGATCCCGGTGGCCTTCTCGAAGGCAGTGACCAGTGACTCGGTGGTCTGCTCGTGCTGGCCGTTGTACAGGGTGATCGATGGGCCGGGAGAGCCGCCGCAGGCCGCGAGGAGCCACCCGGCCGTCATCACCAGCGCGAGCGCGCTCCACCCGGAGCGGAGCACGCGAGGCTGCTGGGCTGTCATGCGGGGGCTGGTCTCCCTCGGGGGCCGGTATCGAAAGGGCTCCGCCGGTCGGGGCCCGCCGCCCCGGCCCGGGGCGGCAGTTAGCTTAGTCTAAGCTAATCGACCGGCGCCACCCAGACCGCCCGGGCGGCTCCACGGTCCAGCTCGACCGCCCGGCCCGCCACCTCCACGCCGAGCGACGCCCCGCGGGTGCGGACGGTGACGCTCCGGCCGGGCGTGACGCCCAGGTCGTGGAGCAGCAGGAGCAGCTGGGGAGCCTCGTGCTCGGCGACCTCGGAGATCCTCACCACCTCCGCCAGCTCCCCGGGCGGGAGCAGGTCGAGCCGGACCAGGCCGGCGGGGATGGTGCCGCGGCCGGGGACCGGGTTGCCGTGGGGGCAGGAGCGGGGGTACTCGAGGTGCTGGTCGAGGCGGTCCACCACCTCCTCGGAAACCCCGTGGACGAGCAGGGATGCCTCGCGGTCGCCGGCGGCCCAATCCAGGCCGAGGACGTCGACCAACCAGCGCTCGAGAATGCGGTGACGGCGCACCAGGTCAGATGCCGCCGCCTCGCCCGCTGATGTCAGGGTGATGCTCCGGTCCTCGGCCAGCTCGACCCAGCCATCACGAGCGAGCCGCTGGAGCGTGACCGTGACCGTCGGCCGGCTCACCCCGAGCCAGTCGGCCAGTCCGCCGGGCCGGGCCACGTCGCCCTCGTGCGCGATGTAGTAGATCGCCTCCAGGTAGCGTCCGGCGGTGTCGCTGAGGTGCCCGGCGTCGCGCGCGGGGATCTGTGCCATCGCTGAAACCGATGGTGACATCCCGGGGGAGGTTTCAGGGGGAGGTTTCAGGCGAACTCGGCGAGGGACGGATCGACGTCGAAGCCGTGGGTGTCGGGCCCGTGCACCGCCAGGCGGTGCCAGCCGGCGGCGCCGATCATGGCGGCGTTGTCGGTGCAGAGCCGGAGCGGCGGGACCGAGACGTGGAGCCCGGCGAAGCGGCCGGCCACCCGCGCGGAGAGGGCCCGATTGGCGGCCACCCCGCCGACCACGGCGACCGAGGTGGCCCCGGTCTCCTCCACGGCTGCCTCCAGCCCGTCCACCAACTGGGTGACGGCCGCCTCCTGGAAGGCGGCCGCCAGCGCGTCGCGAACCTCGGCGCGGCGCGGGATGCCGTGCTCGTCCAGCTCATCCGCCTGCAGGTCGCGAATGGCATAGCGCACCGCCGTCTTGAGCCCGCTGAAGGAGAACGCGCCCTCCAGCCGGGTGCGCGGCAGGGGGAAGGCGCGCGGGTCCCCAGCGAGCGCGGCCCGCTCCACCACCGGCCCTCCGGGGTAGGGGAGGCCGAGCATCCTCGCCACCTTGTCGAAGGCCTCGCCGACGGCGTCGTCGCGGGTGCTCGCCAGCCGGCGTGCCTGCCCGTGCCGGGAGAGCTCGATGGTGTCGGTGTGGCCGCCGCTCACCACCAGCGCGACGAAGGGCGGTTCCAGCTCCGCGTCCGCCAGCCAGGCTGAATAGACGTGCCCGGCCAGGTGCGAGACGCCGGTGATGGGGAGGCCGCGGGCTCGAGCGACCGCCTGCGCGTAGGCGGTGCCGACCACCAGGCATCCGGCGAGGCCCGGACCGCGGGTGACCGCGATCGCGTCGACGGCATCCCAGCCACCCTCCACGGCGGCGAGGGCGGCGTCGACCACGGGCGCGAGCATCTCCAGGTGGGCGCGCGCCGCCAGCTCCGGGACGACACCCCCGTGGGGGGCGTGCAGGGCGATCTGCGACGACACCTCGCTGGAGAGGATCTCCCGACCGTCGCGCACCACCGCGGCCGCCGTCTCGTCGCACGAGGTCTCGATGGCGAGTATGTTCATGCGGGCGACTGGCCGCGTGGGGTCCGGCCCCCGCTCACCGGCGTGGGTATTCGGAGGGGGGCGGAGGCCCCATGCCCACGATGTCGATGCCCTGGAGGATGTCGACGAACCGGTGCTTGAACGAGGGCGCGTGCAGCGAGTCGCTCCACATCACGACCGCGTCCTCGCCGTTGTCGGTGTAGTAGCCGCGCCGGCGGCCGATGGCCTTGAAGCCGAAGCGCTCGTAGAGGCGAATGGCGTGACCGTTGGTCACCCGCACCTCCAGGGTGATCCAGCGCGCGCCCAGCTCGTAGCTGCGCTGGATCAGCGCCGCGAACATCCCGGTGCCGTGGCCCTGGTGCTGGCTCTGGGTGCGCACGCCGATGGTGGTGATGTGGGCCTCGTCGGAGACCTTCCAGAGACCCCCGTAGCCGATGATGTCGCCCCGGCCGCTGTCGCGGAGCACGAAGTAATGGGCCTGCCGGTTCTGCGAGAGCTCGGACGCATACGCATTCCGAGGCCACGGCGAGAGGAAGATCTCGCGCTCGATCGCCTGGACCGCGGGGATGTCACCACTGCGCATCTGCTCGATGAGGAGGTGCGGTGCGACCTTCATCGCGTCGATGATACGCGAGGGCCCCGGCTAACACTTGCGACAGTCCTCCGGTCCAGCACGCCATCGACCCGGGCGTCTCAGTCCAGGTAGGTCGCCACCAGTCCGGCGAGCCGGAGCGCCGGCCGCCCCAGGGCGGCGGGGATCGCCGCGGCGAGCGCCCGCACCGGGTCGCCCGGTAGGAGGCCGGGGAGTTCGAGGGCGTCGAGGGTGACCGGCGGAGGGGCCGCGAGTGCCACCGACGCGAGGCTGACGCGGCGCGCCTCTCCGATCATCTCCAGGATCCCCTCCCGCCGGAGGAATCGGCCGGCATAGGCCCCGCCCCGGCCCGCCTCGACGAGGGCGAGGATCTCTGTCCGCCCGTCCGGTACCGACCTCGCCGCCACCTCGAGGCTGCTCACCCCGTGGAGGGGAAGGCCCAGGGTGTGGGCCACACCCAAGCCGACCGCGATCCCCGCCCGCAGGCCGGTGTAGGAGCCGGGCCCGGTGACCACCACGACCGCCTCCACGCCCGAGACGCCGAGCTCGACCAGCGACCCGTCCAGCCACGGCAGCGCCGCGCCGCCGGCCGCGGTCCGGGCCGCGACCAGGTCGCCGCCGCGACCGGCGCGCAGCACCACCAGGCGGTGACGCGAGGCGGTATCGATGGCGAGAACGGTCATCGCCGTCGCCGTGCGCTGGGGGTCACGCGCCGGCCACCGCGGCGCCCCAGGCTGCCACCAGCCGAGCGGGCGCATGGTCGGGGTCGCGCGCCTCGATGTGGCGCAGCTGGTCACCGGCGATGTCCAGGAGCAGGCGCAGCGGCCGCCACGGCTGGAGGTCGGCGTAGCCGGCCCACTCCACCGCGGCCGGGGCGCTCTCGAGGAGGGCGTCCAGGTCCAGGAGGCCGATGCCGGCGTCCGGCCCGAGCCGGTAGAGGTCGAGGTGGTGGAGGCGCGGCGGTGTCCCGTAGACGTGGTGGAGCACGAAGGTGGGGCTCCGCACCACCCGGGGGTCCACCCCCAGGCCGGTGGCCAGCCCGCGGACAAAGACCGTCTTGCCGGCTCCCAGCGGCCCATCCAGGGCGATCAGGTCGCCGGGGCGGAGCGCGGAACCCAGCCGTGCCGCCAGCGCCTCGGTGGCGGCCATGCCGTCGGTGGTGAGCGCGAGGGCAGTGCCGCTCATGGCTGGCGGAAGTGCCGCGAGGCGACCCGCGGCAGCGCGACCGCCTCGCCGTCCCGGTGGTCGAGGAGGCGCAGCCCCGTTCCGGGGGTGAGCCGGCCGACCACCTGCAGGGGCTCCAGGCCGGCGGGCCAGCGGGCGAGCAGCCCGTCCCACCGCTCGGCGGCGACGGCCGCCACCAGCTCGAAGTCCTCGCCCCCGCCGAGGGCCGCGGCCGCCCAGCCGTCGCCGAGCAGGGTGCGGATGTCCGGGTCGGCGGGGATGCTCTCCAGCCAGAGCTCTGCCGCGCAGGCCGATGCGTCGGTGATCCTGCCGACGTCGACGATGAGCCCGTCGCTCAGGTCGCCGGCGCAGGCGACGCCGAGCCGGAGCAGGGCCTGGCCCTCTCCGAGCCGGGCTCGCGGCCGGAGCTGGCGGGCCAGCCAGCGCTCCTCCACCGGCGCAGGGACGGAGCCTCGCCGGCCGTCGAGGAGCAGGCGCAGGCCGGCGGCCGCTCCCCCCAGGCAGCCGGTGACGACCAGCAGATCCCCGGGCAGGCCGCGGTCGCGACGCAGCGCCCTCCCCGGATCCACCGTGCCGACCACCACGACGTCGATGACGAGCGGTCCGGCGATGGCGCTCACATCACCCCCGGCCACGCAGCATCCGGCCTCGGAGGCGGCGGCGCAGATGCCCTCCTGGATGGCGAGCAGGTCGTCGACCCGGCTGGCCGCCGGGGCACAGAAGGTCACCAGGCAGAGCGCGGGACGGGCCCCCATCGCCGCGAGATCGGAGACGGCGACCGCCAGGGCCCGCCTGCCCAGCCCCTCGGGGTCGATCCAGCTCCGCTGAAAGTCCTCGCCCTCGACGATGGCGTCCTGACTGATGACGATCCCCGCCCCGCCGGGTGGCTGCCACACCGCGGCGTCGTCGCCGCTCGGGACCATCAGCCGCCGGTCGTCCCCGTGCCGGCCGGCGATGGCGGTGAGCCGCCGGAGCAGCTCCGCCTCGCCGACCTCCTGCAGGGTGGGGCCGCCGGCGTCGAAGCCGTGCCCGGCCGGCGGCGATGCGAGATCCATCGGCCCGACTCTAGCCAGCCCGCCCTGCCCACCCCGTCCGGCGGCTCACGGCACGGCTCCGAGAAGCCGCGACGGTCCCATTCGGGGAACCGTCACCCGCCCCGCGGCAAACCGTGACGTCCACTCGTGGAGGGCCGCCTCGCCGGCGTCCGGAGAGCCGCCGTGCTGCCTGCCCGAAGACCGCAGTGCCCCTGGATGAGGGTCTGCCGGCCGTGAAATATCACGTTTCTTGATAACGACACTGTCACTGAGGGTTGACCCCGGACGCCCCCGACCCCTAGAGTCCCGCGAAGTTTGGTCCTCGTGATCCGGCTCTGATGCGGGGTCGCGGGACCGGGAGTCGACAGGGGAGATCGTATTGCGGGCTAACCGGAGGGTGATCCCTGCGCTCATGGCGGCCCTCGTGGTCGGCCTCTGCATATCCACGGGAGCTGCCCCGGTCCGTGCCGACACCCCCTCCCAGCTCGAGGCCGAGCGTGCCCAGCTCCTGCAGGAGCTCGCCGCCACCAGTTCCGAGCAGAGCGCGGCGACGGGGGCCCTCAACAACGCCGAGGACGCGTTCAACCAGGCCACGGCGGCGCTCAACACCGACCAGGCCCAGCTCGCCACCCTCAACTCGGAGCTGGCCTCCCTGAACGGGGAGATCACCGCCGATCAGACACAGGAGGCGGCGGCGCGCAGCGCATTGTCGACCCTCACCCGGGCCACCTACGAGAGCGTCTCCGGCGACACGGTGATGACCGCGGTGCTCAACGCCACGGACTTCACCGACGCGATGCAGAGCCTCTCCGGGGCATCGACCATCACCGCCCAGATCCAGGGGCTGGAGACCACCCTCGGCCACGACCAGGCCGACCTGCTCACCAAGCAGGGCAAGCTCCAGAACGACTTTGCCCAGGCGACCGCGCTGGAGGGCCAGCTGTCGACGCAGTCGAGCCAGCTGCTGACCATCGTCTATGAGCGTGACCAAGTCCTGGAGCAGTTCACCGGACCGGCGCAGCAGCTCGCCGAGCAGATCGACGAGATCGACAACGAGCTGGGTGGGACGGCCGCCGTGCCCAACAGCACGAGCTGCTCCGACAGCTTCGCCTACGGCGACTGCACCTGGTACGTGGCCACGCGACGCTGCATCCCGTGGGGCGGCAACGCCAACGCCTGGTACTACAACGCTTCCAAGATGGGGTACCAGGAGGGCTCGGTCCCCGAGGTCGGCGCGGTCGCCGTCTGGGACCAGGGGCAGGGCGGGGCCAACGCCTGGTACGGGCACGTCGCCTACGTCGAGGTGGTCGGACCCGACCTCGGGGTGGGCAGCATCCCCGTCGTCCCCGCCGGTGACTTCGAGATCTCGGAGATGAACTGGGACGGCTGGGATCGGGTCGACTACCGTCTGCTTCCCGACACCGCGACCTACTTCCAGGGCTTCATCTACGGGCCCGGCTGAGCCTGCGGGCCCGGCTCACTCGGCGGAACTGGCCTCAAGGCGCGGCACCCGGGCTGACACGGCGCAGAGCACCTCGTAGCTGATGGTGCCGGCCGCGGCGGCCACGTCGTCGGCGCCGAGCCAGCCGTCCCCCTGGCGCCCGAAGAGCACCGCCTCGTCGCCCGCCCGCACCCCCTCGACGAGCGAGACGTCGGCGGTCAGCTGGTCCATGCTGACGCGCCCGATGATCGGGCAGCGGGCTCCCCCGACCAGCACCGATCCGCGGTTCGACTGCGCCCGCTGGACCCCGTCGGCGTAACCGGCCGCGATGGCCGCAACCCGGGTGTCCCGCTGCGCCACCCAGGTGCGCCCGTAGCCGACGCTCTGGCCGCTCCGCACCGTCTTGACCTGGATGACCCGGGCGTGGAGTGACATCGCGGGCCGGAGCCGTGCCGCACCCTCGACGGCGGCCGGCGCGTAGCCGTAGATGGCGATGCCGCAGCGGACCAGGTCGTGGCGGGTCGTCGGCAGGCCGAGGGCGGCCGCGCTGTTGGCCGCGTGGAGGAGCAGACCCGGCCAGCGCCCCCGGAGCGCCGCGGCCGCCTCGAGGAATGCCCGGTCCTGGGCGAGGGTGTAGGCGGGGTCGTCCTCGGCGTCGGCGAAGTGGGTGAACGCCCCGACCGGCAGCACCCTGGTCCCAGCCCTCTCAACCGCCGCCATCAGCGCGGGGACCTGGCCGGGCAGGGCGCCCAGCCGGCCCATGCCGCTGTCCAGCTTGAGGTGGAGACGCGCCGGCGTGCCCGCACCCGCCGCGGCGGCGGCGGCGACCTGGTCGGGGTCCCAGACGGCCAGGTCGACACCGGCGGCGACCAGCGCGGCGAGGTGCGCCGGATTGGCCGCCCCGACGACGAGCAGCGGGCCGGCCAGGCCCTCGGACCGGAGGCGGAGGGCCTCCTCGGCGGAGGAGACACCGAGCCAGGAGGCGCCGCCCTCCAGCGCGGCCGCCGCCGCGAGGGTGTCCCCGTGACCGTAGCCGCCCGCCTTGACCATGGCCATGACCGCGACCCCACCGCCCACGACCTCACGGATCACCCCGAGGTTGTGCCGGATCGCGGCGGCGTCGACGTCCGCCCACCGCATGTACCGCTCCCGGCTGGATCCGGTCGCGGCCGGTGCCGCGGTCATCGGCGCCCGCGCAGCTCCAGAGCGCGCCGGAGCCGCTCCTGGGCGGCCGGGAGCATCTCGACGACGTCACCGGCCAGGGCTCCCGCCCTGCCCCGCTCCGCCTCCACGAGGCAACCGGCCTCGGCATGGATGGAGACCGCCGCCACCGCGGCGTCGAAGCCGTCCAGGCCGGCGGCGAGCATGGCCGCGCAGACACCGCTCAGGACGTCGCCGGTCCCCCCGGTGGCGAGGGCCACGGTCTGGTGCCGGTCGACATGGACGCGGCCGTCGGGAGCGGCGACCACCGTCTCGGCCCCCTTCAGCACGAGGGTAACGCCGTGCTCGGCGGCAAACCTGGCGGCCAGCCCGGACCGGTCGGCCTGGACCGCGGCGGTGCTCAGCCCGGCCAGGCGCGCCATCTCCGCCGGGTGTGGGGTCAGCACCAGCGGGGCCGGGCAGCTCCGCCAGTCGAAGCCGGCGGCGGCGGCGATGTTGAGCGCGTCGGCGTCGACGACGGTGGGGACGGTGAGCGTGCCCAGCAGGTCGAGGAGCGCCGCCTCGGTCGCCGAAGCGCGCCCGAGGCCGGGGCCGATCACCGCGGCATCGGCCACCGGGAGGTGGGTCCGGCGGAGTGCCTCCACCCCGGCGGCGTCGAGGCCGGGGGCGCCGGGCTCCCCGAGGGGATGGGCCATCAGCTCCAGGCAGAGTGCGGCGACCGCCGCGTGGACCCCGGCGGGGACGCAGACGCGGACCAGGCCGGCCCCGGCGCGAGCCGCCCCCCGGCCGGCCAGCACGGCGGCGCCCGCCGTGCCCAGCGCACCGGCGATCACCACCACGGTGCCGAACGTGCCCTTGTGGGCCGCGGCGGGCCGGGCGGGCAGGCGCAATCCCGCCGGCGGGGGCAGCGCCGGCGGACCGGCGGGGCCGTCGAGCGGCGCGGCCACCACCGCGATCGCCATCCCGGCGTCGTGGGTCATGCTGATCGCGATCCCGGTCGGCTGGCCGTGCACCCGGACCTCCGGGGCCCCACCCCGGCGGTTGACCACCTCGATGGCACGGTAGGGGGGGATGCGCAGGCCGGCCCCGCCGTACCACTTCATCACCGCCTCCTTGGCCGCCCAGCGGCTGGCGAAGCGCTCCGGCTTCGACCCGGCACGGCGCCGCTCCGCCTCGGTGAAGATCTTCGCCGCGAAGCCGGGATGGCGCCGCATCGCGGCGGCGATGCGGTGAATGGAGGTGACGTCGACGCCGACCACCAGACGGTCCATCTACTCGACCGTCACGGACTTGGCGAGGTTACGAGGCTGATCGACGTCGCAGCCGCGCTCCACGGCGACGTGATAGGCGAAGAGCTGCAGGGGCACCACGTTGATGAGCGGCGACAGCAGCTCACTGCACGCCGGCATGCGCACCAGGTCACGGGCCAGCTCCTCGTCCACCGCGGTATCCCCCTCGGTCACCAGGGCGATCACCGGCGCATCGCGGGAGCGCACCTCGGCGATGCTGCTGAGCGTCTTGGTGAGGGTGGCGGAGCGGGTGGCCACCGCCACCACCGGCGTCTCGGAATCGAGCAGCGCGATCGGTCCATGCTTGAGCTCGCCGGCGGCGTAGCCCTCGGCGTGGATGTACGAGACCTCCTTGAGCTTGAGCGCACCCTCGAGCGCTGTGGCGACGTTGATCCCGCGAGCGATGTAGATCGCATTGCGGACGTGGGCATAACGCTGGGCCATCTCGGCGAGCTGTGGCTCGAGCTCCAGGCAGGCGCGGATCCGCTGGGGCACCTCGCGCAGCTCGGCGACGATCTCGCGGTGCCGCTCCGCGGAGAGTGTTCCACGGCCCCTGGCCAGCGCCAGCGCGATGAGCACGCCGCAGACCATCTGGGCGATCAGCGTCTTGGTGGCGAGCACGCAGATCTCCGGCCCCGACTGCATGAAGAGCACCGCATCGGCCTCCAGCGAGAGGGCGCTGCCCACGACGTTGGTGACGGCCACCACCCGCGCACCGCGGCGCTTGGCCTCGCGCACCGCGGCCAGGGTGTCCGCCGTCTCCCCGGACTGGGAGACGGCGATGACCAGGGTCCGCCCGTCGACGATCGGGTCCCCGTAGCGGAACTCGCTGGCGTTCTCCACGGTGGCACGGAGCCGCGCGAGCTGCTGGATGGCGGAGGCGGTGTACAGCCCGGCGATCCATGCGGAGCCCATCCCGATGACCCGGACCTCGTCCAGGGCCGGGATCGACACCGGGTCGAGCAGGCCCGCGAGGCTCACCTCCCCGCCGCCGTCCACGCGGCCGCGGAGGGCGTTCTCGACCGCCTCGGGCTGCTCGCTCATCTCCTTGAGCATGAAGTGCGGGTAACCGCCCTTCTGGGCCTGCTCGACGTTCCAGTCGACGTCGATGAGCCGCGGCGTCACCGGTATGCCGTCGAGCCCGGTGACCACCAATCCGTCGCGCGTGCCGGCGACCACCTGATCCTCGCCGATCAGGGTCACCCTGCGGATGTAGGGGATCAGCGCGGTGATGTCGCTGCTCAGGAAGGCCTCACCATCGCCGAAGGCCGCCACCAGCGGGGCGTTGCGACGGGCGCCGACGATGGTGCCCGGCTGGTCGGCGGAGATCACCACCAGGGCGTAGGCACCCTCGACACGGCGGAGCGCCGACCGGGTCGCGTCGGCGAGGTCACCCGTGAACTGCTCCTCGATCAGGTGGGCGAGCACCTCGGTGTCGGTCTCGCTGCGGAGCTGGTGCCCGCGGGCGAGCAGCTCGGCGCGGAGCTCGCGGTGGTTCTCGATGATCCCGTTGTGGATGAGCTGGATGCGCCCCGCGCAGTCCTGGTGCGGATGGGCGTTGACGACCGTCGGGCGGCCGTGGGTGGCCCAGCGCGTGTGCCCGATCCCGATCGTCCCCTCCGGGATTCCGTCGCGCTCGCAGCGGGCGACCAGGTCGGCCACCTTGCAATCGGTCTTGACCACGGTGTGGCGCCCGCCATTGGCCCCGTCGAGGACCGCGATCCCCGCGGAGTCATAGCCGCGGTACTCGAGGCGCAGCAGGCTGTCGAGGAGCACGGGGGTGGCCGGTCGAGCCCCGACGTAGCCGATGATGCCGCACATTCAGCCGCGGGCTCCAGTCACAGGGGCTCCCTCCACGCGCGTCCGGGCCACGCCGGCGAGGTGCGGTCCCTCCGCGCCCTGCCGGGTGCAACGGGCCCCGCCCTGCCCCGGTTACGCCTCATCCGGCGCTCGGGCTGGGTGACGGCGAGCCGGGGACCGGGGTCGGGGTGGGAAGGGGCGTCACCACGATCGTGACCATGACCGTGGACGGGCTCGCGGTGATCCCGGTCGGGGTCTCCAGGGGCACGCGGTAGGTCACCGTCCCGGTCTGGCCGGCCACGTCGATGCCACCGGTCGTGAGCGTCGCCAGCGAGGCCCCGTTGATGAGGTCCTGGGACCCGGTGAGCGTCACCGTGAGGGGGCTGTAGGTCAGCACCGTGACCTGGACGCCGGCGGCCGCCCCGGTGATGTCGCCGAGGATGACGGAGCTGCTCCGGCTGGTGTCCAGCCCCACCACGGTGATGGCCACGTTCACGGTGGCGGGGTCGAGATTGACGTCGGAGAGCAGGCGGCCCTGGCTGCTGTAGGGGTACACCCTGATGGTGGCGTCGAAGTTTGCCCGCTGGTTGGAGAGGTCGATCTGCTGGGTCTCGACCCGCATACCGATCAGCTCGTGCTCCGGCCCGGTCGCCGTCACGCTGGCCGGGGTCGCCTGGATGGTGCCGTCCTGGTAGCCGGCCGGCGGCGGGCGGCTCACGTCCACCTGGATCGGCTCGCTGGCGCTCCCCGAGCTGTCCACATCGGCATCGAGGGATGCGGGCGGGTCGTCGAGGTCGATGTTGGGGTCGGAGTTGGTGATCTTGACGGGCAGCCGGACGGTCGCGGGCACGTGGTCGCCGATCGCCCTGATCGCGGCGTAGTCCACGGTGACCTGGAGGCTCGAGCTGCTGAAGGTGTTGAGGTGGTCCTCGGTCCCGGTGATGTCCACCGTGAGATCCGGGATCGCCTGGGTCAGCAGGTAGCCGGCGGGCAGGCTGACATTCGGTGACGGTGGCTGGGGGACCGGGACAGAGACGGACCGGGTGCCCGGGGGGTTGGTGGCCAGGACGACGCCCGCCCAGCTGAAGGTCGCCAGCGCCAGCGCGAGCAGCTTGAGGCGCCAGTTGCGGGTCACGAAGCCGGGCATCAGAGCGCCCTCACGGGTTGCGCCGGCCCAGCGCCCGCAGGGCCGCGCCGCTCCGGACCAGGGGCCGGATGCCCGTGCCCGTCCGGCGCGCGACCGGCCGGAGCACCAGGGTGGTCAGCATCTCCTGGAGCTTGTCGTGGTCCAGGCCACGGTAGAGCTTGCCACCGTAGGCCAGGCTGATCAGCCCGGTCTCCTCGCTGACGATCAGGATCACGGCGTCGGACTGCAGGGTGAGGCCGAGGGCGGCGCGGTGCCGCGTCCCCATCCGGCCCACCCCGGGCAGCGCCTCGGCGAGGGGGAGCACGCAGCCGGCCGCGATCAGCCGCGTGTCGCGGATGATGACCGCCCCGTCGTGGAGCGGCGAGCCCACGTAGAAGATGGTGGTCAGGATCTCGGCGGTCACCTCGCCATTGACCCGCACGCCACTCACCGCCACGTTCTCGAGGCCGGTCTCGCGCTCGAAGACGATCAGGGCCCCGGTCCGCCCCTCGCTGAGGGTCGCCGCGGCGCGCACCACCTCCTCCACCGTCCTCGCCACCGGGTGGGTGGTGTGACGCCCGAGGATGAAGCGCACCGTGCCCAGCCGGCCGACCTGGTCCAGCGCGCGGCGCAGCTCGGGCTGGAAGAGCACGATGACGCCGATCAGGATCGCCTGGCCGGCATTGGCGAAGATGAACTGCAGGAGCCGGAGCTGGAAGGCCTGGGCGAGCAACCCGATGACGAGCAGCACCGCGAGCCCGACCAGCAATTGCACCGCCTGCGTCCCCCGGATCAGCTTGAAGAGCTGGTACAGCAGGAAGGCGACGATGAGGATGTCGACGATGTCCCGCCAGCCGACCGCCCCGAGGAAGACCAGGGCGCTGTGGATGAATTCAGTCATGAGAGAGCAACGCCGCGCGGGCCGGCGCGGCCGCCGTTCTGCGGCTCACCGCTGAAGATCAGGCTGAGCAGCGCCTCCTGCGCCCAGAGCCGGTTCTCGGCCTGGTCGAATACCACTGACTGGGGACCGTCGAGCACCGAGTCGGTGATCTCCTCGCCGCGATGGGCGGGCAGGCAGTGCATGACCCTAGCGGCCGGCGGCGCCTGGGCGAGCAGCGCGTCGTTGACCTGCAGGTGGGCGAAGTCGTCGCGGCGCTGCTGCTGCTCCGCCTCCTGCCCCATGCTGGTCCAGACGTCGGTGTAGATGATCTCGGCGTCCTCGAGGCCCGCGGCCGCCTCGTGGAAGTGGCGCACCGGCGAACTGCCGCCGGCGAGCAGGTCGGCGCGCTCCAGCACCGCGGGGTGCGGCTCGTAGCCCTCCGGCCCGACCACGCGCAGGTCGATGTCGAGCAGCGTGGCCGCGTAGATCCAGGAGGTGCAGACGTTGTTGCCGTCCCCGACGTAGCAGACCCGGGCGCCCGCCAGGTGGCCGAGCAGCTCCCGGATGGTCAGGCAGTCGGCGAGCACCTGGCAGGGATGCTCGCGGTCGGTCATCGCGTTGACCACCGGCCCGCGCGTCGAGCGCGCCATGGTGACGAGGTCGCGATGGTGGCTGAGCCGGGCCACGATGCCGTCGACGTAGCGGTCGAGGATGCGGCTGATGTCGGCCGTCGACTCGCGCTCGCCGATCTGGATCTCGCTGTTGAAGAGCGGGATGGGATGCCCGCCGAGATGCCGGACCGCGACCTCGAACGAGACCCTGGTGCGATTGCTCGGCCGCTGAAAGATCATGGCCAGGTTGCGCCCGGCCAGAGGGCGACCGGGATCCGCGCCCGCCTTGAGTGCGACGGCCACGTCCAGGACCTCGGTGATCTCGGCTGCGGAGAGATCGGCGATTGAGATCAGATCGCGTCCCGCCAGGGAACCCATTTGGGCCCTATGTTGCCACCCCACGCCGCCAGCGGCGTATGGGTCCTGCAATTCCCCCTTGAATCAGCGGCGCGGTTACGGCTACGGTTACGCGCGCAATGAGAGTGCTGGTGCTGATCTGGGGCCGCCAGGTGGAAACCCTGCAGGCGGCGACGCTGCTGCGGACGCTCGCCGCCGCGTCCCCCGCGGCAGATGTCACCCTCGCCTGCTCTCCGGCGGCCGCCCAGGTCGCGCGAGCCCTCGGCGGGGCGGGCACGGTGATCACCCTCCGCGGTCTCGACCCCACCGCCTCGCCGATCCAGGGGCTGGCCGCGTGGGCCCGGCTCCGGCGGCTGCGCTTCGACATCGCGGTGATCTGCGGGACCGCGGCGCGGGTGCGCATCCTCGTCTACCTGGCGGGATTCGCCCGCCGGCTCGGCGTGGGTGGGGGGCCGACCGCCGCCCTGCTCAGCGACCGCGTGGCGCCGCGGTCCGGGGAGAACCAGGCGGTGACCTGGCTGCGCATCGCGCAGCTCCTGGGCATCACCGCCGAGCGCCACGGGACCAGGCTGGACCCCGGCCCGGCGGCCGCCCAGCAGGCCCTGGTCCAGCTCCACAGCACCTCCATCGCCGACGGCAGGCTGCTGGTCGCCCTCGCCCCGGGGACCGGTCACGCCGACCTGCACTGGCCCGTCGCCCACGCCACCGCCTGGGAACCGGAGCGCTGGGCTCACCTCGCCAATCAGCTCGCGTCCCGTCATGGAGCCGGGATCGTCTTTGTCGGGGCGGCGGAGGACGAGCAGGCGGCGGCCACCGCGGCGGTCGACATCGCCGCTCCCCACGCCGATCTGACCGGCCAGCTCGACGTGCTGGGGATGGCGGCGCTCTTCCAGCTGTGCGACCTGGTCATCGCCGGGGACTCCCCCCTCCTCCACCTCGCCGCCGGGGTGGGGACGCCGACCATCGGTCTCTTCGGCCCGACCGACGGGCGGCGGCGGGGCCCATACGGCGCCGAGCACCGGGTGGTGCAGGCGCTGCCCCAGTACCGCGGTCACCAGCTGATGCATGGCCAGGGCGGGGTGATGGACGAGATCCGCGTCGAGGACGTGCTGGCCGCGATCGAGACGTCGCTCTGACCGGTCGGGGGCTCCGCGCGAGCGGGGTGGCGGCGTCGCGCGTCCGGGGACGCGCGCCCGGCGCGACTAGCGGATGTACATGAAGGAGCGGCGGAGCACGTCGAGGTTCTCGACGGCCGCCTGGGTGCCGCGGATCACGCAGGTCGGCGCATCCGGTGCCACCCGGACCGTGATGCCGGTCTGCTTGCCGAGGTAGCGGTCCAGGCCCTCCAGCCGGGCGCCACCCCCGCAGAGGGCGATCCCCTCCTCGAGGATGCCGCGGCGGAGCGGGATCGGGGTCTCGTCGATGACCTCCTCGATCGCGTGGCCGATCTGGCGGGCATGAGCGTCCACCAGGTCGGCGATCTCGACGGAGGCGATGCTGAGGGTCACCGACCCCTCCCCCACCCCGGCCTGCACCGGCATCCGGCGCTCCTCGTGAGGGCCGACGCAGGCCAGCGAGGCCACCACGTCCTCCGCCGCCGCGGCGTCGATGACGGCGCCGTGGGTCTCCTCGATGCGCTGGGCGACCGCGTCGCGGAGGGCGTCCCCCGCGGTCGTGAGGGTGCGCCCGGCGATGGTCCCCTCGGAGGCCAGGCTGGCCACGTCGACGGTGGCCGCACCGATGTCGGCGATCAGGTAGCCACGGCTCCCGTTCGGGGCGTGCCCCGCGCCCATCGCGGCGGCGATCGGTGAGTCGATGAGGTAGGCGGTCCGGGTGCCGATCCGGGCGCAGATGTCCAGGATCGCCAGACGGTCGTCGCCTCCCATCGAGGGGCAGATGGCGATGACCACGTCCGGGCGGAAGATGCGCTGCCTCCCGGCGGCACGATTGACGAGCTGGTGGAGCAGGGCGCCGACGCCCTCCAGGTCGGTGATCGCCCCCGCGCCCACCGGCCGGATCAGCTCGAGCTCGGGGTCACCGGCCAGCTCGGCTGCGGCCATGCCCGCGGCGGAGTAGCCCCGGCGATGGTGCCGCGCCACCACCGACGGCTCGGTGATGGTCAGCCCCTCGCCGCGCACCACCGCCCGGACGCTGCCGGCGCCGAGATCGATCCCCAGCCTCTTGCCGAGCATCCGCAGCCTTCCTCCGATCAGTCTCCGATGACGCCCGAGAGATCGCGGGACGACGACTCGCCGGGTCCCGGCCGGACCCGCTCCAGGGTGACCCCCAGGGAGCGCAGCTTGGTCTCCAGGTTGTCGTATCCGCGGTCGAGGTGAAAGACGTTCTCCAGCTCGGTGGTGCCCTCGGCACAGAGCGCGGCGATCACGAGCGCCGCGCCACTCCGGATGTCGGGGATGGAGACGGCGGTGCCGCGCAGCGGGGTCGGGCCGGTGACGATCGCGCTCCGGCCCTCGACGGCGATCCGGGCGCCCATCTTGACCAGCTCCGCGACGTGGCGAAAACGGTTCTCGTACAGGGCCTCGCTGATGATGCTGATCCCCTGCGCCTGGGTCATCAGGGCGCCGAACTGCGGCTGCAGGTCGGTGGCGAAGCCGGGATGCGGCCAGGTGGTGACATCGACGGCGCGCAGCCTGCCGCCGGTCACACGGACGTGGTTGCCGCCCTCGACGACGGTGCACCCGGCGGCCTGCAGCTTGTTGCTCAGGGAGCGGAGATCGGTGGGACGCATCCCCTGGACGGCGACGTCGCCACCGGTCGCCGCCGCGGCCGCCATGTACGTGCCCGCCTCGATGTAATCGGTGGTCACGCGGTGATGGGTGCCGTGGAGCAGGGTGGCCTGGCCCTCGACCACGATCAGCTCACTGCCGGCACCGCTGATCCGAGCTCCCATCCCGACCAGGCAGCGGGCCAGGTCATAGACGTGGGGCTCGCGGGCGGCGTTGCTGATGACGGTGATGCCGTCGGCGAGGACCGCCGCCATCATCAGGTTCTCGGTGCCGGTGACCGTCGGCATGTCGAGGTAGATGTGCGCGCCCCGCAGCCGCTTGGCCCGGGCCGTGAAGCTGGTGGTGGTCTCGGACACCTCCGCACCCATGAGCCGCAGCCCCTCCAGGTGCTGCTCGACGCGGCGCATCCCGATGTCGTCACCGCCCGGCTTGGCGATCTCCGCCTGGCCGGTCCGGCCAACCAGCGCCCCGAGGAGGAGGAAGGAGCCGCGCATCCGCCGGGTCAGGTCGGCGCTCACCGAGGCCGCCTGGACCCGCGCGGCGTCGAGCCGCCAGCGCCCCTCGGCGATCTTCTCCACCGCGACCCCGAGGTGGCCGAGCATGGCCGCCATGGTCCCGATGTCCTCGATGTCCGGGACGTTGGTGAGCTCGAGCGGCTGGTCCGTGAGGAGCGCCGCGGCCATGACCGGCAGGGCCGCGTTCTTGCTGCCGGAGATCGCGACCTCCCCGGTGAGCCGGCCCCCGCCGGTGATGCGGAGCAGGTCCATCGCGACAACGGTACATGACCAAGGCGGCGAGGAATCAGGCCTCCCCTCCGCCGCCCCGAACGCGTCATTCTGGTCGGAAGTCACGAAAGGGGGCCGATGGGGGAGAATTCGCGCGCAACCCCTACCCGGAGGACACCATGGCAACGGCGACGGCAACCCCCCTGAGCAACGTGGAAGAGATTCTCGGCAACGACGCGCAGGACCTGCTGCAGCACCGCTGCCAGACGGTGAGCAGCGACCAGCTCCATCTGCCCGGACCTGACTTCGTGGACCGGGTCTGGTCGATCAGCGACCGCAACCCCCGCGTCCTCCGCAGCCTCCAGACGATCTTCGAGCACGGCCGCCTGAGCGGCACCGGCTACGTCTCGATCCTGCCCGTCGACCAGGGCATCGAGCACTCCGCGGGCGCCTCGTTCGCGCCCAACCCGATCTACTTCGACGGCGGCAAGATCGTGGAGCTGGCCGTCGAGGGCGGCTGCAACGCGGTCGCCTCCACCTTCGGCGTGCTCGGTTCGGTGTCACGGAAGTGGGCGCACAAGATCCCCTTCATCGTCAAGCTCAACCACAACGAGCTGCTCACCTACCCCAACAAGTTCGACCAGGTGATGTACGGCACCGTTCAGCAGGCCTGGGACCTGGGGGCGGTCGCGGTGGGAGCCACCATCTACTTCGGCTCCGAGGAGTCGACCCGGCAGCTCCAGGAGGTCGCGGTGGCCTTCGCGGAGGCGCATGAGCTGGGCATGGCCACCGTCCTGTGGTGCTACCTGCGCAACTCCGCCTTCACCCAGGACGGCACCGACTACGGGCTGTCGGCTGACCTCACCGGGCAGGCCAACCACCTCGGGGTCACCATCCAGGCCGACATCATCAAGCAGAAGCTGCCCGAGAACAACGGCGGCTACACCGCCCTCAAGTACGGCAAGACCAGCAAGCTCGTCTACGAGAAGCTGACCAGCCCCCACCCCATCGACCTCACCCGCTACCAGGTCGTCAACTGCTACATGGGCAGGTCCGGGCTGATCAACTCGGGCGGGGCCTCGTCCGGGGCCGGTGACCTCAAGGAGGCGGTGCGCACCGCCGTGATCAACAAGCGGGCCGGGGGCACCGGGCTGATCAGCGGTCGCAAGGCCTTCCAGCGGCCGATGGCCGAGGGCGTGGGCCTGCTCAACGCCATCCAGGATGTGTATCTGAACAAGGCGGTCACGATCGCCTGAGGCGGTCTGCGGGCCCACCCCACGGTCGGTGCCGCGGGGTGGGCCGCGCCGCATGTGTAAGCCGGTGGACAGGCGGGGTACCGTAACCTTCAGACGACCGATCTGCTCATCTGGAGCCTGAGATCTGACATGTTCAACATGAACAGCGGCATGGGAGGCGGCCGATCCAGCCGCAGCCTGTACAACCCCTTCGGCGAGACCCAGGGCTGGGCCAATCCGACCATGCAGGGGGCGATCAGCCTTCCCGAGAAGGTGATGGGGCTGACCTGCCTGCTGGTGCTCTGTGCCCTCGGTGGCATCCTCCTCGGAGCCGAGGGGGGGCTCAACACCATCTACTCCGGGGGCAGCTTCCTCTGGTTCATCGCCATGTTCATCCTGGTCATGGCCACCCAGGCACTGGCGGCACGCCCGGGGATCGGCATGGTCCTCTTCCTCGCCTTCGGGGTGGTCACCGGGATCGCCGTCGCTCCGCTGCTCCAGCTGATCGCCCTGAACAACGAGCAGTACATCGTCTACGAGGCCGTGGCCGCCACCGCCGTCACCACCGGGGGGATCACCCTCTACGCGCGCACCACCAGCCGCGATTTCAGCCGGATCGGGGGATGGCTGTTCGCGGCCCTGATCGGGATCGTGGTGGCGATGGTGATCGGGATCTTCGTCCAGTCGACGGCCTTCCAGATCTTCATCTCGGCCGCCGCCTGCGTGGTCTTCTCCCTCTTCCTGCTCTACGACATCCAGCGGGTCACCACCACCGGCAACGCTCCGGGGAACGCCATCCGGATGGCGCTCAAGATCTACCTCGACGTCTTCAACCTCTTCCTGAACCTGCTCATGATCCTGATGCTGACCCAGGGCGGGGGAAATTCGCGGCGCTGACGGCGCTCAGCCGTCGAGTTGTGCCGGCCGGGACCTTGTGCCTTCCCAGTTGATGGCCGCCGCCTATAGGTTGCGAGGCCCGGAAGGGGTCACGATGGGGTCATGAAAGCATCCACGCTGAGCCGCGCACTCCCCGCCGCGGCGCATTCGATCACCGAGGTCGCCGCCGAGGTGGGGATCGGACCGGAGCTCCTCGAGCCGTACGGGCAGGGTGTGGCCAAGATCCGCCTGGAGGCGCTCGATGCGCTTCCCGCGGTGCGGAGCGCCCGCTACGTGGTGGTCTCGGCGATCACCCCCACACCGCTCGGCGAGGGCAAGACGGTGACCACCATCGGCCTGGGCGACGGGCTGCGCCGGACCGGCCGGCGGGCGGTGATCTCCCTCCGGCAGGGATCGATGGGCCCGACCTTCGGTGTCAAGGGTGGTGCGGCCGGCGGCGGGCTGAGCACGCTCGTCCCCTTCGACCGGGTCGCCCTCCACCTGACCGGTAACATGCACGCGGTGACCGCGGCCCACAACCTGCTCGCCGCCATGGTGGACAACCATCTCTTCCAGGGCAACGCGCTCGATCTCGACCCGGCCGGCATCTCCTGGCGGCGCGTGCTCGACGTCAACGACCGGGCGCTGCGCAACGTGGTCATCGGCCTGGGCGCCGCCCAGGACGGCGTGCCGCGCCAGAGCGGCTTCGACATCACCGCGGCCTCTGAGGTGATGGCCGTGCTCGCGCTCTCCAGCTCGCTACGCGACCTGCGGAGCCGGCTCGGCCGCGTCGTCGTCGGCCACGCGCGGGATGGCAGGCCGGTCACCGCCGACGACCTGCACGCCGCCGGTGCCATGACGGTGCTGCTGCTCGAGGCGGTCAAGCCCAACCTGGTGCAGACGCTGGAGGGCACCCCGACCATCGTGCACGCCGGGCCCTTCGGCAACATCGCCCACGGCAACTCGTCGGTGATCGGCGACCTGATCGGCAGCCGGGCCGGCGACTTCCTGATCACCGAGGCCGGCTTCGGCGCCGACATGGGGGCGGAGCGCTTCTTCGACATCAAGTGCCGGGTGAGCGGGCTGCGCCCCGATGCCGCGGTCGTGGTCGCCACCGTGCGCGCTCTCAAGGCCCACTCCGGGAAGCACCGCGTGGTCGCCGGCCGCGCCCTCCCGCCGCAGCTCTTCGAGGAGAACCCGGACGAGGTGGAGGCCGGCGGGGCCAACCTGCGCAAGCAGGTCGAGAACTGCCTGCTCTTCGGCGTCCCCGTGGTCGTGGCCATCAACGCCCACCCGGAGGACCACCCCTCCGAGCACGCCGCCATCCGCCGGATCGCCGAGGAGATGGACGTCCGCTGCGCCGTCCACACCAGCTACGCGGACGGGGGTGAGGGGGCGGTGGAGCTGGCCGAGGCGGTGGCCGCCGCCTGCGAGGAGAAGAGCTGCTTCCGGATGCTCTACGCGGACAGTGCCAGCCTGGAGGAGAAGGTGGCCACCGTGGCGACCCGGATCTACGGGGCCGACGGCGTCACCTATGACGGCGCGGCCGCCCAGCAGCTGCGCCAGTGCGAGCGGGACGGATTCGGCAGCTTCCCGGTCTGCATCGCCAAGACCCAGCTGAGCCTCTCCTCGGACCCCCGTCTCAAGGGGGCGCCCACCGGCTGGACGCTCCCCGTCCGCGAGGTGAGAGCCGCGGCGGGAGCGGGCTTCGTCTACCTGCGCAGCGGCGAGATGCGCACCATGCCCGGCCTGCCGGGCGCCCCGGTCGCAGAACGCGTCGACATCGACGAGGCGGGCAACATCGTCGGGCTCTTCTGAGCCGCGCAGCGGTGCGAACGGACCCCGTGCCCGGCCGCCCGGTGGCGGCCCCCGGTGGCCCCGTTTGATCCGAACGGCGATGCTGGTTCATCGCCTACCATCCCGGTCTTACCGTGCATCGGACCCGTTGATCGGCAGGGGCATCAGATGAGCGCTGGCATCGGGGGCTTCGATCCCCAGGGGGACGTTCGCCGAGCCCTGGCAGCGGTCGTGACCGAGCACGGGCCCGCCATCCTGGCCAACCCCCGCCACCTGAGTGCCGCCCTCAACATCCTGCTCCCCACCGCCCCCGAGGAGACCGAGACGCTGGTCGCCGCGGCTCGGGCGGGGACCGCCGCCCAACTCGCCCAGCAGGCTGCGGCCCTCGGCCCGAGCGGGGCGGTCCAGGCGGTGTCCCGCAACCTCGCCCAGGGTGGCGTCCTCGACCCCCGGGCAGCCGGCTGGGCCGTCTCGGAGATCGCCCGGGCCATGGGGTTCCCCATCATCGACGCGGCCCCCGCGGGGCCGCCACCGGCTGTCTGGCCCTCCGCTCCGGGCCCCGCCGCACCGCCTCCGGCGGCGTGGCCGTCCGCGCCGGTCCCCGAGCCGCCCCCGCCGCCGGCTCCGCCGCCGCTGGCGGCATTCCAGGGAGCGGAGTTTGCGGGTGCCGGGATGGCCGTCCCGCCGCCGCCTCCCAGCCCACCGGCTGGAGCGGGCGCGCCAGGGGGACCGCCCCCGTGGACGGCTCCAGCCCGCCCGACCCGCAGGCGCGGCCACCCGCGTGCCCTGATCGCGGCCGCGGTCGTGATCGTGCTGCTCATCGCCTACTTCGGGGTCTCCGCCACGGCCGGGTTCTTCCCGTTCAAGGCGGCCGCTCCGGTCGCCAGCCCCACGCCGACGCCGGCACCCACCCTCGCACCCACACCGACCCCCACCTCCTCCGCCTCCCCGTCCGCCTCCCCCACTGCCAGCACGTCCTCGTCTGCGAGCCCCTCGGCGACGGGCTCCCCGTCGCTCAGCGCGCTGGGCGACCTCCTGCCCACCTACATCACCGGGAACACGGCCGACAGCTGCCAGGAGGAGCCGAGCGACGCCTACGTAGCGACCGGCGAGAGCGACGAGGAGCTCTGTGACCTCACCCAGAACACGAGTGTCGCCGAAGACTACGTCCTCTATGCGGGCTTCCCGACCGAAACCCCGGCCACCGCCTACTTCACCTCGCTGCTCACCGCCAACGGCATGAAGGCGACCCAGGGCAACTGCCAGAACCTCACCCTCGTGAACAGCACCACGGGCAGCTCGCAGTACTGCGAGAACACCTACACCACGACCAACACCAAGAGCAGCAGCGGCTCCGACTTCGTCTTCACGGGCAGCCCGGACTTCGAGCTGGGCAACAGCAACCCGGTCTCCAGCCTGGACCTCTGCTCGGATGTCAACAGCGTCGACGTGCTCGGCTTCACCGACCCGACCTACGCCGCGGTGGGGATCGCCATCAGCTGCCTCGGCACCGAGGAGGACGCGCAGATCAACGCGGACTTCCTGGCAGGCAACTTCTTCCTGGGAAGCTGACCCGTCTACGACGCGCCGGGCAGGCTCCCTCGATCCCGCCGGCGGCGGCGGACCTCGGCGACCTTGAGCCGGTACAGGGCTCGCTCCAGCTTGGCGGCCGCCATGGCGTCGCCGGCATGCTCGGCCAGGGTCTCCTCGGCAGCGCGGCGCGCCGCCTCGGCCCGGGTCTGGTCGATGTCCTCCGCCCGTTCGGCCGCATCCGCGAGGATGACCACGCGGTCGGGGAGGACCTCGAGGAATCCGCCCGACACGAAGAGGTACTCCTCGACCCCGTCATTGCGCACCATGACCTCGCCGGTCCGGAGCGGGGTGAGCAGGGGGATGTGGTGAGGCAGCACGCCCAGGTCGCCGGCCGCCCCCGGGGCCAGCACGAAGTCGGCCTCCTGGGAGAGCACGCGGCCCTCGGCGGTGACCAGCTCGACGTTCAGCTTCGCCATCAGCTTCCCTTGTCCGGCTTCGCCTTCTTGGCGCCACCCGCTGCCAGCGCAGCCTTGGTGGCGGGTGCCGCCGGCTTGTCGGGCAGGGGTTTGCCATCGACCTTCGCTGGCGGGAGCTTCGCGGCCGTCTCGATGGCCGGCTTCACCGCAGCAGGCTTCGCCGCAGCAGGCTTCGCCGCCTCGTCCGCGGGTCCCTCGTCACCGCTCGCCGGAGCGGTGGCGGCAGGTGCCTGCGCGTCTCCACCCGCGGCGCCGTCGGCGCCCGTCCCCTCCAGCTCCTGGCCCTTGACGACCGCCTGGTCGATGGTCCCGACCATGTAGAAGGCGTCCTCGGGCAGGTCGTCGTGCTTGCCGTCCAGGATCTCGGCGAAGCCGCGGATGGTCTCCTCGAGCTTGACGTAGATGCCCGGACGGCCGGTGAAGACCTCGGCCACCTTGAAGGGCTGGGAGAGGAA
>Ga0181520_10003574_pt1 | contig 27124 bp, 21 predicted proteins | sample PEATcosm2014_Bin_29_FD_132451 | JGI IMG/M metagenome (GOLD analysis project Ga0181520, IMG submission 132451) | Peatland microbial communities from MTU Mesocosm Facility, Houghton, MI, USA - PEATcosm2014_Bin02_30_metaG | ecosystem: Environmental > Terrestrial > Soil > Wetlands > Peat | place...
CGCGAGATCCTCGGGCGTCATGGCAATCCGAAACTCCACTTCGGCATTGAACGTTAGGAACCACGGCTCGGCCAGCGCCGGGACATCGGACGGGCTGTTGAGGTTCACCACAAAGGTTCCGCCACGGCGGCCGTTATGCTCGGAAAAGTAGACGGCTTCGGGCTTGATGGCCTCCAGAATCTTCTGAATCTTCGGCCCAACGCTTCCGTCCCGTACGGCGGCGTTGAACGGTTCGGGCGGGAACTCAACGTGCATCAGCATTCGCATTAGCATCCTCCTAGAGTGGCGACTCGCTTCGCGGTCGCGAGCGGCGCACGGTTAAAGAGCCTATCACAGTTGGGAGCCCGCCACGCCGCATTTCACGATCGAGTCAACAGCGCGGAACTGCGCCATGCGGCGCATTCGTAATAAAAGCCACGCCCGGCCCCGCCGGCGATGAAACTGCTCATGTAGTGACAGGCCTTAAGGACCCACGGCGATATAGGTCGGTTGGAAGCTCGTCCCGAATGAGAGGATATTGCCACCGCTCGAGCTGTTGAATTCCAGCACCTGATTCGTGTTGTAATCCACCGCCCAGGTATGCCCGAAACTATCGGCTGCGACGCCATAAGGAGAGGGGTAGGAAAACGGCTCCAGAGCTTTGATAAAACCGCCGCCGGAGTTGAATTCCTGGATGCGCTGGTTTTCGCTGTCAGCCACCCAGGCATTGCCGGAGAGGTCGACGGATATGTCAAAGGGGCCATTGAAGTACCCGTTGGCATTCCCGTAGCTGCCGAATTTCAGCAGGAAAGTCACCGTCGAGGCCACTCCCGCGGAGCCGACCGCGCTGAACTTCTGTATTCTGTTGTTTCCGGTATCGGCTACCCAAATGTTATTGCTGCTGTCGATGGCGATGCCAACCGGGCCATTGAACTGTCCGTTGCCGCCCCCTAGACCTCCGACCTGTAGAAGGAATACGCCAGTGGCGCTGAATTCCTGTATGCGGCTGTTGCCTTCTTCGGCGACCCAGACGTTGCCATATCTATCTATCGCAATGCCGTAGGGTTGGTAAAGAAAGCCAGGCGCCAGGCCGGTGGACCCGAACTGCTGCAGGAAATCACCACTGGAATCGAATTCCTGAACCACGTTGAGAATGGCATCCGTGACCCAGATGTTGCCGGCGGAATCCACCGTTATGGCGGATGGAAGCTGGAAGCGTCCGTTGCCAAAACCGGTTCCTCCGAACTGACCCTCGAAGTTTCCGGCAGAGTCGTACGCCTCGATCTCAGTACCGTTAATCACGTATTCCTCCGGGCCAATGTCCACCAGCAACTCCTGATCGCCGCCGCTGATATCAATCGCAACCAAGGACTGCAATGCGGGATCGAGCGTGGGACCAGGGCTAGTGAACAGAAAGTCTATATTGTTGACATCGGTGAAGAACGCCTGGGGCACAGTCAGCGAATAGGTAAATGTCGGTTGCGTAATGAACGGCGCGATGGGCAATGCCTGGCTCGGATTCGAGACAAAGTAGGCATCCAGGGGGCCGAGGTCATTGCCGTTGATTTTCAAATCCGTGCCTGCCGGCAGCTCCGCGCCGAAGGAGAGTTGCAGATTCTGCTGCAGGCTCCCTCCGCCGGCGGCCTGATCCGCCACTGACAGGTCGTAATCCAAATCGCCGGTAATGTACAGGTTGTACTTATCGTTCAGCGCGAGATTGTAATCGTCTGTGTTGCCGGCGCCGGTCTGGGCGCCTTTGAATTGGCTCTTTATGGCGCCGTGACCCGTGCTGTAGACAAAGAGTTTGTCTCCGGCTTGGCCCCCGATTGGTTGTCCATTGCCACCCAGGAACAGACTCCCGGAGATGGCTTGCAGCCACGACGCTCGCGTATTCGGTCCATTTATCGGGGCAGTCCCGAGTGGGCCTTTGGCCACGGCCGGCGGCAGAAGGCCGTTGGGGTCGTCGTTGATCGGGCCAGGAAAGGGTCCCAATGCTCCGGTCGCGGTAGCGGGGTACAGAATGGCAACCTGATTCGCCGGCAGTCCCAGCACTCGCGTGACCAGATCATACAGGCGCATAATGTTCACGGCATGGCGCGCCGCCGGCTTGCTCCACGCGGCGAGAATGACGAACTGCCGCGCCTGGTCCGGCTGGCCGAGATTCTGATTGCCGAGCGGACGGCTGTCATTGGGGGTTGGCCCATTGGCGGCGTTATCGGGCGAGGCGTAGATGGAATAGTTTACGCGGCCGGGCACAAAGGATGGGCCTACGAGGGGTGTGAACGGGCTCGCCGCCGAACCCCTCGCGCCATTATAGTGGCTGAGCATGCCGTTGGCTGGAAAGAGCGCCGTGTCATTACGCCATCCGTCGGTAAAGTTCTGCAGGTTGTTTCTCATACCCCCGGGGTAGTCGAAGTTCGAGTAGTTTCTAGCCACCTGATACCAGGCCGTGGCGGCTGCAATCGTATAGTCTGCGACCGCCTGGCCCGCCGCGGACGCGGCGATAAATGGATTGACATAACCTCCTCCATAGCAAATCTGAAACAACGAATCGACGGTGGCGAAACGTGGTCCCCCTTGTCCCCCATTGAGATCCGTCGGATACTCCAGATCGGTGAACACTACCTTACCCGCGCTGTCGCGAGTGAAGGATATATCGCCAAGCGTCTGCTTGGGAAACGGGGTTTTCGCGGGGGGCGGAAACTGGATGTCGTAGGAGTTCATCAGGGTGTCGGCCGCCGGCTGCGCCTGGGCGGAATCCGTCTGGCACAGCGAAAGGACGAGAGCAGCCGCTGGAATGGCAAAAGCGAAGCGCCAAGGCATTGAAAAGCCTCCTAATTGGTACAACAGAATATCCCACTCAATTCCGATCGTCCAGGCCGGGAAGCCGCTTCCTGGTACAAGACGATACGCGCCAAGCTGCTTTTTACTCAGTGGAGCTTTTTATTGGTACGACGGAATACGCGTAACCCCCCGGATAGAGATGCCGCGCTGAATTGGCGGGCGAGCCGTCGCCCGGCGGCGCATCGCTCTCAGGGCGCTTCGATGGGAATGTTCTGGGCGGTGATCTGCTCGCCTTCGGCGTCCCGCAACACCATGCGGACCAGGTAGGAGCCGCGCTTGACGAGAAAATCGCTGTGCAGGTTGATAATGCCGTGTTCGCCGGTCTTGGCGAGCGTCTCGCTCGACAGCTTCAAGTCGACGGTTTGCTCCTGGCCGTCCACCAGCTTCCCGTTGGCATCGAATAACGCCGCCGCAAACCGGATTTCGTTGCAGGAGCGCCCGTCGGCCAGCCGGAGCTTGAGATCCTTGAGGAATATGTGCGCCCGGGCGATAATCTGGTCCGTCCCGGCCGGCTGCGGGATGGCGCGGGCCAGCAGGTCCGCCGGAAGCTCTCTCAGCTCTTCGCGGGAGAGCACGGCGTTGGTCACCTCCTCCTTGGCCTGCTCGTCGGGGTCGTTCAGGCGCTTGGGCGCGAAGTAGCCCAGGCGGGCCTGCACGTTCAGGCCTTTGGGCGCGGCAAGCTTCACTTTGAGGGGGTGGTATTTGCCGTCGAGCTTCAGGTTCTGGGGGACGAAACCGAGGACGTAGACGAATTCCGGCGTGGCGGCCAACTGCTGGAATCCGGTTTCCAGGTTGTTGCTGTTCTCTAGGAATCTGCCCCCCGTATTGGCGGCCAACTCGGCCATGACCCCGGTCTCAGCGGAAGCGCGGGAGCTGGCGTAGGAACTCTTGATGAGGATCGCATCGGGGTTGCTCTCGCCTCTCTGGCTTGCGTCCACGCTCCCCGTCCACAGGCCCCGCGCATCGAGCGCGTTGATGGTCACGTTGGCCTGGACGGCGTACTGCATCAGCTCGGTCTCCTCGGGATGCTCGCCGGGATTCAGAAACCCGGGAGACACCAGAATGATGCTGCGCTGCCCCGCCATCACCTCCAGGCCGCGGATGGCGTCGTGCAGAGCCATAATTCCCCTTCGGCTTTCCTGGTCGCCGGCGCTGAGCACGCGGCGCGCCACCATCATGACGTCCCGGCTATCGGCCGCCCCCCCGGGCGTGCAGACGCGCGCATCGGCCATGGCGGCGGTCATGGCCTGGCCGTCGTTTCTGTTCACGATCAAGTCGGCCTGGTAGAAGCTGATTTCCGGGCAGTTTCCCCGCTGCTCCGAGCGCATGGGATGGGGCATCAGACGCGCCAGTCCGGCCCGGAGGATTTCCTGGTCGGCGGTGAAGTCCACGGCGATCTGCCCGGACATCGAATAGATGGCGGCGCGGTCGGCCGGCCCCAGCGTGGTGGCGAAGCGCTTCCCGGCAGCGTCGCGCACGCGCATCAGCTCAGCGGCGCCCAGGTGGATGTCGTCGAAAACATAGGCTGTGTAACGCTCCGGAATATTGGCAGCGGGCCGGCTGGCGGTGGATGGGCCGCGGCCGGCGGCGGGCGCTGTCCGGGCCTCCGAGCCGGCCGAGCGTTCGATGGAGAATTTGGAAATAAGCTGCCGCTTGCCGTTGTCGAAGATCTCGAAATCGCTCTGGGCCAAATGCCCCGCGGCGCGCCCCTGGCCGTCCCGCACCACTACCGGGATGGTCACAAGCTGGACGGCGGCCCTGAACTTCACGGTCTGGCTCCGGGTGGCCATCTCGGAGCTGGCGGCGGGGATGGCAGCCTGCTGGGCAAGGAGCATCGGCGCGGTCAGGGCCGCGACTACGGCCGCCCGAAGGCGGCTGCGAACGGCCGTTCCAAGGGGCATGTACACACTCCAGCTTACCTGAGCCTGAGGGCCAACTTGGGCGGCGTTTCACTGCGGTTTCGGCAACAGGTTCTCCAGCCGGTCTGTCCCGGCCCGGATTGCATTCGGTTGGTTCGGGCCTGGGTCGTATGTGAGATCGTGCAGCATGTAGAGGTTCCACGCCTTTCCCGCGCCGGCGACAGGGCCCAGGAGTCTCACCTCGTATTCCTGCTCCGCGTCCTGGAACGAGATCACATTGCCGCGAATCGCACCGGCTTTGGTGAAGCCGTTCTGCGGAGTCAACGACAGAATGTACCGGCCCTGGCCGGGGATGGCGACCCAGAACGTCGCGCCCGGCCTTCCGTAGAACAACGAGGTTGCCTGGATTCGCTGTCCCTGCCTGGACACCATGAATGGCCCGCCTTGGAACTTGAGCGGGCCATCGTCCACGGTGAAATCGCGCGGTTCGGCGGTTGCCGCCGCGCCCGGCGTTTCGGGATCGTGCAAGGAAATCTCGATATAGTCGGTAAGCTTCTGCGTTCCGTCCGGGCTGGCCATCAGATCGATTTCAAGGGTGTCCCCATCATGGACCAGTTGGGGCGCGGGGTACTTCGGCGGTGGCATGGGGTTCAGAGGCGCAACGCCGGGCGGCTGCCGGAGCAGGTGGGAGAAGCCGTCGCTTGGCTGCTGAAAAGTCACCAGGTAACCGGTTGTCGCGTCGCCCGCCCCGAACGCCAGTTCATAGCCGAAATACGACCCGGTATTATTGTCGACCACTACCCGTTGGAACGCGTTGTGGCCCGACCCCGAACCACTCCTGCCGAATCCGCGCCCGAGGTTGTCCGGCGGAGCGCCGATCCACTTCAGCATGGTCTTGAAGCGGACCGTCACGCCCGGGTTTATGACCGAGCTGCCGCTTGAGATCTGCCTCCCGGTCCCGGGAACGCCAGGCGCGAAGTTGATAGGAGTATCCATCTGGGAAGGCTGCGCAAGGGCAGCCGCCGCGAAGCAGAAGATCAAGCTAGTTCTTAGCATTTCGACTCCTTATAATCCGCACGCGCAGCTCGGCTACGGGTTGCAATTGGTGGCTGTTCGAACCCGCGGTATCGGCCGGCGCGCGCACGATGCGGTCGCGATAGACCGTTTTCGTCACCGCCCGCGGCGCGGCGGGCGGGAACCATCGCCATGCAGCGAACGCCAGCGCGAGGACCAGGAAACAAGCGACCGGGACGGGGACGCGAATGGATGCGCTCCACAGAGCGCGCCACCACGGTTTGGAAGCCTCTGGAAACACCGCCGCGCGCAGCCGCGCCGGCGCCGGCGGGGATTCCCAGGCCGCCAGGATCGCATCCAGCTCTCGATCCGACAACTCATCCTTATCAAACGGTTCCATGCGCGCTCCCCACCTTTCCATACGCCGCCAAAACACGCCGTAATCGCTCTCGCGCCCGATGCAGGCGCGATTTGACGGTTCCCACGTCCGTTCCAACGATCTGCGCGATTTCTTCCAGCGTGGCGCCTTCGTACTGGAACAGAATCAAGGCCTCCTGTTGTAGTTGCGGGAGGCCGGCTACCGCGGCTGCTACCGCGGACGAGGCTTCGAGCGACGCTCGCGGATCGATCGCCGGCAAGTCTTCCGGGCCGTCCATTGCCTGCTCGGCGCGACCATCGCGGTATCGCTTCAACGCCAGGTTGCGGACAATGGAAAACAGGTAAACCTTCATGCTCCCGCGCGACGGATCGTACCGCAGCGGGGCCCGAACCAGGGCCAGAAAGCACTCCTGGGCGATATCTTCCGCAACGTCCGCTCGGCCCGTCAGCCGGTACGCAAAGCTGTAAACGGCCTGGTGGTATTGATCGAACGCTGTTTGCGGCGTCACCTTCCGTTCCTATCTACTATTACCGCGAGAATAGCGCCAGGATACGGATGTCAGACCACGGGAAGGACTTCGGCCCGTTCCGAAAGGCGCGCTCACCGCGCCAGCGTAATTGTCCGCCCCGTCCGCGCCGATTCGCGCGCGGCGTCGAGGATCTCGACGACGATCACGTTGTTATCGAGCGAGGACAGGCCGGATGGCTTGAACTTGCCGCGGGCCACGCCGATCAGATAGGAAATGGAATCGGCTTCCTGCGGCTTCAGCTCCGGCGGCCGGCGCGTCTCTTCGGCTCGCGCGCCCGGCAGGCGCACGCGCAGGCTGTCGCCGCCGGTGGCGATGGCGTAGCCCTTCGCGCCGTAGACTTCGAAATCCTTGCGGCCCACCGGCCAGTTCCACGACGCCTGAATGATGCCCTGCGCTTTGGGGTATTCCATCAGCACGGTGGCTTCATCGTCCACGTGCGCATAGATGTCGGGTTTGTCGGTCTGCGTCAGAGCCGTCACTTTCAGCGGCCGTTGATTGTCCATCATCCAGGTGATGAGGTTGGCGCCGTAGCAGCCGAAATCGAAGAGCGCGCCGGCGCCGTTCTTCACGGGGTCGCTCAGCCAGGCGAAAAACTCCGGCTCCACGCCGATCTCCTTGGGACCCTGGTGGCCGTCCATGGCCACCATTCGCCGGATGTCGCCCGCGGCCTTCTGTTCGTGCAACAGGGTCCACATCTCGCCGTGGCTGCGATACCAGGTGGTCTCGTAGTTGACTATAACCGGCGTGTGATAGCGATTCGAGGCCTGCTGGATGGCGCGCGCCTGCTTCATGTCCACGGCCAGCGGTTTTTCCATCATCACCGTTATGTGGCGCGCGGTGCACGCCTCCACCACCCTGGCGTGCGAGTAGGTATCCGTGAACGTTGCGACGGCTTCGGGCTTGGCAACGTCGAGCATCTTGTCGAGATCGGTGTAGATTTGATCGCCGGCGAAGTGATTCGACCTGGCGTATTTCGCCAGCAGCCCGGCATCCGGATCCCAAACCGCAACGATGACCACATCGGCCGCGCGGCTCTGCGCGTTGCTCAGAAACCCGGTAACGTGGCCGTGGTTCAGCCCCGCGATGGCGACGCGCAGCGGCTTCACCTCGGGCTGCGCGCCGGCGGATGTGGCGGCGATCGCCAACGCGGCGAGTGCGAACGACAATAGGCGAGTCATGGCGCTGTCTGCATCATATCGTGCCTGCCACCCTTCGGATTCGGCGAGCTACTGCTGAGCAGGGGCCGGCGGAACACTGATTAAGGTCGTAAAGCTGGTGGCGTCGAGCTGGAACTCGGCCTTTCCCCCGGCGACCGGGATACGCTCGCCTTCCTGCATCCCGCGCTGCCCATCGGTCACCCACGCGCGAAGCTGCTTCACCTCGGCGGGCAGCCCGGTAATCGTGGTGGGACGCGCGGCGCCCGTGTTGACTACGTGCACGGCGTAAACGCCCGAGAGGATATCGCCGAACGCGGTGCAGGTCAGACCCGGACGGTCGCACTTGGCTGGGAGATAGAAGACGTTGGGCGGAGTCGAACCCATTTGCTTCACATTCCAGAACCGCTGTGTCGGCCGGATCGGTCCGTCGTCATGGAAATACGACACTCCCCCGCCGGCCACCAGCGAATAGTCCGCGGTGAACTGCCAGTGCAGGATCGACGTCGGCTTGGAAAGGGCCAGGATTCGCTGGTATAACTCGATTTCGCGGAGCGCAAAAGACGGCTCCAGGAAAAGCTGTGGATATTGGTGCGCGCTGGGATCGAGACCGCCCTCGGTGATCAGGAGTGGAACGTTCAACTTCCGGGCGACGTCATCCCACTCAGCCAGGTTGGCATCCGTGCCTCCGGTCCAGGAATGGTAGGCAACCACGCTGACCCACTTCCCCACCTCCGGGTCGTTCACGGCATCGCCGACCAGGCTGACCGGGTAGGGGTGGGAAATGTCGCCCAGCATCAGTTTGGTGGCCAAGCCGCGGGAAGCGAAGTAGGGACCCAAGGTCTTGATCAGGATCGCATGCTCGCGCGGGGTCTGGCGCACGGGGCCATAATCCCATTCGTTGAAGGCGAAGGCCGCTGCCTCGGCGCCGTACTTCTCCTTCATGAAAACCAGATAATCGGCGATGGACTTCTTGATGTGGTCCATCTTGGCCGGGTCCAGAAAGCCTCCGCCCCCGCGCAGGTTGCCCTCGGCGGCGCCCACCACCGCCCAAGTGGGCGGACCCCAGCAACTGACCACGATGGGCATGCCTTTTTGAGCCAGCTTGCGCGTCATCTCCATGGTCTGCTGGACGGCCGGCGCAATCTTCCCGGCCCTGGCCTCCGCCAGGGGATCCACGTCCTCGACGGGGTGCCAGGCGCGCCAGGGGATCTCGACGCGCCCCCAGGCGACGCGCATGTTGTCCAGGTTGTACTGAATGACCGCGGGATCCGTCCGCGGATTCTGGAGCTTGAAATCTCCGCCCATGCCGGCGTACGCCCGGCCGGGGCGCGAAGCTTCGATCGCGATTTCCGCCGGGGCCTTGTCGATCTCTCCGGCGACCTTCATATGAAAGGTCTGCCTGGCCGTCTGCTTCTCCGCCGCCTTGCCCGAAAGGACGCCCAGATAGACCTGGAAGTCAAAACTGTTCTGGCTGCGGTTGTCGCGAACCACCACTTCGGCTGGCTCGGCGAACATCACCTCCAATTGCCGGCGCGGCGCGATGAAACGCACGCCCTTGGCGGTGGCATGCACGTATTCGTTCTGATCCTTTGTCCCAGGAACCAGCGAAACCTCGGCCGGCCCGGGCGCCACCGGATCGACAAGCTGCATTACGCCGCCGGAGTACAGCGCGGACGGAAGTTGGAGACACAGGTATGCTCCGGCGATGTCCACCGCGGCGGGGAAGGTGTACTCCAGATCGATTTTGGCGGTTCCGGGACCCGTGTCTTCGACCGATTCCACAGCGTAGAAGGCCGGAGCCGGGGGTTGGCGCAGTGGCGCCACTGGCGGCGCGGGAGCGCCCGGGCGGGGGGTGGGCGGCTGCATTTTGACGGTCACGACTTTCCCATCCCGCGAGTAATTCGTCTGCCCGCCGCCCCGAAGATTGCCCGACCAATCGGGCTTCACTACGCACATGCGCGAGTTGACCTCAAACAACTGTCCATCCACACGAACGCCTGTCACGCTTCCCGAGGCTCCCGTTTCGGGCTGGGAAAGGGCTGCTACCGCGAAGCCGAGGAGCAGACCCGCTAATAGAACGGCCGAACTGCTTCTTACCATGTTGTTATTTCTTCTGATCCTGGAGTTTTCACTTTGGACTCTCGGGTCCTATTCAAACATACACCCGGATACAGGTCTTGGGATTGGGGTTTGCCCGCGTTGTTGGCGCAGGTCCTGCCGGGCTTGCGGCCGCGGTTTATGGCGCCTCGGAGGATTGAGGACGGCCCTACTCGAACAGACGGCTCCCGGCGGGCAAGCGTGTCGTTGCGAAGCGGGGGGCCCGAACGGACCGTCACCGACAGCTTGTGGTACGTCTTAGCATAGGATCTGTATGCGATCGATCATTTGGCTGTGTTGCTTTGCCGCGTCTGCCGCTGCCCAGCCGCCGACCATCCCCGTTGGTCTCGACTCCTATCGCTTGTGGGAGCGGTGGCCCTATCAGCGCATCGGCGCCCGGGCCTACATGCGCAGCACATACGACCGGAGCGGTGGCAACGAAGGCGCAGACGCTTCCCACTTCCTATATCAAGAGGCCGATGATTTCAACGTCACCCTGGACGTTGAGTCGCCCGGTGTCCTGTACTTCGTCCGCTACAACCACTGGCACGGTAGCCCGTGGCACTACGAGGTGGACCGCAAGGACCACATCGTGCGGGAGAGCAGCACAGCGGATCCGCTGCACCCGGCGAATGGCTCCCTGTTCCTTCCCGAACGCTTATTCCCCAAGCCGCTCGCCTGGACGTGGGCGGAAACCAAGGGCGCCGACCTCAGTTGGGTTCCCATCGGCTTCTCCCAATCCTTTCGAATGGCCTATTCCCGTACATTTTACGGGACCGGTTATTACATCTATGATCAGTTCGTTGATGGCGCGAAGCTGTCGCGCCCCATCGCGTCTTGGGACGGCGCCACGCCGCCGGATGCCGATGTTCTCGACCTGATCAGCCGCGCCGGCAGCGATTTGGCGCCGGCCGGAACGGGTGGCATTCGCGAGCAGTCCGGGCGAATTGAACTGGCTGCCAACCGGACGATTTCCGTTTGGAGGGACGCACACGGCCCGTCGATGGTTCGGGCGCTCGAGTTCTCGGTCCCGCGCGACCAGGCGCTCGATTTCTCCAAGGCGCGCCTGCGCGTCACCTGGGACGGCCGCGGCACAGCCTCCATTGATGCTCCGATTTCGCTATTCTATGGCGCGGGCATCCTCTACAACCGCGACAACCGCGAATATCTCGTCAAGTCCTTCCCGATGGTAGTCCGCTACGACCCGAATCGCGTCCATCTGAGCTGTTACTTCCCGATGCCCTTTTTCCGCTCGGCGCGCGTCGAACTCACCGGCGCCGGCGTGCCCATCGCCGATGTCGAGTGGAAGGTTCGTTCCGCGCCGTATCGCGACCCGGCGAATTGCGTCGGCTATTTTCACGCCACCTATCGCGATCATCCGACGCCCGAGCCCGGCAAGGATCTCGTGCTGCTCGACACGACCCAGACCGAAGGAGGCGGCGACTGGTCAGGCCAGTTCGTCGGCACGTCCTTCATCTTTTCGGACGCCGCCGTGCTCAACACGCTGGAGGGCGATCCCCGCTTTTTCTTCGATGACAGCCGCTCGCCGCAAGGGCAAGGCACCGGCACCGAAGAGTGGGGCGGCGGCGGGGATTACTGGGGTGGCGAGAATATGACCCTCCCCTTCGCGGGCCATCCCACCGGCGCGAAGAACGCCCAGGCAGCCGTCGCCGAAGAGGATAAAATCGAATCGGCTTATCGCTTTCTGCTGGCGGACCTGATGCCTTTCGGCAAGAATGCGCGCATCCAGTTGGAGCACGGCGGCCTCGACGAATCCACTCAGCACTACCAAACCGTCACCTACTGGTACGGCCTGCCCGCGGCCTCGCTGGTCCGGACCGACGAACTGATCGTCGGCGACGAAGCCAGCGAGCGCCAGCATCGGTATCAATCGCCGGACGCCTCGGCGCCTTATGAAGTCACGTCCCGGTACGAGTTGGGTGTGGACCACCTCAAGGGCGTGGAGATTTACCCTGCGCACACGGACCGCGGCCGCACGACGAAGGGGACATCCGAATTCACCCTGAAGATCGATCCCGACAACTTCGGCGTGATGTTGCGCCGCAAGCTGGACTATTCCTACCCGAATCAGCGGGCCGAAGTCTATGTCAGCGACGCGGGGTCCCCAAAGCCGGCCTGGAAGCTTGCGGGCATCTGGCGCCTTGCCGGTTCGAACACCTGTGTGTATTCGAATCCGAAAGGCGAACTCGGAGCAACCGAGCATGTAGTGCAGACTTCGAATCGCCGGTTCCGCGACGACGAGTTCCTGATCCCGCGCGGGCTGACGACGGGACGCCGAGCTATCCGCGTGCGCGTGGAGTTTACGCCTGTCCAGACGCCCTTGTTCCCTGGGTATCCCTTGCCGGAACTCGCCTGGAGCGAGATGCGATATACGGCATACAGCTTCGTGATGCCAAAATTCAGATTGAAGTGAGCGCTTCATGTCAGAAGTCGGTCTTTGGTGATGCTGCGACCGTTGGTAAGCGTATTGGCTTTGTAGACGGCGCTCAAGCGGAATGCTTGGTGTTGGCCGCCTTCGCCGCCGGCGGACCCTGGGCGCAGGCGATGGGCCGATTGCGCTGTCTGGTGCCGCCAATGGAATTGGAGCTAGGCTTGAAGTGGTAGTTCGAAGCCAGGGTCGCCCGTTTAGCGAAAGGAATAGCCAACCGTGAGCCAACTAAGTTCGCGTAGAGACTTCATGAAGGCAGCGGGGCTCGGAGCAGCGGCGCTGACCGCGCCGGCGCCCGCCCATGCCGTTCCGAAGAACCCCCTGCCTCATTGGCGGGGATTCAATTTGCCTAATCTCCTCCCGGTGCAGCGCAGGCAACAGGGTCCCGTCACAATCACCCCAGACGACTTTCTGATGATTAAGGATCTGGGCTTTGACTGGGTCCGCATCCCCATGGATTACAGGTACTGGGTGGATTCCGACTGGCGGACGACGGGCAAGATGGCAGCGAAGGACGCTCTGAAGATCAAGGAGAGCGCGCTCGCCGACGTGGACCAGATCGTCGAATTAGGCCGCAAGAACTCCATCCATGTGAACCTGTGTTTTCACCGCGGGCCGGGTTACTGCATCAACGACCGGGACCCGAGCACAAGGCTCGAACCGTTCGACCTGTGGGTGGATAAAGACGCCGAAGACGCGTTCGTATTCCACTGGGACGTGTTTGCGAAGCGCTACAAAGGCGTCGGCCGCGGTGAGCTGAGCTTCAACCTGGTGAATGAACCGCCGGTCATACCCGGCCCCGCCACAACGAAGTTCGAAGAAGTCGGCCGCGATCTGCGTACCGAGTGCATCCAGCGTCCTCCCGGCACGGTGACACGGGAGGCCCACCGCCGCGTGATGCTGAGGACTACGGAGAAAATCCGGGAGTCGAACCCGGATCGCATTATTATCATCGACGGGCTCGACGTATCGAATACGATCGTGGAAGAAATGATTCACACGGGGGTGGCGCAGAGCGTTCATACCTACATGCCTCTGGAGATCAGCCACTACCGCGCCAACTGGGTGGATTCCAAATCGGACTTCCCCGAGCCGCACTGGCCGGCCACCCGGCGTGACGGCAAAGGTCTGGTGAGCCGCGAAACTCTGGAAGCGCTCTATGCGCCCTGGGGGTGGCTGGTAAGTCAGGGCATCGGCGTACACGCCGGCGAGGCGGGCGCCTACATCAAGACGCCGCACGACGTTTTCCTCAAGTGGATGGCGGACACTCTGGACATCCTGAAGATGTACGACATCGGCTGCGCCCTGTGGAATTTTCGCGGAGATTTCGGAATTCTGGATTCCCGGCGCGAGGACGTGGCTTACGAAGACTGGCACGGCCACAAGCTGGACCGCAAGTTGTTGACCTTGCTGCAGTATCACTAGCCGTGTTTCTCACACTCCGCTGGCCGCTGCCGCGAGCGCCATTCCGTTACGGACGCTACCCATCCCTAGGCGGAGGCGGCAGCAGACTCTCTACAATCCTTCGGAAGGCCATCATCCCCGGATCGTCGAGGCCGATCCCCTTGGCGCCGAACATGCGCGCCCGGCCCTGCCGAAACTGCCGCTCGCGGAGTTGGTCCATCGCTTCGTCGATGGCGGCTACGGAAGCGGTCACGAGTCTCTCCGTATCCTCAAGACCCTCTGTCGCCCGGCGCGCCGCTTCCACGGCGTCGAGGAGGGTCTTGTCACCGAGGCTGCCTTTCCCGCGATCCGCCATGGATTTCACGGCCGCGGCGAGCAGCGAGGAAATCTCAGTCCATGAGACAACCTGGTTCCCCTTGGTCAGCCTGGCGGCGGCCATTAACCCGGTCGCGAGAAGAGTGCCGTAGGTAGACGCCGAGACGCTCGTGAAGGCCTGAGCGCACTTGAGCAGCGCCATGCCTACGTCGTCCGGAAGGTTGGCGGCTTCACCCTTCAGGCGTTCCGAGGCCCGCAGCATGTTGACGCCAAGATCGCCGTCGCCTATGGCGCCGTCCAGCGCATTGAGTTCGCCGGCGCACAGGCGCATCTTCTCCGAGAAACGGTCGATGGCCCAGCGAAGAGAAGCAGTCGTGAGTCCTCGTGTCACGTCACACCCTCAGAAACGGACAATCACAGGGAGCCAGGAGCAGCTTCTCCAGCTCCTCGTCCAGCTTGCAGAATGTCAACGACATTCCCGCCATCTCCATGGAGGTCGCATAACGGCCGACAAGCGGCGCGACGATGGTGACGCCCAGTCCCTTGAGCCGCTGTTCGACGTAGCGGTAGACGATGTACAGTTCTTCGAGCGGCGTGGCGCCCAGGCTGTTGCAAAGCACCGACGCCCGGTCGCCGGATGCGAGCGGCATGTCGGCGAGCAGCATCCCGAGCATCTCTTCGGCGATCTCGTCGGCCGGCCGGAGCGCTCCCCGCCGGATGCCGGGCTCTCCGTGAATCCCCATGCCGATTTCCATTTCGTCTTCCGCAATCGTGAATGTGGGACGCCCAGCGGCGGGTACGGTGCACGGGGTGAGCGCCACGCCCGCGGTGCGGCAGGCGTCGGCGGCCTTTTGGGCGGCCTCCGTAACGGAGTCGAGGTCCGCCATCGTATCGGCCTTGGCCCCGGCGATCTTGAAACAGTACACCATGCCGGCGATGCCGCGGCGCTTGGAGCGCTCCTGGGGACCCGCGCTGGCGACGTCATCGGCGACACGCACCGTGGTTGTCCGGATGTCTTCCATTTCCAGGATTTCACCCGCCATGTCGAAATTCATGTTATCGCCGCCGTAATTGCCATACAGGCGCAGCACGCCGGCGCCTCCGTTCGCCGCGCGGATGGCGTCCGCCATCAAGTCCACCCCCGGCGACGCAAACACATCCCCGATGGCGCAGGCATCCAGCAACCCCGGCCCCAGGTAACCGGTGAACACTGGCAGATGCCCGGAACCTCCGCCGGTGACAATGCCCACTTTCCCCTCGATGGGAGCGTCTGGCCTGACGATCACACGTCCTTCGGCGCCGGTTCGTTTGTAGTATCTCGGATGGGCGGCGCAAAGCCCTTCCACGGTCTCGTTTGCGTAATCGAGCGGGTTGTTCAGGATCTTCTTCATTGCCTAAACCTCCGAATGGAAAAGCGTGCCTGCGCCGGCGTGGATTGCGACTAACATCCGGACCTCCTTCAAAACCGCGGACGGCGACATGATATATACTACTCCAAGACCACCGCGAGGAATCCATCAGTGAAACGCCCGCTCCTTCTTGCCGCCTGCGCTGCCGCTTTGAGCGTCGCTCTTTTGTTGGGAGGCTTTGTCCGCGCCCTGGCGCAGACTCGGATGACGCTTCCGCTCGCGGCGCAGAATAGCGGTCACATAGCGCTCGGTCTGGCGCTCCGTAAACTGACTGTTTCCGGCACGTTTATGCAGGCCCCCGCGCACCCCGACGATGAAAACAACGCCATGCTCGCCCTGTTCGGATACGGCATGGGACTACGCTCCGTGGACGTGCAGAATAACCGCGGAGATGGCGGGCAGAATGAGATAGGCCCCGAGCTGTTCCGCGACATGGCCGTGCTCCGCACCTCCGAACTGCTTTCCGCGCACCGCATGGACGGCGCCGAACAGTACTTCACGCGCGCCATTGACTTCGGCTACTCATTCGACCCTCAGGAGGTCATCACAAAGTGGGGCCGCCAGGACATCGTGGGCGATTACGTTCGCCTGATCCGCATGCTCCGCCCCGATGTGATCGTGACCATGAACATACAGGGCCGTGGCGGCGACCGGGCCCATGAAGCCACCGCCATCCTGGCCCGCGAAGGTTTCCACGCTGCTGGCGACCCTTCGATGTATCCGGAACAGATCCGCGAGGGGCTGCATCCATGGCAGCCCAAGAAACTGTATTTCAGCGGAGGCTTCGGCGGACCGGCTGGTCCGGGGGGAAGAGGCGGGCGCGGAGGGTCGGGCGCCCCCGCTGCCGAGCCGCCTCTGACTTCGCCTTCCACCCCGCGGGCGAAGCTCACGCCGGTCAACACTGCGGCGTATGATCCGCTGCTGGGCCGCACCTATGCCGAAATCGGCTCCGATGCGCGCAGCAATCACAAGTGCCAGGGCACGGGCGGGCTGCCGCCTCTTCCGGGAATCGGTGGTGGGCGCGGAGGCGGGGGTGGCTATCAGCTCATGGAGAGCAGCATTCCCGGGCAAGTGGGGAAAGACGAAGCCTCGCTTTTCGACGGCATCGACACCAGCCTGAACGCAGTAGCGCAATACGCGGGATCCAATCCGCCGCCAGCGCTGGTCAACGGTCTGGCGGGCATCGTGGCGGAGGGCAAGCGGGCGCAGGAAGCCTTCGCGGCGGGCAATGATGCCGGCGCCGCAGCCCCGGTGGAAGCGGGCCTCGCAGCCGTGCGGGCGCTGCGCACCCAACTGCATTCGCTCGGCCTCTCCGACTCCGCACGGTACGAAATCGACTTCCGCCTCAATCTCAAGGAGCGCGATTATCAGGACGCCGTCCTGGCCGCGCATGGCGTGACCTTCGACGCCGTGGCCGACGACGGACTGGTGATCGCCGGGCAGCCCGTCAAGCTCTCACTGCTGGCCGTCAATCGTGGCGCATCCGAGGTCGCCGTGACCGGCGTCACAGTGGCGGGTTTTGACGGGCCCGGCGCATGCAAGCCGGAAGAGGTGAAGAAAGACGCCGCCTACGCCTGCGCCGTGGATGCGCATGTGCCAAAGGACGCCAGGCTCACCACGCCCTACTTCCACGACAACTACTGGAAGCATCCCGAGAACCAGGCCATCAACATCTTCGACCCCGACGCGCCGTTCGGCGCGCCTTTCGCTCCCAGCCCGTTTCGCGCGACGTTCCATTTGAAGGCGGGCAACGTCGAGGTCACGCACGAAGCGCCTATTCAGTTCCGCTACGTGAAAGACGTATTCTACGGCGACAAGCGGATGGAATTGAACGTAGTGCCGGCCTTTTCGGTGCGGGTCACCCCGCCCCTTGCCGTGATTCCGTTGCCGGCCGCCGCCAGGCCGGTGGAGCGCGAGATCCACGTCGCCGTTACCAATGGCGCCAAGGGCGCGGCGCAAGCCAGCGTAACGCTGGAACTGCCGGCGGGGTGGAAGGCCACGCCCGCCAGCGCGCCCATCAGTTTCGCTCATGAGGATGAGTCGCTGTCGGTTCGTTTCCAAGTCACTGCGCCCGCCCAGGTGAAGACCGGCGAGTATACTTTGCGCGCGGTGGTGACCTCGCCGGGCACGGGCAACGAGAAATTCGACAATGGGTATCAAGAGATCGAGTATCCGCACATTGAGCGCCGCCAGGTGATTAAGCCGGCGGAGACGGCCCTCAAGGTGGTGGACGTGAAAATCACTTCAAACATCAACGTGGGCTACATTGTCGGCGTGGGCGACCAGGTGCCCGAGGCCATCCAGCAGTTGGGCGCTAAGCTGTCGTTCATCGACCCCGATGAAATGGCGTGGGGCGACCTTTCGAAGCATGACGTGATCGTCACCGGCGTGCGCGCCTACGAGCGTCGCGCCGATCTGCGCGCCTACAACCGCCGCCTGCTGGATTATGTGGAACGCGGCGGAACGGTCATCGTGCAGTACAACAAGATGGAATTCAACCAAGCCGATTACGGCCCCTTCCCGGCCAAAGTCAGCGGCAACCGCGTATCCGACGAGCTGGCGCCGGTGAAAATGCTGGTTCCCACGCACCCCGTATTCAATTTTCCCAACAAAATCGGTCCGAAGACCTGGGAGGGCTGGGTGCAGGAGCGCGGGCTGTACTTCCTGGGAGAGAAGGACAAGAGGTACATCGATCTCGTTTCGATGGTGGACTCCTTCAAGGACAATCCCGGGGAAAAGCTGGGCTCGCTGGTGGAAGGCAAGCTGGGCAAGGGGCGCTGGATCTACCTCGGCCTCGGTCTCTGGCGGCAACTCCCGGCAGGCACGGATGGCGCTTATCAGCTCCTTTCTAACTTGATCAGCCTCCCCAAAGCCACGGCGCCAGCGCCGGAAAAGAAGAGTATCGCCGCCGCTGTCCGCTGAGGATCAGTCCGGCCGTCCGGAATCTATGGTAATCGCGACTCCGGAAAATTGCGCCGGCGCGGCTATCTGGCCGTCGAAAACCGGCTTTGTGGGTGGCGAGAGGCTCTATCGGCCTACGGGACCTATTTCATTGGAACTTGGGAAGAGCGTATTGGCCTTCGATGCGCACGGTCATTTTCCCATCGTTCGTACTTCGTGACGTCAATGTTCCGCTACCGTAGATTCCTAGGAACTTTCCTGTCCCGCCGCTAAGAGCAAAGCTCCCCTCGGCCGATAACGCGCTCCGGCCGTCGCTCTTCAAGGAGCTGGCATAGTGCATAAAGATCTTGTCGCCGTTGGACATGACCATGATGTTGTAGCCGTGGTCGCGGACCCCATCTGCCCGCGCGTCGGTGAAGAGGGAGAGAACATCGTCTCTGCTGCTGACGCCTTCCATTCTTAGCGGCCTGGACCATTCGCACAATCTTTGCGACAGGACCATCGTGTGGGGCGCGCGGTCGCCTACCTCCATTACTTCACGGAGGGCGGGTTTGGCGCACTCCAAAGACCCGCTGATCTTCGTCTGGGCCGAAGCCCAACAGGAGGACACCAACACCCCCACGGCTAGTAGACGCATTCTGGACAATGGATTCCTCACGATAGTCATCCCTATTTCAAAGTGACGCGCCACCTCTGCGATCCCGAGTTTTAGAATATGCAAAGTGATTGAACAATCGAGACTTATGAATTTGCTACAAGCGTGAATAAACAAGGTTTGTTCGGTTCCGCGGCGCTGGAGTGATGCGCGACCCCCGCAAACTGTCCACATTTGGACTCCAGTTGGACTCCGGTAGCTACGTTCTGGTGGGCGGGAAAACGGTAAGTCTATGAAACGTTTTGGTGGACCTGGTGAGATTCGAACTCACGACCTCTTCCATGCCATGGAAGCGCGCTCCCAACTGCGCCACAGGCCCGTGGGGTGAAAACGGGCCGGGCGGCCCGCTGGACTACGTGTTCTAATATACCATACCCGAAGCGCCCGCGACTCCGCCGGGTGCTTTCCCCTGTGCCTTACAATGGAGCCATGCCCTTCAGGCGCGCTGCCATTGGCCTGCTCCTGTTCTGCCTGATGCCGCTCGGGTTTTCCTCGTGCGCAGTGCGTCGGCGTCTTATCACCCGCCTGGGAGGAAACACGGCCCAACCCCTGAACTCGACCGACAAGAACAGCCTGGTGGCGAACGTCGCCAGGCAATACGGGGCCATTCGCGATTTCAATGCCACCGTGAACATGGCGCCCGCGCTTGGCAGCGCGGAGAAGAACAAGGTAACCGAATATAAGGATGTGCGGGCATACATTCTGTTCCGGAAGCCGGCCGATATCCATATCCTCGGGCTCTATCCCGTGGTGTTGGGCAAGGCTTTCGATATGGTCTCCAACGGGACCGATTTCAAGCTCTACCTGCCCTCCCGGAACCGCTTCCTGGTGGGGCTCAACACCGTCGAACAGCCCTCCCCGAACAAGCTGGAAAACCTGCGCCCGCAACACTTTCTGGAGGCGCTGATGGTCAAGCCCCTGGACACCACCGCCAACAAGATCCTGATGGAGAATTTCACCGACGAGGACAACGCGTTCTACATCCTGCACGAGGTCCACGAGGACGGCGGTGGGCAATTGACACTGCGGCGGACCATCTGGTACAACCGCGTGGATCTCAACATCGCCCGGCAGTTGATTTTCGACGATGACGGCAACATCCTGACCGACGCGCGCTACGAACAGTGGCACGCCTTCGACAATATCGCCTTCCCCAGGCACATCGAGATCAACCGGCCGCGCGACGAGTACGGAGTGGTCATCGACGTAACAAAGGTCGAGATCAACAAGGGCGTTTCAGATGATAAATTCGTATTGGACCAGCCGGAAGGAACTATCTTGCAGGTGATAGGCCAGACGCCCCCGGCTCCGGCCCCGCCGCCAGCGACGAATCCGCGACGGCGACCCCGTACGCCAAGAAAGCAGACAACCTAGACGTGACTGGAAAACTCGTCCTTGAGAATCTGAAGAACCGGCCCATCCGCAGCCTTCTCAGCGTGCTGCTCATCGGCGTGCCCGTGACCCTTATCCTCTGTCTCGTCGGGCTCAGCCACGGCATGCTGGAGGATGCGCAGAGGCGTACGCGAGGCATCGGGGCCGATATCATTATCCGCCCGCCCGGAAGTTCCCTGTTCACGTTGAGCGGCTCCATGTCACAAGCGTTCGTCGATTTCTTCCGGAAACAGCCCCACGTCGCGCTGGCGCTCGGCGTGGTCAACGAAGGGATTGAGGGCGTGACCATGGGAGCCACCGGAATCGATCTGGCCGCGTTCCAACAGATGAGCGGCGGCCTTAACTTCCTGTCGGGCGGGCCGTTCCGAAGTCCAGACGACATCATCATCGACGAGTATTACGCCAAGCAGAAGAACGTGGCCGTCGGCGACCGGCTCGAACTGGTGGGTCATTCCTGGCGCGTGGCCGGCATCTTCGAGAACGGCAAACTCCAGCGAATCGTCATGCCGCTTGAAGTTCTGCAAGACCTCACGGAAAAGGGCAGAGTTTCCCAGATTTACTTGAAACTGGACAATCCGGCCAACACCGCGGCGGTCATCCAACGATTGAAGAGCATCCCGGAGTTGCCGAATTTCAACATTCACTCCATGGAGGAGTTCACTTCGCTCCTCAGCGTGAACAACCTGCCCGGGCTGAAGGAGTTCGTCTGGGTAGTCATCACCATCGGGGTGGTGATCGGTTTCGCGGTAGTATGCCTCTCCATGTACATGGCGGTGTTGCAGCGCACCCGCGAAATCGGCATCCTCAAGTCGCTCGGCGGCTCCAAGGCCTTCATCCTGCGCATCATCCTGGCGGAGGCGCTCATCATGGGGGTGGGCGGAACCGCTCTGGGCATTGTGATGAGCTATGGCGCGTGGTGGCTCATCAGGACGCTTGTTCCGGCCTCCATCCAGATGGTCATCGCGTACGACTGGTGGCCCATCGCCCTGCTCATCACGCTGGTGGGAACCGGGCTGGGCTCGCTCTATCCCGGCTTCACCGCCGCCCAGAGCGATCCCATCGAGGCGCTGGCGTATGAATAGCGGCGATATCATCCAGGTTCGCGATCTTCGCAAGACCTACCTGGTGGGCAAGGTAGAGGTGCCGGCCTTGCGCGGCGTGGACCTCGACGTGAAGCCCGGCGAATTCCTGAGCGTCGTGGGGCCGTCCGGCTCCGGAAAATCGACGCTGTTTCATATCATCGGCGGCCTGACGCCGCCCACTTCGGGCGAAGTGCGCGTGGCCGGCCAGGACCTGGCGGCCATGACCGACGCCGGCCGCACCCGCATGCGCAAACGAACCGTCGGGTTCGTGTTTCAGAAATTCAACCTGCTGCCGAACCTCACGGCGCGCGACAACATCGCCGTGGCGCGCTACATCGCGGGCTATGACGCCAAGCCCGAAGCCAGCTTCGAGGAGGTTCTGCGCCTGCTGGGAATCGAGAACCGGCTGGACCACAAGCCCAGCGCGCTTTCCGGAGGAGAGCAGCAGCGCATCGCCATCGCTCGCGCCGTGGTCAATCATCCGGCCATTCTGCTGGCCGATGAGCCCACCGGCAACCTGGACAGCGAGAACTCGCTCGCGGTGCTCGATATCCTGCGTGATCTCAACGAGAGCCTCGGCCAGACCATCCTCATGATCACGCACAACCCCGAGGCCGCGGCTTACGGGCGCAGCCGGGTGCAGATGCGGGACGGACAGATCGCCGGCAGGACGTGAATCTCACGCGGCCGCTGGACGCTCCGTTGGGAGCCGGGCATGCCTGGTCCGAAGCCGGTTCAGTAGGCCCCCCTGCCGCGCGCAATAACACCGGCGGTTTTGAGCAGAATCCCAAGATCCCGGGCCGCCGACCAGTTCCGGATGTAGTGGCAATCCAACTCCACCCGCCGGCTGTATTGGGTATCGTTCCGGCCGGAGACCTGCCACAGGCCTGTGAGGCCCGGAAGGACTTGCGCGTACAGGCCGAACGCGGGGCCGTATTTGGCCGCCTCGGCGGCCACTATGGGCCGCGGTCCCACCATGCTCATGTCGCCGCGCAGCACGTTCCACAATTGCGGCAATTCGTCCAGACTGGTCTTGCGGAGAAAACGCCCCACCCGGGTGACGCGCGGATCGTCCTTCAGTTTATGCGTGCGTTCCCATTCGGAGGCGCGCTCGGGGTGCTGCCGCAGGTATCTTTCGAGCAGCGCGTCGGCGTCCTGAACCATGGACCGGAATTTCCATAGCCGGAAGGTCCGCCTGGCCCTTCCAACCCGGCTGTGAGCGAAGAACACCGGGCCGCGGGAATCGATGACGATCGCCAGCGCAATCAGCACGCCCGGCACGAGGGCCAGCGACCCGAAAAGGGCCACCAGGATCACGTCGAACACCCGTTTGAAGAGCCGCGAACTTGAGCCGAGGAGCCCCGTCCTGTCGAGGACGATCAGCTCGCGCGGAAAGAACCGGCCCCGCGCGGCGGGGGCGCCGAAGGCGTTGCTCCGCTCCGTCAATGGCATCGTTTTTCTCGCGACCCCCGTGGCGCGTTGACGCGCCGCGGCGTCGATCACCAGGAGCGCGGACGTTCCGGCCCGCCGGAACGTAGCCGTGCAAGCTCTTAAAGTAACACGGCGGCGCAGCGCTCTGGGTTCTGGGCGCGCCGCTGGGGCGTGGCGTAACCGGCGGCCGAGGCTTGCAGGGACCGAAAACGGCCGCCGGAATCCGCTGCGCTCTAGAGGGCCGATTCGCCGCGGTTATCGTTGCGAATCCGGATGGCTTCCACCACTTCGGAGACGAAGATCTTGCCATCTCCAATGGCCCCGGTGCGCACCGCCTCGACGAGCGTGCGAACCACTTCGTCCTTGCGGGCGGATGGCGTCACCATCTCGAGCTTCAGCTTGGGGAGGAGATCCACGTTGTACTCGCGGCCGCGGTAAACCTCTTTATGGCCCTTCTGGCGGCCATGTCCGCGCACCTCGCTTACCGTGAGACCATCGATGCCGATGCTCTTGAGCGCCTCCCGAGCGTTGTCCAGCTTGGAAGGTTGGATGACCGCTTCAATCTTGACCATTGGCCTTACCCCTCGAAGTTGTAGCCTTCTTCACCGTGAAGCGACAGGTCCATGCCATTGGCTTCCGCGCCTTCGCTCATGCGGAGCGGGGTCGCCAGTTCGGTGATCTTGAGCGCCGCGAGCGTGCCGACTACGGCGAGAACGATGCCGATGCCGGCGCCGATAAGTTGATTTACCACCTGGGCCGGATTGCCGTCGACCCAGCCGAGCGCGGCGGGCTGGCCGTTGGCCAGCTTGAGAGCCGAATTGACGGCGCGCGTGGCGAAGACTCCGGTGAGCAGACAGCCCGCCAAACCGCCGGCGCCGTGAACGCCGAAGACGTCGAGCGAATCGTCATAGTGGAATCTTTCCTTCGCCACGCCGACCATAAAGTGGCACAGCGCGCCCGCGATCAGGCCGATGAGTATGGCGCTGAACGGCTGCACGAAGCCCGCGCCCTGGGTGACGGTGGCCAGTCCCGCGACGGCCCCGGAAATGGCGCCGAGGGCGCTGGCCTTTCCGTTGCGCACCCGTTCGGCCACCATCCAGGAGACGGCCCCGGCGGCGGCGGCGAAGTGCGTGGCCACGAATGCGCTGGTGGCCAGCGAGGACGCCGCCAGCGCGCTGCCGGCGTTGAAGCCGAACCAGCCGACCCACAGCAGGCACGCGCCGATGAAGCTGAGAACCAGGTTGTGCGGCGCCATCTTCTCGTGGGGATATCCGGTGCGCTTGCCGATGTACAACGCCACCACCAGCGCGGAGAATCCGGAGGAAATGTGCACCACCGTTCCGCCGGCGAAATCGAACACCGGATACCTGCCGCCGAGGAAGGCGTTGAGGAAGCCGCCGCTGCCCCAGACCATGTGCGCCAGCGGAAAATATACGAAGAACGCCCACAGCGTGGAGAACACCATCATGGCCCCAAAGCGCATGCGCTCGGCGAACGCGCCGGCAATCAGCGCCGGCGTGATGATGGCGAACATGAGCTGATAGATCATGAACGTCTGTTGGGGAATGGTGGGGGCGTAAAGCGCGTTGGGCGCCGCCCCAACCCCGCGCAGGAACAGGTAGCGCAGGTCGCCCAGGAACGGGCTGCCGCTGGCGAACACCAGGCTGTAGCCGCAGACCGCCCACAGCATGGTGATCCACGCCATCATGGCGAAGCTCTGCATCATCGTGCCGAGCACGTTCTTCTTACGCACCAGGCCGCAATAGAACAGAGCCAGGCCGGGACCGGTCATCATAAGCACGAGGGCGGAGCTGACCAGCATCCAGGCGTTGTCGCCGGCCGACTGGGAGGCGGCTACCGCGGCATGCAATGCCCGCAGTTCACCGGGATCCGCGCACGGCGCTTGCGCCAGGGCGGAGGAAGAGAACAGCAATAGTGCGGCCAATACGCCTTTAGACAACGTGGTCTCCTCGACGTGGAGGTTAGAACCCGCGGACGAGGCGGGAACACCACACGGTAGAGGATGGCGCCGCGCGAGGCCACAAGAAAAACTGAATGGGCGCCATAAAAATAATCTATTGAGGTTGCCACTAGAATGGAATATGGAGATGGGAGCGCAGGGTTGAGCCAGACGGTGAATTGGCTGGGGTTAGCGGCCCTTCTGTTGGTGCAGTCGTGGATCTCCTGGACCCTATTGAGGGCGGCCGGACGGTTTGCGTCCGCCCAGGAGCGGTGGGCCGCGCGCGCCGCGGCGTGCCTGCTCTTCGCCGCCGTGATGTTCTGCTACGGTCTCGCGTTTTTCAGCGTCGCCAGGCGGTCGGGGCTGCTCGGGCCCGTCTCCACACTGCTGGCGGCCGCAGCCAGGGCTTACCTGGTGGTCGCTACCGTGGCGGCCGTGGTTTATGCGGCTCGTAGCGCCATTCGGAAGCGTCTCGATGCGGACACCGACCTGCACCGCCGTCGCGCGCTCAACCTGGCCGCTAATCTGGCCATGGCCGGCCCTTTCGCCGTGCTGGCCTATGGCTCGCTGGTCGAGCGCACGGATTTCCGTGTGCGCGAGCTCGACGTCCCCCTGCCGGGGCTGCCGCCGGACCTGGACGGCCTGCGCATCCTGCAACTGAGCGATATCCATCTGAGCCCGTTCCTCAGCGAAGCGGAGCTGGCCCGAGCGATCGACATCGCCGCCGGCCTGGGGCCGCACGTGGCCGTGATCACGGGCGACCTGATTTCCTCGCCTGGCGATCCACTCGATGCCTGCATCCGCCAGCTTGCGCGCATCCGGGCCGACGCCGGCGTGTTCGGCTGCATGGGCAACCATGAGCGCTACGCCCACGTGGAAGATCACACGGCCCGGGCCGCCGCCGCCGTGGGCATCCGCTTCCTGCGCGGGCACGCCCAGCCGCTCCGCTTCGGGGGGGCGGTTTTGAACTTGGCCGGCGTGGACTACCAGACCCAGACCGGCAGGGATCCGTACCTGCGGAATGCCGGCGCGCTGGTGGTCCCGGGCGCGTGCAACGTGCTGCTCTCGCACAATCCCGACGTCTTTCCGGTGGCCGCCGCGCAGGGCTGGAACCTGACGTTCTCAGGGCACACTCACGGAGGACAGGTCACGGTGGAAATCCTGGACCAGTCCCTCAATCCCGCCCGCTTCTTTACGCCCTACGTCCACGGCCTATACCGCTTGGGCGCCTCGGCCGTGTATGTCACGCGCGGCATTGGCGCCATCGGCTTCCCGGCCCGCATCGGGGCGCCCCCCGAAATCACCCTGCTTCGTCTGAGAAAGGCCTGAGCCCCGCGGTGCGCTACCTCATCCTGAGCGACCTCCACGCCAACCAGGAAGCCCTGGACTCGGTAGTCCGGGAGGCGCACGGGCGCTGGGATCGGGCGTTGTGCTGCGGCGATCTGGTGGGCTACGGGGCCGACCCCAACCCGGTGGTGGATTGGGTGCGCGCCCACTGCTCCTTGGTGGTGCGCGGCAACCACGACCGCGCCTGTACGGGCCTGGAAGACCTGGAGTGGTTCAACCCCGTGGCCAAGGCCGCCGCAGCCTGGACGCAGCAGGCCCTGACTCCACAGAACCTGGCCTGGGTCCGCGACTTGCCCATGGGGCCGCTGGTTCTGGAAGACTTCGAAGTGGCGCACGGCTCGCCCTACGACGAAGACGAGTATTTGGCGGCCGGCGACGAGGCCGCCGCCGCGTTCGCCTACCTGGAATGCCGCCTGGCTTTTTTCGGCCACACCCACGTGCAGGGCGGCTATATCTGGAACCAGGGGCGGGTGGAGGCGATTCCCCGCATGTCGGCGCGCGCCCGGGGCCGGACCATCGCGCTCGACGCCGGGTGCGCCTACCTCGTCAACCCCGGCTCGGTCGGGCAACCGCGCGACGGCGACCCCCGCGCCGCCTTCGCGCTCTACGATTCCGGCGCCGACACGGTCACCTACCGGCGCACACCCTACGACGTGGCGGGCGCCCAGCGCAAGATCCGCGAAGCCGGCCTGCCGCCCTCCCTGGCCGACCGTCTCGGCGTGGGCCGGTGACGCCCAGAATTGTGGTGCGGACGCTTTCCTCTGGCGGCCGAAGCGTTGTTAGGTTCGAGTCCTACCTGGGGAGCCAGATACCATTTCTGGCTGTTTCCGCCATCCCCCCTCCCAGACTCTGCTGCTCCGACGCCACCGCAACCGCCAACACGTCAAAGGGTTGCCGGTATTTTGCGGTCAACTCGCCGCC
>Ga0181520_10003576_pt1 | contig 27122 bp, 19 predicted proteins | sample PEATcosm2014_Bin_29_FD_132451 | JGI IMG/M metagenome (GOLD analysis project Ga0181520, IMG submission 132451) | Peatland microbial communities from MTU Mesocosm Facility, Houghton, MI, USA - PEATcosm2014_Bin02_30_metaG | ecosystem: Environmental > Terrestrial > Soil > Wetlands > Peat | place...
GTTCTGCGTCAGAGCAACCGTGCCGTTGCTCACGTTCAACGATGCGGTAAGGCCAAGAGCCGCTTGGTCGCCGTTGATTGCTGCGACCAGGTTGCCCAGACCGCCTCCAGCATTGCTGACACCAATGGTCGAGGTGCCGTTGCCCGCCACGCCCATCGAGAAGGTCACCGTGTTCCCGTTGTTCGAGAGAACTACGTTGCCCGCCAGCGTATCGCTGTTCACACTGGCCCCGCCGGTGCTGAACTGCGCCCCCGTGCTCAACGCTCCGGCATGGTTAGCCGTGGGTGTTGCGGTCAGAGCAGGCGAGTAGACCAGGCCGGATGAGTTCACCGTGAAGCTGGTGCCGGCGTCGCCCGAGGTCAGCACGATGCTTCCCGTCGCCACCGAGCCGGTTACGTCGAGGCTGCTGAGTCCGATTGCCGTCATCAGTTGTGTAACCGATGCGCTTCCGCCCCCGGCGTTTACATACACTGTGTTGGCTGCGCCCACGTTAGCGCCGCCCATCGAGAAAGTAATCGGGGGGCCTTCGTTGCCCAGATCCGTGTTGTTCAGAACGAGATTGCCGCTGAGCAAGGTGCTGCCATTGGCGGCGAAGCCGTTGTCGCCGTTCATCGCCAGCGTTGCGGTCGCATCGTTGCCGAGTGTGGACGGGGTCCACCCCTCTACATTCGAGACCGCCATCGATGCCGCGTCCGTAAGCGTGTTGTTGCCCGCTCCAGGAACCAGCTCCAGTACAGTGCCAGTGTTCTTCGAGGTCATCGTGATGCCCGAAGAACTTACCGAGGTGCTCACCCCCAGGTTGGCCTGAATTGCGGATGCCAGATTGTCCAGGTTGAAGGCGCCGTTGCCGTAGTTGCCCACGTTGATCGTTTGACCAATGTTGGCGCCTGAGGCCATGACGAAGGTAAATGCGTCCGCGCCGGCGACCGGGTTGTTGGAAAGAACAATGTTGCCGGCGAGTGTGTCGCTGCTGTCGTTGTTCCCGCTGATGCCAAGCGTGGCGGATGCCTGCGAACCGGATTGTCCGGCCGTATAGTTGTTTGAACTATTGGTGAAGCTCAGTGTAACCGGGGCGGCGGAGGTGGTTCCGTCGGTCAGCAAATTGCCGCTATACGCGTTGCCCCCGAAGGAAACTGTCAACGCTCCCCCAGTATTCGCGCCGTCAGCTAGCGACAAGCTTTGCGACCCATCGCCGTTGGTGATAACCGTTGCCGTTACCAGCGCATTCTGGATGCTTGGGCTGACCGGGTGGTTGATTGCGTTTGCCAATTCGGCCAGCGTACTGGTCGTCGAATTGATGGTGATCGCGGCCGCCGTCGAGCCGCCCACTGCGACGGTAACGGTTTGGCCCTCGGTGAGAAGTTCGCCGGCGGGGATTCCGTTCGCGTCGAGCGTGGCGCTGGTGCTGGCCGTGCCCGGATCGACCCCCGCTGACAACAGGCCTCCCGTGATCTCGATGCCGGTCTGCGTTCCGCCGCCGGTGATCCCCGCCTGCCCCTGGGTGGCGAAGGTAGCCGTCAAGCCCAGACCCGAGCCGTTGATCGCGGCGATCAACCCATTGGCAGTGTTGGCATAGGTTGTGCCGGTGGCCGCGTCATAGCTGCCCGCACCCACGGTAATCGATGTCGTGGCCGTGCTCTCCGAGCCGTTTGCGCCCTTTACCAGATAGTTGACGTTGATCGTCGTTGTGCCGCTGGCGTTCAGCGTGTCGGTGTCCTGCGCATTGGTGATCTCACCGGATATGGCGTTGGTGCTGGAAAGGTTGATGAATACATTGTTCGCACCGTCGCTGTAAGCCATCTTGCCGCCGGTGTCGCCCATGCTGGACTCAGAGAGCGTGCGGATGTTCAGATCGTCGATGGACGAACCCGCCGCCGAGGAATCGCCCGTATAGATCGCCGTTTCAGCGCCGGTGAAGACTTGCTGCTGGTTGTACGTCGTCGTCTGGCCGATATTGTTGATCTCGGAGAGAATCGACTGGTACTCCTGGTTGGCAGCGCCTTCCTGAGTCGTGTTCAGGGTGCCGTTCGAGGCTTCAGTCGCCAATGTAATGGCGCGGTCCAGAAGGCTGGTCACCTGCGACAATGCGCCATCAGCCACCTGCAGCAGACCAACACCTTCCGTGGCATTGGTCTTCGATTGGGTCAGGGCCGTCTGGTTGGCCTCCAGCCCGTTGACCAGCGAGAGGCCTGCGGAGTCGTCCGCTCCGGAGTTGATCCTCGACCCCGACGACAACTGCTGCAGTACCGTCTGCAAACTGTTGCTGGTGTTGTTCAGGTTGTTCTCTGCATAGATCGCTGACAGATTGTTCAAAACACCGAGGGCCATGGAAGGTACTCCTTCTTGATGCTTTCTCTGGCGCCCTGCCCGGCGGTGCATCTTTCGTCCCGCCGACCCTCCGTATTCCGGATGGGCATCCTTGCATCTTCCCCTTTCATCGGTCCTGTTGAAAATAACTTTAGTCATAAAATTCATGACCGCTTTTCCGCCCGTCTGTCGCTGGCTGAATCAAGCTGTCCAGCTTCGCTCCAGACCCTGTCCCAAAGCGATTCAATCGCTGTATCGTCGCGGGTCACTCATCTGTATCGCTTCGCGACAGTTGCGTCGGGTTTGCGCACCCAGCAACGCTCTTCAAAGCCGCGCTCCACCTTGCAAAATGACTGCATTCAGTCCCTCCCGCGCACACAAAAAACGGCGGCAAGAGGATCGCCTCCTGCCGCCACCGGTTTTGCTTACAACCGCATTTGCTCTCTGCCTGAAACTCGCTCTGAAAAAAACCTTCCTACTTCTCGGCTCCCGGTTGAGCAGCTGCGGGCGCTTGCGGCTCCACGTCTGTGGGAGACGCTAGTGGAGGAGGAGGCACTGCCTGTTGGTGGCCCTGACCGCCCTGCTTCCAGCCGCCCGGTCCCTGCATATCGGCTCCCTTGCCGCGAGGCTGAGGCCCACGGTCGCCACGGTCAGCCTGCGAGTGCTTCCACTGTTCCAACTGCTTCCACTGCTCCGGCGTCAGCTTGGCGCGTATGGCCAGCAGAAAACGTGCATTCGCCTTTTCCAGCTCCGCCCGCGCCTGGGCTACCTGGTCAATCTGAGCCAGAATCTTCGCCTCGTTGGGCTGATCGTCGCCCATCAGCGGCTCCAGCACCAACTCTGCCTTCTCCAGGCTTGCTCGCAAGTCGATCAGCTTCTCGCGATGCTCCAGCAAAATACCGTCAAAGCTCTTGCGCTGCTCGTCGGTCAGCTTCAACCGCTCGATGGCCTTGGGATTGTTCCACCAGCGGCCATGATCGCCCTGGTGCGCAAAGGCCTTCTCCATCGGAGGCCGATGCTCCTCGAATCCCGGCCCCGGTCCCATTCCCCCGCCAGGCCCTTGCGCCAGCGACACTGTTCCCGCCAGCAACACTCCCGCAATCGCCCATCCCAACCGCACCACATCAAATCCCTTCATCGTCTTCTCCATTTCACAGTTCTTCCGCCTCGATTTCGCGAGGGCCTGCTGCTGTCTTTCGTTTTCACTCTTACCGGGTTTCTTCTCCGGCCATCAGTTGTGCCAGCGGCTCCATCGCGCTGGGAACTGCCTGCGATACATCACTGTCCACCTTGGCCAGTAATTCCTCATCCTCTCGCCGAGTCCGCTGAACCTTCTGCTGGGCCGGCTGATTCCGCGGCACGGTAACCTGCCGCACTGGCGCGTCAATGCGGGCAACCGTCCCCACCAGCCTATGATGCTGGTAAACTCCAGCGAAGACGAAGCCAACCAGCAACGCGCAACCCAGCGCCCACCCCGCCGTCAGCCGCCAAAGCTGCCTGCGCCCAGCCGCCGCAACCATCCCCCGCGGCCTGCTATAAACCGCCGCGCTCCAGCCAAGAACGCTCGAGCGGTACTCCCGCAACGCCTTGTCCAACTCAGGCTCCAATCCATCCTCTGCCGCCATCCTGGCTCGTTCGCTCGTCAAGTTGCTCACTCCGCCCGTCTTCTTCTCCGAACTCATCGTCTGCCTCCCAATTCCCCGCGCACCTTTGCCAATGCCCGCGAAAGGTGCGCCTTGACCGTGCCCTCACTCAGCCCGGCGGCACGCGCAATCTCGCTCAACTCCATCTCTTCCACATAGCGAAGCAAAAAGATCGTCCGCTGCCGCTCACTGAGCCGCTCGACCGCCTTCGATACCTGCCCCACCCGTTCGCGCGCCAGCAACTGCTGCTCGGCTGACCTCTCGCCGCTCGCCAGCCACTCGCCAGCCTCGTCCAGTCCAATCGCATTGCTCTGCGTCTGCCGCCAGAACTGCATCCTCCGGTTGCGCCAGTGGTCCTTCTGCAGGTTGATCGCGATGCGCATCAGCCAGGTCATTGCGCTCGACTCGCCGCGAAAGCTCGCCCAGTTGCGATGCGCCTTCAGAAAGCAATCCTGCGTCAGCGTCTCGGCCAGCTCCACGTCGCGGGTCGATGAGAGCAGAAATCGGAAGATCCGCGGACGGTGCTCGGTGACCATCGCCGAAAAATCTTCGGCGGCAATCTCCTCTGCCGTAGCCGTTGTCATCGGTTCCAATGCTGTGCCGGCTGCCATCACTCAGATAGACGGCCCCTCCGGGTGCAAGTTTACAGCCCCGCCGGCATTTCTCGTTTATGTATATTCAGCTATAGCGGGGCGGGCAAAGCCGCCCCGTCTATCGTTATTGCTGCGGCGCGGGCGCGGGAACCTGTGCGGGCGCTGGAGCCGGTTCGGCAGCCGTCGCCACCGGCTCATTCTTGCCATGCTCCGGATCGTACTGGTGCTTCACCATCCACTCTTTGTACTTTGCCGCTGGCTCTTCGTGCAGCACGCCATTGGTCCTGACATAAACCGTGTTCTCCTTCATGATCACTTCCAGGTCGCAAGCATCGTATGCCCCAGGCTTGCCAAACTGCGGTAGAAGAATCTCCAGTACCTTGTCCTGCTTCTTCCACCTCGCCGGGTAAGTCTCATGCCCCGCGGAACCCCTCAGCCGCTCTCCGCAGCGATATTTGAAGTCGAATCCGCGCGGCTCACCGTTCTCAAAAAGATTCGCTCGGCCCTCGCCATCCACTACATCCAAATTCTGGGTATTGCCATAGCCCCAGTAATGCGAATAAGAGTTGAATTGATTGATGTGCACCCGCAACGGATAATCTGCGGCATTATGTCTGGCCAGCGCTACTGTTGAAGACAACATGAAAACTGCCAATCCCGCGAAACCGCACAACAAGATTCGACGCATCGAAAACTCTCCCTCCAAACCTGAATTTTGGATTCAACTCATAGTACTAGATAAGAATCGCGTCTCACACCACGACCCGGTAAAAAGCATCGAAGCAGTCAAACCGTTCGCGTCTTTCTTCCTTTTGCAAGCCTCGGGCTAGCTGTCTCCGAAATACCTATCAGATTTGCTCCTGTCATTCTGAGCGAACGGGGCCCCAAACGCTTTTCAGTTTGGGGGTGGTAAGCGAAGAATCTGCGTTTTTCTGCTAATAGTAAAACGATGAACTTCAGACTCAGTACACTAGTTGCGGCTCTAAGGGAAGGGCGGCAAGACAGATAATCGGATGGATGCAGGCTCGCTCTCAGCGCTACTGTTTTCAGTATGTCAATCCCTTTATCCATAGACCGCCTGTCACTTATAGTAGATTTTTTCGCTGCCGCTGCCTGAATCCATGTGACATTTGCTCGAGCCACGCGTCCCTATCTTGCCTATTCTCAATCGATTGCCCATTGGCTGTCGGGCTGGGTCGCGGCAATCCCCCATGGCATCAAACGTGCTACAGGGCAAAAGGATGTTAGGCGTCCCCTTCATGGAGAACAATCTTTTCAACCGTTTGCAGGCGACACTGCTAGCCGTGGCTACGGCCGGATTGGTGTTGCTCGCGGTATGGAATTTTCGCCAGGAGAGCCAATTCCAGCAGCCCGACGACGGGGTTTGGTGGAGTGAGGCGGCCGGCGGGTTGGAGGCGGTCAGGGTGCTGCCCGGCACTCCCGGCCAGAGGGCAGGCATCCACCAGCATGATCTGCTGACCGGCGTCAAGCAGCCGCCAGAGAGCATCGTCCAGCACAGCGGAATCCAAAAGAGCACGCTACTCAACGAAGCCGCCACCCCCTCCGATAACTCCGCCAACTCCGTCAATCCCGTCGACCAGACAGACACCCCGATCGACACACTCAGCATCCAGCGCGGACCGCTTAATCAGCTTCCCAGCACACCCATCCACCGGGTCGCCGATCTGGAGCGCGCCCTGCACGAAGCCGGCAGCTACTTCAAGGTCGATTACGCGATCACTCGCAACGGCGTTTCTACCTTCATCGAGGTCATTCCCGAGCCGGCCGACCGCAGCATGGCCCTCGGTCAGCGCGTCATCGGACTGATCTACTTGGCCATCGGCATCTACGTCCTCTTCCGCCGTTGGACGGCTCCCCGCGCCACTCACTTCTACCTCTTCTGCCTCGTCTCCTTCGCCCTCTACGCGCTCAAGTACACCGGCGCGCTGAATGCGGCCGGCCAATGGGACAAACTTGACCAAGCGGTTTTCTGGTTCAATGTGCTGGCGGAATCACTCCAGCCCGCGCTCTTTCTGCACTTTGCCCTCAGCTTTCCCGAGGAGCGGCTCAAGAAGCTCGGCCGCCGCTGGCTGCCGCTGCTCTATCTGCCGGGAGCGGGAGTGCTCGCTCTGTGGCTGTGGGCTATCGAGACGCGCGAGGCGACCGGCCTGCTCAAGCATCGCCTCGAGCAATTCGGCACCGGCTATGATGCCCTCTACTACATGGCGGCCGCCGCGCTTTTCGTGCTCAGCTATACCCGCGCCAATACGCCTCTCTTGCGCCAGCAATTGAAGTGGCTCACCCGCGGCACTCTGCTGGCGGTAATTCCGTTCACGCTCTACGCGATCTTCTTTCTGCTCGACTTGAGCATTCCCGGCAAGCTGGCCGATCTGGCCGCGCTTTGCCTGGTCTTCCTGCCGCTCACCTTCAGTTGGGCCATCATCCGCTACCGCCTGATGGACACCGATCTGATCTTCAAGCGCGGCGTGGCCTATACGCTGGCCACGGCCCTGATTCTGGGCGGCTACTTCGGCATCATCGCGCTGATCACTTTGGTGGTTCACACACGCCTGCCAGATACGGTGCGCGAATGGGGCCTGGTGCTCTCCATTCTGGTTGTAGCCGCCATCTTCGACCCGCTCAAGCGCCGCATTCAAAGCTGGGTCGACCGCGTCTTCGACCGCCAGCGTTACGACTATCGCAAGGCGCTGATCGAGTTCGGTCGCGGCCTCAGTTCAGAGACTGATCTGGCCGCCCTGCTGGAATCCATCGTCGAGCGGCTGCCGAGCACCCTCTTGGTGGCGCGAGTCGCTGTTTTCATGACGCGGGAGCCAAACGGGCTGTCTCTGGTCGCCTCCCACGGACTGCCTGCCGAGGCCATCGCCGCTCAAGGGAAGACCGGAGCCGACGGGATGGCTCTCGGCTTCCTCGACTTCGACCGGGCTGCGGACCACTCGCACATCTTCCTGGAAAACGCGCAAGCCGCCTTGCATCTGCCCGCCGATCAGCAGCGCACCGCCGCGTTGCTCGACCTGAATTACTATCTGCCCTGCCGCGTCGCCGCGGGTCAGGCGAAAGACAGTGCGGACAACAGCCGCACCATCGCCGTCATAGGCCTGGGCCGCACCATCGGTGGCGACTTCCTGTCGAGCGAGGATGTCGAGCTGCTCGAATCCCTCGCCAGTTACATCGGCATCGCCTTGCAGAACGCCAGCCTCTACGCCCGCCTGGAAGAAAAGATCGGTGAATTCGAGCGGCTCAAGGAGTTCAACGAAAATATCGTCGAGTCGATCAATGTCGGCATTCTCGCTCTCGATTTGAACGACCGCATCGAAAGCTGGAACGCGCAGATGGAGGCCATGTACGCCCTCAGCCGCGCCGAAGCCCTCGGCCAGGCGTTGCGCGATGTCTTCCCCGCGGAGTTCGTCGATGCCCTCGACAGTTTCCTTGGCGAACAAGGCGTCCATCACCTCTACAAATTCCGCCTCACCACCCGCGCCGGCGAGCAGCGCACCGTCAACATCGCCGTCGCACCCCTGCTCTCGCGCGATTTTGTCTCCGTGGGCCGCATCATTCTGGTGGATGACATCACCGAGCGCGTCTCGCTCGAAACCCAACTCGCGCAGGCCGACAAGCTCAGTTCCATAGGCCTGCTGGCCGCCGGCGTCGCGCACGAGATCAACACCCCCCTGGCCGTCATCTCCTCCTACGCGCAGATGCTCTCCAAGCAGCTCAAGGGCGACGAACGCCTTGGCCCCGTCCTGGACAAGATCACGCAGCAGAGCTTCCGCGCCGCCGAAATCGCCAACGGCCTGCTGAATTTCTCCCGCACCTCAACCACCGAGTTCCGTGAGACCGACCTCAACCAGGTCATCCGCGATACCCTCTCCCTGCTCGAACACCAGTTCAAGACCGCGCAGGTCGCCGTCGATCTGGAACTCGCCAAGAATCTCCCGCTCATTCACGGCAACCCCGGCAAGCTCCAGCAGGTCTTTCTCAATCTGCTGTTGAACGCCAAGGATGCCATGCCCAGCGGCGGCCATCTGCGCGTCGCCACACTCGCCCACCCGAATGACAACCACATCGCCGCGCTGGTTGCCGACTCCGGCGGCGGCATCGCTCCCGAGCACCTCAAGCGCATCTACGATCCCTTTTTCACCACCAAGACCACGCCCAAGCCCGGCGACCGCCGCGGCACCGGATTGGGCCTCTCCGTTTCCTATGGCATCATCCAGGAGCACGCCGGTAAAATTCATGTCGAGAGCGTCATCGGCGCTGGCACAACCTTCTATCTCGAGTTTCCCTTGTTGAGGAATTCCGTTCATGCCTGAAGTCGAACTGCCATTGAATCCATCTGAATCCGCAACCGCCGCCGCTGGAAGCAATGGCCTGACCAGCATTTTAGTCATCGACGACGAAGCCGCCATCCGCGAGTCGCTCGATGTGCTGCTCACCCTCGAAGGCTACGCTGTCAAAATGGCCGTAGACGGCGAAGAGGGCTTGCAGACTCTGGACGCGGAAAACTTCGACCTGGTGCTGCTCGACCTCGCCCTCCCCGGCCAGAGCGGCCTCGAACTGCTGCCCCAGATCAAAGAGCGCCAGCCCGACCTGCCCGTCATCATGATCACCGCCTACGGCACCGTCGAAAACGTCGTAGACGCCGTCCGCGCCGGAGCGGAAAACTTCGTTCAGAAGCCCTGGGACAACGAAAAGCTGCTCGCCGACATCCGCTCCGCCGTCGCCCGCCGCAAGGCCGAAGAAGAAAACCTGCAACTCAAGCGCACCCTCAAGCAGCGCTACAACTTCTCTAACATCGTCGGCAAAAGCGAGATCATGCTCAAGGTCTTTGATCTCGTCGCCCAGGTTGCGCCCTCGCGCTCCACCGTCCTGATCCAGGGAGAAAGCGGCACCGGCAAGGAACTCATCGCCAAGGCCATCCATGCCAATTCCCCCCGCAAAGACAAGCCCTTCGTCCCCATCAACACCGGCGCAATGCCCTCCGAGCTGCTCGAATCCACCCTCTTCGGCCACGTCAAAGGCGCATTCACCTCCGCCGTCGCCAGCAAAAAAGGACTCTTCGAGGTCGCCAACGGCGGAACGCTCTTCATGGACGAGATCGCCACCATGGGCATGGACACCCAAGCCAAGATTCTGCGCGTCCTCCAGGACCGCCGCTTCATGCACCTCGGCGGCATCGCTGAGGTGCAGGTGGACGTGCGCATCCTCGCCGCCACCAACGTCGATCTGCGCAAAGAGGTCCGCGAGGGCCGCTTCCGCGAAGATCTCTTCTACCGCCTCAACGTCATCTCCGTTGACCTGCCCCCCTTGCGCGCCCGCCGCGAAGACATTCCCTTGCTCGCCAATCACTTCCTCGATTTCTACGCCAATGAAAACGGCTTTGCCCCGCGCAAGCTCTCCGCGGACGCCATGCGCGCCCTGGTCGATTACGATTGGCCCGGCAACGTCCGCGAACTCGAAAACTCCATCGAACGCGGCGTGGTGCTCTCCTCGGGGCCCATCATAGGCTCCGACCTGCTCCCCGGCCATATCACCGGACGCAGCTTCCAGGACGCCATGCTCGAACACAATCCCAACGCCTCGCTCTTCGACATCCTCGAAGACATCGAGCGCCGCATTATCGTCGAGAAGCTCGAGCGCTGCAACGGCAACCAGACCGACGCCGCCGAGCAGTTCCGAATCCCCCTCTCCACCCTCAACCAGAAGATCAAGCGCCTCAACATCGAGATCCGCAAAAAAGGCAGAGAGTAAAAGGCAACTAACTGCTTACAGTTGCCAGCTCATCGTTGTATGTTGCCCCATCTTGCTGTCATCCTGAGCGACCGGAGCGTAGCGCAGGGAGTCGAAGGATCTGCGGTTGCTTTTCGTTCCTTTGCCTCGAATTTCGCAGACGTCACACTATGGACCAGGGTACAGCGAGTATGTTGTGAACCCCGCGCCGTAGGCGCAATGGTTATTAGCCCCGCGCTTCAGCGCGGGGTAAGCGTTCCCACCATGACAGAGCCGGAGTCCTGTAGGGACGGCGCTCATGCACCGCGTGGATCGCCGGGTGCCCCATCCTTCATCAACTCATACAATTTGGGTGCCTCACCCTTGCGATTTTTTCTGTCGCAAGGATGGGAGACCACGAATCTCATGCGAGCGAAGAGCGAGCGTTTGACCCCACCGCAGGTGGTTGAATCTGATAGGATGAACGCGTACGGATCAGGAGGTCTTCTCCATGGCTTTCATGTCCTCTGCGCGCCGGCTTCTGCTGGCATTTACTGTCTTCGGGATCGCCGTTCAACAACAGGCAAGTGCTCAAATCCCCGTGGGCACAACCAGAACTGGAACTTTTATTTGGGACGGTGAAAGGTGGTTACCCGCTGAGGCGCCGCCCCCGCCACCTGCTCCTGTTGTCGTGGAAGCCGCTCCGGTGGTCGTGGAAAACCCTCCTCTTGTCGAGGATGAGGCAGTCACGGTCGATATCGAGCCGCCGCCGCTGCCGGTCTATGAACAGCCCCCTTGCCCCGCCCCTAACTTGATTTGGACGCCCGGCCATTGGCGCTGGGGTCTCTTTGGTTATTACTGGGTTCCCGGCGTGTGGGTGCCCGCGCCCTATGCCGGCGCACTCTGGACCCCCAGCTACTGGGGTTGGGTCGGTGGACGGTTTGCCTACCATGAGGGCTACTGGGGGCCGCACATCGGCTTCTACGGCGGCGTGAACTACGGCGGCGGCTACATGGGCATTGGCTTTGCGGGCGGCTCGTGGAATGGCGGCGTCTTCGCCTACAACACCGCGGTTGTCCACGTGAACGCCAGTGTTGTCACCAACGTATACGTCAACCGGACAATCGTCGAACAGACGACGATCATCAACACCACCAACGTCTCATACAACGGCGGACCCAACGGCGTGCAGCACCAGGCCGCGCCCGAGGAGCAGGTTGCCGAGCACGAATCGCACCAACGGCCGACCGCATTCCAGCAGCAACACATTGCCGCGGCCAAGGCCGATACCTCCAACTTTGCCAAGAACAACGGCGGGCACCCAGCGAACCTGGCCGTGGCCAAGCCTCTGGCCGCGGAAAATCATCCTCCGCCGGCGGGCTTCAAACCTCCTCCGCCTAAGCCGGTCTCTGAACTGGCCAAGGCTCAGGCAGCGCCCGAGACCATAGCTGCGGCCAGGACGGCGACGACCAAGACGGCGACAGTCGCCAAGTCTGCGCCGCCACCTGCCAAGCCTGCGCCTGAGGTGAAACCCGCACCTGTGCCCCCTGCCAAGCCCGAGGTGAAGTCAGAGACCATGCCTGGGACAAAGCCGACGCCTCTGCCCCCGGCCAATCCGGCGCCTACGCCAAAGGTCAATCCGGTGCCTACGCCAAAGGTCAATCCGGTGCCTACGCCTGAGGTCAAGTCCCCGCCTACGCCCCCATCCAAAACTGCGCCGAAGCCGGAGGACAACTCAGCACCCCCCAGTCCGGCCAAACTTGCGACCGTGCCTCAAGGAAAGCCGGCGTCCAAGCCAGCGCCGCCACCCCCGGCCAAAACTGCGCCGAAACCGGAGGCCAAGCCCGAGTCAAAACCCGCGCCTAAGCCTGCGCCCAAGCCGGGCGAGAAACCCAAGCCTAAAAGCGACGAGAAGTAAAACCCGGTGCCCCACCCTTGCGACGTTTCTGTTTCTGTCGCAAGGGTGGGAAACCACCAACCCCATGGCGCGCAAGCGCCGGTTGGCCGCACCGCAGCTGCCGCGCAAGCGCCGATTGACCGCACCGCAGCTGCCGCGCAAGCGCCGATTGACCGCACCGCAGGTGCCGGTTGCTTGCAGATATTTACCCTCCCCGCGCGCACAATAGAACCATGAACCACAACGAACGCTACGGGCTTTTCCTGGTCCCCTAGTCCTCTGGTCCCTTGGTCCCTTGGTCCCTTGGTCCCTGGTCCCTTGGTCCCTAGTCCCCTGGTCCCTTGGTCCCCTGGTCCCTTGGTCCCTAGTCCCTGGTCCCTTGGTCCCTGGTCCCTGTTTTTCGCCTACCCCCCACCCCCTACCCTGTGGAAATCGCATTTTTGTATTTTACGGTTGATGGAACTAGCATGAATTCAGTAGTTTGTAATTCTTACATAGTTACTAATCAGTAACAGAAAACCTCGTTTTTTGCCCTATTTTTGGCCCAAAATGACCCCTTTTCAGCCAATAACGCCGCATTTTGAATCAAAAATCCGTCGATTAATAAACCATCCAAGGCGCTTCCCATTCCAATTCAGACCTCACTCGCTCTTGATCTCCGAAGCACGATTCTTCACAAACGTAATCGTCCAATGTTTGCCGTCCTGGTCGAACTTCACCGTGCGGTCGCCTTCCGTGTCGCTGTCGGTCTGTGTCTTGTGGCCAATCGCCATGCGTGTCTCCAGCTCGCTCATTCCCGGCTTCACCTGGTGCGCGTCAACTGCCGCCCAAACATCTTTGGGCCAGTGATCATAGATCGTGTGCGGATCGTCGTAGTAGAAGAGCGAATCGCAGAAATACGCTTCCTCGCTGCTGTCCATCGCTCCAATCGGCGTGGCGTAAAGTGCCGCATTGCCCGGCAGCGCGAAGACCGCAAAAGCCTGCCTGCTGCCGTGACTGACACCGTCGTCCTCGTTGGCCGGCGCGGCCTGCTTGACGATCTTCTTGATCTCCATCCGCTGCGCCGACGGAATCAGCCCCACGCGTTTGGCAAACTGCACACGCCCATCCGTAAAGGGATAGTAGGGAATCATGTACCCGTTCTTCATCCACACCGTCGTGCCTTCCAGGCGCAGCGTGTCTTCAAAGTGCGACGGGAAAAAAGCGCGCATTACCACCAGGTTGTCCTGGCTCAACGTCTGCCGCGCGTTCCTCTGCGCAATCACTCCGGGATTCTGCCGCTCCCGCCAAACAGAAAACAGGTAGAATCCGGTAAGGATCAACGCCACCAGGAACGAAAAGAGAGATTTTTGCCAGAGCTTCACGCTTCCTCCAGATGGGTTTCGCTGGTCCCTATATTCCGCAAAATCCATCTGCAAGATTCTACAGGACAGCCGCGCGCCGCCGGTCGCCTCGCCAGATGCGCTATCCTGTCGAAGTAAGCGGCGCAAGCCCTCAGTCCGCGGCCCGGTAAACGCCATGGCGATTGCAATGATCGAGAAGACCGCCAAGAATCTTGTCCTCACCGTGCAGGACTACTCCCTCTTTGCCTGGCGCGCCTTCACTAATCTTTATCGCCCGCCCATCTACTGGCCGGAATTCCTCATCCAGGCTGACATCATTGGCTTCGGCTCGTTGTCTATCGTGATCCTCACCGGATTCTTCACCGGCGGCGTGCTGGCGCTGCAATCGGCGGCTACGCTCTCGGCCTTCGGCGCAACTGCCGTAACCGGCGAGTTTGTCAGCATGACGATGATCCGGGAGCTCGGCCCAATCCTGACCGGAGTCATGGTCAGCGCGCGAAACTCCAGCTCCATGGCCAGTGAGCTGGGTTCGATGGTGGTCACCGAGCAGATTGACGCCATGCGCGCGCTAGGCGTTGACCCCATGCGCAAACTGGTCACTCCGCGCATCGCTGCCACCATCTGCATGCTCTTCTTCCTCACCATCGTCTCCGACGCCTTCGGCATCGCCGGTGGCGGCGCCGTCACCGTCTTCATGAACCACCAGAACGGCACCCAGTATTTTGATATGGCCTGGGAGCACCTGCGCTATCCCGACATCATCCAGGGATTGGTGAAGCCGCTCTTCTTCGGCTACATCCTCAGCTCCATCGGATGCTTCTACGGCTTGAGAACCACGGGCGGCACCGAGGGCGTCGGCCGCTCCACAATTCAGGCCGTCGTATGGGCTTCAGTGCTCATCATCTTCGTCGATTTCTTTCTTACCCAGGTGCTGCTCTCCCTCTTTGCCACGCTATGAATCAGACGCCCGCTTCCTCTCACTCCGAGCAAGAGACGCCTTCGGTCGCGGAGGCCACTCCGGTCGTCGTCTTTCGTAATGTCTCCATCGCCTTCGATGGCCCGCCCGTGCTGGACGACGTCAGCTTCACCATCGCGCCCGGTGAGACGCGCATCCTGCTCGGCCCGGCCGGAGTGGGCAAGAGCGTCCTGCTCAAGCTCGTCAACGGACTGCTGCGTCCCGATCAGGGCAGCATCCTGCTCTTCGGCGAAGAGATCTCCCATATGCCCGAGCAGCAGCTCTTCCCTCTGCGCACCCGCACCGGCATGGTCTTTCAGGAGGGCGCGCTCTTCGATTCCCTCTCCGTCCGCGACAACGTGGCCTTCCAACTGATCCAGGAGCGGGTGCCCGACGATGAGATCAACCGCCGCGTCCGCGACGCCCTGCGCTTTGTCGAGTTGGAGGAGACCTTCGATCTGTTTCCCGCCAGCCTCTCGGGCGGAATGCGCCGCCGCGTAGCCATCGCCCGCGCATTCATCCGCCAGCCCGAGCTGCTCCTCTACGACTCGCCCACCGGCGGACTCGACCCGCTCACTTCCACCACCATCATCGAGTTGATCGTCAAGGAGCGCGACGTCTACCACACTCCTTCGATCATGGTCACCCACCGCATTCAAGACGCCTTCCTCCTCTGCAACAACCGCTTCGATCCCGAGCAGGGTTGCATGGTCCCCTACCCCAAAGGCGAAACCGACCCCAGCACGACCTTCCTCATGCTCGAAGAAGGCCGCCTCATCTTCGACGGCTCTCTGCACCAGCTGGTCAAAAGCAAAAATCCCTTCGTCCGCGAGTTTCTGGAGTAAGATATGGAATTGGGATTATTCCCTATTCCCTCCTCCCACCCCCATCTGCTACCCTTGCCTGTCTCGATCTCCCGAGCGAATCGGCAGGTGCAATCATGGGCTTCAAATTCCAGGGCTTCGATCTTCTTCAGCTCGACTCCAGCCTCTTCAACGAAGACGAACTGCTGGTCCGCAAAACCGCCCGCAACTTTGTCGAGGACAACCTCATTCCCATCATCGAGGAGTGCTTTCGCACCGAGCGCTTTCCGCGCGAGCTGGTGCCGGTCATGGGCGAATTGGGATTCTTCGGCGCCAACCTCGAAGGCTATGGCTGCGCCGGAATGTCCAACGTCGAGTACGGCCTGGTGATGCAGGAGCTCGAGCGCGGCGACTCCGGCTTCCGCAGCTTTGTCAGCGTGCAATCCGGCCTGGTCATGTACCCCATCCACGCCTTCGGCTCCGAAGAGCAGAAAAACACATGGCTGCCGCAAATGGTCGCGGGCGCCAAACTCGGATGCTTCGGCCTCACCGAGCCCGGTGCCGGCTCCAACCCCGCCATCATGACCACCACAGCTCGCAAGGCCGGCGACGAGTACATCCTCAACGGCGAAAAGCTGTGGATCACCTCCGGCAACCTCGCCGATGTCGCCATCGTCTTTGCCAAAGTCGAAGACGAAGACAATCGCATCCGCGGCTTCCTGGTGGAAACCAATCGCCCCGGCTTCACCGCCTACGAGGTGCACGGCAAGTGGAGCTTGCGCGCCTCGGTCACCAGCGGCCTCTCGCTGCAAGACGTGCGCGTGCCGCTTACGGCGCTCATGCCCGGCGCCATCGGCATCAAGAGCGCCTTCCTATGCCTCAACCAGGCCCGCTACGGCATCAGTTGGGGAGCCATCGGCGCGGCCATGTCTTGTTATGACACCGCGCTGCAATACGCCAAATTCCGCAAACAGTTCCGCAACGAGCCCATCGCCAGCCATCAACTTGTCCAGCAGAAGCTGGTCTGGATGGCCAACGAAATCTCCAAGGCGCAGTTGCTCGCGCTGCACGTCGGCCGGCTGAAGGATGCCGGAACCGTCGGCCACGAACACATCTCGCTCGCCAAGCGCAACAATGTATGGATGGCTCTGGAGTGCGCCCGCATCGCCCGCGATATTCTGGGCGCAAATGGAATCACCGAGGACTACCCCATCATGCGCCACATGATGAATCTGGAATCGGTGATCACCTACGAGGGAACGCACGACATCCACACGCTGATCTTGGGCCAGCACCTCACCGGCATTTCCGCCTACTGAAAAGCGCGTGCGTATCTACTGTCTAACTATTTCTTTGCGCTGATCAGCCGCAGGCGCGCCGTAAAAACTCTCCCCACGTCCTCGGTGAAACGACCATACTGCGGAGAATCCACCACGTTGTTCACCACCAGGGGATTGTTGCTGTTGGTCATGTTTTCGATTACCCCGCGCAGCCCGAAGTAACTGTGGTGAAAATGAAAGCGCCATTCCAGCCCTGGGCTGATTGCCACGTAATCTGGAAAGCGCTGCGATCCTGCCGCGCCCACCACCTGGGAGTTGTCGCTCACTGGCGTAAATGGGAAGCCCGTGTGCCAGTCAACGGAGTAAACAAAGTCCCAGTTCTTTTTGAGGTGCGGCACGGGAACAGGCAGCCAGCCCCAACTGAGCACGCGATTCGGCGTCTCCCACGCCAACGGTCCGCTCTGCTGGGGGCCGAGCATCGAGAGCGTCGGTACATAATCGATCGCCGCATTGGTCCGAGCGGAGGAATGCGTGTAGGAGGCGAAGAGCGTGTATCCGCCGGCAAAGGTACGCCGCGCCTCAATCTCGGCTGAATTGTCGCTATCCCTTCTGCCATTCGTCAGCACATGGTTTCCGTAAAGCGGCGACAGTGTATTTTGGTTCTCGTAGGTGAACTCATCAGTCACGCGATTGTGCAAATAATTCGCTTTGACATAAATGGATGCCGGCAGCCGTTCTTCGATCCCGGCGCTCCAGTTCACTGCCCGGGCCTCATGCAGCGTTCCGTAGCTGGCGGAAAATGTCGTCATCACTGCCGCGCCCGTCGGGGTAACGCCATCGCTTTCGTAGTAGCTGTCGTTGCGGATACCGGCCAGCGCTCGTGTCAGGTACTCCAATTGCGTGTGCTCATAATAAAGCCCAATGCCCGCGGAAAGTTTTGTTCGTCCATGGGCGGCGGCAGGCGAGTAGATCGCGGCTAGGCGCGGTGAAAGCAGCGGGCTGCGGATGATCTCGTCCCAATCGAAGCGCAAGCCCGGCTCGATAAGCAGGCCGGCGCGCGGCGTCCATCGATCTTGCAGGTATGCGCCGGCTTCCACGTTGTGGCGGATAAACGGCGCGGTCGCGGGAAATGTGCTGCGCCGCAGAAGTGTTCCATCCTCGCGCAAATACTCCACCGCCGCGCGCGTGACGTTCTCGCCGAAGCCGATGTGGTCCACATCGATGCCGGCCTTCAAATCATGCTCCCCGGCCCAGTGTTTCGGTGGCAGATAGAGCGCCGCGTTCCCCTCGATGCGCTGCGAATGGTCGGTCTCATTCTCAAAATAACTCCCCTCGGAAATCTCCGGAGTGATTTCAAAGGGCGTGTTTCCATGCGGCTCGTAGCCGTCGCCGATGCGCTCCACGCCAAGCCCCACATCCAGCAGCGCGCCCTTGCGGAAGCTGTGCTGATCGCGAAGATACGGCAGCCAGGCAATCGTATTCCTGTCGGTGGTGCTGGCCTGCGGAAGCAGCGTCGAAATCCCGTCGTAGGGCGAGTGATACACGTTGTACAACAGGCCGCCTGACAGAATGTTGGCTGGCGTGGCATTCGCCTGAAACTTGATCAGGTTGCTTCCCCGGATCAAATGATTGCTATCGGCGCCCTGGGGGAGTTCCGTAATGTAGATATTGTCGTATTCCGTCTCCACACCGTCGAAAAACCAGGCCCGGTTGCGTATCAGCGGGCCGGAAAATGTGACCCTCGGAACAAACTTGTCAAAGCGAATTCCATTCGCTTCCTTGTACGACGGAATGAAATTTGTGGCATTGAAGCGGAACGTGTTGTCGCCCATTCCTGTATAGAACGCCAACACGCCCCCGGTGCTTCTGCCGTATTCCACCGGGTAGCGCGTCGCCTCCTTGTCAATCGAGCGAACCGCATCGGCGCTCACCCGCAGCGCAAGAATTCCGCTCATCGGAGAGCGAATGTCGAATCCATCCAGCATATCCAGCGTCGCCCACGTCTCCGACCCTTCCACGTGCACCTGGCCTGTCGAGTCCTGAACCACCCCGGGAAAGTACGGCAGCAGATCGCGGATGTCGCGCGAGGTTGGGTAAGGCACATTGATGATATCCGGCAAGTCCATGGTCAGTTCGTCCGAGCTCCGTTCCATATCGATGCCCGCGACCGAGGCCGTTACGCTCACCTGCTCCTGCACTATCTGTTCGTGGTTCAGCACCACCCGGATTTCAAGAATCTGCGGATCTGTCTGCGTCACAACCGTCTCGTAAAAACCGGGCTTGGCGATGCGCAGAAAGTAGGGTTGGCTTCCCTTGACGTGATACGTCCCATGCCCGGCGTAGTCGGTCGAGAAACGAATCTCGACCTCTCCCGGCTCCTCGATAACCACCTGCGCGTCGGATACAGCCGCACCAACTTCGTCCACTACCGTTAGCACCGCTGGAGCTATGACCGCCGTCGTCTGCGCCCCGGCAAAACCAATGCCGCCAAAAAGCAAAAGCCCGGAAATCACTCCGCCCGCACACTTGAAATCTCGCATAACTTCTCCGCAGCCAGTCTCCCATTTTAGAGCGATTCACCAATTCTGTGCTGCGCTTCTGTTGTTGTTCTGAGGAACCTCTGAGTAAATCGAAGTTTTCTAAGGGAACGGTTTTATAGCTTGCGGATAAATGCGAATGGTAGAACAAGAAGTGTCAGTGCACACTGGTAGGTCAGGGCGTTAGCCCTGACTGCCGCAAGACGCCGAGATAATGGATGGGCTTCAACCCTTGAGGGAACACCTCTGGCATTCCCAACGGCATTATTGAAACACACTCAAGCAGGAAAGCAGCCGCTCACAACGCCGGGGGAGGCGCAGCAGCAGCAGCTTTTGCCTTCTTGGCTTCTTGCTTCTCTGCCTTCTGCTCCATTATCCTGTCCAGCACTTGCGTGTACCGCAGCGGCTTCACCTGCTTGAGAGAATCCTTGATCGCCTTGCGATAGGCAGCCAGGTAAATGGAATACAGGATCGCGATCGATCCTAATATCCCCCACGCGAATCCCCAGCAGAATCCCGAGAGAGCAGCCCGGCCAAATTCACCCATCGAAATCATCTCCCCCATATTCACCTCAAAATGCGACTATACATCTTTATACCGCAACGATAAAGCTGTCTTCCGTGCGCGTCACTGAGTGGTAAAGGGTGTCGCGTTCCACCGGCACGCGGCCCGCTTCACTGATCAACCGGCAAAGCTCCTTGCGGGTCATTCCCTGCGGCGTGGTGGCGCCGGCATCGTGGTAAATCTTCTCTTCGATGACCGTGCCGTCCAAGTCGTCCGCGCCGAAGCGCAGCGCAATCTGCGCAATCTTCGCCGTCAGCATCTGCCAATAAGCCTTGATGTGCGGAAAGTTGTCCAGCAGCAGCCGGCTCACCGCAACCTGGCGAATATCCGTCAATCCCGTGGTCACCGGCAGGTGGTCGAGCGCCGTGTTCTCCGGATGAAAGGCCAGCGGAATAAAGGTCTGGAACCCGCCCGTCTCGTCCTGAAGGGCGCGCAGTTTCAGCAGATGATCGACGCGGTCTTCGTCGTTCTCGATGTGCCCATACAACATCGTCGCGTTGGATTTGAAGCCCAGCTTGTGCGCCAGCCGCGCCGTCGTGAGCCATTCTTCGCCGTCAATCTTGTGGTCGCAGATGATCGAGCGCACGCGATCGGCAAAGATCTCAGCGCCGCCTCCCGGCATCGAGTCCACGCCCGCCTCGCGCATCTTGATCAGTGTCTGCTCGATGCTCAGCTTGGCCCGCCGCGCCAGAAATGCGACCTCGACCATCGTGAAGGCTTTGATGTGAACCTTGGGAAAGCGCTGCTTCAAACCGCTGACCAGATCGAGAAAGTATTCCAGAGGCAGGTCGGGATGCAAGCCGCCGACGATGTGAAACTCCGTGACCGCCTCCGAGTAGCCCGAGGCCGCCACAGCCCAGGCCTCTTCCAGAGCCATCGTATAGCCGGCCGCATCATTTTTCTTGCGTCCGAAGGCACACAGCTTGCAGTTGGCCACGCAGACATTCGTCGGGTTGATGTGGCGATTGACGTTGAAATAAGTCACATCGCCGTGCATCCGCTCGCGCACATGATTCGCCAGCCAGCCCACGGCCAGCACGTCCGGCGAGCCGTAGAGCGCGAGGCCGTCGTCGAACCCCAGCCGCTCGCGCGCCAGCACCTTGGCGGCGATTGCCTCAAGCCGTGGGTCGTGCGTCCGAAAAGCTGCTGGCGGGCGTGTTACCGCTCTCTCGCTCTGCATATTCCGATAATACAGAATTTTGCTCTCTGCAATCACTTCGGAGCTGCATCCGTCGCGGCAGCCTGCGGCTCAACCAGCACGCCATCATAGAGCGAGGCCGCCAGCAGCCGTTCGCCCATCGCCCGCACCCGGTTGATGCGGTAGCCGGTCTGCGCAAATCTCCACTCCAGCGTCTTGGGATCGATGACATAAACTTGGTCGCTCAATCGCGAGCTGGCCAGAATTTTATTCATCTGAGCGTCAAAGCTCAGGTCATCCACATTGCTCAACGGGAAGTGTTGAACCCACATCCAGCTCTTGCCCAGGTCGCGTGAAAAATAGACGCCCTCGCGCGCGCCGATCCACAGCGTCCCATCGGCGGAAAAGGCAACGCAATGAATCCGCGTCAGCACCGCCGGAATCCCAATCGGCATCCAGCTCTGCCCGCCGTCGCTGGAGAGAACCACTCCATTCTGCCGCGCGGCGATCAGCACATCCCCGCGCGCGGCGACGGAGAGATACTCCACCGAACTCATCACCGGCCCGCCCTGCCATGTTGCGCCCTGATCGTTGCTGGTAAAAAGGCCGCCGGTGGTCGAGGCCAGCCAAACACTGCCGGAAAGCTCCAGCGCGCGCACCCGGCTGTCCATCTCGCGTCGTGTATCCTTCACCTGCTTCTCGACGTTGACGCGCTTTCCTCGGATCGTTTCGGTTGCTGGCTTCAGCAGTGTGTTCTGAATCGTCGAGCGCGCGCTCCAACTCGCCCCCGTCTCGTCCAGCGCGAAGATGCCGTGGTTGGTTCCCGCCAGGATCGTTCCCTCCGGCGATTCGGCCAGTGCAAAGACATCGCGCCCATCGAGTCCCTTGCTGGACTGCTCCCAATGCGCCCCGCTATCGCTGGAAACAAAAACACCGCCATAGGATTTGTCATTCACCACCCCGGCAAAAATACGCGCAACAGGCGCAGGTGGTGGCGCCGAAGGCGCAGTTGGCCCCACCGCAGGGGTCACCAGCAGCGCCTCGACCTTGCGCCCGCTGAATCCCTCATTCGCCGCCGCAAAGCTCACCGCCGCGTCCTGACTCAACAGCACGCCGCCGCGATCGGTAGCCAGCAGCACGTGATTCGAGTCCTGCGGATCGACAAAAACATCGTTCACGATCACGTCCGCTCCCGTCATGCTCTGAAAGCTCTTGCCGCCGTCTACGCTCTTGTAAAGTCCCTCGGTGGTTCCCGCGTAGACAATATCGCGACTCGACGGATCCAGCTTCAGCACTCGCGTCCTACGCGCGTCCGAGGGAATGCCCTTGATCTGCTTGAACTCCTCAGCCGCGTTCTCGCTCTTGTAAATACCACTGCACGCGCTGGCGAAGACAATGCTCGGCTGCGTCGGATCGACGAGGATCGAGAAGACATCCGAGTCGTCGATAATCCCCTTCTTGATGTTGCTCCAGTTCTGGCCGCCATCGGTAGTCTTCCAGGGCAGATGCCAGCTTCCGGCGTAGATAATTCCGGGATCGGTCGGGTCGATAGCCAGCGATTCGATCTCGTGAATCTCCTGGCTGCCCGCCGGGCTGATCTGCGTCCACGAGGCGCCGGCATCCGTGCTGCGGAAAACCCCCTCCAATGTTCCTGCAAAGAGAATCTTGGGATTCGACGGTGCCTGCGCAAAGGCGCGAATCGACTGCCCGCGCAGCCCTTCGACCTCGCTCCACGTGTGGCCTCCATCGCGGCTCACCCACAGCCCGCCGCCGGGATAGTCCAGCTTCCACGCGGCCACAAAAACCGTGGCGGGATTCAATGGGTCCACGACGATATGATCCAAAATCAAATCATCCGCAGAGTCCAGCTTCGAGAGCCGATGCCAGTTCGCGCCGCCATCCAATGACTCGTAGAGCCAGCTGTTGGTTGTGCCCAGATACAGATGATGAGGCTCGCCAGGGACCGCCGCAAACGCGCGCGCGTCACCGCCCGCCGGGCCAATCGCGCTCCAAAGCGTCTGCGCCGCCATCCGTGAAACGGCAAAAGAACACAAAATCAAAAGTGAGATTTGCGCGATCACTCCACGTCGTAATAAAAAATCAAAGAAAATTCGCGGACGATTCATGCAGGCAGCAAACTCCCATAAAAGCCAGTCGGTCTTTGAAAGGGCACGACTTTACAGGCTGCGGAAAAACTCGATTCGGTGAAGGGTACGGGCTTTAGCCCGTACATAAACCCTGCAAAATCAATGCGGGCTTTAGCCCCCGAGGGAAAATCATCTTCAGATTCCCCTGAGAATCCAATTTTTTCCGCAGCCAGTTTAGTCGTGCCGCAAGACGCCGAAAATAAAGAGTGGGCTTTAGCCCCCGAGGCAAGTTTTTCAGATGTTCGGTCTTTTTTCAAAGGCTGGCAACTCATACCAAGAGTATACAAAGAATGCAGCAGCGCCGGTTTCAAGCGCACCTGCACAGGGCAATCGCATTTGAGTCATTGAAGGGCACGATATTTAGAAATGGGATTGCCCGCCGCACACGCAAAACAGCCCGAAGTCATGGAGACTCCGGGCTGACTTGCTGACTAGCTGACTCGCTGCTACGCCGCCTTCTTCTCCGCGGCCAGCGCCGCCTTGGCCTTCTCAATCAGAGCGGTGAAGCCCGCCGCATCCTTCACGGCAATATCGGCCAGAATCTTGCGATCCAGTTCAATGCCGGCCTTCTTCAGGCCGTTGATCAGTTGCGAATAGCTGAAGTTGTTCAGCTTGGCCGCGGCCGAGATGCGCACGATCCAAAGCGAACGGAACTGCCGCTTCTTCTGCTTGCGGCCCGTGTAGGCAAACTTCAGGCCGCGCTCGACAGCCTCTTGGGCCGCCTGGTAGAGCTTGGATTTCGTAAGGAAATAACCGCTTGCTCGTTCCAGTATCTTCTTCCGGCGGTCACTCCGCTTGGTACTGCGTTTTACGCGGGGCATAGCTTTCTCTCCATTTTGCGTTCGGTGATGCGGCTGGAGGCAGGAGGTCCAACTTTTAGGGTCGGGCGGTAAGCCTCTTCACTCGCTTTATCAAGCCTGAATCTCTCGCCGGGGCGAACGCGTTTCGCTTTTGGCGGGGGCCTTTCGGCCCATTGGCATACCTGCGGCGCCGATTGAAAAGGCTGCCGCACGCAGTGCTCAGGCGTAAGGAATCATGCGCGCTACCTTCTTGTAGTCGCCATCGGAAACCATCAGGGTCTTGCCCAGCTTCCGCTTCACTTTCGGCGATTTCGAAGTAAGGATGTGCCGCGTCTTCGTCTGGCCCCGCTTGATCTTCCCGGTGCCTGTCTTGCTGAAGCGCTTGGCCGCGCCCGTATGGGTCTTCAACTTGGGCATTTTCTTCTCGTTTTTCGACGGAGTGGAAACACCCCGCCAACTCGCCCTTGAGACAGGGAATCCCCTATCCTCTTGAGGCTCTTATCAGTATAGCGCAAGCCGGTTTCCGCCGCCACCGGCTATCGCGCATTAGCCAGCGCAATTTCTTTTGAGACTTGGGCGAAAAATGAAGGGTACGGGCTTTAGCCCGTACATAAAAACTGCAAATTCAGCAGGGCTTTAGCCCCCGAGGGAAATTTGCTAGCCGTTCGGACTTTTACCGCCACCTCACTCCTCGCGCAGAAGAATCATCGGGTTCACCGATAGCGCCCGCTGCGCCGGAATCCAGGTCGCCACCAGGCCCAGCATGATCATCGCCACCAGAACCCCGCCCAGAACCAGCGGATCGCCCGGCGTCGCCTGGTACACAATAAAAGCCAGCACCTTGGTGGCCAGCAGGCCCAGCGCCAGTCCCACCCCAGATCCAATCGCCAGCAGCTTCAGCGGACGTCCCAGCGCCGCCTGCAAAACCTCCCGCCGCTGTGCCCCCAGCGCAATCCGAAGCCCCAGCTCGCGCAGCCGCTTGCTCACCGCATACGCCGCCATGCCAAAGATTCCCGTAATCGACAGCATCGCTCCCATCAGCCCCAGCACCCCCAGCGCCATTGTCGCCATCCGCGAGGGAAACAGAACCAGCGCCAGCACTTCGTTCCATGTCTCGATGTCGGCCGACAACCCCGCATCCAGTTCGCGCAGCTTGCCTCTCATCGCCGCGGTAAGCTGTTCTGGATCGCGACTCGAGCGCACCACCATATAGGCATGGCTCGATGGCGATTGCAGCGCGGGAAGAAACATCGCCGGCTGCGGATCTTCGTTGAGGCTCAGATACTTTCCGTCTTCAACCACCCCCACCACCTGCACCCGCGTCCCATCTTGCAGCTTGTAATTCCGGCCCACCGCTCCGCTGACTGACCCGAAGATCTTCACCGCAAATTCGCGATTGATTACGGCAACCGCGGGCGCGCCCTTCTCGTCGCTCCAGTTGATGCTCCTGCCCGTCAACAAGCTGGTCTTGGCAGCCTCAAAGTATCCCGGCGAAATGTTATACCGGAAAGGCATGGCCGCGGCATTGGACTTCCGTAGATCGGAGGTTTCATCCCTGTAGATATTGAATCTGAAGTTGGAACCATAAGCCAGCGGGGGATAATCATTCACCCATCCCACGCGCTCAACTCCAGGAATCGTCCCCATGGCCTCAAATATACGCCGATTCATCGCCGACGCCTGCTCGCCACTGTAGCCGAACTGGGCCAGATCGATATTGAGCATCATCGCGTTGCGCGGTTCGAATCCGTAGTTGCTGTGCAGCGAGCGCGCCAGTCCGCGCACCGCCACCAGCGATGAGGTCACCAGAACAGCGCAGATGACGATTTGCACCACCAGCAGCACATCACGCACCGTGACCCGCCGCCCCATCCTTGCGCTCATCCCCGCTTTGACGATCTCATATGGATTGGCCCCGAGCACCTGGCGCAAAGGAACAATCGCGAAAAGCAATCCGCTGACCAGCGCCAGAAACAATGCGACAAAATAGACTTTTGCGTCCGGCGCAACCGGCAGATGCGCCGGAGCCGCGGGAAACGGCTGCCAGTTGCTCAAACGGCGCAACAGAGCCACGCTGACAAACACTCCCGCCGCGCCCCCGGCCAGGGCAATCAGCATCGCCTCGGTCAAAATCTGGCGCAGAATGCGATTGCGGCTCGAGCCCAGCGCAAGCCGCAGCGCCACTTCGCGGGAGCGATCAGCGGTGCGCGCCGCAAACAAGCTGCCCAGGTTGGCGCAAGCCGCCAGCAAAATCAAACCCGAAAGTACCATCAGTCCCGCCAGGAATGCCTTCGCCGCCCCGCCAAACGCCGTCAGGCCTTGGCGGGCAAGTGTTGTGCTTTTGTGACTGAAGTCCTTGGGATAGCTCTTTTCCAGATAACCGCCCACGGCGTTCACATCTGCCGACGCCTGCGCCAGCGTCACGCCCGGCTTCAGGTGCCCGAAGATTTCAAAGATCGCGGTGTTGCTCCCGCGCTCGTCCAGTACGTCCCCGCCGTAAAGCTGTCCCTCGTTCACAATCGGCATGAAAAAATCTACAAAGGCAAAGGCCACGGTTCCGTGGAATCCGGGTGGCGCTACGCCGATGATGGTGAACGGATGCTTGTTCAACAAAACCGTGCGCCCCACCACCCCGCGGTCGTCCTGAAAATGGCTATGCCAATACGCGTAAGCGAGCACCACATAAGGCACGCTGTTGGGTCCGCGCTCATCGGCGCCGTGGAAGAAGCGGCCCAGATATGGCTGAATCCTCAGCACGTCAAAGTAGTTGCCGCTGGTGGCATAGCCGGTGGCGAAAGAGGGATTTTTGCCCGTGTCAAAGCCAACAAAGGCGAAGTTGGTCGCGGCCAGAGATTCGAAGCTGTGGTTACGGTCGCGCAGGTCGAGATAATTGGGATACGACTGCCAACCCGGATTCTCTCCATATTGGGTTCCGTAGAGATTCTCCGCCTGCGGCACATTCAGCGGGCGTAGAATCATGCCGTCGAAGATGCCGAAGACGATGGCATTCGCGCCGATGGCCAGCGCCAGCGTCAAGACTGCGGTAATAGTAAAACCAGGGGATTTGCGCAAGACGCGCACGGCATACCGCAAATCCTGGAGCAGTGTGGCCATCGACAACCTCCAATGAAGATCAGTCTACAGAGAATCTATGAACAAGTCGGCGCTTTGAAAGGGCACGGCTTTAGACGTGCTGCAAATGCTGCCCAATTCAATCGGGTTTTACACGCTGCGGAGTAATCCACGCCGGAGGGAGACGGGGTTTTAGAGCGTTTTCTTAAATAGTGTAGACTTGATTTGGCGAATCTCTGCGGCGAACAAAGACATGGGAAAACCCATTGGGGATGATCTACGCCGTAAACTGCTTTTCGCCTACGATCAAGGCGA